>WLWD01002306.1_pt1 | contig 71775 bp, 61 predicted proteins | sample 6712731 | NCBI WGS metagenome assembly WLWD01 (sample SAMN12718690, study PRJNA576275) | sponge metagenome | isolation source: marine sponge | host: Mycale hentscheli | place: New Zealand: South Island, Marlborough, Capsize Point | collected 2014-11-01
GGGAAGATTGTGGGAGACAATCATATCTAGCTATTAGTAATGAATGTGCAAATGCCGAGAAAGAATTGGATTCTGTATCTGATTATTTTGTGCATATGAACAACTTTTCATATGAGGTTCAAGTGAAGTGTAATATTGTTGTGGTATGACAGACAGTGATGTTCCTCCTGAGAGACTGAATATATAAAACAAAACAACGCAATTCTCCATGTGTGTATTTACATTTAAAAGTCCTTTTCTATCAGTTTACTCTAGAACCAGGACATAGCTATAGTCTATTTGTGGGAGCTGGACACTATTTTTTGAAGCTATTTCAGTATGTGTTCATTACATCACTTGAGTATTAGTTGTGTATCGCCCAGTATCTATTTTCATGTACTCTTGCTTAATAAAATATCTGATGCAGTGTCACTGCAAGAGTACTGTAAGATTATATGTAGTAGAATTAGTCCAGTCACATGATGAGCTTAAAGCTCATGAGTAGATTATAGTGTTGTGATAGTAATTGACTAATTGTTGTATGTGCAAGTGAAATCACCACATAACCACTGTAGGTAAAGAGTTCCTGTGATGACGACCTTTACCTACCCAACACTGGTAACTCCAGACGACCATTTACCATGAATAACTAAGCTCTTTGGGTGGTCAGGCCAAACAGTTTGTTTGTTTTCTGGACATGGCTGAGGGCGAGCTAAATACGCAGACTAAGGATGGTAGAAAAGTTAAAGGGTTAGTGACCAGAACATGCGAGAGGACGAAGGAGGAGTTCACTTTTTTCTTTGGTCAACAGACAGTATTTAGCCAATGGCATCCTTGCTCCTTTACCCTTGACGGAGTGCAGTACAACTGTGCAGAGCAGTACATGATGCATCAGAAAGCTGGTGAGTGTGACGTGTGGAACGACTGGTCTTCTGTGTGCTTGCAACATAGATAGCTTTCTGAAGGCTGACTAGAGGTTGGTCTCTTTGGATGAGGAGTAACACTCAATGTTGTAAAGGCTCGACTTTTTCAGCTAGTTTAAATTAAAACTGCACAGTGTCTGCAATTAAATCTAAACCATGGTTTAAATAATGTATATAATATAGAGGGGGAGGAGAGAGGGAGCTAGTTCAAGTGCTTTGCAAATATCATCCAGTTATCCAGATTTCAGAATTTGAAGACCTGATAAACTGTGTGATAATAATCATTTGAAGGTTAAACAATGCTGGAAGATGTATTTGTGCTCCAGTTGAATTAAACATGTCCAATTGCACTGTAGTTCTGTTTGGTGATGAAGCCATGGCTAAGAGAATCCTTGAAGCCAGTGTTCCCAAGAAACAGAAGGCCCTAGGGAGGCAAGTGAAGAACTTTGATGTGGCTGTGTGGAAAGATAACTGCAAGAGAATCGTCAAGGAAGGAAACATGGCGAAGGTGAGGACAAAACTATACAAGATACATTTTACTTTTTTTGTTTTTTTAATGTTGTCATCAGTTTGTTGCTGTTTTTTTTTTCCCTTCCCCATCTGTACAGTAGAACCTCTGATAGTGAACTCTCTAACCAGCTAACCACCTCATATTTTGTGAACTTTCCACTTGGCCCCTCCAATAGAAAATGTATTGTGCATAACCTCTTAAAGCAAATAATGACCTCTGATTTGCAGACTGAATGCCCTGGACCCAAATTGTTCTTGGTTCAGATCTTCTACTGTACAGCAAAATTTTGTTGTGGCTTATGCATTAGTGCATACACATACTATGTATAAATATAACGTTCTTTCTACTCACTTATATACTTAGTTTGGACAGAATTTGTCTTTGAAGACAGAACTTCTAGCTACTGGTACGAGCACGCTAGTGGAGGCCAGTCCTCGAGATCGTACTTGGGGTATAGGATTGGGAGCTAGCAACCCAAAGGCCACTGACAAGAGATTGTGGAGGGGCACTAACTGGCTGGGAGAAATACTGACGGAAGTCAGGGAAGAGCTGAAAGACACTGGGACAGAGAGAACAGAATAGATAGCACATCTGCCTGTCCTTGCTATCTGGTGAATGGTACAGAACATATCGGAAGCAATTTTTAAACCTTTCAGTATATTTTTTAACCCTGCAATTAAAAAAATCTTCAATATGTACTTCTTTAAAAAAAATTTTTACTCTTGATGATAAATTTGGATATTATGTGGTGTTCATCTGGACCTGTGCTCAATGTCGTTCCAATTGCCACTCCCCCCATAACCCAGATAAGCATCTTTACATATATAATATCAATAGTCTCTTAAAAAAGAAGTATATATAAAGTTTGGATGATGGGGTAAACTATATGAGACATGGAAGACGATATTCATTGAGGGTTTAAAATCACATGAAGAGACAAGAGTTCACCAGAACAAAGGACAACACAAACTACAGACAGGACATAGGTTACTAAGTTGACGTCCTCTAAATTCACTAAATGTAGAAATCTTTAAATTCTCTGATATGTAAGTTCATATATTAATTGCACTTGGCTACATCCAGTAGTGTATCTAGCAGAGTGGCCATGGACCACGCCTGCACAGGACAAGAATCTGAACACTCGGCACCGTCCTGGTTGGTCAGTTCAGGGAGACCTTGCCAAGGAGAATCCTTCAATACCTGGGCGTGGCGACCCAATACAGTGTGAATGGAAGAGATGATGTCTTCCACTGGCTGACCACAGAGACGGCCAAAGAGAAGCTTCGCACGGAGGAAGTAACCCACGACCCACAGCCACTCCTGATCACACAGAGTGAAGATACGTAAATAATTTAGGACCAAATTCATTGTGATGTCCCCTTACCGGTCCTTGGTGGTAGTTGAATCCTCGTGCCGTGTGATAATTGGATGAATCCACAGAATTGATGTAATAGCCATTATACACAAGATCACTGCATGCATACACACAAATATACAAGCCTCAAAATTGAGCTGTACCACCGAGCAATAGAATGAAGTATGTATTTTATCAGTGATAAGATAAGTGGGTATGACCACACTAATGATCAGCTGAGTAGGCGTGGCCAGCCATGCTGATGATCAACCGAGTAGGTGTGGTCACACTAATGGTTAGCTGGGTGGGCGTGACCACACTAATGATCAGATGAGTGGGTGCGGCCCCAGTAAGTATAAAATATAAAATAACATTGTGATTCTGTATAGTACAATCCTTACGCCCACACTTAGCCACACCTCTTAACCAACCAACCAACTCACTTGGGGTCCAGAGTCTTCATCCCCAGTGGACCTACCAGGATGTCTTCAGCTCTGCAGAGCGCCTCCCAGGCATGGGCAGGTGTGAACAGGTCAGGGGCCACTACCATAGCGATGGGGAAATTAGGACGTAGCCTGAAGTCAGGATATCCCTGCGAGGCACCCACTGAGTCCTTGTAGATGCCCACACGATGGATGTAGCCCGCCTCTGACCCCTCCCTCTCCGCTGCCTGATCTCGGTCAGTAGGGAGCCAGAAACGACGTTCAAAATTGGCCTTGATGCGAGCAGCCCACTCCGAGAATGACAACAGAGATGGTGAACCTTGAAACCACAACAACAACAACAACAACAACAAGAAGAATAATTACAACAACAATATAGAAGCACTGAAGGTGTGAACCCTCAGTGTTATTTGGCATAACAGCAATTGATACGTTGATATAGTTTGTGCAATGAAACTACAAACCTCTCACACATGCGCGCTGAGGGTAAACGCTGTTACAATAGATTTATTGGTGAGCGAGCGAAGCGAGCAAGATAGTATTAGGGGTGGATAATACAAAATTGGGTATATGCTATATATATGTATGTATGGATGGTACGTAAGCTCCTTAAACATACTCGTGGGTTTTCCTTTTTTCTCCAAAAACACGGCTTTTTAGGCTTGACCCCAGTTTCTTCTGATACTACAGCATTAAACAAGTTTTACTTAAAAAATAAAAATTAAAAAAAAGGCTCAAAATTGTGAGAGAATACCTCCAAAAACGCTTTTTTTTTCCAAGTCACAAAAAGTTGCTGCGATCGGTTACTATGACATTGAAGACCCTTTACTAGATATAATAATAACTCGCCGTTTTTTTTTTAAGCTGCTAAGTGCCACTTGGCTTGTTGGTTGTCAAGAGCCACTGATAGTCAGAATAGCTTCTACAGAAACTACCACTACTCGGGGGAAGCTGAGATAAGTACATAATTCCATTTTTGTTAGCTAAAATTACAAGAATAACTCTGGCCTTAATTTTCTTTTGTAGCTGAGAGCTTGTTCAAGAGTTACTGATAGAAGTAGTCAGAATGGCTTAAATTTGATACTACAGACTTTTCACTACTCAGAAAATTAAGGTAAGAAAGTAGTTCTGTATTTATTTGCTGTAATTAATGGTCAACTGCTATATATGTGACAGTCTATGGGAAAAGGGGGCACTTCACTCAAACCAAAAAAATTGAGTTTTTTATGCTAATAAAAAGCTACAATTTATCTCAACTTAGTGCTAAAAACTGGAGGGTAAAACGACGCGCAGAGAAACTGGCAGTTAAACTGGGCTGTATTCAGCAAAGCAATTGAACTAGAAATCGAGAAAACATAAATTGAATTTCCACTTCCGGTATAATTAATGCTTCCGTATACTTAACGGCGTACTCCGCATACGCAATTAAATCATACAGCCGCTTTTTAACGGGGACTAACGAAGTTTGCGTAGAGTTCTTTTTAGCTTTCAGAGCGTCTCACAGCCTGTCTTGTCGGAATCCTTGGCTACTCTACTCCATGTAGTGGTAAACTTTCAACCAGAGGTAAGCTGTAGATTGCATGCACTATTCTCAAAGCTATGCCGTTTTTTTTTTAGCTGCTTTTTTGAAACTCCGCCCATTCCCCGTTTATTGTACTTCGAGAACGAGAGAGAATAAAAAGTAGCTTGTCTTTCCACGGCACGCTTGGGGTCTTTTAAGTTGTTTCGGCATTTGAAATTTGGCGTAGACTTAGAGTAAGGGTCACTAAGACTAATTCTGCAAAAAACAAAAATAGGAGAAAGAAATAATTTTTCCTATGACTTACTTCTGGAGCCCATATCTCAATTTCAATTTTTGCGTGAAGTGCCCCCTTTTCCCATAGACTGTCACATATAGAATAACTATTTTTTATCATCATGATCTTGTTTTATGCAACCTAACACAGCAGGCTCGCTCGCCATTTGTGCTCAAGCACACCACTAGAGTTATGTATATTAGAACCTCAGAGCGTACATACCTCCGTCCACTTTTATTTTCACTCCAGAATGAGGATAGCTAGACTGCTGGTGCATCTTGCTCAGGAAACTGACAGCAGAGTAGCACAGACCAACCAGCTCCACTGCCGACCCATTCCTAACAGCCACACCCACAAATATAATAATCACATCATTATTATTGTAATCTCAGTCACATTCGTACGAATGAATATTCCAATGCAAGAAACACCCATAAGCCACAATAACACCCATCAGCCACAATAACACCCATCAGCCACAATAACACCCATCAGCCACAATAACACCCATCAGCCACAATAACACCCATCAGCCACAATAACACCCATCAGCCACAATAACACCCATCAGCCACAATAACACCCATCAGCCACAATAACACCCATCAGCCACAATAAATGACTGGTACATTGTTGTAAGATCCAAAACTTCAGCAATGGTAATTGACCCACTTTTACACCTTCCTCCTGGTTTTACTGACACCTGGGTGCTGGTTCTACACTCACCTGGGTGTGCTGGGAACACCTTTGTTGCCGGCCCAAGAAGACTCCCCCACTTTGTCCATCCAAGTACCACAGTTGTGCATGCTGCCTCCAAACACAAACCCAGTCTGCAGATCAACACCAGCACGCACGTCAAACCCAGGTGGAGTCATATCCTTGTCCAGATTAGGCCCTGCCCCCCTCTCTCGGAACTGTATGCCGTCCACATGCCTCTGAACGATCTCCTGGATGATCTCTCCCAGAGTGACTGATTCGAGAGAGGAGAAATCAGCAGGGGCATCGTCGTCCCTGTACAGTTTGCGCACGTCAGCCTGGAGGATCTCAGAGCCGTTGGGTACCATCTTGATGTAGTCCTGCACACTCTGCAACCACCACCACGGGGCATCGCGACAGTTGTAGCGAGAGTTGTTCCCACTGTTCAGAAGGTTGGGCAGAAGACCATGACGAAGGCACGAAGCAAAGGACACTATGTTGGCCCTGAGTACAACACAAGTTAATAAATATGTACAATAAAAAATTTAAACATCAATTAATTCATATGACCCCCCCCCCCCAAAAAAAGCTCATTCTGATGCACACATACACAAACACACATGTACACACATGATCATTCGCACACACACAAACACACATGTGCACACACACACACATACAAGTACCTTGCGTCTGCATATCTAGCAGTGACCATGAGCATTCCCCTCAGAGCTATGAAGGTGTCACGCCCCCAACACCTCATGAATCCGGTAGCGAAGTGTGGCAGACCAGCCGCTAGGGAAGCTTCAAACGTGTCCTCAGGCATTGCAGAAGGAAGACGAGCAGACAAACTTACTCCAAACAACTGAACAGATCCAAGAGCTAGTCTCTTCACTAACGAGGATCCTTCTTGAACAAAACTAAAATGGAAGTAATAAAAAAAACATAAAGAAAGACCGCATGTAATGCCAGACTACAGCAAAGACAGGAAACAAATAAGTAATACTTTATCCTCTACCTTTCTTGGAGTAAAAAGGCATTGTACTAAGCTTTAAAATGTAATAAATAAATAAATGAATAAATACAACTACAAAAAAAGAAAAAGAAAAAGAAAAAAGCAACCAACAAAATAGGTATAACAGTTTATACTATCTATTGAAGTTAATAGTCACTAAAACACTGCTCAATAGATATTTAAAGATAAATATATATTACTCATTTGATACTGGAGAATATCACGAGTCTGTTAGCTTAGTATTTACAAGAGTGCTGCAGGCACCAGTGTAAATACGGCCAATCAGACGGAGTGATATTGTGCAGTATCCAATGAATAATACATTTATTATGCACTGCTCATGTGTGAATACCATAGTAACGAGTTTCTAGTGCAATAAACACTTGTATAACCTGGGGGGACGTAATAACCCAACGTGATAACTCTGAACACAGGTGATACGGGAAAATATTGCCTTAAGCCACATCCTGTTTACTTTAATGCATTTCCTGTGTGGCAACAGGTATTAGGCCCTGTTCAGTGCATAATAAACATAAGATCACTCCCTCTGTTTCTTGTGTACCTTCCCATCTTTGCCACAGCAGACTTGGTAAGCAACATATACACTGCAGTGATCACAGCCTCAAAGTAGCAGGGAATGAGGTAGCGAGGCAGCTTGCCTAGCTGGGAGAACACTTCCCCTAGATTGTTGCCCAGGGCCTTGGTGCCTTCTCGCAGTTTGAGCCTGTTGCTGGTATAGCCGGCCATCCAGTCCCCAGCACGGAGGTTGTCACAGATAGGATGCCCCAAGTCGTTGTTGTCTCGCACCTACAACATGCAGGTGGGCGTGGTGACATCAGGTTACTTCAATTGTTTTGTGATAAAGCTCTTACGTGTTCCAATTATTATTTTTTACTTTTTTGGGTAATCAAATGAGCATTTAAAAATTACATACAAGAATACAGTCTGTCTCTGTTAGAGCTAAAAACCACATTTTATCAAACATTTTAAAACCATGCCCACGTAGATATTATGCAAGTTGACCACACCCACCTTAGACAGCATGGAGACTATGCCCTGCAGGCCACAGTACACTAGACTGCCAGCACCTGGCACCTCATAAGCCCCACCCCCATTGCCGTCATCTCTCTCCTCCTGGTCGCAGCGATAGAGAGCATAGTTGAGATCTAGCAGGTCCAGACCTTCTGTCTGACCTTTCACTTCCTCCATCAGACCACTCCCCTCACCACACCCACCAGAGCTGGCCTGGCAAGGCTGGCCAAGGAATGAACGAATGGTCTGCACTGCAACACAAGCTTCTTCAACCAGAGCCACTCTGGAAAATGGAGGAGAATTACATAGTGATGAAATTCAAGAGAAATTAACAAAATAGATTATTTTTACAAAAAGGTATAACCAAGTCATACTTTGTGCCATATTTAGAATAAGTAAAAATGAAAGAGGAAAGTAAAAAAATCCGTAAGTTTGAAAAAAAACTACAACTGAAACAACAACAAACTTACATAAAACACACAAGCACATAACACACATATGACATCGATATTAAACAAATACTAGTGTATTCACATTAGCTACATGTATTATTAGTCAACACTAACCTGAAGGCAATGATACTGCCTGGACAGAACTCGTTGAACTGGACCTCCTGAGTGCTGCCTTGGTTGACAAGGTGACAGAACTTGGACTCGCTCAGCTGAATATGACTCCTCATGTCAAGTTCATGAGTATCCAAGCCATTGATGAAACCGGCAGACTTGGAGAACTCCTCGTCTGACTTCTTTACCAGTCGCGCCTCCATGACGATCTCCATGACGACCCCGGGGACGGTGAGGGGCGGGACGTGGGAGTAGTGTGTGTAAGGGTTGTCAGTGGTTGGGATGGCCCAGTGTTCAGGATGATGGAAGGCAGTGTGTGCCATTAGGATCACTGACTGATGGGAGGAGGGGCAATGGCGGGTCACTGCTACTATCTCTTCTGTCACTTGATCCACATAAATCTGAGGGGCAGACGTAATTAAGAAGAATAGCAGGGGAAATGCAATTATTCAACAGAAAGTGAGATTTTATAAAGATTATGTAATACTCAATAGAATCTCAGCCTTCCTTTACTCACTAGTGGTGTGCTTGAGCACACATGGCGAGCAAGCCTCCTCCCTCAGGTTATATAAAGCTACAGTATTGTTATAATGATTAATTTTTACTTATAACACTCCAGGTACTAAAAACGTTCGAGTTTTTTAATTGCGTAATATGGCAAAGGGGTTTCAATGCCATAGTAACTACACACCGCTACTGTTTGACTTAAGGAATAGGCATTTCTAAGGAATTATAGCACTGGTTCAAACCTAACCCTATACTAAGACATGCTTACTGTTGTAGTAGTTGAAAAAGCTGTGTAAAGGTAGCTAATATATTTATTAGTTAGCTAAACATTTACTTTGTGCTATTCTTTAGCTAAGAAGTAGCTGTAACTGCACTTTCACACACACTTGTTCACTGGACATACCAACACAAGACTTACCTTTGTGACTTGACTATTGGACAATGGATGTTCAAGTAAGAACAACAGTGTTGCATAGGGCAGTATAATTATGACACACAAAAACACGAGGAGCAAAATACAAAAATGACATACATACACCCAAACACACACACACACACACATATATATAGTGTATCCACTATGCCATCCTACATACCTGATTGAATCCTTCATTGGCCAGCTGCTGGTGGAGTTGGTTGAGTTCTCTCTTAGCTCTCACGATGCCTGTATCTTCAGTGATTGTCCCTTTACCCGATGCCTCCTTCCACTGGGAGTACACCCGACCCTCATCCACCACATGGATCTGTGGGTGGGGACATTATGTGACTATCATGTAACTGCGAATCATCCAGACACCCTTACCATGTGGGGAATCAATTCATCATATCCACGGCAACCACCGCTCGCACAGGAGGCTATGGCCATCAAAGCTGTGTTAGGTAAGGCGTCATACACGCTACGGGACTACATTCAGACAGAAGACATACAATGATACATTTCATACTACAGTGGTAGGTGTCATTTATGGTGGGTGTGGCTTACCAGGATGTGGCCCGGGTCGTTGTCATGAGTGGCATCCATGAACAGAGCGTTGGTGGTGGTGTTCTTCAACACCGGGTTGCTAGGAGATGGCAGGAAGCTTGCCACGGGCTCTCCACCATACTTGTACACCAGTCGTCCGAGTTCTCGAGCATACGGAGCAGACATTGCCTCTGAAAGGAAAGAGAAGAAAGGGCTAGAATTAGGGATGAAATATTCGAGTTGAATTAGAGATATGGCTTGTTGAAACAACATCAACTGTTCTATGAGCTTTGAAAGAGGCCAATCTTAAAAAAATAAAAATAAAAAAAATAAAAAATAAAAAAGTCAGCAGAGAAAGGAATACGCTTATTTTCCTCATATTCCTAAAAACTTGTTTTTCATATCCTTCTTTCAAAGCTGAGGACACACCCTTCCTCCCTCCCTCTCTCTCACTTACCTCTGATGAGAGAATTGATTCCGAGTCTATTCACAAAATAATTGTCCTTCTCTTCAGAAGACGTGAACAACTCAGCCACCACGTAAAGGTCGGGGTTCACAGCTCTGGCTGCGTCCAGCAGCCTCTCAGCCACGTTGATGGGCGTGTTATGGCAGTTGTCGATGCGGAACCCATTGAAGATCCACGCCATGTGTTGGGTATACTGCTGCATGTAGGACCAGAGCCAGGGCGAGTCAGCAGGTCCTGACCCGTAGCGCAGCTTGACGGAATCTCCCCACACAATCAATTTGCGCTCAAAATATACCTGTCATTACAGTCAAGAAAATGTTAAATATTAGTTGATGAAATTTAGCTCAAATACTGAAATGATATGCCCTTGGGGCTATCATGCCACCAGTGAATAAACATCGTAATTGCTGCATGCTTGGGGGGGGGGGAGGGGGGGGGGGGGGGGGGGGGACTGAAGGACACAAGCCAGTTAATGCTCAGAGTAGTCCCATAATTATTCCAATTAAAGCTTTCCATGATACCATTCTCAGCCTACATCTTCACACTCTGAAATGACTTCATCTCAAGTCTCATTTTGGGGGGTGGGAGCCCCTATTCCTCCGTTTATCCCTCATTTTGGGGGGTGGGAGCCCCTATTCCTCCGTTTATCCCTCATTTTGGGGGGTGGGAGCCCCTATTCCTCCGTTTATCCCTCATTTTGGGGGGTGGGAGCCCCTATTCCTCCGTTTATCCCTCATTTTGGGGGGTGGGAGCCCCTATTCCTCCGTTTATCCCGTTTATAGCTAAAATGGGGCCGTTGTTTTTAAGCCTGGGTGGAGCTATTATCGGGGGGGTTGTGGGGGGCGCCCTCAATTCAAAGGGTTCATACAGACATGCACTCTACATGGGCAAGGTTGCTAACATACATGCATACATACAAGCTCGTGCCTAAACAAACGCTGACTCACCGTGGTTCCCTCGGCAGCGAAGTTGACCAGAGGATCTGCATTCATGACCCAGCCATTATGAGCCAACACATACTGACCTCTGGAGGTTTCCAACTCATCAGAACACAAATCCTTACCTCCGTCAACAACACAGAAGTATCTGCAATAATACATGTATAGTATCAGAAGCTAAATCCATCAGCTCAAATTAAATTTCAGTAGTTTCATTTAATTAGAACAAAACTACTTCTAGTATTGAATATACATGTATGCAGCCACCACTTCAGAATGCCACCACAGAGCAGATTATTCTTATTGTGTCCCTCAACTCACACCGTATGATAATCACCATCTCACACCATATGATAATCCCCCACCTGTGCATCTCTCACCCCACAACACAGTGTGACATAACACCAAACATCTGATGACCTCTAGACTAACAAGTTACATGCAATGACAACATTTACTCCATACAGCACACATACAAAGAAAACTATGTTGTCACCTTTACTCATGGCGTGAAGTATAAGCAGGGACATAACTGAGGGGGGAGGGGGGAGGAAAGAGGTCATAAATTTAACTTTAATTTAGGCTAACACCTTGCCAAACCGTGCAAGCCACACCCCTAAACCCGCCCACACAGTTAAGGGTATGGCTTAATGAGACTAGACCCTCTTCATCAGTTCATCTCCACTGAGTAAAAGAATTGTATGGAGGGACCCTAGTCCTGTTTGGTCAGACATATCTGGTGTCTAGATAGTTCTAGAATAGCTTCTCTCTAGCCGGAGGAGTCCCAGCTTCTCTCTAGCCGGAGGAGTCCCAGCTTCTCTCTAGCCGGAGGAGTCCCAGCTTCTCTCTAGCCGGAGGAGTCCCAGCTTCTCTGTTGATACATAGTATCCTGTTGTGCTGACTGAAGCCACACCGGCCACTGCCTTGTGACCGCTACTTTAGCTCCAGCTAGGGCTCTCTCTTCCTCTCCGTGCATGTGTGTGTGTGTGTGTGTGCCTGGACAATATTCCAGGGGTGTTGCTGTGGTGGATGCATTGCTTCTATTCAGCAAGTGATTCATTGCAAGTAATGGAATAAAGATTAATGGAAGAGAAGACTAAATAAATAGAACTCCAGAGGTGAGAATTTTAGACTATACGGTATATCTGAATCACACATCAGAATGGAACTGGACCTGCAAGAGATTTGGAGTCATCCAACTCTTCACCTGAAGCATTGCTCATCTTCTTGCCAACCTCTAATTGCACCAACACTATCGTCACCGGGTCATTCTTTTAGTCGCTTCAATAAATAACCTCTCATAATTTCTATTGCATGAATTCTTTGTAGCATACGAACTAGTTACTTCCGTATATACTGCACTTACAAATACGATCGCAAATGTCTCCATCATTTTACAATGGCCATCATCAGTGTGTGGATGATGTTTCAGGGAAAACAAAACAGTGTAATGTGGCCATTGCAAAACAATTGAAATGTTTGTTTTTAATATGATTTTTTATGACCAGATAAAAGCACACTATTATATTACATGGAAGTAGTGTCAGATATACCTAGTCATGAAAGATTATTAAAATAAAAACTAAAACTAGTTGTTGGAAATTTCGTGAGTCATTACAACAAATAGCTACACTTGAGCATCACCACGAGTAGCAGTTCCTACTGATAGTAAGTAGCCAGTCAGACGCAAGATTTAGTAGCTAGTGAAGAAGAAGATTGTGGTAGTAGCCATGGCTCAATGTCACTGATACACACATAACATACCAGTAGCAGCACTGAGACACATTCTAGTGCATCACACTCTCATCCATGCATTATTTTTGTTTAATGTTTCAAGCAACGACTTGAGAAAGACAATAGAGGCACATACTCCTGACTGGCTATAGTATTCTGGAATCAGGTGTTGGAGCAGATAGTGGCAAGTCTACTGACCTGTGCTGCAGGTACGCCTCAATGGATGTAACGGTGGTTCAGTATGATATACACATATTATATGCCAACTATAGGCCACATGAACTCCTCCACTGTTCGGTGCTGCATCTACAGGTGACGTGCTGGCCAGTCATCTCTACCAGCAGTAGTCAGCACACTTCAGCGCTCAAAGTATCAGAGAGCATTTCCACACAGTAAAAATGTTTAAACTTGAAAACAAACAAACTCTCAGCTGGTGGCTCAGAGCAACACAAACAATTACAACTACATACAATTTCTGAACAATGCTAAACATTAGTTAATTCAGACTCAAGTCAGGAAAATATAAAGTTTTATCTCAAATCTAGAACTAATAACAACTTAAAAAGCTGATATACTGCACATGGATACCATATAATGCAAAACTTAGCTGTGCTAGACTGAAAAACTCCACCCACTTCCTGTTATAACAAACTCCTTTCAACATAACAATCTAGTGCCAATAGTTTCCCATAGAAAATATGTGTACACTCGTATTTCCACACTTGAACCCATACTGATAACTTACCACCCAAAACCATCACATGCGTACCTGGGGAACAGCGGCTCCTCGTGGGTCACCCTGTGTCGCCGAGGTCCGTGGCCCTCCAGGAACTGGTAGCGTGTGTTAGCCGCCAGGTTGTTGACGGCATGATGCAGCTGACCCATTACCTTGTCCTGCACTTCCGCATTCAGAACTCGAAGCTCCTCCCTTAGATCCTTGCAGCAACGCTCGATGCGCTCTTCAAAACACGAGGCATTTGGCCTGGGAAAGACCAGCATGTATAAATACAATGCAGTATAAATACAATGCAGTAGGCACACCAAATGCACAAATAATAATCTCTGTGAACATTTAAAATCTACAATATATAAAATTGAGAAGATAGTAATTTAGTCTGTGTTACTACCAAAGTGTAGCTCAATGCTAGCAGAAGTATCACATCAACATAGAGCACTAGAAAGTTTGGGAGCTACATTGACTATCTGATAGACAACATTGGCAGGGGCTTGAACACATGGCAGTCATCTGTGACAGTAGACAGGCTAACACTCAATGAATGGTACACCAACTTGAATTCCTCCCACCACCACCTACACACACACACACACTGGGGGCGTCGTCATGCCTCCCAGGATTACTCGTGGACAATTGTAGGCAAAGCTGGTCAGTTATGAAACACTGGGAACTATTCAAAGATTTTAATTTCCATATAATCAGTACTCATCTCTACATAAGATTAATAGTAAAAAACACTTTCAATAGACGTATACGGCATTGAAATCCACATCTGCCTTCATGTCAACCATCTCCAACCTCTAGTCGTACATCAACTACAAATCCCCAAAATTGACATATTGACATTCCTTCCTGACCATACATACCACTCCTACCCAACACTTCAACCTCCCCTCTACATACTAATAACAATAAAAAGAAACTCGCAGCAAAAGTGTCATTAAGTTTATAACCACCCCTTACCAGTCCACATTGAAAAGCTCCAAGACCAGTTCCATATTGACAGTAGATTTGAGTCTGCGGTATTCCTTGTCCTGAATAATACTGAGTCTCCTGCCGTATGGTCGAGGGTGGCTGCCGCCATTCAGGTGATACACAGCCGTGCGAAATTCCTTGACTATGCTCTCGACATCGACGCTGAAGTACTCCCACACCTGAGCCTGAGGCAGCACGGAGTCCAACAAGCGCGCACTGATGCAGTTCACGTCCCAGTCATTCTCAATCTCTGGTCTAATCCCTCGCTGGGTCCACTGCCCGTCGGCTATCTCACTGGAGAACTTCCTCAGGGCTGCATCCAACGCATAGGCTGGACGCAAGTGGGGGGAGTTGGTCATGTTGTAGCCGGCCTCCGGATGCTGCTTCAGCCACGGTGTGTCGAAGGACGTGTGATTCCACACTACATCTACTAGACCAAGAAGTCCCCACTCCTTGTGGAGACCCTTTACCAGACTATGCATCTTGACATAAGACGTATCTACTGCGATCTTCTTCTTGGCACCCGTGTAGTCAGTGTAAGTTTTCTCCACCTTAGACGGCTTGTGATCGGAGGAGAAGTAGGTGGAGTCCATGCGGAGGTGGTCAGAGATGGAGTAAGCACTCCTCGAGCTGCCCAGCTGCTGTATGGGAGTGTAGTGTGCCATGTTGTAACCAGCCTCCTTAGCAACCCTCAATCTCTGCCGCCACTCCGAGAGAGGACCCATGAGCTTGGTGATGTACGTCTGGCAGCAGATTCCCTCTGGACTGTAGCCAAGATCAGGCTCTACCAGAAAGAAACCACACCCTTCATCTTCTTCCACGTCATTTACCGTTCGGCTATATTTGAATCGGTAAGGGCCGGCATTGTTCAACTTGATGTCAATGTGCCTATCAGGATCCCAAGTGGCTAACTTGGTGCTAATAACCCACGGCAACTTCCTCATCACCCCTCGCTTGTACTCTGTGCCCTCAGATGGATAGTCTGTGTAGACACTGATGTTGCTAGGATACAGACTTGGAGCCAGGGTGAACCTGATCACCCAGCCTAGAGCCAATGAAACAGTGAGAGAGTGCTAAACTTTGGAGCCATAGGCCACAAAAACCTCCAGGCTACACATTTGAGGGTACACATTTGACCACAGGACTTCTGGTCCTGCCATGCATTCCAACACCTAGCTATAACAGATACTATTTTTACCTGTACTGTTACCTTACCTCTGCTCAGTTTAAAAAGGCTGGCATCGTAATTGCCCCCTGGAACGAGCTCAAGCGCCCGAATTGTCCCCTCACTGCCGTCCATTGCAGCTGCAAAGTGAGCAGGGATAAAAATGTCCAGTCCAGATACTGCTAGAGATTGGCAAGGCGAGAGCCACAAGGTCTCCACAGCAAGCTCTCAGCAGCCCACTTTTACTCGTCCTTTTCTGCCTGGAGGCAATTGAATGCCAGCCCTGGACGAGTCCAAACCGGTAGGTGAACCTTTGAACTTCCTTTCGAGACTACTATACAATACGGAAAGAGAGCGGATGCAGCCGCCTGTGTGCAGCCTAGTTTACACGACCGTTCGAGAAAACGTGAAAGCTTGGATATGGGCGTGGCTTTAATTATATGGAATTGGTCGTCATTCGGAGAGAAAACAAGACGGTCTCTTTTTGTTTGTTAACCTCACTCGTTTGCTATGGTATGTTCTGGATCTATATTGTAGTAGTTAGTGAAAATTTGAAATTGCTCACTTCTTAGGCCGACAGAAAAGCCACTAACAAGTATTACCCACCAGAATGGGACCCCAGCAAGGTATGGTCAGTGGAGAGATATATTATTAACAGCCAATATACAGAGAAAAACTGCTATTATTGTAATAAGAATGACTGAATTATTAATATTATTTTGTTTACTCATTCAGGGGTCAATCAACACATTCCGTGGATCTCATCCACTGAGAGACAGAGCCAGGAAGTTAGATCAAGGTATCATGATCATCAGGTAGGACTGGACGGGAGGGAGAGACTATACACTTACAGAGGTTGATACAGAAGGGGGGAGAGGGAGGGAGGAAGAGGATACTGGGAGTGTTCCCCTAAGCTAGGTCTCTAACCCAACCTCTCACCCCTTCACTACTCATGCACATATTAAATAGGACTCTGAGACAATTTTGATATTTTGCATACACACATGCACGCACATACATACGAAATACGTACTTACATACATACATACATACACACATACATACATATACTAGTGGTGTGCTTGAGCACAAATGGCGAGCGAGCCTGATAGTTAGGTAACATAAAATGTTACTATTTTTAGCTTACTTCATGCAAACACTATAATAGCATTTGTGACATTTGATTTCAGCAAACAAATACAAAATCACTCTCTTACCTGATTAATGGTAACTTTTGTAGTATCAAACATCAACCATTCTGATAATCTCAATCACCAGTAACTCTTGAACAAGCTCTCAGCTACGATAAAAAATAAACCAGTGTTATTATTTGTAATTTTAGCCAACACATATGGAATTACTACTTACATCATTCTTGAGTATTGATAACTTCTGTAGTATCAAATTGAAGTTACTTTGACCATCTGAATTACCTTGAATTCTTGACAACAAGCTCTCACCTCCAAAAACAAAAGACAATCAATTTTAGCACACAAATACAAAATTACTTTCTTACCTCATTTTCTTGAGCAGTGGTAACTTTTGTAGTACCAAATTTGAGCCAATCTGACTATTTGAATTTACCAGTCATTGTTGACAAGCTCTTAGCTACAAAAAAGAAAGGCCAGAGTTAATTTTGCATATTTAGCTAACAAATATGGAATTGTGTACTTACCTCAGCTTCCCTCGAGAAGTAGTAGCTTCCTTAGCATTAATACTACGGCATTCTGACTACCAACGGCTCTTGACAACCAACAACCGGCACTCCGTATTCCGTATCCCCCCATAAAACGGCGAAGTTTTGAAATTAAGTCTGGAAAAGGGTCTTCAAACCCATAGTAACCGGTCGAATCAACTTTTTGTTTCTTGAAAAGCAAGCATTTTCGCAGGAATTTTCTCACACTTTGGAGCTTAAGTATAAAGTAAGGCTTGCTTAATGCTGTAGTTTCAGAATAAACTGGGGTCAAGCCTAAAAAGCCGTGTTTTTTGGGGGAAAAAAGTTTCCCGCGTGCGCGTTTAAAGGGCATACGTACCATCCCACATACATATAACATATACCCGATTTTGCATTATCCACCCCTAATACTGTCTCGCTCGCTTCGCTCGCTCGCCAATAAATAAATAAATAAACAAACATCCCCGATTTTCAATTGTGTTACCCCTGTAAGTGTCTCGCTCGCTCGCCAATAAACACATGCACACCTACATGCATACATATATACATGTGGTAAAGAATAAAATGAATGGGAACATGATGGAGTTAGCTGAAGTGAAGTGGGTGTTGCAGAGCAGTAATTGGGTAAGGATTGACACCTTTAAAAATGAACACCTTTAAAAATGAACATGCCATTTGATAATCACATTATAATTATTAGGTTAGAGGTGAGGGAGTATAACTTACCAATCTCTGGTGTCAATTGTTTACACTGAACGGGTGTCTCAGGTTCGAGCTACCGTACAACATCTGGTGTGGTGGGTGTGGTTCACACGTGGGAATGGGCGTGCGGTACAATGCTGAGAAGACAACAGTGGGCCACTACTATTCCACGCCTATCTTCAAGTTCAGGATGAAGTGCCATCTCTGTGACAACCACTTTGAGATTCAGACTGACCCCAAGGTGAGGGGCTAGATGTGGGCAGAGGAGGGGGAAGAAGTGGGTGGATAGGGGGGGGGGAGATGTGGGCAAAGGGGATAGATGTGGAAGGAGGGGATGAAGATATGGCAGTAACTTGTGAAGGTGTGATGATTTGGTTGTGGTATGATTGTGTGATATTCTACATGCCTGCAGACTGATACGTCTGTCACATCTATGATAATGTTCTTTGACATGATCAGCACATGTGATGCATTTTTTTTTTCAATTTTGATATTTTCATGAAACATGTGTATGTATGTATGTATATGTGTATATATGTATGTATGTATTATTTATACATGTTCATTTATGTATGTGTGTGCGTACGTATAGAATATGGACTATGTAGTTGTTAGTGGTGCCAGTAGGAAGAATGAGAAGTGGGAGCATGTGGAGGGAGAGACTGTGTCTGTTGAGGGCAAGTCAGAGGCAGAGAAACTCGCCACGGATCCAATGTACAGACTGGAACATGGAGTGGAAGACCAGAAGAAGGCGGAGAAAGCCACACCCAACATCAGCAAGATTATGGTATGTGGTGGAAGTTTTGTTGGTGTGTGTTTTGTATCATGCTCGTGTATGTACATTTCAGTAGATTTCATTGTGTGTGTGTGTCTGTGTGTGTGTAGGAGCTACAGGAGCAGCATTATGATGACTCAGCTCTTAACTCAATGCTACGGAATAACTTCAGAGTAAGCACACACTACTGCTACTAGCATCATTGCTGTGTAATTGGTGAGCGAGTGAATCAAGCGAGACACTATCAGGGGTAACACAACTGAAAATAGGGGATATTTGTTTATATGTGGGGACGTACGTATGTCATTTTGTACTTTGACCCTTGCATTTTTGTGTTTGTTTTGTGGTCTACCCCTTCCCATACCTCCAATAAACAGAATCTTTTGGTTTAGCAATCCTGTATCATTCAAGGAAATTAATTTAATTGTTTACCCCTTTGTATTAGATTGTTTCTAAATGCCACACGATGCACTTAGGTCTTAAAAACTTACTGTTAGACTCAACAATGTGCAGTAATATTTTAGAACTTCTTGTTTTGTTTTGTTTTTCAAGTTGCAAAATGTTATGGTGTAAGGTTACTATGGTATTAAGACCCTTTACCAGATTTAATTTCAAACTCAGCCGTTTATAGTAGCTTTGAGTACTTGTCAAACGCTACTGGTAACTCAGATAGTCAGAATGCGATATTAGAGACTACAGAAAATACCAGTGCTCTTGAAATTGAGGTAAGAAAGTAGTTCCGTATTTGCTAGATAAAGTATGGTCACAACGGCTACATACTTATACTATTAGAAATGGACTGATAGATTATTTGAAGTGTTTTGTTTGTGCACAGGCTCGCTCGCCATTTGTGCTCAAGCATATCACTAGTTTATTAATATTATTGTCTGGAATGAGAATCCTATTCCATTTATCTCACATTATTTTCCATTTTTATTACAGCAATGCATTATTAGTTATTGTTTCCCAGAGTTATTTCTGGCCGTAGATAGAATGCTGCCAGTAGCCCGGTCCTAGGAATGCTGCCAGTAGCCTGGTCCTATAGGAATGCTGCCAGTAGCCCGGTCCTATAGGAATGCTAACAGTAGCCCGGTCCTATATGAATGATAAAACTATAGCCCACTTGAGCATGCGCGTAGTATTTAGTGTATGCATCATATAAAGTGAATGCAGCTGAGGTGTGTGTGCTCCTGTGGATGTTTGCAGTCTCCCAATGACTTGAGGAACTAACCACTTCCTAATTCTTGTGTACTACCCAGCACGTCTCGCTGAACAATCATATCTTCCTCTATCAACACTGACAGTGGATATGAGTGGCTGTGGTTGCCCCTGGTCATTAGATGGTCTTCTGTGACATAAGGTTGGGTTGAGTCAGGTGAATTGCTGTATCATTGTCAGGCATTGTTCTGGTAATGATCATCAGGCACAATGATCATCATACATTACTCTGGTAATGGTCATGAGGAATTTCTGGTAATGATCATCAGGCATAATGATCATCAGGCATAATGATCATCATACATTACTCTGGTAATGGTTATGAGGAATATCTGGTAATGATCATCAGGCATAATGATCATCAGGCATAATGATCATCATACATTACTCTGGTAATGGTCATGAGGAATATCTGGTAATGATCATCTGGTATAATGATCATCTGGTATAATGATCATCATACATTACTCTGGTAATGATCATCAGGCATACTCTGGTCATGATCCATATCTGGTAATGATCGTCCGTTTTTTTGTTGTTGTTTTTTTTTGTTTTTTTTTGTTGTTTTTCCCGTGTGTTTTTTTCCCCTACTAATAGTCAGAATAATATCTTGCACTCCTAAATGTGTGAAATCCCCTTGTTCGTTTATTTTAACTCCATAATAAAACTGGTGTGTTTCCCATGTTCGTTTGTCCAGGAAGAGAAGGTTCAGTTGAAACAGAAGGCGGATGCAGATAAGGCCATAAAGACACGAGCATCCATTAGCGTGGACCTTGTGGAAGAGGACAAAGATGACATCACACATGCTAAGAAGGTCAAGTACGGCACATCCGCATCACAAGATAGAAGACTTAAGAGACTACAAATCAAGTCCGAGCCGGTGCTTGGCCCTGCCCATAAAGTGGGAGGGGCCTCCATTTCAAAGCGCCAGCAAGCTCTACTATTAGGAATGGGTGGAGGAAGTGGGAGTGGTGGTGCAAAGTTCAGGGGAGTGAAACCTCAGGAAGCTAGACGTTCTTTAGGGATAAGACACAAAGAGTAAATGTATATATCAACTATGGATTTGCAGGTGTTTATTTTTATACCATTCAACAGCTATCTCATTAATCTATGTAATTAAATGGCAACTGAAAAGTATACTCTTACAAAACAAACCTTTTTTTTTCCCTCCACCACATGGTCAACTAAAGTAATACCGAACTAGTATAAAGGACTTGCCTTGTAAAGGAATGCCCTCAGGCTGTTACAATTGATACTTGACTTTCTCTCTTTTTTTTTCAAATTTTATTTCAATTTTTTGCCCAGAAAGTATTAATATAAAATACACACAATTTAATTAGTTCATTCTATTACACTGTATGATCTGTATGGAGTTATTGAAATATCTGCCAAATTTATCCACTTTATTGAACTAAGTATGATTTGACTAAGAAGCAAACTGTCACTCCAAAAGGAACTAGTAGTAGTAGTAGTAGTAGGTCTGTTGCTGCCTGTGTGTATGCGTGTTGCCTACTAGTCCCCTAGCTTCTCTTTAGCTTCCATGGCTGCTTTCTGTTGAGCTTTTTCCAGCTTTCTCTTTTGTCTGACACGATCCAAATAACTATAACAGCGATACAAATTGACAAAATAAGTAACCAAGCAAGTTTCTATATGAGTAGCTATGTGCTATAACACAAACACTCAGTGAGAAGCCTGGCACTAATAGACTCGAGACTACCATCTCCTGGTAGAAATGATTATAATAGATTGATAAAATTTCTAACAACATGAAGTACCAAAGGTGCAAAACCTCAGCACTACTATACTAGCTAGCTATTATTATAATTTCAGACCAAAAGATTGGCTATCATGGATCATTATAGCTGGAGCAATGAAAATGGTACATGTAAATGATGTCTCAGTAAGAGAAGCTAAACAGGCCAGAGACACTCACTGGTATATATATTTTCAATGCAAAACTCCACTTACAGCAACTCTGTTAATTTCCCAGTGGAACAAAGCAAGCTACTGCAGACTGCAAGAATTAAATTATTAGCTCACGTGATTATGGCGTGACGATAGGGGGCGTTACTAACAAAAGCTAGTACCTACGCATAGCTGAAAGATTCACATTTTCTCAAAAATCAGCCCAAAATTCAGAAAAGTAGCAAAATGAAAGGTCCTAAATCGCTGTTCTGAGTAAGTTTGTACATAAATCAATGGTTAGTTGCCAGTAATCTCCAAAATCAGAGCGTGACAGACAAGACGACTATAATAACCCACTCGCGCATTTGCGCTGAGGGTTAAATATCTATTGGTAAATGGCAACACTACTGTGAGGTGCGAAGCAGTAAAATGGCTAGTGAACTTGCTGTGCCAGTATTTCTGATTTATGATTCTCACTTCTAGCCTATACAAGCCCCACCACCAAGACAAGACAGTTTGGTAAATGGTCCTCAATGCACTGCACACACCAATGTTATTGCTACGCTTACTTCCATACATTGCTATTTGAACCCCTCACATGGCTTGCTCACTTGCTGACCAATTAACCTTATCTGATGCACTCACTCTTGGTACTGACAGTCTTCATATGTATGCTTCTCCTTCTTGCACTTCCATGGGATGTAATAGTTGTCAAGGCGACACTTCATGAGGGGGATGTAAAGATGAGCACAGTAGTCTCTCAAGTTCAGAGGAACTCTTGCCTCCGCCATCTCTTCCTCTGTCACCTGCATCTCTACAGTACACACAGAAGTCGCAGGTAAATATTTAAAAAGATAACTTTTATATTTATACACTTCGCCATAACTCCACTGGTTCGTTCGTTATTTCAAAAGCATCATGACCTTACCCCTTTTGAAGGGCTTTTTACTCGGAGTAAATCCCGGCATCGCAGCCTTCTTCGCAAGTGGAGCACTAAAATAACTCTAATTTAAGCGCACCAACACAAAGTAGATTTGATTTCTTTTTAACGCCTACTCATTTGGGGTAGAATTTTAAGAAGTAGTCATGGCTCCTGATCCTAGAAGACCGGACAGAGTGACGAGATTTCAAAAGATCACGCCAGAGAACAGTACATCTGCAGAAAGTATTAACGCCATTGGCATGCTTTGTAGTCTCGTGGGGCTACTCATCAAGGTGAGTGGGTCGTGCAGTTACGTGTATCAGTGAGTTTCTAACTCTTCTACTTTCCTGTGTGGTGGTTTAGCTGAAGTGGGCAGCCTGGGTGGGCGTGTACTGCTCTCTCATTTACATGGCTAGCAGCAAGTCTACAGATGACAAGAAACAACTAGTCAGTCTCTTCATGTGAGTTTATACGAGATATTTTATATCTAGTATACAAGGCTGGAAATTTACCACCATTATCTCAGGTTTATCTTACAACTGCATACTTTTTATATACCATGATGTGTGTGTATATGTATATCTGGCAATTATTGGCTTTACAGTCTGTACTCCACAATAAGAACATTTAAATTTTAATGTTTCTTGATGTTAAGATATAGAGTGAGCTCTAGCTACCTTTCTCCTCATCTTCCTGTTATTTTAACATATAATGAAAACCTCCACATCATCGTAGACTGGTTCTTATACTCAGTGTGTGTGTGTGTACAGGCTTGCCACGTCATCTCTGGTGATGGTCTACATGCAGAATCCTTCTCCCTTGACTCTGTCCATGCTTAGTTAGCACGTGCTGTAGCTGTGCTTATTCATATATTTCTTATCGTGATATTTCCAACACATCTGATTACAAGTATGTCCCTGTAACTATTAAAAATCAGAACTTCTAGGAATAAATTATTTTAATAAATTCAAAGTGGTATAATAAGATAATTGCACTGTCGTACACGCTATAATAACTGGAGGTAGTTGTAGATGAAAAACACGATGTCATGCTAGGTATAATTATATTGGTACAGAGAGACATGCCTGTGTGCGCGATAATGGGCGGGACAGGATATATGACAGTTCTGGTGCGAGTCTTTGCAGTCCATAACTTCATGAACTGCTAGTTTGGTCCACAACTGACTTGTAGAATTTGTCTCTGCGCAGATGGAGAGGGTTTTTGTACACCCACTTGTCTCCTTCCAGGTGGAAGTGGTTCTGCTGCCACTCCTCCCCAGTCTCCTTGCGCTCACGAGCATCTGCTCTCTGCTTCTCTTCCAACTAAACAACACATGCACACAACTAGACTTACACACAGATCATCTTGTGGTATTCTGTGCTACTGGTACCTTACCCTACCTCAAATCATCCTGTCCTAGTGTTGCTTGTGCCAACCATAAAACTAAAATATATTTAATTAAGTAAGCGCTTTTTACCTTTAGTAACTTATAAGTGAAGGTTCACTTCAGTGAATTGAGGTCCTTCAATTGCAATACGCATTAGTCTTCCAAGATTGATGTCACTAATTCTAGACCTGAGACAATTTTTTAATCAAATGGGTGTGGTTTCAGCAAATGGGTGTGGTTTTAGCAAATGGGTGTGGTTTTAGCAAATGGGTGTGGTCGAACAAGTATTTTGCTACGTGCCCCCCCCCCCCCCCCCCCAGAAAAAAACCCTGTATGAAACCCTGCTATCACTAAACCCACTCCTGCACTAAAACTGCCCTAGTCCTAACATCCAGTCCCTCACCAGGTGCTTGGCATCAGTAGCAGCCTCCACATCAGGCACTCGCAAGGCTCTAGTCACATGCTGCCAGCGATTTCTAGACTCCTCCGGATCTTGGGCAGACAGTTTCTTGAGCTTCTTGCGATAAGTGGGCGTGTTCAAAGTGTCGATGAAAACCTCCCGATCCTACAAGAACACCGCACAGTCAATGAGTAAAGTTGACACACGTATGCACACTTACACCATTGGGGAACTTGGTGTACATAACTCCATTCCATTCTCCTTCGACTTTCAGGAATGTCTTCTTATCGGAGTTGTGGCTAACGAAACAAAACAATTAATATGGACTATCAAAATCAGTTATAGAAAATGAGAAAAAATTGTTGCCAAGATTCAAAATTACAGAATTCTTCTTCCTTACAACACATCTGCTGTGACTCTATGCTTCTTGCCTCCATAGAATGGTTTGCTGTGAAAGTCAATGACAGCTTCATAGCCAGTTTTCTCACATGTCATATTGACACGCCCACCAAGCTCCAGCCACGGAACTGTTATTATAGACCTGCAGGCATACACAAAGTAATCCTGATACCAGTCTGGCTAGTTACCATAGAACACAAGATTAAGTAAAGTTGATGATCCTTACCTGCCATAGGCACTGGGTAGATTGCACGTGTACACTTCATCATAGTCTAGCAGATGAAGGCTAACTGCAAATGGATTTTTAAAAATATCACAATAGAATTTGGTAAAGGGTTGTTGCCTTACCAGATCCCACATTGTGGACACCAAGAGATAGTCCAAGGAACTTAGATTTGGTCCAAATAGAAGCATTCACATACATGTTCCTATGGGGACACTCCGCATAGAAACCAGACACTAGACACACATAAATACACACACACACACACACATTTTTTTAAATGTACATACATATGTATGTACATTAGGCATCCTTGAAGTCTGGCATATAATGCAAAATTATGCCAACAGGTATCTTGTAGTGTGCACAAGTGAGACATTATATGACCTCACACCTTTTCGTCACACAGCACAATTAGGAAAAAAGATCTGCTATGCTAAATATGCATCATGAATTCAAACACACATACACACACACAAGAATTTACCAGGTGGATGGTGCGATACTTGTTCCGCTATGAAGCTAACACTATTATAACTGGCATACGGAACAGGTCCTGACTCTAACAAAGACTACATAAGAGAAAATATACAAGCACTGCTAGTAACCATGGTGCCAAGTAACCACACCCACTCACTACCACACCCACTCACCTTGGCTTCGTCACTGGGAGAAGCTCTGGATGACTCTGGTAGATCCCAGTAGCATTTGAATGTTTCCCCTAAGATAGGATTGTAAGGTTTCTTGGCAACCGTCCCTTTCCTGGCCGCGTGGAACGAGGACAGGTAATATCGGACAATGGCAACCATACGGTCTTTGGGGTTAGAGTTCAAAGGAATGCTGTAAAAAAAAGGGGGGAAATAAACACCAGTAAACAACAACAAGGTGCAAACAATTGACATAAATCACTCACAAACGCTTTCCCGTGCAGAAAACAAAGTGCATGGATGTATGAATGTATACTTGCTCAAGAAACGTAATAGTTCACCTCATCAACAACAGATTAACAACCAATAAGAGTTTTATATTTATAAAGCTTATAGATCTAAAAATGTGACCGGTTTTGGGAAAATCGGCCTAAACGCGGCATCTAAAGTTTTCTAATTTATTCTACCAGTGGGCTGCACGGGGTCTTGGGATGCCGTCCTCCTAATTTGGAAGCTGTAGCACAAGCCGTCTTCGCCCTACGCACTACAACACTTCAGTATTTTTGCTAAACTTATTATTGCTGATTTCGAAAAAACGCCGGGTAAGGCGTTGCTAAGGTCAGGGGGCGTGCCTTGTGTCCGTATACTATTACTGCGTGTCTCCGGGACACTATGGAATAAACCGGTTACAGGCGGATTGAAAGAAGTCTAAAAGGCTTAATGCAGGGCTCTTTAAGAAACTATGATGGCGAGAATTGCGTGAGTACATGAATTATGTAGATTAGTAAGTGAATTAGTTAGCTACAGTTTTTTCCCGGCTGTTAGTGAAAAGCCCGCCAATAATTTCTTAGCAACTCTCCGTACACGAGTCCAACCGGCTAGTGTTTTTAGCCTCCTAGTGTGAGTTCTACAGCACGCCAGAGCTTACAACTGCGTCATAAGCTAGAGCTAACTGGTGTCTATCCATTTCTGCCATAAAAATTTTTTCGAAAAAAATCGACCCATAAGGCTTTACCCAGGGATACTGAAAAAATTTGTTTGCCGCGTTTAGGCCGATTTTCCCAAAACCGGTCACAAATATCAAATTTTTTTGCATGCATGAAATGTGTGTGTGAGGAATGCACATGCATGTGTGTGTGTGTGTGTGTGTTTGTTCCTTCCATATCAAATGTCCACAATAGGCTGTCTACACCACCAGCTACACTGTCTACACCACCAGCTACAACCCAGTAGGACGTTTCAGTAGTTATTTTTCTTTACTCTAACACCAGCTGTCTCTCTACCGACTGTCAGAGCAACCTGGCCAGCAGTGCTAGCAAAAACAGATAGCAAGAATTCATTTACCAAAAGAAATAAATCTGCACAAAATCAAGTAAGACCTTGGCTTACTTGATTATAAGGTTTCGATCACTAGTCATAAATAATGTTGTTTACTCAAATTTATAACTAGTGATCTAAGTCTTATAATCAAGTATGTCTATACCTAGTCTAAATATTATCAAGAAAACCTTGGCTTAGAACTCCACTATAAGATCCAGTTAAGTTGCAGGTGAAGACAATAAGGAATATAGCGAGTCCATACAACCCCACTGAACCATCACTTCACTCTCAGTGCTTCCTAGGAGAAGCCTGTGATGTCTAACACTAGTGCCCCTCCCAAGCACTTCCCATGTTAGAAATGAATAGTTTAAATTTATGTAAACCAAAAGAAGTGAAGAAAAGGAGACTGCAGTATACATTGTATTTTAGTGGAGTTTTGTTGTGTCCTAGATTTCTATTGAAACTGAATAGAATGGAAATGCAGTGAACTCTCACATTATAGGGTTAGTCTGGGGAGGAGTGTCCACAACATGGAGTTAGTCTGGAGAATATCTCTTCTGGTTCCATTATAAAATTACCATGTAAAATTCTATAGCAGCGGTGAATGAGTCATTACTTACTTTATCAGTGCTCTTAAACAGAAATAACAATTCCTGCATGATTACCAAAATAAAATTAAGTTTTCATGGAAACCTTGCGTGCATATTGTAAAGATTGATGAGTGGATTTGAATCAACTTGTTTACTGCTCTCTCTCTCTCTGATATACTATTCAAGTTTTCTAATTCCCTTACAAAGAATTTCTCAATAGCTTTCATCTTCCAGTACACAATGAAAGTGAAGGCCAGCATGCAACATATGGGGATAGAGATGATCAACATTTCCTTTCCATAAAGACCAATCCAATAACAGACAATCTGCTTGATAAAGCCTAACCTGCCCACTCCCCAGCCACACCCACATGCCCCGCCTTCAATACCAACATAAGCACGTAAACCAATAGCAAGCTATCTCAAGGCTGATCTGAAGGTCTACATAAAACCATGGCAACCATCACCATAGTAGTCACATGACTATTCACACTCACAAATACACATCCATTTCCACTTACAGCTCTTCCTTCACACCTACAGCAGTAGCAAGGACTTGCAAGTACGTATGTGTGTGAATATGATAAGCATTCAGATACACTTACGAAGCGAATATGTCTGGGTGGGCCAGGAACTCCGCATACATCTCCAGCAACGACCTCTTCTCCAGAATGAAGGTAGGCAGGACTATCCTAGTGAGATCCATACCCACTCTGACCTGGGACAGCATGTGCATGATCACACTCCTGTTGGCCTGGACACCGTCTAAACAACAACAACAACAACAACAATAACCATAGGCAAACTATTTCCAGTCATTTGTACCCAACCCAGTACTTAAGTTTTGGTGTCATACAAGCTAATAGACTATATAAATTCTACTCTCTTATGCAGGACTGACTGCACACATGGACACTGTTGGTTGCTGCAAAGCCACATCAGTGAATTCCTCACTCTGAAAGGCTAAACTAGTCCACACTAAGTCATAACTAGCATAATTACACAGCTAGCTAGGTATGTTACCATTTATATTCATGAATAGGACAAAGCCATTAGTGTTATTAGCTGAAAATTTAAGAACTTTTTTTTATTCAACAGTACAGTACAGTGACTTGAGTTACATTTTATAAACTAATCAACTGACGCTGAAGGTTTGCACTGAAACTGAACTCTTAGAAGATGTGATATAATAATAATATAATGAAAAGGACCTCTTCAACTAAAATAAAAATCAGACCACATCATCTGTTCCAGCTGTCCAGGAGAGAGAGAGAGAGAGCCAGTGTCACCCCACGAGCTACACACATGTGATGTGTTTCAGTTTAAACACTGCTGGAATTAGTGAAACTGAAGCTATGACCTCCATCTGCGCACCATTTGGCATTAGTGATCAATAAATAATGATATTAACAGAAATACAGACAGGGGTGTGTGTGTGTGTGTGTGTGTATGCGTGCATGTGTGTGCGTGTGTGTGTGTGTGTGTATGCGTGCATGTGTGTGCGTGTGTGCACTTGTGCATACCTGCATGACTACGTGTGCCCTATCTGTGATCACCTATAGAAGTTGTGTATCACAATAGAAAGTCTCACTGGGTAGCATGTCCTGGGCCCACCAGACCTGTTCATCCTGTCCAACAAGTTCTGCTCTCCTTTCTCTTCATTCACACCAACACAAACCCCCAACACTGGGTCTATTTAATGCTAACACTGAGAACACCGACAGAATCACCACAGTGGTTGGACGCGACAGGCAAGCGCGTGCACACGTCATGTCTGAAGGGATGTTAAATTTGTGTGTGCACATTGTGTACGCGTGTTTTGAATGTTGGTGCTTGTTATGTATGTATGTGTGTGAGTGTGTATAGATTGAAGGTAATTGAGTTCCTGAAGTGTTTTCAAACTACAAGTAACACATTCCAAAGTGATTTAAATACATCAAACTGGCTTTTCTGAATACACACAACATCTGATGTGACAAGAAAATATTACATGTTTTCAACATCCACCTCACAATTAATTACTGGCAGAAGACTATGCAACGCCACGCCTCTACACGAGGTGTGAGGGGTAAGGTCACACTACCAATGTTATGATCAGGCTGATTCCTCACACTTCTCTGTTTACTGCAGATCTGTCAACCATTTCTTCCTGGCGGTAAACACTTTCATGCATAAGACCCGACCAACTTCTTCATTATTATTATTTTTTAAGCTTACCTCTTCAACAATGCATTTTTTTTTAATTGTAAAGTTCCCAAAGCATTGCTGGAGCTGTTTCTAGTATGTACGAACTAAAAAATCTGCTTTTCTGCCTTTTGGTCAGCAGAAATTTTTTACAAAGGGCTCTTCAGCAAAATAAATAAAAAGTTACCACAAACTGAATGGCTTTTTTTTTTGTTGCAAACTAGGACATTCAGAACTATAATAGCAAAGAAATAGTGTGAAGTTCAGAAAACCTCAAGGACAATAAGAAAGCACCTTATAACTGGAGTGAGTGAGTGAGACAGCTGGAGGCACAGCTGACTCTGAATGTAATACAGCTGTCACAGCTGTCCTTGTCATTTCATAGTTCCTGGGACTAACACACTTTCTACTTGCAATGTTCAGGTCAATACAATACAGAGACACCACAACGTCTGGTAGCTATACAAGTTTTACTTCCAGCTATAGCTATAAGTGCACTGGATATTCCACATGTATAATCATTAATGTATATGACACATCTCATTTCTATCTGTATCTTGACATCCTTTACCCAACCCCACCATGCTCACCTGAAGCATTGTCTTCTTCATCATAGTCCTCCTCCTCCTCCACATCAGGTGGGTCTCCCTCTACTACAGGCACGCTCATGACTTTAGGCCTGGAAGTAGGAGGGGCCGGGGTAGACCACTCCCCTTCCATCTCAGCGTCAAAGAACTCGTCATCACTGTTGTTCTCCATATCACTGGTACTACTATTACTACTCACACACAAATATACATACAATCTAACACACATACAATCTAACACACATACAATCAAACTACACACAAACACACATACAATCAAACACACATACTACACACAAACACACATACAATCAAAGACACATACAATCTAACACACATACAATCAAACACACATACTACACACAAACACACATACAATCAAACACACATACAATCTAACACACATACGTACTACACACAACAAAGAGAGTGGCTGTCAATAGATAATTGTTGTGTATTTCAAAAGATTGGGGAGGGAGGGGCTAAATGGAGCATGAGCTTGTCTCCATCCCAACCATTCTTCAGTGAGAAAAAGTAGATATAAAAGCATTAGACGAGTCCGCATTCTCAGCAAGAGTTACTATAGTTACTCTTCACCAACACATTAGGCACATCTCTCATGACCAATGGCCATACTCACACCTACTGAAAGATGTGTTCAGTGTCCTAATTAGACTAGAGTTTCTATTATCACTTGTTTCACTTCATTCCACAGTTGCTAGTGCAGGCTGCTCTAAACCTGCTCTTAGCTGACAACAACATTCCTTACAAAGCAACCCATCACTCCAGAGAGAGTAAGGAGCCAGAATGAAAAAACAAAAACAAAAAACTTTAAACTGTACTATGTCAGAAACAATTTGACCTCACAGGCTTATCCCAAGTAATGCCCAGGTCCCTCAATAGCACAAACTTGAATGGGTAGCCTGTCAGTCACATCAATGCCACACTTATTACAGTCACTGTAGGCCTGCAGTATTAAATGCATTATACTGTGTATGTTGTACTAAAATAGTTGGACAGTCAGCATAGCATAAGCGAAACATGTGTAACTGTTACAACTAGGAATGGGGTAGAGAAGAATAGTTAATAAAATAACAAAAAAGCCACAAAGCTACAAATAACAACAATAAACAACAACAATAATAGCAATTATTCCCTTTTTAACAGCCAATATATATACGTACATACAATCAAAACGTGACCCAACATTTTGACTTCCTGCCGCTATCCACCTCAGGGGTCAAGGAGGTAGAAATTCCCAAGGTGGATTTTATAACAAAATATAAACAACAATTTAATTGGTGGGCATGCTTATTGCTTACTGTTGTTATATGCTGCAGGGAGAAATGTCAAAACGCTAAATTAAGTTCTAAATTATATATAGACATTTAAAACCTGATTATTTCAGCTAATGACTGAATCAATAATAAACAACAACAACAATAACAACAACAATAATAACAACAACAACAACAATACAAACAAGTGAGTAACTGCAGCAGCAGTACCAACAGAGCACTTGCATACCTGGCTTCATTGGAGACAATAGCACCAGCCCCAGTCACCTCTGACTCCACCCCCTCTCCAAGATCCTCCTCCCCTTCTCTGCCCCCATTCTGCTTCTGCTTCTTCACCGTAGAGGGGGGTACGGCTTCAGGAGGCGGGGAGGGTGTGGTCTCGGCACCGGCATACGGGCCATTATCAGACCTCTCACTGAGCTGGGCGTCCTTGATGACCAGGATGCACTGCCTCAGGGCCTCTAGCATGTTCTTGGAGGTCTCGCGGAGCTGCTCGGCCTCTTCAGATGAACCCATGGCCGTGGACAGGTCTTGGACCTGCTTGTTGATGAGCTGATGGTAGCCTTCTGTCTCAGACACCAGCTGGTCCAGGGACACCATGCGAGAACTGGCTGGCAAGGTCAGATCCAGAGGCTGGGTACAAACACACCACACGTCTAGCATCAATTATGTACCTTATAACTAGAATTGTTTTCTCTTCCTGGTAATTAATATCTATTAGCTTAGTAGCATTAAAATAGATATATAAATTCACAATACGTTTCGGCTCGTAAGCCTTCTTCAGTTGTCCTTCTAGAGTTAATTGGATTTCATCACATCCTTCCCCAACTTATATCAGTAAATAGTATCACTGAGAGTGTATACACTGTGTGAGATCAGCAATACAGAGCTCTGTGAATACTAAATGGCTAACTAAATATCTGACCACATACTTAGTACGAAAAAAAAAAAAGTAAATAAATAAGAAAATAAATAACTAAGTGACCAGAGGGCAGACAGTCCTACTGTTCTGCTCTAGTCTTTATTTGTATACGTAGCTGTAGAGGTCCCTCCCTCACAAGGATTCAACGACTTCAAAGAAGTCATTAGATTATTTGCTAGCTTTAGCAAGCCCAATATCTTGTATGAAACATGAACAAAAAAAAAACAAAAAAAAAAACTTAAGTGGATGTATGTAAAATGTCAATTTTTAACATGTGGTGCTGACAGACCACCAAGCTCTGGGAGCTGACATGACACCAACAACTCCACCCCACTACCAGGACACAGATCCATAGATAACTACTGATATGGCTGACAACAGGGAGATGGAGTGCCACAACATCCTCACAACACCAGCCAAGCAAACCCCTCCCCACTTTCTGGCTCGATGCACATCCTCACAACACCAGCCAAGCAAACCCCTCCCCACTTCCTGGCTCGATGCACATCCTCACAACACCAGCCAAGTAAACCCCTCCCCACTTTCTGGCTCGATGCACATCCTCACAACACCAGCCAAGCAAACCCCTCCCACTTCCTGGCTCGATGCACATGTCTAATAATACATCCAGCAATTCAAATATCTCCATCATGCGCATTTCAGATCATTAGTTCCAGCTTCAAATATAACTAGGTTCCAAGTTCTGTAGTCAGGCACACAAATTCTTTACTACACAAATATTTCATAGTTGCAAAGCATGATTGAATCAATACTCAGGGTTATCCTTCACAAAATTCTTCAATTCCTCCAAAAAGACAAATCTCCATTCCTCTAGTAAGAGGTATTTGTATGTCTGTGCGTGCTTCCCTCATCATGTCACTTGTCAGAGTACAGAGGCTAATGGATGATGTGTCACTTGTCAGAGTACAGAGGCTAATGGATGATGTGTCACTTGTCAGAGTACGGAGGCTAATGGATGATGGGCATTGAAGGACAAATGACATACAAATAACATCCACTTCACAACCACTGCCAGCTAATCTAAACAAGTGGGGAATTGGTGGTATTGAACTGAGACAAGAGCTGGATGAGAATGGGTTGGGAAAATAGTCAGCCATTCTGAGAGAGAATGAACGAACTAGGACCTGCCAGGTGATACAAGTTCGTTCATTCCAGAACTTAGTAATTGCCCAGTTCATGAAAATATTCCCTCTAGTAGTCCAATCTTCAAATCATTTATTTTACCATACCCTCTGGTCCTACTTCTACAGCATAATAAGTGTTTCCTTATTTCCACATTCAGTAACACTCACTATCAATCAATACTCATGCAGAGCATCTCATTCATCACATACACCCACACACGCAGCATAAGACAATCTCACACTTAGATATAACTTCAGAGTGAGAATAAAAACTTCGCTTAGCACTGTCCCCACACTTTACCTAAGTCACTAGTTCTCTATCACCACACCATCCTAGTCACTAACCACCACCACACCATCCTAGTCACTAACCACCAGCACACCATCCTAGTCACTAACCACCAGCACACCATCCTAGTCACTAACCACCACCACACCATCCTAGTCACTAACCACCAGCACACCATCCTAGTCACTAACCACCAGCACACCATCCTAGTCACTAACCACCAGCACACCATCCTAGTCACTAACCACCACCACACCATCCTAGTCACTAACCACCAGCACACCATCCTAGTCACTAACCACCACCACACCATCCTAGTCACTAACCACCACCACACCATCCTAGTCACTAACCACCAGCACACCATCCTAGTCACTAACCACCACCACACCATCCTAGTCACTAACCACCACCACACTATCCTAGTCACTAACCACCAGCACACCATCCTAGTCACTAACCACCACCACACCATCCTAGTCACTAACCACCAGCACACCATCCTAGTCACTAACCACCACCACACCATCCTAGTCACTAACCACCACCACACCATCCTAGTCACTAACCACCACCACACCATCCTAGTCACTAACCACCACCACACCATCCTAGTCACTAACCACCACCACACCATCCTAGTCACTAACCACCAGCACACCATCCTAGTCACTAACCACCACCACACCATCCTAGTCACTAACCACCACCACACATCCTAGGTCACTAACAAACAGCAACCCTTCTATCACGAACCAACAGCACACCATCCTAGTCACTAAACCACCACACACCATCCTAGGCACTAACCACCAGCACACATCATAGTCACTAACCACACCACACCATCCTAGTCACTACACCAACACCACACATCCTAGTCACAACACCACAACACCATCTAGTCACTAATAACCACCAAGCCACACCATCCGAGCACTAACCACCGCCACCATCCTAGCATAACCCCCACCACACCATCCTAGTCACTAACACCCACCACAAATCATAGTCAATACACCATCCTAGTCACTAACCACCACCACACCATCCTAGTCACTAACCACCAGCACACCATCCTAGTCACTAACCACCAGCACACCATCCTAGTCACTAACCACCAGCACACCATCCTAGTCACTAACCACCACCACACCATCCTAGTCACTAACCACCACCACACCATCCTAGTCACTAACCACCAGCACACCATCCTAGTCACTAACCACCAGCACACCATCCTAGTCACTAACCACCACCACACCATCCTAGTCACTAACCACCACCACACCATCCTAGTCACTAACCACCACCACACCATCCTAGTCACTAACCACCACCACACCATCCTAGTCACTAACCACCACCACACCATCCTAGTCACTAACCACCAGCACACCATCCTAGTCACTAACCACCACCACACCATCCTAGTCACTAACCACCACCACACTATCCTAGTCACTAACCACCAGCACACCATCCTAGTCACTAACCACCACCACACCATCCTAGTCACTAACCACCAGCACACCATCCTAGTCACTAACCACCACCACACCATCCTAGTCACTAACCACCACCACACCATCCTAGTCACTAACCACCAGCACACCATCCTAGTCACTAACCACCACCACACCATCCTAGTCACTAACCACCAGCAACTTACAGACAGAAGGACTCTTAAATACCGTAACAAAAAAGCAAAGGACAGAGAACAAAAATGGCTACTCCAATTCCACTGACTGACTGACTGGCAGCTATGACTCTTATAAAACTGTCTCTTTTCCAAATGTTTGAAGTAAGAAAGCCATAAGCTAAGTCTCTAAGTTTCTCCCCAACCTCAGGCAGGTCTCCTGTGACTTCCTCTCTTGCATAGACTAACGAACAAGAGTGGGAGATGAATGTTTTATGCCAGTGTTTGTAAATTTACTTTATCCTTTCAGAAAAGTTGATCACAACAGAAGTAGCGAGCGGTTTCACTATGCAGTGTGTTTTTATAACAAGATTCACACTGGGACTTTCAAAACACAGAAAATAATTCAACTTATGAATCAAAAACATTTTAGAGATAAAAAGGATTTGACAAGGCAGCTTTAAATGTTAGTACAAAAATCGGAATTATTTATTATTAACCCTCAGCGTGCATCCGCGAGAGGGTTATAGTAGTCATCCTGTCTGTCTGTCTGTCACACTCTGATTTTGGAAATTACTGACAATTAACTGCTGATTTATGTGTGAACGATGATTTAAGACCTTTTATTGTGCTACTTTTTTTTTATGTCGGGCTGATTCTTGAGATAACACGGAGTTTCAGCTCTGCGTATGTAGCCGCTTTTATGGGTATTGCTCCCTAGCACATAATCACGTGAGCAAATAATTTCTTGGTGCCAGCAGTGTAGTTTGCTTTATGCTCAGGGAAGTTAACGGAGTTGAAAGAAGTGAAGTTTAACATTGAAAATGTATACCGGTGAGTGTTTCTGCCTAGTTTAGTGTATTCTCTCTTATGAAGACAGTGTTTCCATGTACCATTTTCATTGCTCGAGCTACATTGATGCCTAGCTAACAGATTGCTTGTCCTTTTGGAAGGAGATTATGTCTGGGTCAGACCAGACTACACGGCAACCACTATTGCCATCCAATAGTGATCCGTCAACTCCAGCTCTGCAGCGTGAGATACACCCTCGCCACAAGAGTGCCAGGATCAAGGCAAGAAGATCGAAAACTATAACTTTGAACTCCACTAGTATTTAACTTGTCTAATAGCTCTTCTCGTGTTACCTACCATTAGTTCAGCTTACCTAAGTACAGACCTATACCACATTATCTTTGTTCTGTTTTCAAACTCCTCCTTTTCTTACCCAACTCAGTTTAGTGTCACCTCACCTCAACTTAATGTAAGCATCCCTTTCCCTAAATTATGTTCCAAACTGTATCTAAAGCTGTTGCCGCGCGAGCTTCTGCCGAACTATCAATTGATTGCCGCACCTGGCATCTGGTCCTTCGAGTTACCATCACCTTACCATACCCACCGCCAGTAGTGCGGAGTTACGCCCGCACGAACAGATTATATTGTAATAGCTAGGTAATGTTTAATAGCGTTAAGGGTTCGCACCTTTGGTGCTTCATGTATTTATTATTTGTTTACTGGAAGGCCATTGTCACTAATAATGAAACATCAAAGGTGCGAACCCTGAGCTCTTCTATACCTAGCTACATAGCTATTACAAATTATTTCTCAGACCAAAAACAATTTACTTGGAGCACACCTAATGAGGTAGCTTGTGCAATGAAAAAAAGGCAGATAGAAATGCTGTCTAACTGTGCAAGGGACACTCACCTGGAACTCAGCAAACGACCCATATTAAGCCAAACTACCCCGGGCAGCAAGAAATTATTAGACTATGATATGATGTAGTGATAGTGGGTGTTACCCACAAAAGCTGGTACCAACGTGGGACAAGACTGATTTGGGGTTCTCCAAAACATGCCAGAAATAAAAAAATAAAAAATCAGTAGCACAATAAATGATCTTAAATCGTCGTTCTGAAAAGTTCATACCTAATTCAATGGTTAATTGTCTATTATTTCCAAATTCAGAGCATGACAGACGGACAGACAGACAAGATGACTATTATAGCCTTCTCACACATGCGCACTGAAGGTTCATAATGAGACTGAAATTGTTCAAACAAAGAGAACCAGATCATTTAATGTATCCCAATCATCTCTGAGTGGGGTCACTCCTCTCCATTCCCACACATACACTAATTGCAACTCACAGTGGAGGGCTGGTGAAGCCTTCTAATACAACTGTCCAGTGTGCCCACCCATGACTGACGCTCTTCTGAATTCTGTGCTGTAGACACACACGCACATATATACACACACAAAACACGTACACTCACACGTAAACTAACCAATGTCCCCTCAATAAACCATACTCTTTTCATTGATCATGTGTATCAATGCATGCCAACCAGTTCCAATCCTACATCTAGTCACATACAGTCATAGTGTACTGTATTACCTCTAGTCACACGCAGTCATAGTGTACTGTATTACCTCTAGTCACACACAGTCATAGTGTACTATATTACCTCTAGTCACACGCAGTCATAGTGTACTATATTACCTCTAGTCACACGCAGTCATAGTGTACTATATTACCTCTAGTCACACGTAGTCATAGTGTACTATATTACCTCTAGTCACACACAGTCATAGTGTACTATATTACCTCTAGTCACACACAGTCATAGTGTACTATGTTACCTCTAGTCACACGCAGTCATAGTCGCTACATATATACCTCTAGTCACACACCGTTCATAGTGGGACGATATTACCTCTAGTCACACACAGTCATAGGTACTTGTTACCTCTCGTCACACGCATCATAGTGTTATACTCTATTACCTTCGTACAGTCAAGTGTACTAGGTTACCTCTAGGTCACACGAAGTCATAGTGTACTATATTACCTCTAGTCACACGCAGTCATAGTGTTACTTGATTACCTCTGTCAAACGCAGTTCATAGTGTACTATATTCCCTCTAGTCACACGCAGTCATAGTGTACTATATTACCTCTAGTCACACACAGTCATAGTGTACTATATTACCTCTAGTCACACACAGTCATAGTGTACTATGTTACCTCTAGTCACACGCAGTCATAGTGTACTATATTACCTCTAGTCACAGTCATAGTGTACTATGTTACCTCTAGTCACACGCAGTCATAGTGTACTATATTACCTCTAGTCACACGCAGTCATAGTGTACTGTATTACCTCTAGTCACACGCAGTCATAGTGTACTATATTACCTCTAGTCACACGCAGTCATAGTGTACTATATTACCTCTAGTCACACACAGTCATAGTGTACTATATTACCTCTAGTCACACACAGTCATAGTGTACTATGTTACCTCTAGTCACACGCAGTCATAGTGTACTATATTACCTCTAGTCACAGTCATAGTGTACTATGTTACCTCTAATCACACGCAGTCATAGTGTACTATGTTACCTCTAGTCACACGCAGTCATAGCACACTATATTTAGATAGATTGAAACTTTCACACCTAAAGGGGTCTGGAAAAAAAGCAAAGGAAAAATGTGAAAAAATCTTAGTTGTTGTCGGGGATTTTTTAAACATTTTTCCTTTGTTTTTTTTTTCCAGACTCCTTTAGGTGAGAAAGTTTCAATTAATGGCTCTGTCTACAACTCTTATCTCTTCCCATTTAATGGGGTGATGCTGTTGCCAAGCATGTTCAGCAATGGCTGAAACCTTCTCATCACTTCTCTTACAAGCATCCTGATGTTCTTTTACTCTCTGCTCAAGCCTTCTAGTTGTTTCACCTATGTATACTTTACTACAACTGCAGGGTAAGTTATAATTAAAAATATTGGCTGTTAAAAAAGAGAAAAGTTTGCTATTATTATAATTATTTCAGCCGAGAATGACTGAATTATATAATTATTGTTTTCTTGTTTGTTTTTTCAGTAGTTAGTTTATCCTTGCAAGAGATTTCTCCTTTCACAAATTTAAAGAGTCACCCCTTCATTCATCCCAACTAATGGTCTTGCTGATCCTGGTGACATTTGCCTAAAATTTCATGTAAATTCATTACAGCTTACTCTACACTCTACACAGCTGCAGACTTGCTTCCACAGATATTCTGAAGCCTCCACTCTTACTGCTACTCTCTGCTGAAGACTGACTAACCTTGGAAGTGGTAGACTCTGTTCTCCACTCTGATGGTGAATGTGGAATCATCTTCATCATCTATACCAATGATGGCTTTCTTCAGTCTGAAACAACCTCTCCTGGAACCTCGCTTCATCTTGTCTTTAGACTACAACAAAAAGAAAACAACAACAACAACAACCACAACAACACTGACTGCCATTCAAAACAACAACAACCACAACAACACTAACTGGCAGTCAATACAAGCTATGAAAGCAAAAGAACAAAATTATCTTTCCGCCCTGGCTTTCGCACGCACGCACACACACACACAAGCTCCTCCTTTTCCCCTGTACCAGATACATATATCTATTCAGATGAAACCAAACACAATTGATCTGCCATTGCTTATACAGATTTAAAATTATTGTGTCTACCAAAATAAAGATATGCATGCCACCATTGAGTAACGTAGAAATCAATCCAAGTTGTAATGAGAAGCCAAGGCACTCAATTTCTGACACACACACACACACACACATACACACAACAAAACCCATCCCATCCAACCTGAGATCAAGTTAGCAATCCAACAAACACCGGAATTACGCATAAGTATATCTTTGTACATATATACATGCATGAACATATGTGCGTGGTGTACATATGTACCAATGTATATGTGTAAATATATACATGCATGAACATATGTGCGTGGTGTACATATGTACCAATGTATGTATATGTGTAAATATATGCATGCATATGTGTAAACGATCTCGCAGAGAACATAGAAATCAAGTTAACCACCCCGTTTCCTACCATAACCCCAATTAGGTTTCTTGACTGGCTCTTCAAAACTCTAACATACTCAGTCATCTTAATTAACACCAGCCCCTAGTCTTCAAATTAACCTCTGACTTTGTACTCACAGAATCTTTCATTAGAAAGAGTTAGAAATAACCAAGAAAGCTACGTATATTAATTTCTGATTAAGCAGTTGATACATATCTAATTTCGTGCATATGTGATGTGTGTTCTTGTATCAGAATATTAATATGTTGCTCTCAGGGTTTCATACAGAGGTGGGGCGCCCTGGGAGTTCCCACACCCCCCCCCCCCCCCCTCCCCGCCCCAGAAAAAAATGCTGTATAAAACCCTGCCTCTATACAGTCCAGCATACAAACTCACTCACACACATACATTTACACATACACTAACACCAGACACCAATAAAACCTTCCTCTAGTGTTGCTCTTCTGAAGTGTCACTGACAGTGACTTAGCCCGTGATAATTCAGAATTACACCAAACCTAGCCACTACAAGTTTCATGGATGATTATTACAGCCTACTACCAGATATTGATAGCTATCCTCACACAAAGATGAACAGCCAGAGAAGCAAGTCTATTCTTTCTTTGCGAAATAAAAGTTGATACTTTGTCAGCCCATTTGGAAATTGAAAGGTATCCCTAAGTCTTGGACAGTACAAAGTTGATCGAGTTAACTTATTCAATTTGAAGGTGCATGGGATAACTAAGACTTGGCAGGAACATGCTGAAAGCACTCCTTCAACAGCTCTTGCCAATATCATTTACCATTTATTTACAGGGAAAAAAGAGAGGAAAAAAATGGAGGGGGAAAAGATTGAATTTGTAATAGCACTAATGCAAATTCTGCAACTATAGTTCATGCATTAATACACCTTGAGTTGCTTTGAAAGATGCTAATTTGCAGAATGTAGTTCCTTATAATTCGCCCTAGCCAGTACAGTGCATTGCAGTTGCTTACTGTATAGTAGGACAGAAGGCCAGCATTTTGGTCCAGCACGAACCACCTGTACTGCCAGCCATTCACGACATTGGTCCATTTAGACAAAGGTCCTTCCATGAAGCGCTTCGACAGAGAAGTGCTGGAGATAGCCGACGGCACTCCTTCACCAACTCCAAGTTCCGCCATTTATAGCAAAGTGACGCAGAGATTTAGTAGGGAACCTTCCCAGTTACATTAAGTTCTAATATTTTTTAGTAGCTGCTCAAACAACGAAGGTGACCCACAGCTAGCTTGTATCCACCCATCAGTTAGGTAAAGGACGTCTTATATCTATGACGTAATAAAGGACCGACCAATAGAAATTGAGATTGTGTTATCCGCGAACTACGAACTGGTAAACGAATTGAGTGGGGAAGTTAGAGGCGGCCCGAGGCTTTGTAACTGTTTCTGGGAGAAGTCAGCATGGAATCTCATTCTCATCCTTTTACTGCAACTGAAATAGTACGTTTGTGTTTTTTGTACTGGTAGCGCTGAACATACCGAGCTGAATAGCTTGGGGTAAACCTTACCAGTTTCTAGACGTTTGTGTCCCAATTAACAATAATTTAGCAAAGCAAAAATTTTGACAAGTTCTCATATTCAAAGATTTCATAGTCACATTTCTATTATTTGCAGTGGAAAGTTGTGGTGTCAGACTTCAGGAAGGGGTTGGATGTGAGAAAGAAGCGAGTTGGTAAGCGTAGCTACTCTGGGTGTTTCACAGGCCCTGAGGCCATATCCTGGCTTGACTCGTACCTGCAGTCATCAACTATTATAAAGAATTCTGTGTCTCGGGAACAGGTATGGGTGTGGGCGTGGCACTACTGACTGTGTGCATTTATGATGTCATGCTAATAGACTCCACCCATAAGAAAAAATTAATTACCATGTACAAAGTCATCCAAATGAATCCTCACTTTTTCATTTTATTTTTTTAATTGAGGAGCACAATTTTAGTAAATTTGGATGTGAGTAGAGTTCGGGAGTTTATATCGGGTCCCTGAAGGCCCTTGATTGTAGCGTCCCGAGCGCAGTGAGGGCGCTACACTTAGGGCCTGAGGGACCCTAAAAACAGTAGTTAACGACTGCACGCAGCGCCTAACTAATTTAGAACCTAGCTACAGTTCCTAACAACACAATTGGAGGTACTCTACATATAGAAGCCCTGCCCTGAAGGTGGGGGCACTACATATAGAATCCCTCCCAGAAGGACCTAAGAGATTTAAAGTCCCTCTGTCACAATACAAAAACTACAGTAGCTATGTTCTAATCACAAATAGATAATTCAATATTGAAAGCAGTGGCTTGGCTTGAGGCCATAAATTGAAGTGTCAGAGAATTCTTGGAACGCAGAACAAAACCACAGTTCAACCAGACCTTTTCAAGCAGAGTGTTTGGTAAAGGGTCTATCCCATGAGACTGTGCTTATGGTATAATGGAGTATAAACTAAGATTTGTGTAGCATGTGTGTAAATATTTACTGGGAGTCACTTTAGAGAATTGCAATGTGTCAGAATTGTTGTATTTGATTGCTTAGATTATAATTCTACTAGAGAAGTTCGTGGAGGCAGATGTGATAGAGCATGTGCACAGACCAGGAAACTTAGCAATAGACTCTGACAAATCTCTGTTCCATTTCGTGACCTCTCTAGGCCCTTTCAACTTCATCGAAGATGAAAATTCTGCTTCTTCTTCTTCTACAGTCCTTAGCCCAAGCACATCCAGTGTTCTCATGTCTTCTTTGAAAGAAAGTTCCATTGCCAACACATCAGCAACTGCTTCCACTTTAGGCAAGAGGAAAAGGAGAGAAGAGAAGACAACTGTGGGGAAGGCAGCTGTGGAGATTTTTAACGGATTGCTGGTTGCTAATGATTTTGCCTCTAGTAGCGTCAGGGACGAGAGCTTTGGGTGTGACTCTACTTCCGTAGATATGGTGTCATTTCTAGAAGAAGTGGATGAGGTATTGGAAGCCAGTATTACGTCTCAGAAGAAACGTCGATTAGCCGGAGAGGGGGTACCTTACCAGAGTATGGGATCAAGTGACAGTCTGTTGGAAGGAAGTGAGGAAGGAAGTGATGACGTGTGGAGGGAACTGGTTCTGAGCAGGTGAGAGAGTTCTTCCAGCACATTTGGTTTCAAGTTGGGTGTCTTCACCTCCACACTCACCTGGGTTAATAGGGTTACATGTATATTGGAAGCTCAGCCTATAGGGTTTGGAGGTGAATTTTTGTTGTTGTTAGGAAGAAGTTTACAAGTAATTGGTACGTGGTTATAAATTCTGAAACTATAAATTGCTCTCAAAAAAAATTTTTTTTTTGTAAGATTGTACGACTCTTGCATCAGCAAGGGCATGACTTAGATGTCACTAAACAAGATCTGCTATTGACAGAAGGACAACTTGAGGAATAAATTGGCTAATAAGATGGAGGATTTTCAGTTGATAGAGAGTGAGACAAGCATAGCAGTACCCCTTACAGAATAAGGCACTTCGTTACCCGTTTATTACTGTAGCTCAGTGATGAGGGATTCCTGTAGCTCAGTGATGAGGGATTCCTGTAGCTCAGTGATGAGGGATTCCTGTAGCTCAGTGATGCAGTGATGAGGGATTCCTGTAGCTCAGTGATGAGGGATTCCTGTAGCTCAGTGATGAGGGATTCCTGTAGCTCAGCGATGAGGGATTACTGTAGCTCAGTGATGAGGGATTCCTGTAGCTCAGTGATGAGGGATTCCTGTAGCTCAGTGATGCAGTGATGAGGGATTCCTGTAGCTCAGTGATGAGGGATTCCTGTAGCTCAGTGATGAGGGATTACTGTAGCTCAGTGATGAAGGATTCCTGTAGCTCAGTGATGAGGGATTGGGGTGTACTTCATTGAAGCATACATGTCATTATTATGGATTAACTTATAGACTCTCTGATTAGTTCAAATAATCGAACTTCTGCTCTCTCTGTGTGATTACTGTTAGTATTTCATAGGTTAAAGTTCAGTCTTCTGTTTTTTCTCTCTTTTCTTGTAATTAGATTACTAGTTCTGATAGACCTACCTTCCTTGGACGGAGTGCTGAGTCAGCAATCTGTCAGTGGCAGCATCATTGCCAACAATGTGTCCCGCATGATGGGCGTGGCACGCAAAGTGGGAGTGGCTTGTTCTTCAGTGGCTCACACCTGTCGAGCAGCTCTGGAAAGTGTAGGTGTGTCCAATCGCCATGATAGCAGCTTAATACCCGATCCTCTTCCAGCTGCAGCTTATATAGAGAGGCGTAGATACGGTCGTACAACGAGACGTTCCAGCCTAGGGGCTGGTCGTTGGATGAAGAAAGTGGCACAGCGCTGTGGAGTAGGAGGAGCAATGGAGGTGTGGCCTGACTGGGTTGCCATGGCTATGCAGTGTTTGTCATCATGTAAGATTATAGGAACCTTTAAATAATAGGTGTGTGGTAAAGGGTGTTCTTTGGGTGAGTAATCAGTGAATGATACAAGGTTAGGTAAGGTGTTGTCATCTGCTGTGAAATTGACCTGTAGTTAAGACATTGGTTGTTGTTTTTTTTGTACTTCTGTTAGGGCCTGACGGATGCACTCCGGAGTTTCTTGGGGACCTCCCTGTTTATCAAGGGTTTGAATTAGACATCTGGGACTCTATACTCAGACTGTTAAAAGAAGAGGTGGAGCCTATAATAAACCACACCCACTATAGTTTGTACATGGAAGTTCTCAGTGAGTATACTCCTAGTGTCCTGTACTATCAGAAGTAGAGATATTCCATTCGTATGTAATTGTTCACACAGGATTAATAAAAAGTGACCACACCCACAGTAAGAAGGCGTGTCAGTTGTGTCTACTGCTACTATCCCCGGAGAGGCGTGATAATCTAAAGCATGTGCTCACCTTCATCCATGGCTCCTCCCACAACAAGTGTCTTCAGCTCATCCCCAATGCCTCCTATCAGTGTAACAAGAAGCTGCTCCTAGATGAGATCAGCCCGGTGGTCCTGAGGAGGTCAGGTGGGCGTGGTCTGAGTGACAAAGACCTTGAAGATGTGAAGGAGTTACTGACATACATGGTGAAGAACAGGGACTTCTTGTTTAAGGTGTGTAATTGGATTAGGTTCAAGGGTTTAATTTCAAAAAATGATTAGGTTTTTGCATTGAACAATTTTATAATTTTACTATCAGGCTGTCTTCTAATCTGATCTGTCATCTTTTCTTGAATGGCATTTGTTGCTATTTTTAATGTTACTGAGAAAGCTATTATGATTTTTCGCTCTATTATAAAAGGCTAGATATTTGCCACTTTGTAGATACCAGATGGATTAGAGGAGGAAGTCCAGGAGAGAATTGATGTCATCAAACAGGGACAAGTAAGGACTTCACAGAGACCTACTGCAATGCCATCATCACTGTTTGTTGTGGTGTGTGTGTGTGTGTGTGTGTGTGTGAGCAGGTTCGTCCTCGGGAATTGAGTGGTGCAGTGTGTCAACGTGTTAGTGTGTCGGACTATGAAGTTGGTGGAGAGGCAGAGTCAAGACAGGCAATAAAGCAGCTGCTGGAGCATATTGTAGAAGATCCTAAATCCACTAGCTCACAAAAGAGGAAACGACTGAAGAAAGTAAGCGTATTACACACTACAGTTCATGTTTGATGGTAAAGGATGTCATAATTATTGGCTATCATACAAGTCACTACCATATTCCTCATTATTGATTCACTATTCTCGTTTGACATATAATAGCATTGACACTTACTCCTTCGTTTCAACTTCTTGCTATGTAAATTCTCCTTAGGGGTCATGGTGATTTTATGAACAAAAAAAAAAAAAGAATATGGTAAGATAACTGGTTCTTGCTTTAGCCCTCAGGACAAATTTTAGGATATTACTCTGCTGGTCAGAAAACACTTTGGAAGCTCTAAACCAATGTCTCTGTTAAACTTACAGTTTTCAGATAATGCTTTTGTAATCTTCACCTGGTGATTCTTTGTGTGCTCTCTTCCCATTTGATCGGGTGATGTTGATACAGGGATCTTTTTAGGAAGGCATTTTGCCCTTCCTGAAAATTGTTTTTGCCCCCCCCCCCCCCCCCCCCTCCCCTCCTTGAATAATATTAGGACTTTCCCCGGTGATATTTGCCACAAATATTTCACCAATTTCAGGGAAGTTAGAAGCCCTCCTGGAATTTCAAAAATGTTGACTTGTTCAGCAATAACTGTAACTTTTCTCAAATCCTACCCAGCTCAAATGCTATCACTTAATCCTGCTATGTATGAAATACACCTTTATCTTAATCCTGCTATGTACGAAATTAAATTCTGTTGCTCTGTATCAGTGGAGTCTGAAGGTAGTCAACTCTTAGAGCTTGTTCTAATGATGTATTATAACTTTGTAGAACTTGGTCAGGTATTTTTCTTTACAATTGATGTAGTTTCAGAAGACATATCCAGAAATTTATCAAGACAAGTTTGGCAGTGAACCTCATCCTTTACTCAAAAGCAAGAGTGTCAGGCACAGTTTATTGAAAAAGTCTGTTGGATTTTTACGATCCAAGAAATGACGAACTTGTAGACATTTATAGTAGCTATGTAAAACTATTTTCTTTTGTGTAATAGTTATGTATTTTTAAGGTAGTTGTTTTCATGGCACTTTAATGGTGTGGCTATGACTGGCGATACAGAATTTTTAAGGAGTGAGAGGGAACTTTAATGAGCTATTCCATTCCAGAGTTGCTCTGTAGTTTGCTAAATGACTAATTCACAAATAGTGTGTTTTTATCAATGCAGTAATGTGCAAGTATGAACCTGTGACTGTTATAGCTAATCATTTCAATATCTTCAATGGCAATTCTCGTCAGAGTAGACTTTAGTTAAGATGACATTTTAGTTGTCTAACTGAAACTACTGACTGGCCACATTCTACCGTATTATGCTGTAATGGTAGCATCCTAGTTGTTTGTGACATGCATAATAAACCTAATGCTGTACGTTTCTTCCCGAAATAACAGCTTATCTTATGTTTGTGCTTTGCTGGACACCCAATCTCTATTTCACATTTGTTCATCCAATTGTAACTACTATCTCTGCTACACACATGTATTCATCACATTTCACTATTACTTTTATATGTTGAAGCATTGCAATGCAAGCCTTAGACCCTGGGAGACTGAGTTTAGCTTTGCTTAGGGCCACAGACTCTGGTGGCAGTAACTTGGGTGTCTAGCCCACCTGCAAATGTAGACGTGAACTTAGCTAACTTGTTATGAATTTGACTTGCTTTGTACACAGTGGATTAAAAAAAAACTACTCAGGGGTGGAAGTGCTAGCGACAGGGAGGGCCCCAAATATATTTAGGTCAAAACTTGTGAAATTTTTGATTGTACATGATTTCAGATTTGAAACTCGGGCTATATTGTTTGAGCACCTTCAAGATTGCCCCACATAGCTAAGTGAGGGCAGTCTTGACACTAGCAGAGTATACTATAGTTCTATGATCTGAACTCCATCTTCTTCGTGAGGACACCGAAACATTGCCTGCCTCATAAATCAAGTACCACCACACACCTTCTTCAGAGGCTCAATTGAGGTAATGGCAGTTACATAGCTGTACGAGAGTTTAGACACAAGAGCAGAGTGGTTGCCACTGGAGCAGTCTGTGGAGCCCTACAGAAAAATAAAACTATATTCATTTTACTAAAAAAAAAAAATTTTTTTTTTTTTTTACTAGCATGTAATAATATGAATTATATTAAATAGTTTGGTCCGGTAATTATGACCAATTAATATTTTAATTTTATTACTACAGTACAACGAAATTATAATCCACACTAGCTAAGTGTAACTGAAGGGACCCGGGCACACAGTTCAAGTAGATAGTTGTAGAGGAGTAGCTACTCAACAAAAACCTTCAGGAAAAAAGTAACAGCTCATCATGCACATCTGATTCATATGAGGGGGTGGGGGGGAAGTAACGAAACACACACACACACAACTTTGTCACTCGACACTCATTTTAATCACACACTCAAAGGCTCATAAACAAGGAGCTGCATCCTCAGCTGTGTCTTTCTAGACTTTCGCACCATACTATAGAAGATATAGCACCTTTTTTTAAATGCAATGAAAAACTTGATTAGAAAGAAGCGATATTGAAAACAGCCATGATACCTACCTGAATCCCTGATAATTAATTCCACACAGACTCACTGTAGATTAACTTGTCTTCCTCCAAGACTAATTTATGTCAGACTGAAGTAGCTTATAGCTGAAGATGTCTATAGACACATCCAGGTAACTGCATCAGTCAGCATTCTGAAAAGAAGATAATGAGAACATTGTGACATGTAGTGATAGAAAAAAAATTATTGGACACATGCTGAGATGGAGGTGACATAGCCACTCATGCTTAGACTCATGCCACACCCATTATAATTGTTTTAGTAACTAAAACTAAAATCGAACCCCTTAATTTTGAGGTAGTTTACATTTGGCAAGAAAAACTAGGCCATAGAGAACAGGAAAAACAACAAAAGTAAACATTTTAGAAAACAGCTAATCCGATTAAAACCTAAACTAGCTACCAGTACAGTGGATAAAAAAACAACAAAAAAACAACAACTAAAGCTAAACAATTTATATTGTAACCAATCCACTTTGAATCAGGTAATTATTAAGTGAAGGTACAAAATGTCATTTAAGTAAACAATATACGCTATTTATTTTAATAGTACAGCACATAAATTGCCAATTCACAAATGTAAGGGGAAAAGTCGTTGTTCAATTGAAATAGCAGAGGGAAAGCGAAATAGCATGATAACGACGTGAAATACCATGGTGGTAGCTAAGTGAAATACCATGGTGGTAGCTAAGTGAAATACCATGGTAGCTAAGTGAAATAGTACAGGTAAGTGCACATGTATGAGTAATAGCACAGGTTACCCATGATATCACTTGCTAATAGTAGGCCAGCTTTAAAAAAAAGTCATTTGCAATTGCAGCTACACTGTACAGCATGACAACAGGAGGTTATCCACTTATCCACAAAAGCTACCTACACATAGCTGACTGCTTCAAGTTTTCTAAAAAATATCTCCAAATTCAGAGTGTCACAGACAGACAAACAGATGGATGAAACCCTTGTTGCACATGCGCGCTGAGGGTTAACACTACCACAGCGATAACAGGCTAAAACATGAAGTACTACTAACTACATCAGCTTACCTGAATGCTTAGACTTCACCAGTCCAGCCGCGAGGTATCACAAATAGTTGGATCCAGTTGCTTGGTAACAAGTGGGTCCTATTGCTAGGTATCACTAATATGTGGGTCTTGTTGATGGGTATCACTAAGTGGATCTTGTTGCTGGGTATCACTAAGTGGGCCTTGTTGCTGGGTATCACTAAGTGGGTCTTGTTGCTGGGTATCACTAATAGGTAGACTTCATAGGTGAGTATCACTAATTAGGTGAGTCTTCTGCTTGGTATTAGTAGGTCCAAAATCTTAGCAAAACTCAATAGGCCACTTCTCACCCACAGAGTGGGTGGAGCTTTCAAAGTTAGGAAAGGGTTTCATCTTCAACAAACCTAGTTGTTTAACTCTGTAGAAGTCAGTGACATGGCGTATTTTCTCCTCATGAAGATAATGTGTCTTAATATTTGGATGGATTAGTTCCGACGGACTACATGAAAGTATTTTTGCATATTTACTTGTATTTCCTTGGTTCCATCTAGTCTCGCGTAGCCAGACCCTTTACCAACCGTAACCGCTACCGGGGAAGGAAAGGGTCTGGGAACATACAATACAACGACTTGTTCAGCAGCACCCCAAAAAGGGTGCTTAATTATCACATTCCAATGCTTGCGGTAGCCAATGACGTCACGGCCACGGCCGGGTAGCAGGTCTCTTATTCATGCTGGTACGTTTATTGCTTGCCAGGAGTGCTTATAAATAGTCTACGAAAACAACTTCACCAGTTTGACGAAGTCACGCAACGTTCTCACCCTCCCAGATGTGATGTTGACGTCACACAGTATACCACAAGCTTGCTGGAATGTGATAATTAAGCACCCTTTTTGGGGTGCTGCTGAACAAGTCGTTGTATTGCATGTTCCCAGACCCTTTCCTTCCCCGCGTAGCGGTTACGGTTGGTAAAGGGTCTGGCTACGCGAGACTAGGTTCCATCAGGCACTGTCACTAAACTTTTTCAGCCACTTTATATTATATGTATAAAAACTTTTTGCAAAAAAAGTATTCACGGATACTGATGGTCAGTTTGTCAGCATGGGAACGACTGGTGGAAGAGAAATATACTTTTTTCAATTTAATGAAAGAACTGCATGCTCAAGCACCAAGGATAGTCCGTTGCATTCTAAGTTCTGTGTTTATAAAGATATTTTAAAGGAATCACTACTTGATGATGATTTTTTTAAAGACGAGGACCACTCACCAGGAAGAGATTATTTCCAACCATCTTCGAGTCCTTCATTTAAAATTACGAAATTATTTGGCGCGCGCTGTGCATTATATAGAATGGACACCACACCCCAAGCACACCACACCCTAGGCACACCACCACACCCCAGGCACACCACTAGTCTGGCGTCGCCGACCCTTTCCCTTCTATTATTGGGCGAAGGAAAAGGGTCTGGTGAAGCTAACGTATACTACTTGTGCAACCGCACCTTTTCCTTCGCCCACGTATAATAATAATAGAAGGAAAAGGGTCGGCGACGCCAGACTAGCACACCACACCCCAGGCACACCTCTCCTAACCTAGGTGTGGAGCTGATTTACGAAGTCTGTATCCAATCTTTGAATATCCCAAAACCAAGCAGGTCGTTAATGGTAGTACAAGCACAAGTGAAAGATCATTCAGTTGCATGGTACAGTTTATCAAGATAAACCTTTGTTCTACAATTAAGATAGTAATAGTGTCTACAAACTTATGTGCATGGTACAGTAAATATTTTTATCATCAATCTGTTCAATTAAACTGATTTTCTAACCACACGTACTTTTTGTGGCTTGACCACTTTAGAAGTGACAGATATGTTAACGAAGCATATTCCAAAGGGGAAGAAGGGAGGTGTGTGTGTGTTATCATTCTTATATCTCTTTTTTGTATCTGTGCAACTGTTAGCCAAAATCCTACTCAAGTTAATCTGTATAGCTATGCCCTCATACACAGGCCCTTAACCATTAGATAAAGGGTCTGGTAACCAAACTACACTTCAGGATGAACGATCAGCCTCGTCACATGATTAAGCACATTTCCAAAAAAACAACTCCAGGGACAAGCCACAACATTATTACTATGCTCATTAATTTCTATTTTAATTTAAAAAAAGTGTTAAGTGAAGAGAGATGATGAGAGGTAAGAATTGAGATGATTTGATGGTTACAGTGCAGTGGATTGACCCTATTCAGTGAACGGTGAGTTCCAACTAAGGTGGCGGAGGGGGTGTGGTGAAGGAGTAGGGGACAACGCCCGAGGCCATGTACTTGGCAGAGTAAGGTGAATAGGGATAGCCGATGACCAATACTTGGTTGTCTTTCATCCACAGACGCCATAGACCCTGGAAAAGAAACAAAACACGTGATAGATCATTATAATGGTAATTACGACAAACTAAAAGTAATGAATTCGTTCGGTTTGCAACACCTTACCTTATGATATCCTCTTGCATCCAGGTCCCATATCTTGAAACACTAAAAGAGCACACCACAGGGTCACATTGAGTTAAAATAGAACAATTGCACAGCACACCTTCGCTAGCTTCATCCAGTTGTTGAAATGCTTGGCTTTAGTCATATGAAAGAATACTGTATAATCTTTGCCCTACACACACCCAATAAAACACAATGTATTGAAAGAATGCTGTAATGCATACCAATAGCCTTGTATACACACTACCAATAGCCTTGTATACACACTGCCAATAGCCTTGTATACACACTACCAATAGCCTTGTATACACACTGCCAATAGCCTTGTATAACACACTACCAATAGCCTTGTATACACACTACCAATAGCCTTGTATACACACTACCAATAGCCCTGTATACACACTGCCAATAGCCTTGTATACACACTGCCAATAGCCTTGTATACACACTGCCAATAGCCTTGTATACACACTGCCAATAGCCTTGTATACACACTGCCAATAGCCCTGTATACACACTGCCAATAGCCCTGTATACACACTGCCAATAGCCTTGTATACACACTGCCAATAGCCTTGTATACACACTGCCAATAGCCTTGTATACACACTGCCAATAGCCTTGTATACACACTGCCAATAGCCCTGTATACACACTGCCAATAGCCCTGTATACACACTACCAATAGCCCTGTATACACACTACCAATAGCCTAGTATACACACTACCAATAGCCTTGTATACACACTACCAATAGCCTAGTATACACACTACCAATAGCCTTGTATACACACTACCAATAGCCTTCTATACACACTACCAATAGCCTTGTATACACACTACCAATAGCCTTGTATACACACTACCAATAGCCTTGTATACACACTACCAATAGCCTAGTATACACACTACCAATAGCCTAGTATACACACTACCAATAGCCTTGTATACACACTACCAATAGCCTAGTATACACACTACCAATAGCCTTGTATACACACTACCAATAGCCTTGTATACACACTACCAATAGCCTTGTATACACACTACCAATAGCCTTGTATACACACTACCAATAGCCTTGTATACACACTACCAATAGCCTTGTATACACACTACCAATAGCCTTGTATACACACTACCAATAGCCTACTATACACACTACCAATAGCCTTGTATACACACTACCAATAGCCTTGTATACACACTACCAATAGCCTTGTATACACACTACCAATAGCCTAGTATACACACTACCAATAGCCTAGTATACACACTACCAATAGCCTTGTATACACACTGCCAATAGCCTTGTATACACACTGCCAATAGCCTTGTATACACACTACCTTAGTGTTGGGTATGAAGTCAGGACTACAAGGATCTTTAGACTGGTCCAGTTGCTCTGACTCACGCAACAACCCATGGAGGACCACTTCATAGGCATCTCTTTTCAGACTAACATAAACAACAACAACAACAATAGCAAGTAGCATTAAAAAATTAATAATAACAACAATAAGTAGCACGATAGGTGTAATAATAATAAAATATTAATAATAGTAATAACAACAACAACAATAATGATAAATAATAATAATAATAATTAATAATAATATTTGCTAAGTCATAGAAGCTTGATTCCATTTCCCTGATTTGTGTAACCTGTCATGTCTCACCTCTGGACATTGGTGAAGGTGACATTGGGTACGGTATTGATACTGTGCTCCTTGAAGTAGTGGTCGTGAAAGTACGGGTTCATGTTCAGACCTGAAGCTCCGAAATGGAACGTGCGAGAAATGTCAGGAATGACACATTCTCTGCCTTTACGGATGATATCCAGCCTCATCCACATGTCCCAGTCCCACAGCTGAGGGGGAGTGGCAAGAGGGGTGTGGTCAGGAGTGGATTAAATATAGGTAGTGCATAGCAATGATTACTAACCTTGTCCGGCCCAGGCCATTGTGGCTCTAATTCTTCTTTGAACAACTTTTTCTTCAGCAACCTATATTATGATAGTTGAGAATAAGGGGGAGGGAGGGAGCGAGTTAAGTGATATACATACGTACGTAGGTTAAAACATTACACCCGTACAATACGTGAGCAAAACAAACAGAGGCTTTGTTGCTGTTGCTGTTGTTGTTTGTGATGGACGTGTGACCTATCTGTGCAATGAAGTTAATTTTTTTAGTAAATTCTTTAGCATACCGGAGAGGGAGGGTTCTCGTTATTAAATACAGTCAAAATTGCATTTTAGGACAACCAGACTTCCTTCAAAAAAACAAAATTGTTGAATAACCTTTCAGCATTATCTGCTTTACAGTCAATAATTTTTCAGAAAACTGGTAAAGTATTTGGATGAGAGTACCTGACAAATTAAAAATAATTGATGCGACCCCTTACCATCCAAGACCAGGCATAGTTTCGACCCTATAGAGGAGGGCAGGGTCATGAATAGTGTGGCGATATCCCTGGTCGTTCCATGCAGACACACAATAGATTGACTCGTCTTCCTCCAAGAGAAACTTGGTCTGACTGAAGTAGCTGAAGAAATCTACAGACACATCTAGGTCTTCTTCTATGATAATTGCATAGTCAGCTTTCTAGCATGGAAAAGAGGAAGACAATAAGGTTTGTTATAACACAGGAATAAAGAAGACTTACCGGGTACATGTTGAAGATGGAGGTAAGGCTGGACTTGTAATGCTGGGAGATGCGGCCATTTTTCTCACTCTTAGGTTCGTGCTACACACCCACAAAAACGAACCAAGATAAAAAGCACTGGTGTGTACTTCTCATTCTGACCACACCTTACCTGAATAGCTCTTACTCCTATGAGCTCCGCCACACTCACGACTTCCGGAAAGAACCCATCAATAAAGACGACGGTGTTTCTGGGGTTAGAGCCAGGTGTCGACAGAAGTCTATGGAGCATGCGGAACAAGTAGGTGGGTCTGTTGCTGGCGATCACTGCCACGGGAACATCGGCTATATGGTTCGGCTTCACACCATACTTTGGAGGGATATAAAGTGGGAGGGGCTTGGAACAGTGGCACAGCGACCCATAACCTTCGTATTTTCGACAAAACTCCAACCGTCGGAAGTTCTCTGGAGTTTTAGGCCAGTCACACTCTTTGCCCACACGAGCAATAGGCACGTCCACGGCCACAAAAAGGGGAAGTCCCCATGATTTGACGTCAGGGGATTTCTCAATGTCCTCGACCAAAGGAGTTCCTCCTTTGACTGTCACCAACGCCCACATGTCTCTCCAGGCCAGCTTGTACGCGAGGAAACTACCAACAGCATCCAGTGCGTCACGCCCGTTAGTCTTGAGAGAAAATGTGCCCTCATCCTAAACATACATTCCAAAGCACATGACAGTCATGTGACCACAAAATGTGTGCTTTAGTTATATTTTATGGATCTTTCTTAATAACTTTTTTCGAATCAATTGTGATAGTTTTATCTCCATTGTAGATTACATGTACTTGGAAGAGATCTAAAAGACAAACTCACTGAAATGCCCAGACACATGACTCTGTTGTTGCTGATGCTGTTGAGGAAGCTGACTAGGTCATCCTCTGCCCCGGGCATGTACGTGTCAAACACACGAGAGGCCATCTTGATTCCGGTGCGCTGATGCAGAACAACCACATGAATACCTCGCTTCTCCGTGGCCTTGTATATGGTCTGTAATTCAAACATACTCTAATAATTAGGGGGGCGGGGGAACATGGAATCTCTAAATAAGCCAACACCCCTTTAACCAAGATCCAGCGACACGTCTTCCTTCCAACGTGATAGTGTACATATACAAGGCGTGAATGTTCTCACTTGATAACATTTGTTTAAATTTTGTCAACTATTAGAGTTTCCTAGAATGGATATAGTTTGCTAGTCAATTGTTAATTGCTATACAGTGTAACCCATAATTAATGATATTGTACAGGCTCCTTCTGTGCAGTTTTCTATTTACATATTAATGTTATTAGTTTGGAGCATAAAACATTGCATAAAATAGAAACTTATAGAATATTTCGACTTGAGAGTCCATCATTACCACAGGCAGGGCGAAGCAACCATACTCATTCTAATTAACCTTATATGTATATATATATATATATATGTCGAGTTAATGAGATGAGGGTCACTCCAAAATACCGACAACAAGAAGAGTACTCTGTTCCTATTCCACCGTCTTCAAACAAACACAGTGGTGATAGAGCGATGACATCCAGTGAGGTTCACAAGACTCTATAGCTACTACTCCAAAATAATACTCTGTGCCAGTTCACTGAACGCTCGTAAAATAAACTTTGTACAAGTAAAAAAAGAAAAAAGAAAAAAGATTTCCTTTGTAGCTGAAAAGACCATGATAGATAATCACTTTATGCATCTGCAACTATTGGTCAGATAAATTCTTCTGCGTGCAATTTACACACTCTTTGCTGGACTAAGTTGTTGTTGTTTTCTGCAGGCGATTGGAGGGGAATAACATTTTTAATCGATGGCTGTCACCACAGCAACCATGGTATAAATAAATGTATTCCATGCTAGATATCTTCACAATGTTATCTTTAGGTACTGACCCGTGAGTCACGTTATCACAAGTGTTATCTCATGGCTGTATTGGCAAGCTCGGTACCCTGGTAGTTATAGCAACTGCCAGGCTTACCAGTTTCCTGGGTTACCAACCCTAGTATAAACTACTGCAGTGAAGATATCTAGTGTGGAATAAACCACTTATTACACTTGTCAGAGTGATATGGCTAGATATGTCACTCTCAGGCTTTACTTTCACTTGCCTCTGGCTTGTTAAAAATAAATTACCCTGCTCGTGGAATATTTCGATATATCACAGACTCATGTAATAAGTACTATATTATATATATTATATATATATATATATATATATATATATATTATATATATATATATATATATAATATAATATATATACTAGCTGTGACCAAAAAATAGGCTGAACTGGAGATTTATGAATCTTGACATACTTCTTGTGCCTGCAACAATTGCTTTTTGAAAAAGAGCATCACTGTTACCTGTCACACTCAGGTTTACTCGTCCTACTGTGCACAATCCCAGTTTAGGCAGTGACTTTAACACTCTTTACCAATATTTGGAAGCTGCGCCTACCACCACGCCTATTAATTGCAATTTTCATGATGATTCCTACCATCTGTTTACTAAACTGCGCAAGAAAAGCTCCAGTGAGAAAAGCTCCAGTGAGAAAAGCTACAGAGAGAAAAGCTCTAGTGAGAAAAGCTCCAGTAAGAAAAGCTCTAGTGAGAAAAGCTCTAGTGAGAAAAGCTCCAGTGAGAAAAGCTACAGAGAGAAAAGCTCTATGAGTGGGTCCAGTTCTCATCTGAGCTCTAGTTAATATAGTTATCATAATTAATACTGTCAGTTCATAAGATAGCACTATGAGTGTTTGTGATGACAAGAACAGAACAGCTTCCCACCACTGTGTGTGGGATACTTATGAAGCTCCTCAACATTGCCTTGAATCCCCTCACCTTGTTCCTGGCTCTCACTTCCAGCTCTGTCTTGCTAGACAACACCTCCACGGTGAACACAGGCACTCTCCTCCTCCTCCTTCTCTTCCTCTTTCTCCCCTTCACCTCAGTTTCCGGCTTCTCCGTGTCAAACTTCTCGTTGTCAGGACGATCATGGCGATCCACTTCACGATGTTTCTTGCCTATAGGGAAGTCCTCTTTACCCAATACACGCTGCTGGAGTTCTGGCCGAGATAAATCATTGTCAACGTAGTCAAGGCTATCTCCACGAGGACCAACCACTTTCACGCCATCGTCAAGGTTATCTCCTACAATCACATGTGTACACACAAACACACATGCATCATTACATTTACACACATCATACGCACACACTAACTTACACACGATATTAGGAGCGTGCTATAATACGGTTAGAGAGAGAGAGTCAGAAAACTAACTTATCATGACTTAAGCTATGGGAAAATGTTAGATGGTAGATTACAGGAGCCAACCTCACGGCAGTCTAATGATTAATCCAAGCAGTCAAATAGTTGTGACACACACTCACACGGAGTAATTAGTACGTTGGTAACTATGCTATAGTCTGTCTACCCTATAGCAAGGGTGGGCGTGGCTAAAGCTAACATCAGTGAACAACCATATAGCAAGGGTGGGCGTAGCTAAAGCTAACATCAGTGGACAACCACATGGCAAGGGTGGGCGTGGCTAAAGCTAACGTCAGTGAACAACCACATGGCAAGGGTGGGCGTGGCTAAAGCTAACATCAGTGAACAACCACATGGCAAGGGTGGGCGTGGGGAGAAGAGGAAAGCAGTGGATAGGAAAATAACCAGTCATGTGATAGCGTGGGTGGGTAGCTGTGAAGTTATGGGATGTAACCGACTGCAGTTTCAATTATCCAAACATCACTTTGCTTTGCCTCATAAAACCTGAACTCGCGGCACATTACTCTTCAAGATGATCTCCTGCGTACAGGAGCTATTAGATGATGAGTGGGTAAGTACGTGTGTAGCGCAGACAACTGAAAATAAAAATGAAGATGAAGTAATGAGCAACATTCAGAAGAAAGACGCTAGAGGACAAGCCAGTGGAAGATGGAGATGAGCGATGTGTGTGTTTGTGCATGTGGAATGTATGTTGATGCATTGACGTGTGTATGTGTGTGTATGCGTGTGTATGCGTGTGTATGCGTGTGTATGCTTCTCTGCCACAAGTGACAGACTAAATCACAGTTATTAATGTAAAGGTGACTTGTCACAATATCATAACTGGCGAGGCATCAGTCTGCTGGATATATGTGACCGGATTTGTGAAAACCCGGCTAAACGCGGCATCTAAAGTTATTCTACCAGTAGGCTGCATGGGGCCTTGGGATGCCTTCCTCCTAATTTGGAAGCTGTAGCACAAGCCGTCTTCGCCCTACGCACTACAACACTTCAGTATTTTTGCTAAACTTATTATTGCTGATTTCGAAAAAACGCCGGGTAAAGGCGTTGCTAAGGTCAGGGGGCGTGCCTTGTGTCCGTATACTATTACTGCGTGTCTCCGGGACACTATGGAATAAACCGGTTACAGGCGGATTGAAAGAAGTCTAAAAGGCTTAATGCAGGGCTCCTTAAGAAACTATGATGACGAGAATTGCGTGAGTACGTGAATTATGTAGAATAGTAAGTGAATTAGTTAGCTACAGTTTTTTCCTGGCTGTTAGTGAAAAGCCCGCCAATAATTTCTTAGCAACTCTCCGTACACGAGTCCAACCGGCTAGTGTTTCTAGCCTCCTAGTGTGAGTTCTAGAGCACGCCAGAGCTTACAACTGCGTCATAAGCTAGAGCTAACTGGTGTCTATCCATTTCTGCCATAACAATTTTTTCGAAAAAAATCGACCCATAAGGCTTTACCCGGTGATACTGAAAAAAATTGTTTGCCGCGTTTAGGCGGATTTTCCCAAATCCGGTCACATATGTGGAAAGGGGTTTGCTAAGGTCATCCAGCAAAGACTGCAGACAGTGGCAGAGCGAGTGTTGCCTGACACATAGTGTGGGTTCAGAAGTGGTAGAGGTTGTACTGACATGATCTTCTGTGCCAGACAACTGATAGAGAAAGCTCTGGAGCACAACACCAAGATGTTTGTACTCTATGTGGACCTCAAGAAGGCCTACGACTCTGTCCCTCGTAAGTCTCTGTGGAGTGTTATGAAGAAGTGTGGTATACCTCCCACTATGCTCAGCGTAGTGTGGTCCTTGCATGATGGCATGTCAGCAGAAGTGACAGAGAATGGACAAGTGGCTCCTAAGTTTGAAGTGAGGAATGGCTTGAGACAAGGATGTGTGATAGCACCAACTCTCTTCAACTTGTACTTCACAATGGCGATGGAGCAGTGGAGAATCAGATGCAGGGAGTTTGGAGTTGATGTTATGTATAAGTGTGGGGGGAAGTTGGTGGATGAGAGGACGAGGAGACCATTGAAGGTGTAGGTAACAGAACTGTTGTTTGCTGATGATGCTGCAGCTGCTGGCTGCTAGTGTGGATAGGAACACTATGGAAAGGGCTGCTGTGGAGTTGGAGAAAGTGATCAAGGTATGGGGATTGACTATGAGTGTGAGGAAGACAAAACTACTTGTTGCAGGTGCTCTGGGTACTGAAGATGAGGCGAGGCCGATAATGCTGGAAGGTGGAGAAGTGGAATGTGTGACAAACTTCAAGTACCTAGGGTCAGTGTTGGAGGAAAATGGAGGAGTGGGCATGGAGGTTGGGGAGAGTGCCAAGGCAGCAAGAGCTTTCGGGGCCTTTAAAGGTCCAATCTTCAACAACTCCAACTTGTCCTACAAGACAAAGAGGATGGTGTACAAGGCAGTTGTGTTGGGTGTTCTCTTGTACGGCTCGGAGACCTGGACTACCAAATGCGATGCCACCAAGAAGATGGAAGCCTTTCATAATCGATGCTTGAGGCAAATAGTTGGCATCACGTCAGCACAGCAGAGGACTGAGCTCATCAGCAGTGTCCAGGTGGCCTGCCAGTTTGGAATGGAGGAGTCCCTGGAAGATATAGTTATAGCGAGACGACTTGAGATGGCTGGGCCACCTGGCAAGAATGGATGACCACAGGCTGCCCAAGAAGATACTGTTTGGTTGGTTGCCTCAGCGCCGCCCTGCACATGGGACCAGAATGAGATGGCCAGATCGTGTCAGAAAAGATTTGAAAAAGTTTAATACTGATGAGAGGAGGTGGTATCAGTTGGCACAGGACAGGAGTGGTTGGAGGAGAAGTTGCAGGACAGGACTCGAGGATGTGACTGAGGCTAGAGTGGCAGAGGATGAGAGGAGAAGAAGGACACGTGTGGAAGACAGTATTGAGAACAGTGTTAGCAGTACAGCTACAGATAAGCCATACCAGTGTAGTGTGTGAGAGAGCATTCAGACGAAAGCAAGCCATTGATAGACACAGATGTGTCACCACTCGTCAGAAATATTAATAACTGTGATTTAGTCTGTCACTTGTGGCAGAGAAGCATCATCAGATGGGTGGCTTCCTTTCAAGGTCAAGGTCAAGGTGTGTGTGTGTGTATGTGTGTGTGTGTGTGTGTGTGTGACTCACTTGGTGTTTGATGATAGAGGGTGAGGTCCACCAGGAAGATGATGTTGAAGGTGAACATCACGCCCACCACAGTGACCAGGATGGCCTGGGGGGGGAGGGGGGAGAGGAGGGAAATATAATAATACAATACTAAATACATTGAATCTATTATACTAGTAGACATTGTCTCTATAACACCAAACCGCTTAGCTTTCACTCAAAGCTGGACACTTTCAAGACTGACAGTAGGTGACAGTCACATTAAAACAAAAACAAAAAACAACGAAGGACAACAAACAAAAACAACAAAGGACGACGCCTGTGGGACCGAACATCGACAGCAGCGGCGGGAATATAAACAGCAGAGTGGAAAATTGACAGTACTAGAACTTTCTATTGAGTTGTGCTGAGTGCATATCATGAGTATGTAGGTGTTAATTACTTGTTTGTGCCGAGCGTGTGCCACGTGTTTGTGTGTCGTGTGCAATGTGTGTGAATATAATGTGTTGTATCAGTGTGTTGTATCAGTGTGGTGTATCAGTGTGTTGTATCAGTGTGGTGTATCAGTGTGGTGTATCAGTGTGGTGTATCAGTGTGGTGTATCAGTGTGGTGTATCAGTGTGTTGTATCAGTGTGTTGTATCAGTGTGGTGTATCAGTGTGGTGTATCAGTGTGGTGTATCAGTGTGGTGTATCAGTGTGGTGTATCAGTGTGGTGTATCAGTGTGGTGTATCAGTGTGGTGTATCAGTGTGGTGTATCAGTGTGGTGTATCAGTGTGGTGTATCAGTGTGGTGTATCAGTGTGGTGTATCAGTGTGTTGTATCAGTGTGGTGTATCAGTGTGTTGTATCAGTGTGTTGTATCAGTGTGGTGTATCAGTGTGGTGTATCAGTGTGGTGTATCAGTGTGCTGTATCAGTGTGGTGTATCAGTGTGGTGTATCAGTGTGATGTATCAGTGTGGTGTATCAGTGTGGTGTATCAGTGTGGTGTATCAGTGTGGTGTATCAGTGTGGTGTATCAGTGTGGTGTATCAGTGTGGTGTATCAGTGTGGTGTATCAGTGTGGTGTATCAGTGTGTTGTATCAGTGTGCTGTATCAGTGTGGTGTATCAGTGTGGTGTATCAGTGTGGTGTATCAGTGTGGTGTATCAGTGTGGTGTATCAGTGTGGTGTATCAGTGTGGTGGGTGTATCAGTTAGTTCTGTTCTTCATTTATCATTTATGTCTGCGCATCTGTTTACGGAATTAAATTAACACTTAACCTCCGACCACGGGTGCTGGATCGCGTAAAGGGTAGCTACTTAATACTTCTACCCTTACCTACGGAACAACTTGGTGGCAGCTCTACTCATCCGGGGCACTAGGCTTGAGATTAAAACCCCAAGCATTCTCGTGAACCCCCACCAGCACTGAGTCTGCTAAATCAACCAGTGCAAACTATTCAGACTGTGAACTGAGCGAATTGAAGGAAGCGTATCAATGCACCAAAGAAAAAATATGTAAATCTAAATAATAAAAATAAAACAACAACAAAAACAACACTAATAGCAGGGGACTCCTCATGGGAAGTAGTCCTTCAGCACAATGGCAAACAACACTAATAGCAGGGGACTCCTCATGGGAAGTAGTCCTTCAGCACAACAACAACACTAATAGCAGGGGACTCCTCATGGGAAGTAGTCCTTCAGCACAATGGCAAACAACACTAATAGCAGGGGACTCCTCATGGGAAGTAGTCCTTCAGCACAATGGCAAACAACACTAATAGCAGGGGACTCCTCATGGGAAGTAGTCCTTCAGCACAATGGCAAACAACACTAATAGCAGGGGACTCCTCATGGGAAGTAGTCCTTCAGCACAATGGCAAACAACACTAATAGCAGGGGACTCCTCATGGGAAGTAGTCCTTCAGCACAATGGCAAACAACAGCTATACTAGTGGTGTGCTTGAGCACAAATGGCGAGCGAGCCTAAAGACTATACTATTTTAATATGAATGATTTTGACTTCTAACACTGAAGCTACTGATAAGGTCCAGTTTTTAAATTTAGCATACAGGGTAAAGGGATTTCAGTGCCATAGTAACAACTCTCTGCAACTGCTTGAATTGAAGGAAAAAAAACAACAACAAAACAATACACGTTATTTAAAAGTTTTCTTTGTGATATTCTTTAGCTAAGTAGTGGTTGTAACACACAATGCTTTGACACAACTGGACATGCACCTACACAGACTTACCTTCCCAGTAGTCTAGTGGACAATGTATTTTCAAGTAAATACTGTTGCGCACGGCTTATAACCATGACAAAGAGCGCATTGACTTACCACCGCCACTAACTCGAATAGAAAAACTGCACCCGCAAAAGAATTCAAACGGTAAACAATTTCTAGGGTGATACGGGTACTGATCGATAAACCAGAGGATTCTGTTTAGTGCAATTTGGGACGGGGTCGACCACATAACTAACACAAAAACGCGAGGGTCAAAGTACAAAATGACATACGTACGTCCATATATATAAATAAACATCCCCGATTTTCGATTGTGTTACCCCTGTAAGTGTCTCGCTCGCTACGCTCGCTCGCCAATAATACTTCAGGAATGTCTAGTTGGCGAGCGAGCGTAGCGAGCGAGACACTTACAGGGGTAACACAATCGAAAATCGGGGATGTTTGTTTATTTATTTATTTATTTATTTATATATATGGACGTACGTATGTCATTTTGTACTTTGACCCTCGCGTTTTTGTGTTAGTTATGTGGTCGACCCCGTCCCAAATTGCACTAAACAGAATCCTCTGGTTTATCGATCAGTACCCGTATCACCCTAGAAATTGATTTGTTTACCCGTTTTGAATTCTTTTGCGGGTGCAGTTAAACCTTTAAAACTTAAGGGACTTCCATTTCTATTCGAGTTAGTGGCGGTGGTAAGTCAATGCGCTCTTTGTCATGGTTATAAGCCGTGCGGAACAGTATTTACTTGAAAATACATTGTCCACTAGACTACTGCGAAGGTAAGTCTGTGTAGGTGCATGTCCAGTTGTGTCAAAGCATTGTGTCTTATAACCACTACTTAGCTAATGAATATCACAAAGTAAACTTTTAAATAAAGTGTATTGTTTTGTTGTTGTTTTTTTCCTTCCAAGCAGTTGCAGAGAGTTGTTATTATGGCACTGAAATCCCTTTACCGTGTATGTGAAAATTAAAAACTGGACCTTATTTTCAGTAGCTTCAGTGTTAGAAGTCAAAATCATATAAAAATAGTATAGTCTTTAGGCTCGCTCGCCATTTGTGCTCAAGCACATCACTAGTTATTATAACTAGTGTGTGCTTGAGCACAAATGGCGAGCGAGCCTAAAGACTATACTATTTTTATTGACTTCTAACACTGAAGCTACTGAAAATAAGGTCAAGTTTTTAAATTTAGCATACAGGGTAAAGGTATTTCAGTGCCATAGTAACAACTCTCTGCAACTGCTTGAGATTGAAGGAAAAAACAACAACAACAACGTTATTTAAAAATTTTCTTTGTGATATTCTTTAGCTAAGTAGTGGTTGTAACACACAATGCTTTGACACAGCTAGTGGACAATATATTTTCAAGTAAATACTGTTGCGCACGGCTTATAACCACGGCAAAGAGCGCATTGACTTACCACCGCCACTAACTCGAATAGAAATGGAAGTCCCTTAAGTTTTCAAGTTTTAACTGCACCCGCAAAAGAATTCAAAAAGGTAAACAATTCAATTTCTAGGGTGATACGGGTACTGATCGATAAACAGAGGATTCTGTTTAGTGAAGTTTGGGACGGGGTCGACCACATAACTAACACAAAAACGCGAGGGTCAAAGTACAAAAATGCCTTACGTACGTCCATACATATATACAAATAAATAAACAAACATCCCCGATTTTTTCATTTTTACCCCTGTAAGTGTCTCGCTCGCTACGCTCGCTCGCCAATTAATAAGCAATGCACTGCTTGTTGCCATGGTGAGAAGGTGGACGACAGCTACCGTACGAATGTCACACCATTTTATTAATTTAGCATATTAAACTAATGGAACACATCTCTGCTATTATAGCAACTCGTGCAACACATCTACATGTGATATCATCTATACCATGCTTATGTCACATGTGCATGCATGTGATGTCATCTATACCATGCTCACATCACATGTGCATGCATGTGATATCATCTGTCCTAATGTATACATGATGCTAAGGGGAAAATTTAATACGTCAAAACTGATGAAAAATGTTATACACGGGTTGATAAACTTAAAAAAGCCTACAAAACAAACAAAAATTTTATAGCAGGAAGAAAATGGAAAATGAGGGAAAACCAGGCCTAAAACACTGATGAGTAGATGATGTTTGGTGTGTGTGTGTGTGTGTTGTGTGTGTGTGTAATCCTACTTTCATGGAACAGCCACTGAGCTAGTGTTCTGCATCAAAGGCAAGTTTTCTCTTCAACACACTGGGGTGTCCTCTCTCTGCTGGGGCAACTATATAATTCCTCTGAAGTGTCTGGAAAATGCATGCCTAGTACTGTATCAGCTCATGTAACATGCACTGCCCATGCATGTGATGTAATGTCCTCAGTAATCTAGGACAGTCAATGCAAGATGAAAGATAAACTAAACATTTGGGACTCCCTATCTTTGAGGGGAAAATAAAACATTGTGTGATGTGTGATAAATCAAACATTCTATGGTTGAAATAACTCTCCCAAAATCACTCCAAACCCACTCTAGCATTTGATGGTTTAAGCTTAAAACATTCTGGCCTCTTCCATAGTTGACTGATAATAGCCAACTTGCTAACTCAAAATGGATGTAACCAAGGCTACTTTTCACTTGCACCTCCAGACCAAGCTTTTCTTCCGTTGTACTATTGCTATTATTAATGTTTTTATTGTAATGAGATTTCAAGCGGAATGTTAGTCCAACAACAAGCAGCCATATAAACCCAGAAACCCACGCAACTCACTCCGCATTTCCTCCGTTTGAAGCACAGCATTGTATTTCAATGGCTACAGCAACATTTCGGTCCAAGGGACACGATCACACCGCCAGAGAATACAGTTCACCTGTGCATTACAAACTGCTACTCCAAAAACTATTTAGAAAGTGAGCTTTAATTAAAATCAACCACACCTCCCGGATACGTAATAGGTATGGTGGGTGTGGTTACTGATTACTATTATAAATACGGCGTCCTCTCCGAGAGAGGTGAATAAGTTTGTTGTGTGTTGTTGTTTTTTTGGACATTGTGTTAGTGACGAACTGTATTATAGATGTCTACCGCCGTTATAGATAGCCACTTGCAAATTAACTTTTTGAACAGCGTTCATTTGGATAAGCAGCCAAAGCACTCGAGCGAAAGGAGCAAGAGATCTTGGTTCGGGTAAGAGTAATAATTATACTTTCAGTGTTGTGGAGTGTAAACAATAAGAAATCCAAAGTTTTGCAGTGTAAACTCTAGATTGTACTACAGTGTTTTTGATCGGGTTCTATTGGCAGTGGCCTACTTATTACATTACTGCTCTCAACTTGTTTCTCTTGTATGTTTTGCAGTAAGAAACAAAAGATTCCAGAGCTCATGTATGGCTCCAGTGTGACAGCTATTCCTAGAAAAGCCATCAAGCCTTGGCGTGGGGCTGTGGCAGCAGCATACACTGGACCCAACGCTGGCTTCACGCGACTGAACCTCAGCGATACCAGTACTGTGCCAGACGAAGCCTTGGACCAGACCTGGAACTCCCCCAGAGAATATGCGTATGGAATTTCTCTTTCCTTGTACGAGGAAGACCGAAGAAAAGCACGTGCTATACAGACCCAAGGAGCTTCTTCTTCGGCTTCGACGTACATCATGGGAGAACCTGTTGCTGACGTGTTCGGGATCATTGCGAGAGAGAACTGCTGTGTCATGGCGACTGCAGACGGTGTGAACTGGGGCAAGAAGAGCAGGCTGGCTGCCCGGTGTGCCACTTACGCTGTCATGGAGCATTTCTCACAGAACTTGCACTTGATGAAAGGCAACCCCACCAGTACCATGGTCGCCAGACTACTTCACGAGAGTGTCACAGAGAAGGCCCAGAAGCTGATCCTGGAGAAAGAGGCCACCTTGACCACCCTCAGCGCAGCGGTTGTGTGTGAAATGCAAACCCCTGGCGAGTGGGGTTTGTTTGTGTGTGCGGTGGGTGATAGCCCAGTGTATGTGTATTGTCCACACACGAGACAGGTGATCGAAGCTACGGTCGGATGCCATGGAGGAGATGGAAGTAGAGATGCTAGAATGGCCGGTGGCGCCCTTGGTCCGTCGTGCGGTCCCACGCCGGACTTGGGCAACCTCACGTTCGCATATGTACCGGTATACCCGGGTGATATCGTGTTCGCAGTGACAGATGGTGTCTCGGACAACCTCAGCGACAAGGTCATGGGAACATCGCCAGATGACAAAGGAGGGCTCAAGTCTTGCTGCAATGCCATTCCACACTTTACCAAGTTGCTGAGCGAGCACCAGGACGATCTCTCGGAGAACCTGTCGGCTCAAACGCTAGCGGCACGTCTAATTAACCACGCCGTGGAGGTCACGGACAAAAAGCGCCTGCTCATGGGATGGTGCACAGAGAACAATATAGACATGCGGCGGGAAAGAGACAGGAACCCGGAATTTGCCGGGAAACTGAAAGCTGCCACTGGCAAACTGGACCATGCCACGGTGGTTGCATACCAAGTGGGACATCACTCACCAAGAACTGAGAGAAACTGATGTTCTTTTTTTTGTTGTTTTTATTTAATGAAAGCAGATAATCTATCATTCATTCATCAAGTGTATGTTCAGGTCTATTTTTCTCACTACTTTATCTTGCTGGTATCTTGTCACTTCTTCCACTGGTAATGTAAAACACATCACACTTGTTGTGAAATAATAAATTTCTTCAACAGTAAAGTTTCAGAGATAAATTGTAATTATGTACACAATGACTCTGTGTTGATAACAAGACTGAATAGAACAAATGGACAGAGGGAATTGCTAGAACAAGGGGGGGGGGGGGGGGGAAAATCAAATAACAGTAGTGCACTCTACATCTATGTAATAGATCATGAGTATGTCAACTAGAGGGAGAGCATAAAGATCATTGAGCCACTTGTTGGCATAAGGTTGGAAAGACATGGCAAAATGTTATGTTACCCTAGGGAAATGATTGTGTGTAGTTTAAGGCATTTGCTAAATAGACAATAACTACATAGACTTGCTGGGCCTCAGATGTGGCCCATGTGATCTGGGAAACCATAGCAATCAAAAGGTTCATAGCTAGAGGGAATTTACCAGATGGGGATTCAGAATTGCTGGCATTAATAGCAGACTTACAACTCATGCTTGAGTCAGTCTTATTCTAGAATACTCAGACTCTAAACTAATACTTGTGTCTCGCAGATTCCAAATTACAATAAGAATTTACAACTACAAACCATCGCCATATTAGAGAGAAACTAAACATTATTCACGAGGCAAAGGAGAATGAATGCTCTCACTACATTTATAAATGTTTTATTACGGGATGCACAAATAAACACAACATCTACCTGTGGCCCAGGTCACACGGGGCGTGCCACAGTTACTAGGCACACAAGCATTCCTACCATGTGACACCACTGTGCTAATATCAGACTCAAAATAAACAACACAAAGAGAATGCAACTACAAATTCACTAAGTAAGGTCTCCATCATGGCTTGCCAGCAATGGAAGATTCTCAGAGTTCTCTCTCCTCCCACAGCAAGTTGTCACAAGTTATGATCTAACTCGGAAAGGATAGAAAATGATTTTTTCCTTGTTTCCCAGAAAATCAATCTACAAACCATCTTAACCTGAAGGCATTTCCTGTCCTCAGAGTTCCTTGGAAAATCTATCCAACACCCATCACCTAAACCTGGAATTTCTTTAATTTCTTGGAAAATCTCTCCCAGCAACCCATCATCTCTTTCACAATAGCAATTCAAATATTGCCGCATTCATCATTTACTTTTTTCTACTTCCCATTATCATGTAGCACGCACCTAACCCACATGCATGTGCACGTGTTCATATATTCATCATCTCCATATTTAGCCACTCGGAATTCTCTCCACGCCTATGATTTCACTGCCACAGTCATTGTAGCGTGGACCACAGGGAATGGTTCCCTCGATCCATCATGAATTCAAACACCCAACAAGATTCACACCCTCGGCCTCATCGTTTACACCTTTACTCGTTAGTTCGCGTTTCTTAGCTATGTCATATGATATGAAGATTGTTACCAGAGAGAAAATGGGGGCGGAGATGCTGTATGATTTTTCTGGTGACTAATGAGAAAGACAAACATGAAAACTGAAAGTACACGGTAGCAACCAACTAGTTCTCGAGAGCATGTCAACAAAAACAACACTGCTGAGAGTTTGTAAACTTATTCAGACGTGAAGTCTAAAGTTCGCAAACTTGCCGGGAAAAGTCAACACTCAGAAATGTACTGCACTTGAACTGACTCAGGAAGACGTGCACTCTCTGGTGGTATGAATTGCATAACACGTGTTGCTATTCAAACTGTCTCGATCTTGTGGTCATGGGATTTGTGGTGAAAGATGAAACTGATGAGCTTCTCGTCCCAGATTTTCTTCAAGATGAGATCCTCCAGCCCCCGCTTGTCCACGCAGCTGTGGTGCCACTGCGACAGATCACTGTTTGTGTCACTGTCAGGGGGTGGGGCCTTCACCTGGCGGCCAAGAATACACCGTTGGCAGTTGAACCTAGATTCATACATAAAATGATAATAAAACCAACTGCTCATGATCATTACTACCCGTAGCACAGCCAAACTTAAGTATATAAATAACAGAATACATACTCTAAATATACAAGACATACCAGAGATAAAACAAACTTGATATGATGTAATTAAAATAATCTTTGCTGTTATTAATTCTGACATTCTAATAATTAGGAACAACAGCCACACCCCATTGCAGCATGTAACCCTAGTAACACAGAGTTGGACCAGTGCTTTGGTTAACCACGTATCTACAAGAAGGGCAGGGGGAGGGGAGAGGGGGAGGGGGGAGGAACTGGTGGCTGGAGTTTTATGTCATTCCATAAGCGAGTCAGACCACAGCATCAAGTGATACTCCACCATCAATTTACACTATAACAGTTGCACTGTAACAGTCAATGCATTAGCCAGTATCCATCCAGGAACTGTAGCAAGTAGTTAGTTACATACATACATACATACATACATACATACACACATACATACATGTGCGTGCTGCAGTGTGCATGTAGATAAATGAATGCTCTAATAGACATATCGACTCATAGAGCCTCAAATTCTAATGGGTAGGAAAAACAAGACACGATGGAAAAGCAATACAACTCAGACACGAGTGAGAACTATGATCACTGACCATCAGTCACTAGTGCTATACAACTCAGACACGAGTGAGAACTATGATCACTGACCATCAGTCACTAGTGCAATACAACTCAGACACGAGTGAGAACTATGATCACTGACCATCAGTCACTAGTGCTATACAACTGAGACACGAGTGAGAACTATGATCACTGACCATCAGTCACTAGTGCTATACAACTCAGACACGAGTGAGAACTATGATCACTGACCATCAGTCACTAGTGCAATACAACTCAGACACGAGTGAGAACTATGATCACTGACCATCAGTCACTAGTGCTAAAACAACTCAGAACCGAGTGAGAACTTGATCACTGACCATCAGTCCTATGCAACCCAACTCGACACGAGTGAGAACTATGATCACTTGCCATCATCACTAGTGCAATAACAAACTCAGACACGAGTGAGAACTATGATCACTGACCATCAGTCGCTAGTGCAATACAACTCAGACACGAGTGAGAACTATGATCACTGACCATCAGTCGCTAGTGCAATACAACTCAGACACGAGTGAGAACTATGATCACTGACCATCAGTCGCTAGTGCTATACAACTCAGACACGAGTGAGAACTATGATCACTGACCATCAGTCACTAGTGCAACACAACTCAGACACGAGTGAGAACTATGATCACTGACCATC
>WLWD01003070.1_pt1 | contig 71755 bp, 34 predicted proteins | sample 6712731 | NCBI WGS metagenome assembly WLWD01 (sample SAMN12718690, study PRJNA576275) | sponge metagenome | isolation source: marine sponge | host: Mycale hentscheli | place: New Zealand: South Island, Marlborough, Capsize Point | collected 2014-11-01
ATTCCTGGATTCATCATCTGGAATACTGCTGCACCATCACGCAATTTGACATTGACCACTGGTGTGGTTGTGGATGGCTTGTCCTCTAACTCTAGACAGTCGAGAATTTCAGCCTTGGTACCAGGCCAAAGCTTATTCTGTAGTGACAGGGATGGTGGAGAGGCTTGATTCTCATGAGCAAAGAAAGCATCTAAATCTTGTGATCGTGTTTGACAAGAAACGCAAAATGAGATTGCAGTCGTTTTTCAAATGGAACTTGCAAACTTTGCTTTGAAATGGATTTGGCTGATGTGTGCTTAAATAGTGGCAATCTGTTCTTGGAAATAATCCAAGATATCAGGATGCTTTTCAGAAAGTGAACTCATATCACGAATGTGAACAGGTAGCCAAGTGAATAATGAATATGATCTAAAGTGAACATCCAGGGTACAATTGTTGACAGTGATTCCAAAATAGAGCTGAAAGTTGCCTTCACGAAGAGATCTGACATAGAGTAGCATGAGGATTTCCAGAGATAGTTTTCATCCAATAGTCAAAATGAACATTCTGTTGTGCTATCTGCTGACATCATTGCTCCACCGTCACACTTCACTTTCAGCAGCCATGTCAGCTTTGTACTCAGCATATGCTAGATGCAGTGGAATATGCATGTTTGCAGCAGTTGCCTGGTGAGCATGCCTAGTCTTGATGCAGTGGAATATCATACTTGCCGATTTGCCTGGTGAGCATGCCTAGTCTTGAATGCATTGGAATATGCATGTTTGCAGCCTTGCCTGGTTGAGCATGCCTAGTCTTGTGCAGTTGATATTCATGTTTTGCAGCAGTGCCTGGTGATGCATGCTAGTCTTGATGCATTTGGAATATGCATGTTTGCAGCAGTTTGCCTGTTGAGGCAATGCCTAGTCTTGTGCAGTGGAATATGCATGCTTTCAGCAGTTACCTTGTGAGCATGCCTATATCTTTATTGTACATTACTTCCCTGCATTTTGCCCTAATACATCTTGGAAAAAAAACAACATGTCACTTTAGTCTGTAGTTGAAGCGTCTTTCAGTTGAACTCTCTAATTTTTCAAGACGCTTCTGGTATAAATGTGCTAGATTGCCAACTTGAAAACTGGGGCAATACTATTCTCTGTACGTAAGTACTGTATGTATGCTACCATACATAGAGGACATATGTATGCCAGGCATCTCCTGTGGTATTGTGCTTCAATGGCTACCATATCACCAGAGGAATGCTAGGCTAAGAGAGAAGTGTCTTGAAGATCAAGTGCACATTTTTTATGAACTTTCCAGTCTATGTCATGTGTTGAAGCATTGTGAATACCATCACAGCCTGCTAGTTCACCACAAAACAAACATCTGATGTTTTTAGAGTCAACTACAGGTGTACCATGCCTCAATTGGTGACTTATCAGTATCATCTTTCTCTTGACTAGATCTCTTTTGTAGCTGTTCAAGCTTGGTTTGGTAAAACTTCAGACGGCAACTTTTATGCCAGCAAGCTTGGAGTCTCATCATCGTGACCTCAATTCATCTCCATCCTCCAGCCTTACAATATTAATGTCCATTGGCATGTACCCAATTGTCTCAAACTAGGTGTTCTATTAGAGTCTTGTAGCCGCTACCAACAGATACTTTTGTTGCCTTAGCTGGACATACTAAGACCATTTTGGTGTGCTCCTGGCAAAGTACATACATGTCCCAATTTGACATTACAGCTGGTTTTTTTTTGGTGCAGGTTTAGAAGCATCCACAAGTGCGTAGCGCTTAGCCATATCAGAAACGAAAACCACATAGCTTTGCTCTAGTGGGGTTTCTAGGACCACCAAAGGGCTAACAAGATCAAGAAAGCTGGTATAGTTACAAATAGGATAACAACTATAATGACAAACATACACTTTATCATTGAGTTAACTTACCATGTGGCTGTGTATGTGCTAACTGTACTTATAATTATGTGTTGTGGTTTATTACAAAAATAATTATCATAACTTTGGAACTGAACAAGATATGAACATAATTCAAACATATTATTATTGCTTAAGCTAAGACCTTTCATATGATAGTAATGTAGAACTTTAGATAAATAATTAGTGATATAATTAGGTAGATTGCCAATTAATTAACAACTAAAGGTCACCAAAGGTCAAATCCAAGATGGCCGGCTCCACATCTGAAAAAAAAGAAGAAATCCTCATAGGTTAAAGAAACTCTGTACCAAGTTTTATGCTTTTATCACAAAGTGCACATTATTTTTGCTACACAGATCTACTATTTTGAGAAGTAACAATGTCAAACAGATCATTTGCTTCTCCCACTAACACCCAAAACTGTCATGTCAATCATCTCTCAAGATGACAGAAAAGAGAGGAACCTTCTTCCAAGAGTTTGTCAAGGAAGAGTTTGTCAGTAAAGCAGGTGACAGTACCCACAGAGAAAGACACATTCTTCAAACAGACACGTACCATGTGACAATCGCTAATCACCTTTAGTTGATGTGGCCAAGTGGTACTGACACTTGTGGTTTTTATCACTTATGAATATCATTATGTATCACCTTATAAGTTGTGCAATTTAGTATGTGATTGTTGTATTGAATACCAAACTCTGAATGATCTATCACTTGCCTGTGTTCTCCACCATTTCACTATTGCTACAACAGAAACTTTGTGATTACACCACCTATAAATGCTACACTGAAAATAATGCTATTCCATAATGCCCTCTAGTCTCGCGGGTGAGACCATCAATGTTCAGATCACCTGTTTAAGATAAGTCTATAGCTATACTTACTTATCTGAGATCTGTCCAGAGAATAAACTGTCATTCGATTCCAATATTCGCGGTAAGATTCTTCTCGCTCCCACGCAGGCGCAATCAGGAATAACTGTGAATTGCGTTGGAGTTGCAGCAGGTTTGCTAGGTAACAAGCAGAGGGGTAGGAACAGGGGGTGCAAGTGCACCTCTACTTTTTTAGTTGCACCCCCACTTTTTCAAAGCATTCGTTCTTTTATTTATAATTTTTTCACCTGCTCATTAATTGGCGAGCGAGCGTAGCGAGCGAGACACTTACACAATCGAAAATCGGGGATGTCAGTTTATTGGCGAGCGAGCGTAGCGAGCGAGACACTTACAGGGGTAACACAATCGAAAATCGGGGATGTTTATTGGCGAGCAAGCGTAGCGAGCGAGACACTTACAGGGGTAACACAATCGAAAATCGGGGATGTTTATTGGCGAGCAAGCGTAGCGAGCGAGACACTTACAGGGGTAACACAATCGAAAATCGGGGATGTTTATTTGTATATATGTTTGGACGTACGTATGTCATTTTGTACTTTGACCCTCGCGTTTTTGTGTTAGTTATGTGGTCGACCCCGTCCCAAATTGCACTAAACAGAATCCTCTGGTTTATTGATCAGTAGGGCTCGGTAAATTATTCCCCAAATTTTCCCTATAATGCTATTCTCTAATTCTCACTCATGCCACCCATAATGCTTTTCATTTTGCCTATAATGCTCACAATTTTGCTCATAATGCTCACGATTAATAAAATAAAAAATCAAGAAAACAAACAAAAGGTTCATCAGAATCATTACTTCCTATAGTTATACTGCAGCATAATTGATGCTTCAATAGTCTCTTCTAGCGAGGAAGTTTGCTGTTCACCAAAACTATTTGATAAAAGTGAAAAAACACGCTCAGCAGCTGCAGAGGATGGCTGAACCAGTAATACTAGTTTGCATGCAGCTGACCAATGGGGGAGCTCATTAGAGTGCTTCTTCCACCACTCTAACTTGTCTATGGTTGGTGACACACCATCTGCTTTTGCCATGTAGATAGGAAGTTCTACTTTCAAATCTTCCAACTTATTATTGAGGAAAGGAAAGGCCTTCAACTGGTCAATGTCAGCAGAGCTTGGACAAAGTTCAGACACTTTGGCTGGATCAAAATATCTGGCATATTTGAAGGCTGTAACAATTGGCTTTAGATCACCTTCAAATTTTTGCTTGAAATAAACAATAGCAGGCTCGATACACTCAGTAGCATAATTTATTAATTGCTGCTTCTGTGTTGGTCTGTTTGAAGACAATTTATTGGCAACAGCTGTAGCATTAGGGAAATTCTGGGCAGAAATAGTAGCCTGAAGTTTAACAATTTCTTCATAGGCACTAAAAGCCAGTGACCCATCTCCCTCCAATCTATAGGTGGCTTTGACAAATGGCTCACCAAAATCAACGGTAATTGCAAGTTCCATCTGCAGCTTCCGACTCTTAGGAGGGTCATTGAGAATGTCAACAATTTTTTTAGAGGAAGGGGGAAGATCATTATTCTCAACAAAAGGAAGCACATCAGCAAAGGTGACAAGCATATGTTTCATCACCTCCCATTTAGACCACCATCTGGTACTAGAGTAAGCAGGAACAGGCAAACCAGTAGCTTCCCTCCAAGCCAATTTTGCTTTTGGACTCCGTGTAAACAGGCCCACCAAAACTTTTATAAATTCATCTAGCACATTTGCATTTATCTTCTCCCCAACATGATCAAGAGTGTGTGAGAAACATCCCACATCTAGAAGACATGGATAAACAATTTTTAGAGTTTGAATTGCTACATTGTTGACTGAAGCACGATCACGCATTGCTGCTACTAGCTGATTTGAAGAAACACTAAGCTCATTAGATAGGCACATGATTAATTGCCTGGCCACTTCTTCACCTGTAAGGCTCTTAGCTAATAGCATCAGCCTGACAACACGTTGTTGTATTTGCCAGTCAGCATCGATAAAACGAAGTACAATAACCATGGCTTCACACACATGTGTGGTACCATCAAAAATTACACCAATATTATTTCCTTTTATGTCTTCTGTGATACTAGCAAACTCCTGTTCACGAATAAAAGGGATAAGCTGAGATAAGTTACTACTATGAGAAAGCCTAAAAGCACTTTCTTCAAACACCTCTCTAAAGCAGTCTACCTTGGCCAGTGGTACGCCAGCTTTCAAGAAAGATTTAACTACTTTAATACGAAAAACTCTCACTTCATCAGAAAGACCTTCTCCAATGGGGTGTTTGTTCTTATCATACTTCCGTAGCATATCAGCTATTGTTTTATCTTGAGCTTTCCTAGAAACTAAAAGCTTTTTGCTACTACCATGTTTAGCTGATCTAATATGCTGTTGCAAAACACTCTTCTTAACAGACACAGGCTCTCTACAAGCCTGACAAAATAACTTTCTTGATACCACAGATAAGTGCTCATTAGGAAATTCTTTAACTCTGGTGGAAGGAGGAATAGAGGGCTCAACAGCAACGGAACCCTTACCAGACCGTAAGCCTTTAGGTGGATTAGACTTCAATTTTCTTTTTCGGGACAAATCGGATGAAGCAGGACACTTCAGCCTGCTCAAAAGATTGGGAACATCAACAGTTTCACTACTGCTAGGGCCAGAGCTGCTGAGACTGATATCAGTAATTTCTTCTCTCATAAGATTAGGAACATCAACCTCACAACTGCTAGGCTCAGGGCTGTTACAAACATCAGGAATTTCAGTCTCTGTATCCATTAGACACTCAGCCATTTTCTAAGCTGGCTAGTAGCTAGTACAGCTAAGCTAAGCTTGCAGCTGCAAGTTACAGCTGCAAGCTAAGCTTAGATGTGTTTGCTGATAATAACACACATGCTTACATACAAATTTTTAATTATTATGTACAACTCAGGAATTCATTCCCAAAATGCTCCAAATTTGACCTATAATGCCAGCATTATTCTTAATGCTTCACTGTACCTAAAATGCTCAAAAAAATGCTAGCATAATTTACCGAGCCCTATTGATCAGTACCCGTATCACCCTAGAAATTGAATTGTTTACCGTTTTGAATTCTTTTGCGGGTGCAGTTAAAACTTGAAAACTTAAGGGACTTCTATTTCTATTCGAGTTAGTGGTGGTGGTAAGTCAATGCGTTTTTTGTCATGGTTATAAGCCGAGCGCAACAGTATTTACTTGAAAATACATTGTCCACTAAACTACCGCTAAGGTAAGTCTGTGTAGGTGCATGTCCAGTTGTGTCAAAGCATTGTGTGTTACAAACACTACTTAGCTAAAGAATATCACAAGAAAATAAACAAAGTGTATTGTTTTGTTGTTGTTGTTTTTCCCTTCAATTCAAGCAGTTGCAGAGAGTTGTTACTATAGCACTGAAATCCCTTTACCGTGTATGCTAAATCCTTATTTTCAGTAGCTTCAGTGTTAGAAGTCAAAATCATTCATATAAAAATAGTAGTCTTTAGGCTCGCTCGCCATTTGTGCTCAAGCACATCACTAGTTTATTTATTTATTTATTTGTATATTATGTTTGGACGTACGTATGTAATTAAACGCGCGCGCGGGGAACTTTTTTCTCCAAAAAACACGGCTTTTTAGGCTTGACCCCAGTTTATTCTGAAACTGCAGGATTAAGCAAGCCTTACTTTATACTTAAAGCTCCAAAGTGTGAGAAAATTTCTGCGAAAACGCTTGCTTTTCAAGAAACAAAAAGTTGATTCGACCGGTTACTATGGCATTGAAGACCCTTTTCCAGACTTAATTTCAAAACTTCGCCGTTTTAGGGGGATACGGAGCTAAAATTACAAAATAATAACACTGGTTTATTTTTTACCGTAGCTGTGAGCTTGTTCAAGAGTTACTGGTGGTTGAGATTATCAGAATGGCAAAAGTTACCATTAATCAGGTAAGAGAGTGATTTTGTATTTGTTTGCTGAAATAAAAGGAGGTCATAACGGCTATTTAGTTTTTGCATGAACTAAGCTAAAACATAGTAAACAATACTTAGTTTTATGTTACCTAACTATCAGGCTCGCTCGCCATTTGTGCTCAAGCACCCCACTAGTTGGCGAAGCGAGACGTAGCGAGCGAGACACTTACAGGGGTAACACAATCGAAAAATCGGGGAGTCAGTTTGTTTATTTGTATATATGTATGGACGACGTAAGGATTTGTACTTTGACCCCGCGTTTGGGTAGTTTCGGTTGTCGACCCCGTCCCAAATGCACTGACAGAATACTTTGGTTTATCGCATCAGTACCCGTATCACCCTAGAAATTGAATTGTTTACCGTTTTGAATTCTTTTGCCGGTACAGTTAAAACTTGACAACTTAAGGGACTTCCATTTCTATTCGAGTTAGTGGCGGTGGTAAGTCAATGCGCTCTTTGTCATGGTTATAAGCCGTGCGCACAGTATTTACCTGAAAATACATTGTCCACTAGACTACTGCGAAGTCTGTGCAGGTGCATGTCCAGCTGTGTCAAAGCATTGTGTGTTACAACCACTACTTAGCTAAAGAATATCACAAAGAAAACTTTTAAATAACGTGTATTGTTTTGTTGTTGTTGTTTTTTCCTTCAATTCAAGCAGTTGCAGAGAGTTGTTACTATAGCACTGAAATCCCTTTACCCTGTATGCTAAAATAAAAAACTGGACATTATTTTCAGTAGCTTCAGTGTTAAAAGTCAATAAAAATAGTATAGTCTTTAGGCTCGCTCGCCATTTGTGCTCAAGCACACCACTAGTTTATTTCTATATATGTATGGACGTACTTAAGGCATTTTTGTACTTTGACCCCTCGCGTTTTTGTGTTAGTTCGGTTGTCGACCCCGTCCCAAATTGCACTAAACAGAATCCTCTGGTTTATCGATCAGTACCCGTATCACCCTAGAAATTGAATTGTTTACCGTTTTGAATTCTTTTGCCGGTACAGTTAAAACTTGACAACTTAAGGGACTTCCATTTCTATTTGAGTTAGTGGCGGTGGTAAGTCAATGCGCTCTTTGTCATGGTTATAAGCCGTGCGCACAGTATTTACCTGAAAATACATTGTCCACTAGACTACTGCGAAGGTAAGGCTGTGTAGGTGCATGTCCAGCTGTGTCAAAGCATTGTGTGTTACAACCACTACTTAGCTAAAGAATATCACAAAGAAAACTTTTAAATAACGTGTATTGTTTTGTTGTTGTTGTTTTTTCCTTCAATTCAAGCAGTTGCAGAGAGTTGTTACTATGGCACTGAAATCCCTTTACCCTGTATGCTAAATTTAAAAACTTGACCTTATTTTCAGTAGCTTCAGTGTTAGAAGTCAATAAAAATAGTATAGTCTTTAGGCTCGCTCGCCATTTGTGCTCAAGCACACCACTAGTAGCTATCTATGATCAGGCTAGTAGAGTGTAAGTATAACTATTACTTGTGAAGTCTCACTGAAATCAGACACACAGGACTATATAGGAAGGGTGAGATGGGTTGTTTAAATGCTAGTTTTTCATTTGTAGGTCAGTTTTTCAGCTTTAAATGTGCATGTTGTCATTGGTGGGCGTTTAATAGAATATATCTACTTTTTTTTTTTTTCAGATGTCTACCAAGCGCAAGTCTCAACTAACACACTAGCTCAATGTATATCTACTAAAAAACCAGCTATAGAGGTTGAGAGAAGCTCACAATCAGAAGAAGAGAGCTCAGATATCAAGGGAGTCTGAGGAATCTGGGGCAAGCTTGCCTGCAGATGGTAGTACTAAATGCACTGCAGTTTGCTGTAGTAATTTTTTCTAATGCTTACTAACCGACCAACAAAAAGGCTCTACAAAATCTTTGTAATCAGCAGCGTAATTTCCGCCCTCAATGGTATGAAGACTACCCATGGCTGACAGTTTGTCAAACCAAACGTAAAGTGTTCTGTTTACCTTGCCGTTACATTTTTCTGAATAAGTTGCAAATTTTCAGCAAGAATTGTAGTCCAGCCTTCATAGAAGACGGTTTCAATAATAATTGGAGAAAGGCTACAAAGAGGTTCCATGATCATGAAGGCAGTCTTTGCCACCAAGAAGCCACAATGAAATTGGATGCAATCAAAAAACCTACGCTACCTCAGCTATTTAGTGATCAGGTACGTCAACAACAAGCACGCAGAAGAAAGTCTCTTCTAACTCAGTTATCTTGTTGGAGATATCTACTGCGACAAGGTCTGGCTATTCGTGGTCACAATGATGATCATCAGGGTAATCTCAAGCAGCTTTTATAGATGTTGTCCCATGTCGAATCTGATTCAATGATCGTTGGTTGGCTCCAAGAGAAGAAATACATGTCTCCTGATATCACTAATGAACTAATTGCTATCATGGGACAGTCAGTCTTGAGGATCTTGCTTGGCAACATTAAGAAGACTACTCCTAGCTGGTACGCAATAATTGCTGATGAGGCTACTGATGTAGCTAATGGAGAGCAACTGAATTTGTCTTTGAGGTGGGTAGATGATGAATATGTAGTTAATGAAGACCCCATTAGTCTCTTTGTGCTACCAAATACCACTGCTGACACTATAATTTCTGTGATCAAAGATCATCTGATCAGGTGTGATATGGCTTTGTCGCTATGCAGAGGACAAGTTTATGACAGAGCTGCAAATATACAAGGCAAAAGGAAAGGTGTTGCAACCTAGATAAGAGGTGAAAATCAAGCAGCTTTGCCAGTTCATTGCTTCTGTCATTCCCTGAACCTTTGTTTGCAGGATGCTGGTAGGAACATTGTTTCGCTAAGAAATGCTCTTGATACTGTACGAGAAATAGGAAAGTTAATCAAGTTCTCACTTAAAAGATCACACTTACTCAATCAAAAATTGATTGAAGCTGACTCTGAGTCAGTTGTCACAGTTAAATCTCTTTGTGCCACAAGATGGACAGCTCGGACATCTGCCATGTGAATCTAAAAAGTTGTTGCTCTATTTATTTTGAGAGGTATTGCCAAGCAACAATAGAGCAATTAGAGCATGGATTGGTATTTTTCAATAGAATTTGTGCTATGCTCTACACACATACACACACACACACTCACACTACACACACACTCCTGGACCTGGACCTGGTATACCACTGCCCACTGGGTCACGTGGCCCTCCTGCTGCGTTGGTACTACTCCTGCTGTGGAGCTTCTTCTTGTGAATACCTAGGTCGCCTGCACTCTTAAACAATTTCTCGCAAATCGGACATTGGAGAGAACCCCGCTGTTCCTGCACTGGTTTGCTGCGTTCATCACGGCACTTGTGTCTCTTGAGGTCATTCCGCCTGTTGAAAGTTCTGCCGCACATCCTACATTCAACACCCCCCTGGGAGACACCAGCGCTTCCTGCTGCACCACACTCTGCAGTCTTCTCTCTGTCGCACCTATGGACCGCTAAACCCCCTCTGCTGCGGAACCACCTCCAACACACTTCACACTGTGCTGCTCACTCACTGGTCTGCTCCTCTCAGCAGCACACCACACACACACACACCAAAGAGTGACACAATAGTTTTAGTATTGGCTCTAGTGCAGACTCTGTAAGGATAAATATGTTAGTGTTATTCCCCATGGTGTGCATAAGTTCGTTATTAGCCTCCATTTTGCCTCGAATCTGCAGAATTATAAACTAACAACGAACACTTTAATGTGTGTAGATGTGTGTTTCTCCTTATGAGCATGCTCAGACATGACTTTCCCTCCGTTCTTTTTATTGTTTGTTGTGGTTTTTTGTTTTGTTTTTTAGTTCCTGATGCCTGTTTTGTTTTTGAGCATGCTCAAACCTGACTTTCCCTCTCTTTTTTTCCAGGTTGGCTGGTACTTTATTTTGAGCATGCTCAGAAATGACTTTCCCTCTCTTTTTCTTTCAAGTTGCTGGTGCCTGTTTTTGTTTTTGAGCATGCTCAGAAATGACTTTTGCTTTTTTTTTCAAGGTGGGCTGGTGCCATATTTTGAGCGTGCTCAGAAATGACTTTCCCTCTCTTTTTTCCAGGTGGGCAGGTGCCTTGTTTTGATGTGAGATTTTCATTCTGTAATGTTTGAATAAACAATAAAATTGAACTTTACTGTAGCCTTTATATATCCACTGTCTAAGCCCTGATTTTTTTTTTCAAAGAAGCCTCTAAAGCTTCCTCAACTTATCAACAGCATAGATTATTCTTTTCAAACTACCGGATAGGAATTTCAACTCATGTAAGATTCTCAATATGACTGGCATGAAAGCAAAAAAGGTTGAAATGTATTATTTCACAGCATGCAAATATTGGGGGCGGGAGGAAGCTTAGAATTTTGGGGGGAAAGCTGGGAAGTTTGGAGGGATTCCCTTCCCTTATATGGAGAAACCTGCAATATCTCGTACAATAATTGGTGTTCAAAGTAGTTTCTTTAGAATTCAATAGCTTTATTGGTATCTTACAAAAGCTTGGCCATTGACTGCCTATCCTGCTCTTATAAACAGTTTTTTATATCTTAGGCTTAAATTCTTTCTTTTTTGTTTTAGAAGATTATGCTTCACAATTTATTTCATTTTGCTTACAGTATGTCCAAAACATTAAAATTCATTAATAGAAAGTTAAACTGTGTTTTTGAAAGGTTGATCCCCAGCTGACAGCATTTAGCTCAAAATAATTTCTTGCTAATTGCTCTCACGGATTGAAAGAGAAATATTATTTTAGCCTAGGAACATACTATATACAAAGATGGACTTGGCTGAATTTCCATCCCAAACAATTTTTTTTGTAACCTGATGAGGACAGCAGTAGGACTGTTCAAACATCATTACTATCATTATGTATTAAAAAAATGTTTATATAAGAGTGTGGGTCTGCAAGTCAGTCCCTTTAAATGCCCGCCCTCTGAAGCACAATGTCGCCCAGGAAATTTCCCTCTATTGCAGAAGCTCCTGGACTTAGAAGGGTTCGGTATGCTGCCACCATAGTTACTACTCCTGAGTGGCCGTTGATCTGTTCCTGATACTTTACCGTTGATCTGTTCCTGATACTTTAACTAGTCCATCTACCTAATCCCTGAGTTAGGGTGGAAGGTTGCTTATATAGAGGAAGAACTAAACATTTTAAAGTAAAAAGGTGATACAGAATAGTGCGGTGGTGCACAAACTGAGCAGTGACTAAAATTGGGCTTGCCCAAGACCAGTATGTATATAACCAAGGCCAGTTTGGTGGGAGACAACTAGAAAAAAACAACAGTGGAAGCATGCCCAATGGGGGAGCACGTGACAGTCTAACAGTTCACACACACATTTCACACAACATGGGCAGAAGACTGCGTAAGAACATAAAACAGATGAAAAACAATAAACACATAATTGACAATGAACAGTCAATTACAACTCTTGTGCATTCCTTTTAGGACCCCACAAAGAGAACAATTATTAATTAAAATATTATTAAGTTCTTTTTAAAAATATTGTCTGCAACTGCAAGCAATAACACACTCAAATGTCTTCAATTGCCATGTTTTCTCATTGCACAGCACCTCCAAGCCCACTGTGATCAGAGGCTCCTATTGTATCAGTGAAGGAGAGGAGAAGAAAAGTCTTCTTCTTGCTTCTGGTTGGTGGGGAGTTTCCAGGCACTTCCGTTACATTCCTGAAATTGCTGCTGCATTTTTCTGGATGGTTCCGGCACTCTTTACCAACCCATTTCCTTATTTCTACGTTGTATTTCTCACTCTTCTACTGTGTCATCGATCTGTTCGTGACGATATAAGATGCTCTGAGAAATACGGGAGCTACTGGAAGGAGTACTGCAAGAAAGTGCCTTACAAGATAGTATGTTCTAATAGACTGGGCATGTTTATTTTATCCCCCCTTTTTTTTAGATTATTATGAAATGACTGTAATGTAATGCAGTATATTGAATCCATAGGTTATACAATTTGTTAAATTATTGAATGGAAGGGCTATTAGATGCCAGTGAACCATTGGCATGGATAAAAGCTCAGTAATCCTGGGACAGGAATACTTGATAAGGTTTTTAAACATAAGAACGTGTGGACTCCTTGTTGATGATATAACAATGTTTTTTCCAAAATCGAAGAAGTGTAGCTATATCCTGTTCATCTTTTTGAGGATAGAGCTTATTATAAGCTTAGCTTTAATGTTACACAGCTGCACTTTCTTCTCAACATGGAAACATAGATATGTAAGGATATTATAAATAAAATCATGAATGGCTAGAATGTGTGACCTAGAGGGACAGATCCAGTACCAATGATGGGGAGAAACCCAAATATATTTAGGTCAAAATTTGATGAAATTTAATGCAATATTATGTAAATGACACTGGAAAAATATCCAGATTTCCTGTACTTTTGACGCTTCAGGAAATGTATAGGATAGTTAGTTGTCATCTTTCCTGTACATGTTGTATACCCTCCACGCCATGTTTCCCTGTATCAATCCTATACCTTCACGACACATGAATTAACCTTAACATGTACTGTATGCTTGCAATTCATAAATCCTGTACTTATCAGACACAACATGACAGTCCAACTATTCTATATATGTTCTATAGCAGGATAATACAATTTTCTATGCATTTGTCAGTTACTACAGGACAGCCCACTTGATTCTACACCTGTCCTTAATCAGTATTGTTCATATAAACTGCACTTGTCCTTTCCTACAGTAAACTTCATAAACTCTAGACCTGTACTGTACCACAGCACTCCACTTACCGTGCACCTGTCCTTGACTTCGTGATACTTCATTTTACCTATCATTAATCCTGGACAAGTACACTTCATATAACGTGCACCTATCAGGTACTCTAGAACATGCAATGTTGCCCAGTATCTGCACTGTACTACGACACTCCACCTTACAGTGCACCTGTCCTTGACCTCCTGATACTTCATTTTATCTATCGCTAATCCTGGACAAGTACACTTCATATAACGTGCACCTATCAGGTACTCTAGAACATGCAATGTTGCCCAGTATCTGCACTGTACTACGACACTCCACCTTACCGTGCACCTGTCCTTGACCTCCTGATACTTCATTTTATCTATCGCTAATCCTGGACAAGTACACCTCATATAACGTGCACCTGGCAGGTACTCTAGAACATACTATGTTGCCCAGAATCTGCACTGTACTACGACACTCCACCTTACCGTGCACCTGTCCTTGACCTCCTGATACTTCATTTTATCTATCGCTAATCCTGGACAAGTACACACCATATAACGTGCACCTATTAGGTACTCTACACTGTAAAAACTGGGGTGTTTAGTTACACCCTAAGTGGGGTGTACTGAAACACTTTTTTGCATTGGGGTGTATTGTTACACTCATAGGGTGTGCTGCTACACTCACACTGCGAAACACTCTATGATCATACCAAAAGGAGTGTATTTTTATCAGGAATAATAGGTAATACCTTTTCAGGAATACTTCTTTACATACCAACATTTTATAATGAACCTGTTGACTTATAATTTCCCATTATTATTTGTTGTTGGTTTTGTTTTATTTGTTGTTTTACTTTCCATTGCAGCAATAAAGGCAAGCTGGTATAACATGGAGCTTTGGATGAAGAACATAAATATTCATACTCGTTACTGTTGTACTGTGCCAAGTATATTTTATTCATTTGATCGCAAATAAACTGAGATTCATTAAAAAAATCTTTACTACACTGCTTGAAGGTGCTCGTTTTACTAAATTGAGGAAACTATTACACTAAAGATTTACTGCATAGTTTACTCATTTAGTAAAACATACTTAGTTTGGAAACCTTAAGTAAAACATTGTACCATGTTTTACTGTAGTTTTACAGGTTTGTTTTTTTACACCTTTGTTTTGCTCATGGTTTACTGAAGGGTCCAAATGTTGTTAGTTAACTATTAAATGCATTTAACTAATTGTTTTAGTTAACTTCTTGCAAGGATAACATGGCTGATGATTAATTGAAGAATCCCTCATAAGCGCCAGCATATCCAGTGTGCATACCACTGCACAGTTTTATAATGGTGTAGTTTTTTACTTGATCACTCAGGTCCCAGGTCCTTCCAGAGAAAGACACAATTAGATAGTGACCCTACCTTGAGTTAATAATGTCCCTCCAACGGCATTGATGAAAATGTAGCTACCTTAAATATTTGTTAGGCTATGTACTGTTGCTTAGACATAGGCGGCTCTGTGCATCGTGAACTACCTCCCTCAGGCCCTAAGTACTTCGCTGCGCGAGACGCTGGACCGTTAAAATAAGGTTGTTTCTTCCCCAGCAGCCTCGCAAAGATACTGCATTATCTCATGGAAAACCCTTTTCCAGTTACGTGTAGGTAAGTATCGCCAGGCTAAATAAGTTAAAAACGCTTTACCATATAAGTAAAACTCTCGACTGGAAGTGGTCGTCTAAACTATTGTTGTGCGCTAGTCTGATTTGGAAATAATACGGCTACCCTTCTGTGTCTTGGGGAACTTGAAGGAAGCTTTCGCTGTCTACCCTGGCTTATGCTTCTGGGTAAGTAGTATTATGGCTAGCGGTCAGTGGGTTTCTAAGTATTTTAGCTGCACGGGGTCACCCAGGTCATTTTTTTTTCCTGGTGAAGTTGTGTTTCCTGAACAATTTTTTCTAAGCTAATATAGCTACTGTATGAATTAATTAATGAATGAAAATAAAGAGCAAGGGTGGCTTGAATTATGATAGTGATATTTTGTGGTAGTTTTAGCTATATCTTTATGACAAGGGCTCGTCAGTTTGTTTGTTCCATAGTACTCTTGAAAATTTTCATTTCTTTGTGAGAAAGTGTGGGTGCATGTTGGAATGGTTTCTAGTTACTGAATTATTCTAAAACATGCTCTACCAAAATTATCCTCACTCATAGCTTTTCCCATGGCCACCCTAACATCCTTTAGCGTGCTCCTGGACAATGAAGGGGAGATAATCATTGCATACAACTCAACATACATAATTATATTTTCTACTTTGTTTTAGGCCCATGGTTTCATGCAGGTTATGGGAGCCCTGGGATTTCCACCCTAATTTTTTTTTTACCCCTTCTGAATTTATTTCAATGTAAGTTATGAAAAAATTGTAGGAATTTGTAGTAGTTTGTCCAAGTTTTCATGATCATGACTTCGCCATTTTCATGTGGCTAAACGGTTTTTGTGACTTTACAAATCTCTCTTATCTTTCCCCCCCCAGTGAAAATCCTGTATGAATTTCTGTCATTTTAGTTCATGTAATTCTGATAAACTTTAGTGATATCATTTTACTTATCTGCTTATTCTTCATTGAGCTGTTGTTGTAGGACTTTTTCAGATTGCCCATTGCTTAATTGTGGTTTTAACAGTTTATTAAATGATTATTCGTTTTTATTATGTTCTCTAAGGCAATGTCAGTAAATTTGTCAGTTCTCTAAGCACATAAGTGCTAATATCACGGCTTCAGAAGCACGGTGTCGTATTAGCTTGTATAACCAGGTTGTGCCAAGGTGGTAGGGGCACCCTGAAATCTCCCATCTCCTCCAAGCTTTAGTTCCCCCTAGAATTTTAATTTAGTAAGTAGCTACAATAGCTATAAGCTTGAATTATGTGACAAAACACAGGTCAGTATAAGGTATACACTTTCACATAGGCATGCCCATCAAAGCAGTGTGGGTTTCCAAAATGAGAGTGGCTAAGTACACCAGTGTTTCCCACCCCCAGCGCAGAATCCAGTATGACACCCTGGATAGCTAGTCATCGTATGCTTTTCTGAAGTAAAAGTATGTTCTTTCCCCCCAATTTATAATGTCACTATGAAGCATTTGTGCATTTGTCAGCTGATGTTGTGAGAATAGGGAACAATAATTTTCTTCCGTTGGCCAAATATATTGGCTTCCAGTATTCAGAGTGCAGTGATGGGAAGAAAATGGCCATTTTTCACATGCAGTTCATAGAATAAGAGTAGGACAGGTCATGGGAGCCATGACGACCACTAAGGCCATAAGCAACTTGCTTGGCATGATACAGTATAGTATTGATGACCATTACCAAATGCAAGTCTCATGACCTCATAGAGGTAGTTGCAGGTCTTATAAGTCACGATGTGGATTTGAGACTGGTAGACAGTTAATTTGCAAAAAGTGTTTTTTTTGTTTTTTTGTTGTTTGTATGTTTGTTAACCCTAAGCACGCATGCATGAGAGAGTTGTAGTAGTTGCCCTGTCAGTCTGTCTGTCATGCTCTGATTTTGGAGATTACTGACAATTAACCGTTGATTTAGGTATGAACTTATTCAGAAAGATGATTTAGGATCTTTTATTGTGCTACTTTTTTTTAATTTGGGGCTAATTGTTGATAAAACGTGAAGCTTTCAGCTCCCTAGCGTCACGTCATAATCACTTGAGCAAATAATTTCTTGCAGCCCGCAGTGTAATTTGCTTTATGCTCAGGAAAGTTAACTGACGGATTTGAATGAAGTGAAGTTCACGTTGAAAAATTATAACAGTGAGTGTTTCTGGCTAGTTTAGCTTCTCTTATGAAGACAGCATTTCCATGTACTGTTTTCATTGCTCGAGCTATATTGATGCCTCATTAAAATAGCTAACAGATTGCTTTGTTCTTTTCGAAGGAGATTATATTATAATAGCTAGGTAATGTTTAATAGCACTGAGGGTTCCCACCTTTTGGTGCTTCATTTTTTTTGTTTTGTTTCTTGTTCTTATGTAAGGCTTTTCTGTACTATGTAATTTATAGCCAGTACAAATGTTTTTTGTATAGTAGTCAAGGTGGTGTAGTTTCACTGACCATACACGCCCTTCCTTCTGCTGTAGCTCAAGTACGCAAGCACACAATCATTCACACCCACTCATATACACAGTCGTAGGGGAAAAGGCATTATACTTGTGATGTGCTTCAGTATGAAAGGGTAAAATTCATCTTTATAAATCATCATGCACAATTTGTTTGAAAAATTTACACAGCCGACTTTTTTAAATTAGCGTACGAGACCACTCACGGCAATTTTTGAGACTTAAAAAAAAAACAAGCTATTCCAAGGAATTATTGCGCTGTGTAAATCCTAACTCTATATAAGGCTTGCTTACTAACAAAAGAAACAGGAAGGAACCTAAGAAGCTTAACACATAAAGCAGCAAATGTATATTTATTGTTTGTTCTTAGCTAGTCAGCACATGTAACACACAACACTCTCACATGCACGCGTTCACTGGATATACCCAACACAAGATTTACAGTGTAGTCTCATGGTAGCTTGGCATGTTGGGCATATATGATTATACAATAATATATCCCTGATTTTTTGTGTTGTCCCTGATAGTGTCTCACTCGCTTCCATATATAATTACCACGGTTGAGCTTTGTGTGCGTGTGTGTGTGTGTGTGTGTTTGCATGACTTTTAACTTCATTCTCATATTCTACCACTGCTCTGCATTTTATCACGTGATGCCAGGAATGATTTTCTCTAAGACAGTTGCTAGCTGTACTAACTTTAGGGATGATGTTTCAGCCTTCATGGCTTGAAGCCGTAATACTAGTGGCTGGACCCATCGGTTTTCTTTCTAACCACAGTTATATGGTATTGTTCTAACTTGTGTAATACCAGGGTTTTTTCAGGGAGCGGAGTGGTGGGGGCTTGTACATCTCCTTAAATCTAGTTTGCCACCCTTCCCCCACCCCTTAGGGATTAAAGACATCCTAAAATTAATTGTACTCAATATTTACGAAAAAATAGAATACATTGAGATATGATTTTTTTTTTTTTCCAAATGTCAATTAGTCATCATTAGATAACTGTTCTGGTGAATTTAAAGCAATGTACAATGGCTAACTAGTCTAATTTAATCAGCGTCATTTGTAATAAACTTCTTTCCATATGAGCAGCATAAGGCAGACTGTGGCAAGATGCTTAGCCTGTAATATATATTGTGCTGCTAAATTATGACACTGAGCAGTAATATCTTTTGGGGCTAAGGAAATGATAAATGTGGTCTTATTGGACGAAATGCTTTCTTCGTGATTTCATCAATTGATAAACTTTTGTGGCTTTTTTGGTGTCCAGGGGCGTGGAAGATTATTTGGAATAGGGAGGCTCCACTGCACTTGAGTTAGACAGGGAAGTACTTTGCTTCCCTTTGCTCCCCTCCCCATATGCACACACACACACATCCCAGATATTAGTTTGACTTTCGTAGAGAAATTTGCCCCAATTTTTCATAAAGTTTTGTGGTAGTTAATATAAATATAATGTAATGTGGAAGGTACTGTACTAAACTAGCCTGATTCTCTTAAAAAAAATGTCTACTTGTGTTAGAATTACAAGCACGAAAACACAAATCCGAGAATCTTGAATTATGTTGAGCTAGTTTTACTTGAGACATACACTTTCAATGTAGGAGTGTGAAGTGGCAGGTGTAATAGTGCAGTGACTACTCCACTGGTGTACACGTGATGACTCCTGGACTTCAAAACTAGAGGTGAGGAACTCTAGAATGACTTCTTAACTCCACTAACAAGAAAGAGGCCTTGTGAAATTATTTTTTTATTTACTATATTTATTACTCATTTTAATTGACTTGTGGATATTTCCATTTAATGCACACTTAGACAACCTGAAATATAGGGAGCGACTTAAAGTCTGAACTTTTAGAACTCTTGTCACTTCATTTACTAACAGAATAATTCTTTGAAACCATTTGTATGTGTGGCCGGACACACACACACACACACACACACACACACACATTATATTTATTCAACTCTTCATTTGTAAAGTATTGAATTCAAATGAAAGGTGAAGAGTTCCTGAATCATTTGGTCAAACACACGCACACACATAGCTACAGTAGTGAAATAAATGAAAGTGAAAGAAGAAAAGTATGGTACACATGATAGTTAGTCATTTGTTACACAGGGGCTGGAGTCAAGTATTTCTATGGTCCTGTGATTTCCAAATAATGTAAGATTCATTAACCCTTTCACCGCCAAGTTTATGACGACCAGTTTGGTAACATGAAAATGTAACTAGTGATGTGCTTGAGTACAAATGGCGAGCGAGCCTAATACTACACTGGAGTGTTAAACGTTTGGTTTTAACTTCTAATATTCAAGCTACTAAAAAAAAGTGGAGTTTTTTTATTATGTATTATACGGTAAAGGCATTCAATACCGTAGTAACCACTCCCCGAAACTATTTCAATTGAAACAAAAAACAAGTCACGTTCTTTAAACTTTTTCTTTGGGATATTTTTGTAACGCACAATACTTTCACATAACTGAACATACGTACGCAAGACTTACCTTCGTGGTAAGTCTAGTTGACAATAAATACTGTTGCGTAGGGCTTATAACTATGACAAATAGCGTATTAACTTACCACCGCAAGTAACTCGATAGAAATGGAACTCGAGTAAGTTTTTGAGTTTAAACTGCACCCACAAAAAAATTCAAAGTTTCAGTAAACAATTCAATTTCTAGGATGATACGGGTAATGATCGTTAAACCGGAGGATACTGTTTAGTGATGTTTGGGACGGGGCCGAACGCTGAGTTAACTCGAAAATACGAGAGGGTCAAAGTACAAAATGGCATACGTACGTCCAACATGGCCCACAAACAACTATACCACCTAGACTAGCAAGAAAGTGTTCAAGTTTCTCCCGAAATTCTTTGGTGATTCATTTGAGTAGCATTGACACGTGCAGAACTGACCATAAAAGGATGGACTGAACCAATATATAGGAGAGAGAAAAGTGAAAATAAAATGATCTGATTGGTTGGAAACATCCCCGATTTTAAATTGTGTTACCCCTGAGAGTGTCTTGCTCGCTCTGCTCGCCAATAATTTTTTTTTTTTTTTTTTTTTTTTCCTGCACAGACATTCAGCAACGAGATATATTTTAAAAGCCGGTACAGACAAAACTGTTTACTATGATGCAAAAAAATAGTCTATTAGTCCACACAACAAATAGCTACAAATTTGGACTTACTGTTAGGACCAGAATTCTTATAATGGCATCTAATTAGTCAGTGAGACGTACAGAGGCTCGCGCCAGCACTTAGACTTTATTTGCGCAAGAATAAAAATTGATTGCGAGTTGGTACAGATTATATAGGGTGATATGGTATAGAACTAAGATAGGTAGGAAGTAGGTGGAGATTGAGATGAATATGATTAAGTTTTAAGATGAGAGGCGCCAGCAAGCTGGCCAAATGTAAGGTGTGGGTGTTAAATGATGATATAAATGTGGTGGTAATCAATAACAGGTTCTGTTCCAAGTTCAGACGGATAGCTGTAGGTCAGTTCTTCCTCCTTGTGGGGGTGGTTCCGACAGACAGTTATCCTGAGATTGACCACTCTGGGTGGAGCCAAGACAGTTGTTGTTGTTGTTGTTTTGTTTTATCAGTTCACACACTTCACTACTTTGAAGTTTTGCTCAGTCCAGGTCTGTGCCATTGACATTAACCTGAGAAGGCAGAACTGCCGTATGTGCATACTGAATGTTTGACATTGTGGTTCCTATGTGATTGTGTAGATGAGCATTAATAAAGATATATATGTAATAAAGCATTCCTTAAGGCAGTAATACTTAGGTGAGATGTATTTTTAACTATTCTAGTGCGAAAGCTATATCTGAGTTCAATCAAATTGTAATGTCTAAATTTATTATCCAGCTATTATTTATATGTACCATACTGCTCTGTGTGTGTGTGTACATGTGTGTGTGTTATGTGTTTTGCAGAGTACTGAAGTCTTTATGCTGTACTTCATGTGACAGACTAAAATTAGTTTACTAAAGGTATGTTTAATTTTGTGTGTGTGTTGTTATACAAATATTTTTGTGGATGTTTCTCTTTCACGGCTTTTTTTTTTTTTTTTTTTTTTTTTAACCATACAAATAAAAAAAAATGTTTGGCTGTCACCAGCTTGCTTAACACACAAACACTCTGTGGCTGAGTGATAATTTTCCAAAAGTGGGCGTATGCTCCTCTTTTTTCTTTCTAAGGCGCCACACAGCTTATTGTGTTAGGAAGTCCATGCTTCAGATGCTATTTACTGTGGTTTGGTATATCACACCTCTTACACCACACTCAATTCCTGGCCAGACCACTTAGAAATGCCAGAGAAGCCCCTGAGTGGTCTCATGTTGGATTCCTAGTGATAGACAAACATTTTTTTAAATTTCTTTTTAACCCTTTCGTTCCGGATCCCGCTTTGAAGCGGGTGAAGACCGATTGACTTCTCCGAATTTTTAAAAATAGTTACTTTATAGCTAGAGCCTTCAGATTGCATACACAGGTGCCCAATGCATTGGAGAAGCATCTAAAATAGCTTTCAGCCAGGACTGCTTCGACAGTACCTCACAGCAGTTGCGTTTATTTCTTCCTCGGCCAAAAAAAAAACATCAGTTCTCCGTCGAATTTTAAAAAAAGTTACCTTCTTCACAGCAGCTTCATTTATGGATCCAGTCATCTCCAGAGCTTTGTAGAAGCAGCAAAAAATTGCTTGAGCTCAGTAGCCTTCCATAACACATTGAAACAACCGCTTCTTTGCCGACCAAGACTTTGCGGTTTGACTTACTGTCTTCTCCATTTTTTATAAAATCGCCAGTTCAACTGGGGACCTCCCTATTACGTACAGTCTTAGGTAATGCTTATTACATCATAGGAAAAAAGTGAGCGTGTCGTGTGACCCCGGTAACTATGCAAAAAAAAATTTTTTTCAAAGTCATTTTTTGGAAGATGGCGTCTAGAAATTACAATGCGGTGCAAGTTTTATACTTGCTTGATGCTGACTCTAGCGACTCAGGATCAAGCGGAGAGAAGGGAGACGACATCTAGGGCTATAGGAGGCCCTGTATCAGGGTTGGTGGACCAGACCCCGTCAACTCTGATACTGAAAATGGGAGTCAGAAGATGATCGAGGTAAGCTTGTCTTTCTCTTGTCTTTCTCTTGAAAAATAGCAAGCTTCTGTTGTGGAAAGGACTTATTTATAGCTATATTGAGATAGAGTAAGCTGTTTAGCTATAATATATATATATATATTTCATTGAGTTTTGAGATTTGAAAGTGGCTTGTGGTTTTTTGAACAAATTCAAATTTTCAAAAAAAATTAAAAAAGTTTTTACCACATATACTACTAGGACCAGATGTGAATGCAGTCACTGACCCCGATTACGCAGATGAGGCGACAGGAGCAGAGTCTTCCAGTCATGAAGGAGAGGATACCGGACCTGAGTCTTCCAATGATGAAACACGAATAGGCAGCAGGTTCCAGTGATGAAGAAGAGGAAGTGGCTCCTCCTGCTCCGAGTTCTGGACGTCCTCGCGGTCGGAGAAGGCGGGAATCGAAGAACAAGAGTCGGGTGGATGAGGTAGGGGGAGAGTGGAAGAAAGATGACAACACACCCATTGATATTCCATAATCTTTTGTGTGAAGGACCACAAACTTTGATATTTGTGGCTGCCCCCCCCCCTCCCTGAACATCCCAAAAGTTGTAATATGTATTGTTATTGTCGTTGTCGTTGTCTGTGTTTTTGTGATGTTGTAGTGGAGCTTCACACTCGATGTATATGTGTGTGCGTGGAGTTGAAATGTTATTCTGGCGCTTCCAGATCTAACCGGGGAGGGAACGAACTCGGGGGGGGGGGGGGGGGGGGCTTTTCCAATCGGGGCTACTATGCCCATGTAAGTTGAATTTCATGTATGTGTGTGTGTGTACACTAGTCAATTTATATTATACATTTATTTTTATGATCTGTATTCACCTGTATCTTCTTTTTTCTAGTGTGTGTGTGTGCATTTGTGGAAAGAGAGAGAGCATCCGTGGACAAACAGTATGTGGCACTTCCGTATACAACCTGGGAGGGAACTCTGGATCTTTTTGGATCGTGACTACTATGCCCATGTAAGTTGAATTTCATGTGTGTGTGTGTGTGTGTGTGTGTGCACCAGTCAATTTATGTATAATAAATTATACATTTATTTTTATGATCTGTATTCACCTGTAGCTTCTTTTTTCTTGTGTGTGTGTGTGTATGTGTATGTGTGTGCGTGCATTTGTGGAAAGAGAGAGAGAGCAACCATGAACAAACAGTATGTGGCACTTCCGGATCCAACCTGAGAGAGAACGAACTCGGTCTTTTTCGGTCTGTGACATCATCCATGCCAAGTAAGTTGAATTTCATTTCAACTTACTGATATTTGGGTGTCCAGCTAGGGCTGGGGGGATTATGGTACAAGAATGTCAGTGAAAAGTAATGACGGGGGAGGGGGGGTTATGGTACAAGAATGTCAGTGAAAAGTAATGACGGGGGAAGGGGGGGTTATGGTACAAGAATGTCAGTGAAAAGTAATGACGGGGGAGGGGGGGTTATGGTACAAGAATGTCAGTGAAAAGTAATGACGGGGGAGGGGGGGGGGGCAATTCAGCGAGGCCAGCTGTTATGTTACAAATATCATTGTTGTCTTGTGTTTTTTTGGTATTGTATGGAGGTTCCGGATCCTATGGGAGGGATCGTTCAGTCTGTGACACCATCCATGCCGGGTAAGTTGAATTCTACGTGTGTGCTTGTACTGCTTTTCATTTTCAAAGTACACTTTCTCAATACATGTTTCTCTCATGTACAGTGTGGAGTATACATAGCAGGTGTTCATACAGTGGGATGCTAGCGCTGGGTTCCCCCCTAGAATTTTGGGAGTTGAATAGAAATGAACATTTAGGAAGCATTTATTTTTAGTCTGATATTGTATCCCATTATGTTCCTATCATAACTGAGCCTTTAGTGCATAGGACCGAACACTGATCATCAGTGTGAAGTATAGACTCGTATGCAAAGATGTGCATCAAAGTAGTGTAGGTTCCAAAAAATGGGTGTGGCGAAGTACACTCGGAGCCCCACCCCAAACAAAAATCCTGTATGAAACACATCATAAAGTTGCAATTATATAGGATCATGAATAATTTGTTGTTTGTATTACAAATATCTTTGTTGTTTGTGTTTTTGTGTATATGAAATTGTTTTGTAGTGGAGCTTGACGTCTGATGGCATACGTTCCTTGTGGACGCTCATAGATGTCTCCTACATGATCACAATCAGCACCACACACAACAAACAACATATTTTATTGTTGAACATTATAATATTGGTATAAAAATCAATTTTCTCAATCAAAAAATGAGGGGAATCCCAAACTCTTGGTCTATTTAGTGATATATTATGGTTGCTATGGGGTTTTCCCAGCCAGCATCGAGTTAAAAAAATAAAACGGTAATGCACTATTCCGCGGTGGAAGATTAGAGGGCTAAACAAGCCAATTTGAGAGCATCACTCCAGTATTGGACTTCAATGTCATGGTCAATCGATATTCTCTTCACTGTCTTTAATGTAGCGGGGTGGGACAAACATGTTTTGCTGTACTGTACGCTATCACAGCAATGCGATCAATAAAAGAACCAACAGACAATGCTTCACCAGTATGGCCTTTAAACTCCAAAAATTGGGAAACGTCTTCCAAAACATTTATTACTTCCTTGTATGTTTTGGAACCACTATAGCTGCTTCATCACATTCATCTTCTTCATCATCTACCTCCATTGTAGTCAGACCCTTTACCCAATTACGCTAGGCGGGGAAAGGGTCTGGTAAACTGGCTGTTTGTTCAGTTCCCCTCACTAATTGGTGAGACCACAACAATAGGTGACGTGGTCAAGCGAGTAAGCACTGTGCCAAGCACTGTGCCGGAAGCCGGGACTAATTTCTGCGCGTATGGTATTTAGTACAGAACTTGTTTTTCTTTGCAAACGTTTAACCGAGAAAAAAAAAAGTGTTATTATTCTTTATGAGATAGTATGTGTCGAATTTTTGGAATTTTGTTGGCCCACACTTAAATAGCCTTGAGTCCTGCACACCATCCAGCCTTCACGTCAGAATCCGCCACATTGCAGAACCTACAAAAATTAAATAAATAAATAAATGCATATTGCTATTAAAATTTCCAAATATCAGTACTTACTTTTGTTTCTCTGGTAGCTATGAGGACTGGTAGTAGAAACTCCATGATATATTAGGAATCAAATCTAGTTCATTTGACCAGAGAACATCAGGATATGTGTCCAACTACATGACCTCTAGCTAGCTAAGTGTTTATAAAATTTATACATAAGGACATGCATACATCATAACACAATAAATCAATGCTGACTCTCTTCTCAGTTCAGTTACTAATCTTCTTTCTTCCTTCTTCACTCTTCATCTCTTGATCTATTTCTCTTCTCACGGAGGCCAGACCCACAACTCCTACAATTATAGGTATACAGATATACTAATCAGTACATAATACTGTGATTCTCCTTGTGTAATAATATATCCAATGATTTTTATCTACGTTTGCAGTATCAGCTTCACCACCGTCAACATAACAACGGTACTACCACAAAAATCACTACAAATTTGAGCTTCATCAACTTTTCCTATAGTCTACTGGGATTTTTTTTCTTATGTACATTAATAATTTCAATTTCATTGTAATTTGGTGCAATATTAGCTTTATTCTTTTTCATCAGAGAGTCTTGTTTGGTTTCATTTTCAATTGTTCAAATTTAAAGATTTCAATTTAACATTAAAAATTTTATACCGAAGTTCTGTTGTACTTATGGTGAGTAAACTCTCAGTTTACAGCATGTAAAACGAGGTCAAGTTGTACATTGTTAATACTTGTGTATTTTCTTATATTCCATACAATTGTTCGTACATAAGTTATCTTACTTTTATGGGCATATATTATTATCTATATTCATGAAGTAATTAGGCACATATTATTTACACCATACTTGTAAATAAAAAAATATATATATATTGCAGTTTTCAGTACTTTGCATGCCAGATATTCTGGGCATCACTATAGCCCTACATCCCCAACAACAGATGGCATTTGCATTTGATGATGCTTTGAAATGATGGAAGCAAAGTAGTTGAAGATGCACACATTTAGTGACTGTATCCGGATGGTATACAAGGAGATGGTATGACACTACCCTTACTAGCAATGAACTTTATCCATCCCTTTCCCTTCTTCTATTTTTTTATCCCCTTCCTCTAATTGTGTGTCCATTGTTCTCCTTCCAGAGAAAATAGCATTAAATGTGGACTACAAATTATCAGAGAAATAACATTAATGTATTTGCCAAAAGACTCTTCTCGGGTTTTATGTGGAGACACCCTTTCATAATGTTACTGGTCAATTAATTGTAATCTGAGCTCTGAAATCATAACTGGTACATATTAATTTCATGATTATAATATACATAGCTGAAAGATACAGGAAACAATTCAAATGGTAATGTTTTTACAGTTAAAGCAATCAAATTCTTAATTAGCATATATTTCCACATCTGTAATGATAAGATCTTCATTAGAAAGACTCTCAGAGAGACACAGTCGAACTTCTATTGGCTCACTAGTTGGCATTGGAAGAGATGCACAAAACCAGGGAGGATTATTAAACTTGCAACAAGTGTTAGGATCAGTGCAGTTTTCACCATCCCAAAGTATATTAGGATAAGGAACTTCTCTAGGAGCACCTTTGGCTAATCCTAACTCACAGAAATAGTTATTTCCCATAAAAGATGGTAGCTTGTTCGTGTGTGGCCAGTCAGTATCCTTGTGAATGCAGCTGCAACTGTGAGAGGATAAAGTGCCAGTGCCACTATCTGCAGACGCAAATGTCCAAATGTGTTTACGTGATCCTGGAGCACCATAAGTTACTGAAACTCCATCTACATATGACTGTTCAATGCTATTAATGCCCCTAATAGAATTAAGAAAAGCGTCAGGGTCCCCTCTACTATAAGCCAAAACTTTGCCACACACTCTGGTGTATATTCCATTCACAGGAAAAATGGCTGAGTCACATGTGTTGTTTTGACTTCTTCTATTGCATCCTCTGATTCCATTATCATTGTATGTATTCCAGTTGTTGGGACACTGTTGGCTAACATCACTCATATTAATATAGGCCACTTGGGTCCAGCCAGGACCTCCACAGTCACAGACACGTCCAAACTTATTCAGCTCAGGATTAATAACATCCATAATCGCATCATGAATTGCTGACATTGCGGCTTGTTTGTGGGTAAATTCCAAGTTACATTGTTCACTTGAATTTCCAGATAGCTGAGGTAGCTCGACAGGAAAAGTAGCAGACGATATTTGAAAGTATCCAATAAGAACAAGCAGAGCAAAGTAGTTTGACATTACCGCTGTTCAAAATATCGACGTACCGTTTTTTTAATATGCGTACAACTCTATTATTCTGGAGAGGTGGAAAAGGTACTTTTATACGCGACCAGCCAACCACTTTGATCGCTCTTGTGCGAGCTAATGGTGCAAGCTGCTATCTGGTTCACGCGTTATTGGCGAGCAAGCGTAGCGTGCGAGACAGTATTAGGGGTGGATAATGCAAAATTGGGTAACCAGTGATGCGCTCTAATAGCACAAAATAGCGAAGCGAGCAATGCGGGTGGTAAACAAAACAAAATGTTGCTAAGAAGGTTACCCGGCCCGCGCAAGCGCGTAGGAGAAAATGTGTACACGTACGCCCACGCAAGAACAAAAACAATTCCTAGACCTAACTAACTAGTGGTGTGCTTCAGCACAAATGGCGAGCGAGCCTAAAGACTATACTATTTTTAAATGAATGATTTTGACTTCTAACACTGAAGCTACTGAAAATAAGGTCCAGTTTTTAAATTTAGCATACAGGGTAAAGGGATTTCAGTGCCATAGTAACAACTCTCTGCAACTGCTTGGAAGGAAAAAAACAACAACAAAATAATACACGTTATTTTAAAGTTTTCTTTGTGATATTCTTTAGCTAAGTAGTGGTTGTAACACACAATGCTTTGACACAACTGGACATGCACCTACACAGACTTACCTTCGCAGTAGTATAGTGGACAATGTATTTTCAAGTAAATACTGTTGCGCACGGCTTATAACCATGAAAATGCCCTTACCAGTTTTTTTGAAAAACTGCACCCGCAAAAGAATTCAAAACGGTAAACAATTCAATTTCTAGGGTGATACGGGTACTGATCGATAAACCAGAGGATTCTGTTTAGTGCAATTTGGACGGGGTCGAACACATAACTAACACAAAAACGCGAGGGTCAAAGTACAAAATGACATACGTACGTCCAAACATTATATACTAGTGGTGTGCTTGAGCACAAATGGCGAGCGAGCCTGATAGTTAGGTAACATAAAATGTTACATGTTTTAGCTTACTTCATGCAAACTATAATAGCAGTTATGACATTTGATTTCAGCAAACAAATAAAAATCACTCTCTTACCTTATTAATGGTAACTTTTGTAGCTATCAAACTCAACCATTCTGATAATCTCAATCACCATTAACTCTTGAACAAGCTCGTCACTACGATAAAATAAACCAGTGTTATTATTTGTAATTTTAGCCAACAAATATGACAATTACTACTTACATCATTCTTGAGTATTGATACTTCTGTAGTATCAAATTGAAGTTACTTTGATCATCTGAAATTACCCTTAAATTCTTACAACAGCTCGCTCACCTACAAAAACAAAAGACAATCAATTTTAGCACACAAATACAAAATTACTTTCTTACCTCATTTTCTTGAGCAGTGGTAACTTTTGTAGTACCAAATTTGAGCCAATCTGACTATTTGAATTTACCAGTCACTGTTGACTAGCTCTTAGCTGCAAAAAAGAAAGGCCAGAGTTAATTTTGCATATTTTAGCTAACAAATATGGAATTGCGTACTTATCTCAGCTTCCCTCGAGAAGTAGTAGCTTCCATAGCATTAATACTACGGCATTCTGACTACCAACGGCTCTTGACAACCAACAACAGGCACTCTCGTATCCCCCCATAAAACGGCGAAGTTTTGAAATTAAGTTTGGAAAAGGGTCTTCAATGCCATAGTAACCTGTCGAATCAACTTTTTGTGTCTTGAAAACAAGCGTTTTAGCAGGAATTTTCTCATACTTTGGAGCTTAAGTATAAAGTAAGGTTTGCTTAATGCTGTAGTTTCAGAATAAACTGGAGTCAAGCCTAAATAGCCGTGTTTTTTTGAGAAAAACGTCCCCCGCGCGCGCTTTTAAAAATCATACCTACCATCTATACATACATACATATACCCGATTTTGCATTATCCACCCCTAATACTGTCTAGCTCGCTACGCTCGCTCGCCAACAAACATCCCCGATTTTTTCATTTTTACCCCTGTAAGTGTCTCGCTCGCTACGCTCGCTCCCCGAATATATCAAGAAAAATAAAGAAAATTAAATATATATATATATGTATCGCGGACTCATTAATAAGTCAGCTCCGTTGAATTAACTCTGGCCTTTCTTTTTTGTAGCTAAGAGTCAACAGTGACTGGTAAATTCAAGTAGTCAGAATGGCTCAAATTTGGTATTACAAAAGTTACTACTGCTCAAGAAAATGAGGTAAGAAAGTAATTTTGTATTTGTGTGCTAAAATTGATTGTCTTTTGTTATTGTTGTTAAGAATTCGAGGTAATTGATCAGATAGTCAAAGTAACTTAAATTTGATACTACAGAAGTTATCAATACTCAGGAAATTGAGGTAAGTAGTAATTCCACTAAAATTACACTGGTTAATTTTTTTATCGTAGCTGAGAGCTTGTTCAAGAGTTACTGGTAATTGAGATTATCAGAATGGCAGATGTTTGATACTACAAAAGTTATCATTAATCAGGTAAGAGAGTGATTTTGTATTTGTTTGCTGAAAAGAGGTCATATTAGTGTTATTATAGTGTTTGCATGAACCAAAGATCTAAACAGAGTAACATTACTTTTAATTTTAATGTTACCAATAACATAATCAGGCTCGCGGTGCGCCATTTGTGTGCTGCAACGCACGGGAGACCACTAAGGTATGTTAGTGTGAATCCGAGGAAAAGGTCTTCTTTTTTTTTTTTGCAGCTTAGACTAGTTGTCGGTGTTAACAGAATTGAGCTCTCGAGTTGTGTAACAATCGTCTTAGCTTAAGTCGTTTACCAAAAGCACAGGAAAAGGGAAACCGGGGGAAAGAAAAAAAAGGGGAGTGGGAACGGAAGTGACTTCTCCCCGTCATACAACCTTGAACCAATTCCACGCTCTGTTTTTTTTATTTTTATATGATTTATTGTGCCTACGGTAGCACTGCTTGACATCCTTAGACCAGATGTCAATCATGTACTCTATATTACTACCGGCGGCGAAAGTGAAATAATGGGTGAACAAGTAAAGAGGGGATAAAAAAAAACAAACTATAAAAAACCTATTCCCATATATGAGACCGTCTAATGGCTGATCCCCCAGGCCAGGGGGGGGGGGACGAAGGTACATTATAATGGAATGAAGCGTACTAAGGGGGGAACGATGCGAGATGGGTTAACTTTATATGACGGGGGTGAACCGACTAAGGTTAGAGGGAAAAAAAGGTAGAACCGGCAAATAAAGGAGGGAAAAAAAAGGGAAAAAAGGAGGGGAGGGGGGGAAGGTGAAAGGAGGGAAGGAAAAAAGAGGAAGGGGACAGAAGACGGCAGGGGAAGAAAAAGAAATAAAAGGCCATCTTTTTTCCCTTTTTTTTGCTTCCTCTTCTCCTTTCCCTTTTTCTGTACGTATGCCTCTCAAACGCACTTGCGGGAGGTTTTTTCCTTCTAAAAGCACGGCTTTTCAGGCTTGACCCCAGTTTCTTCGGATACTACTACATTGAACAGGTCTTACTTTAAATTTGGGCTCGTTCCCGCTATATTAGACCTAACCGATCCCTTCCGTCGGCTTGAAACAATACATTTATAAGAAATCGATCGATCTTTTCTCGATATTTACGCACGCCGCGTTGTGCCCGGGTTTTCCTGTAGACGGTCACATATGTATGTACGTATGCCTCTCAAACGCACTTGCGGGAGGTTTTTTCCTTCTAAAAGCACGGCTTTTCAGGCTTGACCCCAGTTTCTTCGGATACTACTACATTTAACAGGTCTTACTTTAAATTTGGGCTCAAAATTGTGAGAGAATTCCTGCGAAAACGCTTGTTTTTCAAGTCACAAACAGTTGCTGCAACCGGGTTACTAAGGCATTGAAGACCCTTTACCAGACATACTTTTCAAGACTTCGCCGTTTTGGGAGGCTACGAAGTGCCAATTGTTGGTTGTTAAGACCCACTAGTAGTCAGAATTCCTTAATATTAATTCTAAGGGGTGCTCGAGCTCCGCAAAACTTTGACCTCTGCCATTAATATACATCAGCTGGTTATAAATAGCATTATTACTATATAGCCCATGTTGTGATTCTCTTATTTCATCATTAACACAGTGTTGCTTTAACCTCCTAGCACTCCCTAAATTTTATTTTGGCTACACTCTTGTTTATACAATGTACTGATTTTTTGTAGACTATCATCCTCGTCTGACTATAATTTAAAAGAATATATTTAGTTAGTTGGCAAGCGAGCGAAGCGAGCGAGACACTTACAGGGGTAACACAATTGAAAATCGGGGATGTTTGTTTGTTTGTATATATGTTTGGACGTACATAATGTTATTTTGTACTTTGACCCTCTCGTATTTTAAGTTAGCTCAGTGTTCGACCCCGTCCCTAACGTCACTAAACAGTATCCTCTGGTTTATCGATCATTACCCATATCATCCTAGAAATTGAATTGTTTACAGCTTTGAATTCTTTTGCGGGTGCAGTTTAAACTCGAAAACTTAATGGAGTTCCATTGCTATTGTTAGTGGCGGTGGTAAGTTGACAGCTATTAGTCATAAGCCCTATGCAACAGTATTTACTTGAAAATTCATTGTCCACTAGACTTACCATAAGGTAAGTCTTGTGTAAGTATGTTCAGTTATGTGAAAGTATTGTGCGTTACAACAAAGAAAAAGTTTAAAGAACGTGACTTGTTTTTTTTGTTGTTTTTTTGTTTGTTTTTTGTTGCTTTTTTTTGTTGTTGTTGTTTTTTCAATCCAAAAAGTTGCAGGAGTGGTTACTATGGCGTTGAATGCCTTTACCGTATAATATGTAATTTAAAAACTCGACTGTTTTTAGTAGCTTGAATGTTAGAAGTTAAAAGCAATTGTTTAGCAATAGTGTAGTTTTAGGCTCGCTCGCCATTGTGCTCAAGCACACCACTAGTTTAATTGCGTATCATTTACATCCACACAAGTGTATCTGAATATTTAGTAGAGCACTTATGGGCACCTTCAATGAAAATCTTTCTTTGGAAGGGAACGTATATTTGACTTTGTTAAAAAAAAATACTTAATTTTCATTAACCATCTACAGTTGTTTGATTAGCATATTACTATCCATAACATAGGAAGAGGTTGACAGATTTATGCATTTTTACTTCACATAGAGTGTGGATCCCATGCCTTTTTTTTGTGAAGTAAAAATTCCAAAGAAAGATTTTCATTGAAGGTGCCCATAAGTGCTCTACTAAATATTCAGATACACTTGTGTGGATGTAAATGATACGCAATTAAACTAGTGGTGTGCTTGAGCACAATGGCGAGCGAGCCTAAAACTACACTATTGCTAAACAATTGCTTTTAACTTCTAACATTCAAGCTACTAAAAACAGTCGAGTTTTTAAATTACATATTATACGGTAAAGGCATTCAACGCCATAGTAACCACTCCCTGCAACTTTTTGGATTGAAAAAACAACAACAACAAAAAAAAGCAACAAAAAACAAACAAACAAAAAAACAACAAAAAAAACAAGTCACGTTCTTTAAACTTTTTCTTTGTTGTAACGCACAATACTTTCACATAACTGAACATACTTACACAAGACTTACCTTATGGTAAGTCTAGTGGACAATGAATTTTCAAGTAAATACTGTTGCATAGGGCTTATGACTAATAGCTGTCAACTTACCACCGCCACTAACAATAGCAATGGAACTCCATTAAGTTTTCGAGTTTAAACTGCACCCGCAAAAGAATTCAAAGCTGTAAACAATTCAATTTCTAGGATGATATGGGTAATGATCGATAAACCAGAGGATACTGTTTAGTGACGTTAGGGACGGGGTCGAACACTGAGCTAACTTAAAATACGAGAGGGTCAAAGTACAAAATAACATTATGTACGTCCAAACATATATACAAACAAACAAACATCCCCGATTTTCAATTGTGTTACCCCTGTAAGTGTCTCGCTCGCTTCGCTCGCTTGCCAACTAACTAAATATATTCTTTTAAATTATAGTCAGACGAGGATGATAGTCTACAAAAAATCAGTACATTGTATAAACAAGAGTGTAGCCAAAATAAAATTTAGGGAGTGCTAGGAGGTTAAAGCAACACTGTGTTAATGATGAAATAAGAGAATCACAACATGGGCTATATAGTAATAATGCTATTTATAACCAGCTGATGTATATTAATGGCAGAGGTCAAAGTTTTGCGGAGCTCGAGCACCCCTTAGAATTAATATTAAGGAATTCTGACTACTAGTGGGTCTTAACAACCAACAATTGGCACTTCGTAGCCTCCCAAAACGGCGAAGTCTTGAAAAGTATGTCTGGTAAAGGGTCTTCAATGCCTTAGTAACCCGGTTGCAGCAACTGTTTGTGACTTGAAAAACAAGCGTTTTCGCAGGAATTCTCTCACAATTTTGAGCCCAAATTTAAAGTAAGACCTGTTAAATGTAGTAGTATCCGAAGAAACTGGGGTCAAGCCTGAAAAGCCGTGCTTTTAGAAGGAAAAAACCTCCCGCAAGTGCGTTTGAGAGGCATACGTACATACATATGTGACCGTCTACAGGAAAACCCGGGCACAACGCGGCGTGCGTAAATATCGAGAAAAGATCGATCGATTTCTTATAAATGTATTGTTTCAAGCCGACGGAAGGGAACGGTTAGGTCTAATATAGCGGGAACGAGCCCAAATTTAAAGTAAGACCTGTTCAATGTAGTAGTATCCGAAGAAACTGGGGTCAAGCCTGAAAAGCCGTGCTTTTAGAAGGAAAAAACCTCCCGCAAGTGCGTTTGAGAGGCATACGTACATACACATGTGACCGTCTACAGGAAAACCGGGCACAACGCGGCGTGCGTAAATATCGAGAAAAGATCGATCGATTTCTTATAAATGTATTGTTTCAAGCCGACGGAAGGGAACGGTTAGGTCTAATATAGCGGTAACGACTTAAGCTAAGACGATAAAACTTGGAGAGCTCAATCTCTGGACACCGACAACTCTGTAAGTGCAAAAAAAAAGACGGTCACATACATACTAGTGGTGTGCTTGAGCACAAATGGCGAGCGAGCCTGATAGTTAGGTAACATAAAAATAAGTACTGTTACTCTGTTTTAGCTTAGTTCATGCAAACACTATAATAACACTAATATGACCTCTTTTCAGCAAACAAATACAAAATCACTCTCTTACCTGATTAATGATAACTTTTGTAGTATCAAACATCTGCCATTCTGATAATCTCAATTACCAGTAACTCTTGAACAAGCTCTCAGCTACGATAAAAAAATTAACCAGTGTAATTTTAGTGGAATTACTACTTACCTCAATTTCCTGAGTATTGATAACTTCTGTAGTATCAAATTTAAGTTACTTTGACTATCTGATCAATTACCTCGAATTCTTAACAACAATAACAAAAGACAATCAATTTTAGCACACAAATACAAAATTATTTTCTTACCTCATTTTCTTGAGCAGTAGTAACTTTTGTAATACCAAATTTGAGCCATTCTGACTACTTGAATTTACCAGTCACTGTTGACTCTTAGCTACAAAAAAGAAAGGCCAGAGTTAATTCAACGGAGCTGACTTATTAATGAGTCCGCGATACATATATATATATATTTAATTTTCTTTATTTTTCTTGATATATTCGGGGAGCGAGCGTAGCGAGCGAGACACTTACAGGGGTAAAAATGAAAAAATCGGGGATGTTTGTTGGCGAGCGAGCGTAGCGAGCTAGACAGTATTAGGGGTGGATAATGCAAAATCGGGTATATGTATGTATGTATAGATGGTAGGTATGATTTTTAAAAGCGCGCGCGGGGGACGTTTTTCTCAAAAAAACACGGCTATTTAGGCTTGACTCCAGTTTCCGTACCCATCGCGATGTTCAGTTAATCCGGATCTCTGAAGTTGTACTATATATATATATATATATAATATATATATAAACCTATACCACAGAGAAACATGATGTAAGGGAAGGATTAGGCGATATGGTTATGCAAGAGAGTACACAATTAACTTCACCAGGCATAAGTAACAGGTCCATTCATGCATTGGCCCTAATGACACCAACACTACTAATGACAATTCTAGTGCCATAATGTGATGCTGGACCTCCAGTTACCAAATTCATATTGAGGTAATATACCATAGGCCTACATCACCCTAGCAGTTCTTCTCTCTAAATGAGGCTAGCAGCTATGTATATTATGTGAAGTGTTTATTAGCTTGTTAATTCAGCAATTTCCTCTAATGATATAAGCCAATGTCTACAAGGTATATATTGCCTGTATTGTCAGTCATTTCACCTCACCCTAACACTAATTCACACTTTTCCTTTCATTTTAACTATTTGGTGATGTCTTTTGGCAGAAGACTCAGCCAACCAGATTTGAGCACCTGATATTTCTATGTCTTGCTCAATTAGAATGGGGGTGTGTCGGCTTGTTTTCTGTATAAACTGGCTGGCCGGCATACCAGTGTTTTAGTTCTCCTGCTGAGACCCAGGTTCTTGTTAATTAATTTAATTAAGTTAACCATATCAGGGGCGGATCTAGGATTTGTTAAGAGGGGGCTCTTTTCAAGGGTGAAATAGCTATAACTGCTTATGGAAAAATGTTGGCCATTTTGTATATTCTATAAGACTAATTATATATTCTAATATTCATTCACACAATAATTAGCGTTATAATGTGACCATCCGGAAATGAATGAACTGCTAAAATCAGGAAGGAAAAAATTAGAACTAAGAGCAATACCAATTTTACAAAGGTATTTATGTCTAGAATAAAGAAAGAATAGTAGGGGCTGGCGAATTACGCACCTTTTTTTGTATGCTATGCTAGCAATGATAATCATTTTAGTAATTAATTTACTGTAAACATGCTCGTGGACAAGGTTTAAAGGTCACCTCAACTACATTCACAACTATAAGAAAATCCTTGTACACATGAGTAATCTGAATCCTGGTATGGCCATTGTTTGTAATGTGAGTTGTTGATCTGCATCCTAATGGGCAACAGTGCTGGAACTGAAAGTATTTTATTTCTTATACAGAAAGTGATATTGGAGTCTTCAAATAGAATTAGCTACCAACACAGAGGGTCGTTAGTAAGCTCATAGATTCATTTAAAAAGTTCCAAAGCTGGTCTCTCAAACACTACATTAAATTGCTATTGTTACAGTACAATAAAAACTAATTACAATTTTTTCCAAAAACTAGCTACTCCATTATGCTCATAATTACACTAATCATGCTAGCATATGCTAGTATTTATGAAATCACTTATCGCACTCACAATCATGTCAGCACAATTTACCAACCCTTAGTGAATAGGTACACTTAATCATGAAAAAAAAAGAAAAAGAAACTAATTCATGAGATAAAATGAAAGTACAAAGAGATTTTAGTTAGTGATGAAAGTAGATTTATATAATTGTCAAATTCAATCATGAAGAAAATTTTTGAATAAGCAACAACCACTAAATTCTGTCCAGAATTAATAAATGCTGGACTTGTTTTGCTTTGGTATACTACGAACTTGGTCTACCATATTGTATAAGGACACAAGTAGTAAAAATTCTGACTCGGTATATCAATATGTAGAGGTGCGTTCACAAGAAGATCGCAATTATTGTTGGAATAGCTACAAAGGAAAAACAACGATGAACAAAAAGTGTTTGCTATTATAATTTTATTTCCAGTTACAGGTGAGAAATACAGTAGCTAAAAATGAGGGCTCATTCTGAAAAGGGGGGCTCGTAGGACACCAGTCGAGCCCCCCCTAAATCCGCCCCTGCAAGGCCAGTACTATGGAACCTTAGGTCTAACTTGTGAGAGATAAGGGTGGTACTTCAATCCATAACCCCTCCACATGTTAACACCTTGTGATAACACGACTTATCTCACCGGTCAACATTGTGAAGATATCTAGCATGGAATTATATAAATTATATATATAAGTACATGTATGTGACAGTTTATGGGGAATTTTAGATTAAAGATTGTAATGCAGTGTCAATGAAGCACCAAAGGTGCGAACCCTCAGCGCTATTAAACACTACCTAGCTATTACAATATAATCTAATTCCAAAAGAATAAGCAATCTGTTAGCTATTTTAATGAGGCATCAAAATAGCTCGAGCAATGAAAATGGTACATAAGAGAAGAAGCAGAAACACTCACAGATATACATTTTCACCGAAACTTCACTTCTTTCAATTCTGTTAACTTCCCTAGCCCTGGCCTGAACATAAAGCGAACTACACTGCTGGCTGGAAGAAATTATTTGCTCACGTGATTATGACATGACACTAGGGGGTGTTGCCCGTAAAAGCTGGTACGTTTGCGCAGCTGAAAGCTTCGCGTTTTCTCAACAATTAGCCCGAAATTAAAAAAAAGTAACATAATAAAAAGTCCTAAATCTACGTCCTGAGTAAGTTCATACCTAAATCAACAGTTTATTGTCAGTATCTCCAAAATCAGAGCCTGACAGACAGACAGACAAACAGACAGGACGACTACTGTAACTCTCGCGCATGCGTGCTGAGGGTTTATAATTTCGTCTACCATGTGTATATACAACTTTATACGCTGGTGTATATCCAAGTTTGCATGGTTGCTCATTCACGGTTAAGTTCCACTGTAAATGCACTTATGGACCATATATTGGCATGTAATTACCTGGTGTATAGCTATAAGATATCATTATACTCTACATTAGTTGGTATGGTACACTATCGGTATAGCAACTAGGTATAGCAACTAGAATGACCAATGGCTGCATATGTAACATAAGTTAACTATATATGTGCAATCATCCCATTTGCCATTTGAAGACTGCACCATGCAGCGGTTTGCAGCACAGGTGAGCATACAGTGAAACCTCTGATAGTGAACTCTCTAACAAGTAAATCGCCTCTATTTAGTGACTTTCTGTTTGCCCCCTACCCACTCCAATAGAAAATGTATGGCCTATCCCCCGCAAAATATAAACCTTCGAAGGCAAGCAACCTATGATTTGTGAACTGATAGCCCGGTCCCAAATTGTTCTCAGTTTGGAGGTTCTACTGACACCAGTATCAATTAAGCAATCACCTACAAATTCCATAAACTCTACATGCAATGTTGAGACCATGCATCACAGATCTTTTTGCCCCCACAATTGGCCTTGTCCAAACATTATAATGTTTGTCATTTCTACATCATTCAATGTGAGCCAAAAATAAAGATGACAACCATATTTTACATTACATTTACAACATAACCATTGTTTCTTCTCAATAATAGCTATGTTAGTCCTGCATGAACAACCCCAAAATCAGATATCCGAAAATTCCACTCATCAGCACACACATCGTGGCGTGATTCCAGATGTAAATTGGCTGCCGCTGCTGGAGTGCTCCCAGATGCTGCCACTGTCCTGGAGTGCTCCCAGATGCTGCCACTGTCCTGGAGTGCACCCAGATGCTGTCACTGTCCTGGAGTGCTCCCAGATGCTGCCACTGTCCTGGAGTGCACCCAGATGCTGCCACTGTCCTGGAGTGCTCCCAGATGCTGCCACTGTCCTGGTGTGACATATCAATTTTTAGACAAAGTCTCAACTGATGGTTGCCAGTAGTATCTTTTATTCAGTTGTGATAAAACACTGTCCCTCCATAGGTGAGCAACATCATGAGTGACCTTGACCAATTATGCTGCTCTTCCTCACTATGTACAACCAGCCTTGGTGAATTTTATCCTTCCCTCCTACATAATGCAAATGGCCACCTTCTATACAAAAAATTTAGATCGTTTTCGTAATCCTGACTTGTAAACTTTGTCAGGATATTATGCCAGATTATAAGTGATTTTTAATTGCAAAATCGGAGTATTTGCTATTAGCAGGTTCAAGTACAGCCTTAGTAGAAGGTGGATCCAGGGAAGCCTTAGTAGAAGGTGGATCCAGGGAAGCCTTAGCAAGAGCTGGATCAGATGAAGCCATGTAAGAACAGTTTACTCAGGAGAAGCTACAACTAGATGAGTCCACCACATCCACATGCGAGTACAAAACCCGGGAATCCCAAATCGCTGAGGGTGTGCTCTAAATCGCTAGGGAATCTGGGACTCACGGGAGTCCCCGATTCCCTAGCGATTTAGGGACCGGTCCCCGTATCACTAGGATCCCTATATCGCTCCTACACTGGAATGGCTACAGTATTGGCTACATCATTCCCTCCTGCACTGCCACTGAACAAGGTAGTTGAACTATTCTCTAAGGTAAAAAAAGATGTTTTTTTGCAAACGTTTAACTGAGAAAAAAAAAAAAAGAGGGTTATTATTATTTATGAGATAGTATGTGTCGAATTTTGGAATTTTGTTGGCCCAAACTTAAATAGCCTTGAGTCCTGCACACCATCCAGCCTTCACGTCAGAATCTGCCCCATTGCAGAACCTACAAAAATTAAATAAATACATATTGCTGTTAAAATTTCCAAATATCAGTACTTACTTTTGTTTCTCTGGTAGCTATGAGGACTGGTAGTAGAAACTCCATGATATATTAGGAATCAATTCTAGTTCATTTGACCAGAGAACATAAGGATATGTGTCCAACCAAACTATTTGCAAAAACTTTTGCTTGGTACCTGCTCCAGGTAGTAATGGAAAGTGATCCAGCAAACTCAGAATAATTGGGAGGAAAAAACCATGCAACTGCTGCTGATACTCCTACTCTAAATCTCGACTTGAGTTTACTGGGGCACTTTGCCTTCCTAAGCAACTGTTGCTAGGGGCGCCCACGCATTAATTGGTTAAACGCATGACCTCTATTGTACTGGTTATTTAGATGGTATGGGAGTTTTATTTATTGCAATCATTAGCTTTATTCTTTTTCATCAGAGAGTCTTGTCTTGTTTCATTTTCATTTATTCAAATTTAAAGATTTCAATTTAACATTATAAGTTTATACCAAAGTTCTATTGCACTTATGGTGGGCAAACTCTCAGTTTACAGCATGGAAAACAAGGTCAAGTTGTACATTGTTAATACTTGTGTATTTTCTTACATTCCATACACTTGCTTGTTCGTACATAAGTTATCTTACTTTTATGGGCATATATTATGTTCTATATTCATGAAGTAATTAGGCACATACAGTAGAACCTCTCTATAATGGCCAACGTCGGGAATAAAATTTTGGCCTTTATAGAAAGGTAGCCTTATTTCAAAGGTTTTCAATAATATGAATAAATAGTGTCGAATAAATATGATAATAGTGTCAAATAAATAATGACAATGGTTAGGTGTTACTACTGTTTGCTGTAAAGTTTGGTTATACAAATCATATATCACGAGGCTGAAAGAACTCTTGTAGAGTGCTCTGTCTACCATGACAAAGGCTAGCAGTATGAAGCTGAATCAGCTTATCTACCGTGAATGTAAGTCGTGTTGCTTCTTCAGGATGCCCTTTATTATCCATAAACACTCTAACATCTTCTAGAGCAGCTATTGCATCCTCGTATTTTGTTATCTTAGGTGGAGGTGGTTCCAAGTCAAATTTTTCTTCTTCCTCATTAGTTACTTGTGGAGGAGAAGCAATGGGAGCCCTGGGTAGGGGAGGTGCTACGTTTTGAGCGAGATCCAACCAACCAGGAGGACATCAATGCTGTAGCTATAATCAATGCTAGTGGAATAGTCGGTCATGTACCCTTCAACTTAGCTCCTATTATGTCAGCGTTTCTGAGGAGGCCTATAAACAAGAGAATGGCTGAGGTGACAGGAAACAGAGTGAATCGTGGAGCTGGCTACGGGTTGGAGATTCCATGCAAGTACCACTTCTTTGGATCGTATTATAGAAAGACTAAAAATTATAGTGGGACAAACAGCATTCTGATGGATTGTTGTAGTTTTCATTGTGCTATTGTTATTGAATGAATGCATGTACAGAAATACCGAAGGGTGTGTTGGGGGTGGAGCTAACTGTCTGTTGTAGGCAGGTCCCGCTGTACTATAAGTTGAGTTGGCCGCAAGAAAAACTTGAATAACTTTAGAACGGAAGCAGCTACGCATCTGGGGTTTGCACCAAAGCTCGCGCCGAAGCGGTTAAAAATAATCCCTCAGTCTACTCCAAAACCGGAGAGAAAGTGCTATTCCAAAACTCAATACAAAAGTCTGTGGGAATAGAAAACCCACAGGTTTCCCGCTCAAAACGCGCCCGCTTTTAGTCACGCGGTACGGCTCAATTGATCACGCGGACTGTCTTCGTTAAGAATTTTGTAAACAATGAGCGGCTTCTCCTCAGATTGCTGCGTTTCTAGCTTTATATCGCGATTAGCTTAGGTTGCCAGTGTGGAAACAGGATAGGCAGAGTGTTTTGTTGTCGCAGAGAATACAGGACCACCTGATATAAATGTTGGTAAGATTATTTTATCTACCTGTTCAATAACAAATGCCGTATAGCCAATATATTTCAGTGATATATTTATCTTTAGCTAGCAACTTGTAATACAGCCACACTTAAGCTGTTTCAGTTCAATTGTGTACTTGTCAAAGCCGTGTTTATGCCAATTCCTTTTCTTCACTACTATAGATGCCGTTTATTGTAAGGATTAGGACCAACTCGGGCAGCACTCCACCTTCAACTCGGATCACAACTATATTTTGTGTATGTGTACTACTTAAATTCTATCATTTCAACAGTTTTCATATACATATTATTAATAAATGAAACAATTGATAATTTTATTTAACAAGAAAGTGTCTAGTAACTTTAGCTACAAGTTAACAGTGCTGTACTGCTGAATCCTGTGAATATCAGAATATTTCTTGGGACACAGTAGGTAGAATCGACTGATTTTAATCCTGTCTCTTTAGAAGAACGCCCCACCAGTTTGCGTTTTCCATCTGCTGTACATTATCTGCGCGTAAGAAACAAATATATATGAAAACCGATGAGATGAGCTGTACAGCGCCCGAAAAACTCCATAAACTTCACTAAATTTCTTTCTTACAATAGTTACAGTACTAGTGGTGCGCTCGAATAGCGCAAATGGCGAGCGAGCTGGCCCAGCTGAAAATAAAATGAAATAATGCCACTTAGAGAAAATGCAATTTAAAATGAGTACACTGTATGATAATTTTAGGGGGGGAAATGATTGTACGTGCAAAGAGTAAAAGGCGGGAGAAATGTTCTCGGCGCGACTACCATCGGTTTTGTGTAGTTTGCGCATGATCAGTAGCTACTTAGCGGTTAGATTTGTCACCTGCTTTAATTAACAATGGAACCGGAGCCTATGGCAGAACAAGTGAGTAGATTATTTAGGAGAAGAATTGTATCAGTTGTGATATAATTGTGTTAGAATGGAAGACAAAGACAAAAGACAGAGATTCCTGAGCCCCCAGTGGCTCAGGAAATAAAAAAAGTTTTAAATAATAAAGTGAGTAGATAGCTATATAGTATTAAAATTCTCATAATTTACTTCATTTTAATACAGAGAAAAAGAAGAAGAAGAAAAAGAAATAGGTAAGTCATCATGGTTTAACCTGTAGCTGTTATGATATGATGCACTTTTTTTTGTAGACAGCAGCAATACCACCATCAGCAGAAGAGCAAATACACTATTGTATTTAAATAACTATCTTAACTGTCCATATTAACTTATATATCTTAACTCCAAAAACCACTTAAAATATATATTTTAACCAATTATAAACATATAATATATGCTTTAAAATGTGTAATCTTTGTATTATCATGAAGAGTTATGTGATGGCTCTCTAGCTGGCTCAAAACTCAGAAGTTTGTGGTTATGGGCATAGCGCCCTCCATGGTTTTAAAAGTGGCCACACCTTGAACAAGTCTACAATGGTTCTCTTCAATATAGGACCAAATGTAAATTTGCCATTTGAATGCTATCAGTTAGAAATTGGACTCAATAAGTACACAAGACGTAACTGTGTAGGCAAAAAATCAGATAGGTCAGAGACAAAAACCTAACCTGTCAATAAAGGTAAAGATTTTTCATTAGCTAAGCAGTCCTTGTAACACACGGCACCTTCACATACACTTGTTCACTTGATATACCAACACAAGACTTACTTTCTTCAGTGATTTGGCTATTGGACAATGAATTTTCAGGTCAGAACAATACTGTTGAGTAGGGTTAACTATGACAAATAGCGCATTAACCAAGATAACTCACACCAGCCAGAAAATTAATTAGTATCTTCTCCTATGTAAGACTTAAGATTAGGCTAGAAATCAGACACAACTTAAACGGGTAAAATGGAGTGGACAATGAATTTTCCAGTAAATGCTGTTGTACACCTACACAAGACTTACCTTCGTGGTTAGTCTAGTGGACAATGCATTTTCAAGTAAATACTGTTGCGCACGGCTTATAACCATGACAAAGAGCGCATTGGCTTACCACCGCCACTAACTCGAATAGAAATGGAAGTCCCTTAAGTTTTCAAGTTTTAACTGCACCAGCAAAAGAATTCAAAACGGTAAACAATTCAATTTCTAGGGTGATACGGGTACTGATCGATAAACCAGAGGATTCTGTTTAGTGCAATTTGGGACGGGGTCGACAACCGAACTAACACAAAAACGCGAGGGTCAAAGTACAAAAATGCCTTACGTACGTCCATACATATATACAAATAAACATCCCCGATTTTTTCATTTTTACCCCTGTAAGTGTCTCGCTCGCTACGCTCGCTCTCCAATTAATGCGCACCTGTGCTACCGCCACCTTTTTCACGTGCAACGTTGACATTTGCGCGCTTAATTGACTTGGATTCACATGACTAAATTGCTTCCGGTAAAGTACTAAATGCATTCCTCAATTACCGCGCTTGCGGTAGTGCCAACTCAACTTGGACGTTAACAGTAGTGGCCGTAATACGGAGTAGAGAGGTGGCCATATTGCAGGGGTTTCTATAGTACTAAAAGCAATAGTCGTACGGTCTGGACCAATCCAAGTGGCCGCTTAAGACAGTGTGGCCACCAATGACAGGTGTCCGTTAAGTAAGGTTCCACTGTATTACTATTTACACCATATGTAAATAAAAATATATGATTATATTGCAGTTTTCAGTACTTTGCATGCCAGATATTCTGGGCATCACTATAGTCCTACACCCCCAACAACAGATGGCATTTGCATTTGATGATGCTTTGAAATGATGGAAGCAAAGTAGTTGAAGATGCACAAATTTAGTGACCGAACTTTATCCATCCCTTTCCCTTCTTCTATTTTTTTTATCCCCTTCCTCTAATTATGTGTCCATTGTTCTCCTTTCCAGAGAAAATAGCATTAAATGTGGACTACAAATTATCAGAGAAATAACAATGTATTTTCCAAAAGACTCTTTTCGGGTTTTATGTGGACACACCCTTTCATAATTTTTACTGGTCAATTAATTGTAATCTGAGCTCTGAAATCATAACTAGTACATATTAATTTCATGATTATATATACATAGCTGAAAGATACAGGAAACAATTCAAATGATAATGTTTTTACAGTGAAAGCAATCAAATTCTTAATTAGCATATATTTCCACATCTGTAATGATAAGATCTTCATTAGACAAACTCTCAGAGAGACACAGTCGAACTTCTATTGGCTCACTAGTTGGTTCAGGAAGAGAAACACAAAACCAGGGAGGATTACTAAACTTGCAACAAGTGTTAGGATCAGTGCAGTTTTTACCATCCCAAAGTATATTAGGATAAGGAACTTCTCTAGGAGCACCTTTGGCTAATCCTAATTCACAGAAATAGTTATTTCCCATAAAAGATGGTAGCTTGTTCTGTGTGGCCAGTCAGTATCACTGTGAATGCAGCTGCAACTGTGAGAGGATAAATTGCCAGTGCCACTATCAGCAGACGCAAATGTCCAAATGTGTTTACGTGATCCTGGAGCACCATAAGTTACTGAAACTCCATCTACATATGACTGTTCAATGCTATTAATGCCCCTAATAGAATTAAGAAAAGCGTCAGGGTCCCCTCTATTATAAGCCAAAACTTTGCCACATACTCTGGTGTATATTCCATTCACAGGAAAAATGGCTGAGTCACATCTGTTGGTTTGACTTCTTCTATTCCATCCTCTGATTCCATTATCATTGTATGTATTCCAGTTGTTGGGACACTGTTGGCTAGGATCGCTCATATTAATATAGGCCACTTGGGTCCAGCCAGGACCTCCACAGTCACAGACACGTCCAAACTTATTCAGCTCAGGATCAACAATGTTCGTAATAGCATCATGAATGACTTATTTTGAGGCTTGCTCCAGGGTAAATTCCAAGTTACATTGTTCACTTGAATGAGGTATCTTGACAGGTAAAGCAGCAGATAATATTTGAAAGTATCCAATAAGAACAAGCAGAGCAAAGTAGTTTGACATTACCGCTGTTCAAAATATCGACGTACCGTTTTTTTATATATGCGTACAACTTTGTTATTCTGGAGAGGTGGAATAGGTACTTTTATACGCGACCAGCCTACCACTTTGATCGCTCTTTTGATTAGTCTTCGCACACGCTAATGGTGCAAGCTGCTATCCCACCCGGTTCACACGTTATCACATAAGGGGTCAAAGTTCACAGCTCAGTCTATACTTTGAAGAAAAGGGAAACGATTAAGAATAAAGTCCTGCAGAGTATCCATTAGCTCCATTTCCTAAGTGAAGCCCAGAACACTAATGAATCTGATTGTTGTAGTTTCAGCGTTGAAATTAATCCACTCCCTCATTCTGTTGATGAAATAGCTCCTGAAAATTCTGGAGGAGAGTTGATTGGTGAAAAATCTGCATGGTTCTTACCAAGAAAGTTGGTGGAGAATTTCCAAGGGTATTATGTATTTTTTGTATGTTGAACCCGCATGTGTCTGGTGCAGAGTGTGGATCCCATGCCTATTTTTGTGAAGAATGTACAATAAAAATGCATAAATCTGTCAACCTCTTCCATTCTCCTATGTTATGGATAGTAATATGCTAATTAAGCAACTGTAGATGGTTAATGAAAATTAAGTATTTTTTTAGGAACAAAGTCAAATGTACGTTCCCTTCAAAAGAAAGATTTTCATTGAAGGTGCCCATAAGTGCTCTACTAAATATTCATCAGATATCACTGTGTGGATGTAAATACGCAATTAAACTAACTAGATATATTATTTTAAATTATATTCAGACGAGGATGATAGTCTACAAAAAATCAGTACATTCCATAAACAAGAGTGTAGCCAAAATAAAATTTAGGGAGTGCTAGGAGGGTAAAGCAACACTGTGTTAATGATGAAATAAGAGAATCACTACATGGGCTATATAGTAATAATGCTATTTATAACTAGCTGATGTATATTAATGGAAGAGGTCAAAGTTTTGAGGAGCTTGAGCACCCCTAGGGACCCCTTTTTAACTCTTGGCAAGGAATCAACTGGATCGTAAATGTTTTAAAAATGTCTAAGGGCTGCTTACAAACTTGTGGCTGATGTAAGCCAAACCACAGAAATGCATGTGTACTTTACTGGTTTCATTGTATGAAATTGTGATTCTTGAATCAGGCTCAGACAGAACGCATATATTTCTCGAAGAAAGCATAATATACTGCAAGTAGTATATAGTGTATCTAATACTAATGTTTGGAGTTGGTCAGATGTCCATGTTTCACAAAAGTGTTTTGTGTTACTAACTTGAACAATGTTATGTCTTTAGTTGAAAGGTGGTATAAATCGCTGCTTGAAAATCGACCATCCTGTTCAGGTCTGTTTTTGTTGTATTTTTGTTGCTGTCATTTTTTAAATTAATTAAATATTTTTAATTAATTAAATATTATTATTTTGTTTATCAAGAACATGCAAAGAACATAAATAATTTGTCATCTCGGCTTAAACAGCTGCTAAAGGACTAGAATAGCTTTCCTAGTGTATCTAATACTAATGTTTGGAGTTGGTCACTAAAGATAGAAATGATTTCAAAGACTGGCCCACAGGGCGAAAACTTGAATTTCCTGTAGTAATGTATTCAGGACATTTCATGCATTCACCACCTTTCCTGTAGTGGATAGGGCTAAATGTCCTATAGTGCAGGGCATTTAGCCCTATCTTGTACAGGAAAGGTGGTGAAAGCATGAAATGTCTTAAACATATGACTACAGGAAATTTAAGTTTTTGCCTTGTGGGCATTCACATACATGTGATCACTACCGTGGTTATTCGTAGGTATGTACCTAGCTAGTTATGTTGTGATGTAACTGTAGTTACTGGACTTGAGTATGCTTTTTTACCTATGGGTGGGTGATAGGAGAGCAGGCTATGACCTCTACCTAGCGTTATGCTATGCATGGAAAAGCTCAATGCACATTTTTGTTCACATTGTTATATTGTGGTACTGGTGAAGTAAAAATTCATTGTTAGGCCATACCAAATTAATTTGTTGTTGCTCGGGCCCTACCTACCCTGTTTTTTCTGATTTCAAAAAAAAAAAAAAAAAATTCAAAATATTTCACTTAATTAGATAATATCCATTTAAAAACATTTTTTCAAAATTTCTTTTATCTATGCCACATGGTCATTGACATGGCTACATCTGCCTTTGCTTGGCCAAGCATTTTGGTTGTTAAAGGCAGTAAGGTTGTTTTAGATAGAACAATCAAGAAATGTGACTGGGCAGAGAACTTTGAATCTGTATTTGAGGGTCTTGGCAGTGACTTTAACAGTGAAACTCTCTCCAAGGTTCTAATTTCTTCCAATGAAAGGATAGTTGAACCAGCACATATAGTTCCCTTGGATGCTCCAATCAAGCTCTTGGACACCTACAACTGCCACTACATCTGTTATAAACTGGAAGAAGATGCTGTCAATGTGACAGCAACCAGTGAAAGAAATGTAGCTACAGTCCTTATGCAGAATGCTAGACGACTCGTCCAGCCATCCCTCATTACACCAGCTTCGCCTTCTGAGAAACTATGTGGTGATCTCTCTCTTCGAAATGATGTAGTGAGATATCTGCAGGATATGGATGTTGGATGGAGTCCTTCAACTGTATCAACTACAGGGGAAAAGTTTGTCAAAACCCTTGCAGCAGCACTGTGGTATATAGATCCACACCATAAAGAATTTGTTGACAGGTAAGTTATTATTTTGGTGGAGCCAGCTTAGCTAGAGAAGGCCTTTCATCAGAGGTTCCATAACATCTTAGTTTATGTTTCCACTTTTACATTTTCTCAGATCGATTCATGTTCCGGATGCATTTGCCAAGTTCAAGGGGTACAATGATTGGAGAAAGAAAAAAATGAAAAAACCACGATTATCCTGTGAGTTGCTACATCATCATGAGTCACAGCTTAGCTCCCTTCTTTGTCAGCCATGGCTAGCTCGGTCAGTCTTTAGCATTGTCCGAAAAGATGTCGAGGGCCTTTTAGAAGCAATACATCGCTATGTGGAGTATCTAGAGCAGCATACAGCATCCATGCAACAGCTGCATCACCAAAGCGAGCCGCCACGAACCTTGGACAACAATGTGTGCATGTATTCCCTGCCTGCCTCTGAGGTCACTACTTCTAGCTATACAGAGATTGGTGATGCTTTAACTTCTATGCCTGAGTATAGTCCATTGTGTCTAAATGACTTCGCCCCTACAAGTCGTTACACTAGACGTCATTGGCTTGACAAATTAGCACTTCCGTATAAAGTGATGATAATGAAGTACCCCCATGGGAATAGCTTGGGTACCCTGTGCTTTATATGGAGAATCCTGGAACAAGTAGATGAGACACAGAATGCAGGTGTGATACTTCGGCTTAGTCGTGAAGTGCACAAATTCAACACCCGTGAAATGCGACGTGACTTTGCTGAAAAGTACCACCATGTTGCTAACACTTCTAAAAGCATTCTTCGCTCTATCTACAGAGATCTGACAGATGACTCTTTTACTGCTGAATCTGTTCTTCAGCAGAAAGTGGATGAACGTGTTGCTAAAGCAGTTTTGGCAGTTGAAAGTCCTGATATCATGCTTGACTTGCGTAAGTTGAATGGAAGGCCAAAGTCAGCACATTTTGATGAGTTCTGGGCAGAGCTGTCAAGATTCCTAGAGGAGATTAACCCTGCAGTTGATGATCGTAGGCATGGAGAAACACTTCACATGCCTATAGCTGTGTCTATTAGACATCTCCGTGATATGATCACGGAACGTTTGCTACAAAAGTTTCCAGGTCAAGAAGTATCCATTCCATCAGAAGAATGGATCAGGCTCCAATTTTGGCCAAAAAATCCTTTTTCCTGCTCTGCACTTCGGCATACAGGTCATTTTGATGTGAAGTTTTCGGTACAAATCCGACAATTGAGAAAAGATCACCCTGATGCCAAGTACTGTAGTGTCCTCCTCAAGTATGTCAGGAGCTTTGCATGTCAACATTCAAATATTGTGACATATTTGTCTGTAGACGATAAGGCTATTGTCCCTGTTAGGGAACCGGACTGCCCAATTGCCGCATCTAGCAGGAGCCACAACCGGTCACTTGTTCTCACCAATGCCAGCATAAAAGCTCTAGATCATGATTTTCATATCCATGGTATTGTACCATCGGTTGCCTTTGCTGTCAACATACCAGAGTCTGTGCATGATAGCTTTTACTCAGGAAGAGCTTTTGTCACACTAAAAGACAAAGTTTTGCAGCCTTCATCTGCTCTTCGCCATGCTGCTGAGCAGAGCAAGATTCTTTCATCAAATTTTCCTGATTCGTCCATAGTGATCATTGTCAGTGATGGTGGACCAGACCACAGGCTGAGTTTTTTTTCTGTCAAGATTTCTTTGATATGCCTTTTCATAGAACTTGATCTTGACATGCTGGTAGCAGTGCGGACATGTCCTTATCAAAGCTGGCAGAACATCGCTGAGAGGGTCATGTCTACTCTGAATCTTGGCTTACAGAATGTGGCATTGTGTCGAAAACCAATGCCTGAGGAGTTTGAAAAAATGGTTGCAAACAAATTGACCCTAACAGATCTTCGGAATCAGGTTGGTAAGAATCCTCCACTTCACCCTCAGCTTATGGACTCACTTTCTCAACCAGTTCTGCAGCTAAGTAAAAGGTTCATGGCCATGAAAATCAAAGAAGAACGTGTAGCTCTGAGTGAACCGGCCAAGGATGAAGAAATTACAGGTGTTTTTGAGAAGATTCATGAAATTGATTCAAGTCTCGTAGCAACCAAGTTGAGGAAAGATGATTTAAAGGACAAAAAACCTCTACATGAGTTAATGAAGGAGCACTGCATACAGACTCCATATTTGTTTCAAGTGAAGAAATGTTTGCAACCCAGTTGCACCTACTGCAAGGCACATCCTGTCCATGTTACGCCTGAACAGTTCTCATCACTGCACTATTTACCACTTCCTCTTCTTGACGCTTCCAAGACCAACTATAAGACATTTAAATCGTTGTATGGCTCTCTTCCATCAAGCAAAGATCAACCATCTTCTAAACCCTCTTCATATCCAGAAGCAGCGGAGGCAGACAGCAAGCACAAAGCTATCTTGAAGAGTGCCAAGGTTAGGAAGGTGATAGTCTGTGGTGAGTGCCAAAAGCCCAGGTGTGTTTATGCAGGCACAAGGCTAACAAGGGAGCAGGATCTTCTACAGGAAGTGGTAGAGTCAAAAGTTTATACGTGAGGTTCAACTCTTTTCTATCCAAACTCACCATTTCATGACACAATTGTGGTAAAAGAAAACATCTCTTGTGCGGACCCTATGGAAGCTTCATATTACAGTGCTGCACTTGTCAAATTCCCTCCAGTGTGCTATTATTGTGGAAAGGATGAAGGAGGGTTAGTAACAGAAGGAGTAGCAGAATTGAAAAGAAGCTATGGGGTAGTCCGTCCACTCTGCTGCATATGCCAATCTAAAGGCAAGACTAATAAAGTTTCTCACCCAAACAATGTGAAAAGACGTCGAGTCGAATGAACAATATAGTAATATTGACACATTAATTAATGATATTCATGTTTTTAAAAATGATATTCATGTTTTTTTTGTTTTTCTTTCCCTACCTACCGACCCTACATCTCAGCCTAGTTCGCCCGAGCAACAACAAATTAATTTGGTGTGGCCTTACTCTCGCTTTGAATTTTGCACATGCAGACATTTGCAAGCTCAATTTGAAGTTCACACAGTGAAATACTTGCGCATAGACTTCAACAAATGTAAACTTAGTTATCTGCATGCTTGCCACGATTTTGGTGGCAAACCGAGAACGAAAATGGGTATTGTAGTGACTTGTATATACTTTGTGGCAAACGTTTGAATTAAGTAAAGCAAACTAGAAAAACGCTATGCGGTGTGAAGTGGTGAGAAGAGCCAGTTTGGTTGGATGGTGAACGTATTTTATCGTCAATACTGAGTACAGCAAGTTAATTTTAAGAAAGAGTATGGTTAGGAATATTTTCTATTGAGGGGGAGGGGGAGGACTTTCGCTAGGGTATATACATTTCCCTCTATGAAATGCTGTTGAGTGATCAGTCGTAGCTTTACCTATTAGTTGAAAGTTTGTATAAAAGTCTATTCTGAAACTGCTATATCTATTGATATGGTGATCTATTTTAGTTTAACTAGACTGTTTACCCGGCAAAGTAAATGAATGAGCTGGCTATTTTGTGTAAAAGTCAGAAATTTTGATTTCACTTGATTTATAAAGCAAATAGACTTGCACCTTTTTGTATTACTTTAGATGGTCAGAGTTTTATCCAGGATTTTGGCTGGAGTGGGGAGACTTTTAGTGTGTTCAGCCACACTCATGTTTGTAGCTAATATATGATACACATAAACAATATTCACTTCACACTGATTATTGTGTGGTCCTATGCACTATTGTTTAACTTCAGGTGGGAGCATTGGGGGAAATTTATAATCAAATTAATGAAAAATATTCTGAGTGGGTAAACTTATCTGGGGGATAGAGATTCAAGAGACTGCCCCTCTCAGTGAAACTGTGATGTTTAGATATTTCCTCTTACTATGCTTGTGTCTAAGTGTATTGATTTAACTAATTCACTTACTATTCTACATAATCCCATACTCACGCAATTCTCGCCATCATAGTTTCTCAAGGAGCCCTGCACATTAAGCCTTTTAGACTTCTTTCAACCTGCCTGTAACAGGTTTATTCCATAGTGTTCCGGAGACACGCGGTAATAGTATACGGACACAAGGCACGCCCCCTGACCTTAGCAACGCCTTTACGCGGCGTTTTTTCGAAATCAGCAATAATAAGTTTTAGCAAAAATACTGAAGTGTTGTAGTGCGTAGGGCGAAGACGTCTTGTGCTGCAGCTTCCAAATTAGGAGGACTGCATCCCAAGACCCCGTGCAACCTACTAGTAGAATAAATTAGAAAACTTTAGATGCCGTGTTTAGGCCGATTTTCCCAAAACCGGTCACATATGTAAATATTTGGATACTTTTAACTTTCTAAAAACATATAAGACAGATAAAAACTCAGTAAGCATGCCTAGTTGACCCTGTTGCAGAGGACTTGTTAGAGATAGTAGGAAAGTGTTCATACTTTGTACAAGTATTGAATTGTATTGGAAGCAGAAACTTTTGTCAAAAATGATTTTGGGCAGATCTTTGTGCAGAAAAACTGAAAATATTGCTTTGTGGAAAGTAAAAAAATTTGAAGTTCTGATTGCTTGCAACATTTCTTCTTTACAGTCTCATGTACTTAGACCCTTTACCAACCAATTACTATTTGTAGGAAGGAATGAATTTTGAAAGATAGTCTGCATTTGATAAAAATTGGGCATGTGAGCCTATTTTCTTGATTGGAGCTGATTAATAGTGATTATTCTGGGGGAAGCTCAAGAAGTTTGAAAAGGGGGACTCTGCTAATGATCATGAAAGACCACATCCCATTAAGTAAAAATTTTGAACAATAAAAAATGACCATTGATGGATTAGATTAGGTGTGCGAGTAAATTAATGTTCAATGACTGATAAAACTTATGATCACTATTTACTGTCTCCTTGATCAAAAATTGTGTGGGAAGCAGTGTGTTCTCCTTCCCTTTAAGAAGGTCCTATTTCATTGAATGTAAAATATAACATTTAAATTGGATCCCATCAAGTTTAGTTAGTTGTCAACTTTGATATAATAGTATAATAACTCTTTAGATGTATTCTCTCTCTTTCACATGCTTTTTTAAAACAACACAGAATTAAAAATATTTGGTCGCCACCGGGAATCAAACCCAGGTCCGCTTGTATAATGCACAAGTGTTCTGGGTTCGATTCCCGGTGGCGACCAAATATTTTAAATTCTGTATTGTTTAAAAATAGTCTGTGAAAGAGAGAGAATGAATGAAATTGTGAATATAACAACTCTGAGTATGCTAACAAATAATTGAATAATAATAGCACTTTTTTAGACTCTTTTAATGACTGGATTATTGAAGAGTAAATAGTTTTTATAGCTAGTATTTCGCAATAAAATGGCTCACCAGGTAAATGAAAGTACAGATCTAGAAGGAATCCCTATAGCTCCACCAAGTTAAATTTTTGTAGTAATAAAGTACTGTGGAAAAATATTTTAAACATGTTCATGTAATGACTGATTAGTTATTGGTTAGCCATCCATAATTAATGTAATTTTCACACTCATTGTGACAATGAATGGAAGATATCTGAAGCTTGGAATTTGACTCTCAGAAAGACGATGTCTTCACTATGCAGAGCTCATTACCAAGACCTTTTGCCATCACTATAGGACTATCTCCATTTAAACAGCATGATATTACTATGTTCAATGCCCTTTGTTCACCATCCAGTGTGGTTTAAATGCCGGCAAATTATATTGATTTAGTTTGTTGTGTTTTGCTAATGATTTTATGATTGTGAAAAAAGAATTTAAAGGGAGATTGCGGTAGTTTTAAATTTGTTTTTTCTTCTTCTTAAATTTGGATTACTTTACCTTGATTCCTGCTTCCTGAAATCTTATTTCCTGAAATGGGTGTGATTTGTGTGATGCCTGTTAAGTAAAGCTACTCTGGTCAGTAGTAATCTTTCTATAGAAACAATACAACTTGTAAGTGGTTCATGATCTGATATGGCCAGCACTAGCATAGTGAGTCAATGATAGTGAAGTCAGTAGCTCAGACATTTCTTGTGTCTTACAATGACAGACTTCTAACCACAAACCAGTGTGGAAACATGACCTTTAGCTAGTAATACTTACAAACAGCAGCATAAATCTATTCCTTAATACATGTGTCAATGTGACTATTCAAAAAATGTCCACTGTTTAGGCTTGAGAATGTATTTGCAGCAGGTAAATCCAATCCGTAAATCAAGAGAATAGATTAGAACCAGCCTGTGTTACTGAATGAAAGGCTTTTATGCTTACATATTATTTGTTTAACAGTATAATTCCTAGAGACAGTGTTTTTTGAGTACATGCAACGATTTTGGTGCTGATGAAGTGTCACTTATTCCATCTCACGAATAAGTAAACTACACACATGAAACACTGATGTCTACAGTAGAATAGTTTTATAGGCAACATAAATTTATAGCATAAAGCTTACTGAGAAGATGGAGCTAGAGAGCTAGTTGGGGAGAAGTGTGGGAATTGAGCAACTAAATTGTGGTTTCTATTATTATTAGAGAGTTTGTTTTCAAAATAACATTAGTCATGGGTACTTATTCATAATGATATTTCACCTGCAAACCCTGCATTTGAAATCACTATGAAAGACAAACTGGATAAAAGCCTTCTTCATAATAATTCAATAAGAGAGGCAGGTTGTGAATTACTTGTATCGTTCCATTGATTTACTGTTGGATTTCCTGAGTAACGTTTACAAGCAGAAACAGTAGACCAAAGTTCATATAGCCACATTGACAAATACAATTTCAGGAAGCAGGAAAAAACATCAAAAGAGGGCAAAAGTTAAGTCCAAATATTGAATAAACTAATGACAGGAGAAAATTCCAGTTTTTGTGGACCATAATCTATACATTGAACAAGAAAAACAAAAAAATTAAAGCTACTTGAGTATCCTTTTTAATGTTCTATTTCGGTTTATACTCTATAGTCAACTAGATAATGTTTACATGTGACGGTGAATTGAGTTTGTCAGATTAAAATCACACAATCAGCATGATTCATAAGTTTCTCTTAGAGGTGTTTGATGAGCGAAATTATTGCTATTTTAATGCTGTTCAGTTCACATGACTAATTACTATTAGGTGTTCAAAATTTAATGGTATGTTTATTATCTAATTAGGGTTTCAATTTCAGAATCATGACATTTTATAATGGAATTGTTGTTTTAACTTCAGTTTTTATTCAATGTAAGTTAAAAATATTGATGAATTAAGTTAGAACAATACGAAGCAAGTGCTCTTGATGTAGATATAGGCATTCTGCTATAATATGTGTATATGTACAAGATATTTAATTTGAGAACTTAAGATTTTCTTATGTGTTTGGCTTCATAGAAGTTAGTGAAATATTACACTACAAGAGCATAGCATAGAGCACATTTGTATATGCATTATTTTTTCATTTAATGTCATATAATACTGTCAGGTACCACTATCTTCTAGATAGTATTAAAAATTATTCAATAAAAATCCAGTGGAATATGCAGTTTAATATTATATTATCATGGTCTAAAATTATCAACTAATGTTCTTTTAATATTGTATTACTGATAATCTAAGCATTTATGCTGTCATTTTGATGTAACAGGTCTTGGTGTACAAGTGTTATTAAATGATGTGGTGACTGACAGAACACAATTTTGTGTTGGAGAGAGTCTGACATTAGTGTGTAATAACAACACTGTCACATACTCATGGAGAGTTGGAAGTATTATAACAGGAAATAGTCTACAAGTCACACCTGGAACTACTACTTCTACAGTGATGAATTTCACTGCCACATATATTAGTATGACAGAGACTAGACTACAGTTTATGATACCTGCAGTGTTTGATAACAACACTGTCTTCACCTGTTTCGATGTAACCAACGCTGTTGAAGTTTCCACAACAACACTACAACTGCATGGTATGTGTCTTGTGATAATATTATGTTAGCAGTAATAAGTTATGAATAATTGTGCCAACTATTTACAGTATTAAATGTGTATTTAATGCTTCATTTGAAATACATATTAAATATTAAATGGGTGGAGTAAATTTGTCAAAGTTGTTTGACAGAGGTTTGAAGAATACAACTATCAATTAATCAAAATGGGTCAGAGCAGACTAGAAGAGACAAAAGAGACTGGAAGATAATAATAGGTTAGAGAGACTAAAGAAACTAGAAGAAACTAGAAGCTACAAACTATTCCCTAAGCACTCAGGTTAGTGGCCACAGTGAATTAATACTTAGAATGAAAGATTATCTGACATGAAAGAGGGTTGTCAGAATTACTATTTCATTACAAACTAATGTTTAGGTTATAGCTGTCTTAGTAATGGACACATCTTAATTACCAGGCTACTCAAATAACAGAGGTTTTAGTCTAATTGCAATGAGCTAAGTTCTGACACCAATTTAGTTCCAATACATAAACTTTCAATGATTCAGTCATTCTCAGCTGAAATAATTGTAGTAATAGGAAATTTTTGTATTTTAACAGCCAATATTTTAATTATAACTTAACTTGACATTTCAACTTCTTGCCGACCCCTGAAGAGGACTTCTTGCGAAGTCGAAACGTTGGGTTAAAAATATTGGCTGATAAAAAATGAAATATTTTATATATTATCATATATAATTATATAATATAATCATATTAAACTGTGTAATTTTGCATTTATAATTTACTAAGAGTGCTTTTTTATGCCTCCCTGGGGCAGATCCAGCGCTAATGTTAAGGAAGGGCCCAAACGTAATTATTATCATATCATATAAAGCAAGTGCCCCACCAGGTTTTGATGTACTAATCTTTGCAAAATTAAGAATGCAGTAGCGTATGACATATTTATCCAAGGTTTTCCTGTGCTGATCCCTTTTTTCCTGAGCTATCTCATGTTTTTCATTCCTGAACTTGTGGATTCATTCTCCTCCTTTGTCGATCTCTTATATCTTAACCGATTACATGCGAATAACAATTTTAATTGCGCCTTACGTAATGTGGTCACGGGTGCATGCGAGACACAGAGGATTGCTTGCTTGGTGGGAGGGTGAAACTAAGCGAGAGAAAGAAGACGAACGTTTGAAGATTGCCTCAGGGACAGTATTATAGAACGATAGAGTACGCTCTAAGCTATTGGGAAAGCATAAATTCGACGCTAAGGAGCTGTTCCCGACTTAAAAATAACAAAGTACTCGCGCCGTTTGGCAAAAACTTTTATGGCATCACACTGAGGCTCTTAGTAAGCACACTAGTAAGGTTGGAAGTATGGTTTCATGGCTGAAGCAGTTTGCTACTCGACCATAGAGGTAAGAGAAAGTGTTTTTGCACACATCTGTCTTACATTCAGGAAGAATTTGTTGATATTTATTTAGGGTGTGTTTTATTTTGAACTGAGCAATCTGTTATAAATTTTGTGAACAGAGAAGCTTTTTATGGCTTTTGTGCATGAAAACAGGTACATCACAAATAAATGATAGAATATTAGTGTATTCAGTTTGGTACTCCAAGGTGTCTTTACTTTTGATGTGCTGGTAGGCTGCATTGTTGACAGAATAGTTGGTGATCTTACTATCAAGTGCAACTGGTCATAGCATAATAGAAGTATATGTCAGAGGGCTCCCTGCAGTCTCACCTGTTGTATAACAATATTTATTTTTACTTATTGCTATAAAGAATGTGTTTAAAATTCCTGTAGAAATCGCTACTTTTCAGAATCATCAATTCCGTTCTCTCGTTCCTTGACCATCTAGTAACTACTGCAGTCACTACACCCATCAGTACTGAAGTCATTCTTGCTGTCATCAAACTCCTCGTCACTACCACCAGAGTTACTGCCATCCTGGTCACTGCCATCCTTGTCACTGCCATGCTGTGCCAGGTCAAGAATATTGTGTTCATCACTAGGATGCTGAAGTGCCAGTGTTCCACTAGTCAAGATAGCTTTCTACTAGTCTTATCATGAGCAGTTATAGCAAGTTTTGGTGCTAATTTATTGTTTTTGCAGCTTCAAGAATAGTTATATTCAAGTAATATAGTTACAATTCACAAGTACAGCTACATAATTCAGTACAGGTACGCCCAGTTGTGATGCACTTGCAGTGAGAATTACAGCCTTCCTTAAATTTGCATGTCATGAATGTGAATTGGTATCCACCGAGCATAATTGTAATGATCAAGTGCAAAGAATAAACCTGCAAGTGCTTCCAAAGCTTCAATATAATATAGAGATTAAAATTACATTCGTGGTGAACCCTGACAAATATAAAAATCAACCACTCTTCGGACAGTATTCCAGAACTGAAAAGTTGGGTATTTGGTCATGTTCACTTTTATATTCTTCAAAAGTCTCACCAGTATTGGCCAACAAAACTGTTGCAATTTTGATAGAGTAGCTATTGTCACTTGGTGAGCATGGTGAATCCTTGTTAAGTGCTTTGCATTAAAAAACTATCTGCTATACCTGCCATTGCTATACCTGCTTCAGTGAGAGATACTGTCCTGCCTGATTCAGCTAAGTAGTCCCCAAGGGTGTTTCATAATGCTATTTCTATATGCAGGCTGCCAAACATCACACAAATCTGTCTTCACACCATACTCAAGAGGCCATGTCCACTGGATATACTTAGCTTTTGCAAAAATTGGACAGTCACATGTCATAAGAGGAATTTGTCCAGGATTAAGAAATTCAGTAGACAGTTTGATATGCTCATGCCATGTTTGATCATAGCTGGAGTGTCAACATGTTAAAAAAATAAGTGGCAGCAAACCTACGATGGCTGGTGGTTCTACCACAGGTGACTGTAAACTGGCATGATAGGCAGCCCATTTGGTTTGTCTGATTTTCAAACTGAAGTACATGATCATATGAAATACTGATACACAGCCCACTCTATTAGTTAATCATATTTTTACTTCTGATTTGTGAATGTATATTCAAGCCAAAGTAGATTGGAAAAGGTGGTTCTTGATTAATACTATGTTGGCTTTGGTTATATCAACACCTGTTATTTTTTGGTATTGGCAAGAACGAGTTGGGCTACAGTTAAAGATGCTCAAGTTGTTGTTGTTTTCTTCTCCCTTTAAAGAGTGTCCATAAAAATCATTGAAATGAGTAATTTAAGATTATGTGGGCTACAATCACATTCACAGTGAGCAGGAAAATCACCTCAAAATTTAAAACCTTCACATTCAAATATTTCCTTACGAACACATGCACCACCATGATGCTATTTGTAAAACTTCTGATTGATATGAATCGAAACTCACATTCTGCACCATTTTTACATGCCTACAATAAAAAAAAATGATATTGATGTAAAGTGAACACCTTGTGCTCAATTAATACTTTATGGAAACACAAGAATGGTGCTTGATCCATGACCAGTAGACACTTCTTGTATGCCATAATAAAAAATATAACTAATGATGCCTTCCTTCAGTCAAGTTTTGTTGACAGAAAATGACACTTTCAGTAGTTGCTAACAATCTTGATATTATATTGAATGGAAATCAGCCAATTTGAAGATAATTTAGTCTTCTTCTATGCAATTCTTTTCTAGTAAACCAGCTCTGCAAATGCTTGGGCATTGGATTTTTTATCAGTAGAATTGAGAACATTTGATTCATCACTTGTTGCTCGAACACGGCTGCTCGATACTGTGAAAGGCAGTTTTGATACTTGGCCTCGATGGCAATCAAATCTCCATCTGAGAGCTTCATGAGAAGATCCATGTCCTCCATTTCTGTCGCCATTTGGATAACACAATGACTTGCATTTAGGGTAGTAAATTCATGAATTTTTTTCCCAATGTACTAATATCACAGAAAATACAGAGATCTTTGTTCCTGTTAGGGGCTATTTTTCTCTGAGGGATCTTCATTTCAAAAGAGGATCATTTGCTGATGCAGTATTCTCTTCCTGCTGTTGTTTTAGTTTTTCTTTCTCTAGTCTGCTATTATTAAACTTCTGATGACACTGCTTATGCGATTTGGCCTGGTTTACCAGCAGTGCTGACCCTTCTTTAAACTCTGGTACAGGCAATTAATCTATTTTTTGAAACTCTCCCACATTCTTCACAAAAGCTTGATGTACTTGTATTTGGTTATGACAAAGGCATTTAAGATCTTCATTAGTCTCACTTGGACAAATAATACACAAATCCCAGCCTGTATCTTTTAGTTTTGCCATGATTTAGATAGGTACAAAGGTACCACTTTACCAGTTACATATCCCTCTTACCAACTACTTCGCAATGCTCTACTATTTTCCCATATCTTCACAACCTTTCAAAATTACCAACCCAAATTTTATGACAGCATAGTACCATGGCAAAGTAACAACATAATTTTCGCAAAATTTTCGCAGTGAAAATTTCAAGCTGTTATAATTCATGGCTCATACGTTTCCCCCTCCCCCCTTGGAGCCAGGGGTTTGTTGAATCACTGGGTTGATATTCGCTAGTTGTCAAAATTTGGTGCTTTTATCCAGTCTGTAACTGTTATTTCACGAAGCCTCTCTACTAATACAATGATAGTAATGTTTACTTAGCTAGTTTTTTCTTAGAAAAAAAAAAGAACTGCTTCTTTTTGGCATTTGGAATATGTACTCATAGCTAGTTAACTATTTACATCAACTCTATTCTGTACTAAATATTTAGCTAACTATTGAATTAAAAGTAAAACTCTAAGCATGGCTGCCTTTTTTCGCCTAAAATTAAGCATAACAATCAATGTGACACCTCACATTTGCTGCATGCAAGTTTAAACTCGTGCAAATGCCATCTAATTTTCCCAGATGAACATCATTTCTTTTATCACACGCATTATACATTGGTTATTTAAACAGCAGCTGTTTCACCTTGTCTGCAAGCACAGCTATGCAAGTACAATAATGTTGGATGTTTGTAATGGTTAGAAACAAAACAGAACTCCTCTCTGTGTTTTGTTTTTTTGCTGAATTTTCATTCGAGTTCGTTCCCATTGATGGATGACTTTTTGTATAGTTAATGGAAGTATTTTTTGACACACACACAAGGCAATACACACTGGATATTTACTGTTTCCATCTGCTTCTCCACTTAAACATGGATACCATATTTGTACTATTTAGCTACTTGCTCATGTTATCATATGAAGTAGGTGTCTTTCTTCCAGGTATTACAAGTAACTACCTCAGTCATCAATTCATTAATTTTTTGTCATGGGCACCTCAGGCAAGAAGCATAATTATTATGCAAGCAATAAACCCAATGAAAATTTTTGAAAACATTTTTACTCAGCAACAAATACCAATTTTCTGGATGATGATGTTGCATTGTTAAGAAACCTTTAAATATTAGTAAAGTAAAGATTTTAGATACATCAAATTTGTCAATACCATTTGTTTTCTAGTCTCATGAGCCAGACCCTTTACCGACAAAATGGTGAAGGAAAGGGTCTGGTCACGATCTGTACAATGTTTCGTTCTACTGGAATGTGATTAATATTTGTTTACTTTCTGTTAGGGTGCCGCGGTTAGCATTCCGCTAAGTTGTCTTTTGCATAAGTTTGTTATAAGATAGATAAACCAGCATTGTGTCATCAAAAAGTAGAGACAGCAAGAAAAAAGGCATGCTTACCTTACAAAAATTCCCTGAGTGCTATAGTATAGAACAAAGAAACTTCTCTAAGACTGTTAGAAGTGAGACAAATAATCCCTTTCTTTTATAAATTTATTCTTTGATTTATTTATTTGTATTCATTTCCTTTCACCATCACCATATGTCCCTAAACTTGTTTTTACTCATTTGCAGATCACCATAATATGTCTCTAAACTTTCACTGATAGAGGTGGGGAGCTGGGTACCACACTAAGGAAGAGTTGATACTTCTACAAGCTTGAACTTTTTCACTTTCAGAGCTTCAGCTGCGCAATTCTATGTGTGCACCAGTGGGTGCCTGTTAATTACAATCAAATACTAGATATTCCTACTTCTACAGAGTTAAATGTGATTGCCATTTAGTATGACTGAGTTTAGGCTAGAGTTTGTGATGTTGTAGTGTAAGATTAAGCAGACATAATATTGTAATTACATGGTAAGGTGTACTGTGAAGTTATTGAATAATAGTTGTTAACCCAAGATTTTCATTAGAAGACATACCATGACATCAAATTTGCAATATTATACTTACTGTATTCATCAGATAAACGTGGTCATAATGTTTGAAGGCCACAGTGCAGCTATAGTACCCTTTTTTTTCACAGAGCCAATGTTTTCCCTTATTAGTGCAGCAAATATTCTGTAGGAGAGGAGAGTTGTCTAGATTCTCAAGACCCCCCCCCCACCCCAAACTTAACTATGAGGTATAAAAAGATACACCATTACTAGGTCATCAAGTATTCAAGTGTTTAGCATAGTAATCTTATTGATTATTGTCTAGAGTGATTACAACATGCGAGTGCGAGAGAAACTTTTGTGCCCTAAGATGGCTCAATCATGATTTTTTGAGAGTATCCATGAATCAAAATCAACTTTTTATTTTTGACACTTATGCACAAAGAATCATTGACACTGGTGCAGTAAACTATTTGCCACATTATGTCCAAGAAAAAAATTAATTTACACAATAATTATCATAAAATTATTAGGATCAATTTGTTTATAGACATTATTATGCCAGATGTTCTTTATAAAAAGTTTAAGCAAAATCAACAAAGAATACTGCCATTTTTTTTTAACTTACAGCCCAGGTACAAATAATATTTTGTGCACTTTACTGTCATTGAAATGTTTTTATATTCTTTAGTTCAGATTATAGTAAAATGTAACTCGTAATGTATGGTATTGAGCCGCATGTAGATATGTTTTAAAGAGACTTTTAGCTAACATTATAAATATTAAAATCTGAATTATAACTACAATATATACAAGGGACAAATATTGCACTATTGTTACAAATGATTATGTTTGCAATGTTTTAGGTAATCCATCTGCCCCACGAATACAGAGTGTAATGTGGTATACACAGAGTTTGTACTACCTAATGGTAATATATCCACCTGACACAAATGCACCATGTGTTACTAACTACTGTGTAGAAATTACTGAATCATCTAGTCAAGGTACTCAAGTATTTCATCATATTTTTGAAGCTGTGAGATCAGATAGATTTCAAGCATTTATCATTACTAGAAATATAATTCAATCATTGAATCCATGTAGCAGCAACTACACATTCTCTGTTAGAGCATGTAATAGTAATGAAACTGATGTGAGAGTGGGACAAAATCTATTTAAAGGTATAGTACATAATATTTATGATTATGATACACTATGCATTATTTTTAGTGATATAAAGGTTAAAAGCACCATGTACACAGGCCCGTACCCAGGATTTTTAAAAGGGGGGTTCAAAAATTATAGTTAGTTACATAGGAAAATTTGATCAGCTACACCGACTTTTAATTTTATCAATTGATATCATAAAAAGTACATACAAAAAAAGTTCATGACTCAAAAAGCAAACTGGCCATTCTGTGTGGTTGCTTCTAGATAAATAATTTACACGCAGTGTCAATGCAAATATCAGTCTCATAATGAATGTGTATTGATGACAAAGCAGTTAAGCGTTCCTCAGTTTGAGTGCATCTCAAGTAATTGTTTAATCTTTTGAGTGTAGATCCTGATCTTTCAAATGAACAAGAACTGAGGGGCAGTGTTGCAAAATTTTTGAGAAGGGTAAAAATGTTGGAGAAACTTCAAGCAATCAGATAGACATTTAGGCCGATTTTCTACTGGTATACGCAGCCATTTTGACTTCCAGTGACAGAGCTCTTCATCAATTATGTTACTATTTGGAAGGTCATCAGAGTAGAAGGAGATTATTTCATCTAGTTCACTGAAAGATTAAGTGGAATTAATACTGGAAGGCAGAAGAATTTGAAGAGATGCAACTTGCTTATTATGGGATGTAAATCTAGAAGAGAGATCAGCAATCAGAGGGTCTAGAAAAGGAATGGCAATGGTCTTTTTGAAGTAGTCCTCCACAGACGTGTGTTGTGGATTAGAACGATGCTGCTGATGGTGACTCACACGTGGCATAGATACAGCTATGTTTGATTTGTCAGCGAGCCTACAACTATGATCAAATATGCATTTGAAGTATCCATCGATATCTTCTCGCAAAGATTTCAATTCACTACAACACTCCATAACAGTAGACATACCAGATATTATATCTGTGTCTTTAATCTGAAGCTTGACAGCAGCTTCTTTAAGATAAAACAAGGACCTCTGCAATGAGACCATGGAGTAAATAAACTCAAATGACTCAAGAGCTTTCATATGAGCTAACGCATTCCTTTTGTCTTCAGGTGTCCATGAGCGATCATTGTATAAAGGAAAGTTGTCATTGCCATAAAGAATTGTTTCACACATTTCAATCAAGAATGGGTGAGCCAAGGAAAATCGTTCCCATCCATCTATATTTTCGACCCAATGAGTAACACATACGTTAAACAGAGGAATTCTGCTAGATTGATGTGTACCCTTCTCAACTACTGCTTTAAGGAGATTTAACCTCTTGTCAGAATTCCTTACCCACAAAGTGAAACTTTTTATTTGACTAATGCAATTGGTGATTGGCAAAATGGAACATGAATTCAATATAGCCAGATTCAAACAATGGCCAGCACAATGGGTATAAAGAGCTTTTGGTTGTCTGTTGCGAATTCTAGCTTGAACCCCAGCTCTTTCCCCACTCATTGTGTCTCCATCATAACCTTGGCCACGCAAGCTTTCTAAGTTTAACCCTAGGTTTTCAATAGAAGAAATTATAGCACTTGCAATATCCACAGCCCGTACTCTCTCCATTTTTATGAATGAAATAAATTCTTCACGAATATTGCATTCCTGGTCAACAAAGCGAAGACAAATAGCCAAGTGTTCAATGTTGTGACTAGATACTTCATCTGCCAGAACAGAGAAAAACTTTGCAGCTTTTATCTCACTAATAATGTCTGCAAGAATCATATCATAGCCAATTACATTAATGAAGGCATTCTGTGATTTGGGAGAAATATATGTTGCATTTTTAGCTCTTGGATTATTGAGGTGTCGGTACAAAATTTCATCAGTCTCTGCATAATTTTTAAGTAATGCCAAGAAATAACCAGGATTCTTACTGACATTAAGCTCCTCTGTATTAGAAAAAAGTCGATTCACCAACAAGCCTTTGTCACTCCTCTTGGAAACAGGAAGGAGAATTGAGCATGGCCCACAAAAAATTGCATCCAATTTAGGGCTATAGATTAACCAGGGATATTTCTCGAGCCAGGAATTACCAAACTTACGGTTAGTGCCGTGAAAAGATGTGCTTGGATAGACATTAGGTGGGGAAACATGATGATAAAGTGTAGAATATTTTTGATCATTTGAAAGTTGGCCAACTACTTCACAAATCTCTTCAATGGACTTAGTGGGGTCTAACAAAAGCCCAATATCATTTGGTGGTGGAACATCATGAATTAAATCATCACATGTTTTGGAGGTATTTGGAATAGGCAATTCTGGAGCACTCACAGGTGTAGACAAAGGACTACTAGAAGTGACATTTGTAGCAGCAGAATTCCCTACAGTATGAGATTAACACTAAAAAAGTTGTTACTGAGCTTACTAAATGCCTACCTTCTTTCTCAATATTGGTGCCAGCCACTTTTTTACTAAAATATGACGTGATACTTTTCTGCCTCTTCATTGCTAAAGGTAAAGGTCACTACAGCTGGTAGTATATAGCTAGTATGATTAGATGCTGGTGCTGGCACATAATAATGGGGGTACATGAGAAAACCAAAGACTTGTAAATTTTAACAGCCCAGTCATAGCAAAGGTGTGTTGATGGAGTCAAAAGGTGTGACTATAAATCTCATTAATTTGAAGGGGGGGTTCAGCTGAACTGACCTGAACCCCCCCTGGGTACGGGCCTGTGTACAGTTCCAGTTATGATGAAGTGAATTTACATGTTTAAGCTGATAACTTCTATAGTTCGGACCATGTTTTGATATGTGAAGCTCTTTTTAAGTAGTCACTGCTTAAAAAGTTATCAGGATACTTGCGATGAAGAGAAACATATTTGTATTCTTCACTTAATTAATATCTGTAAAATAGGCATGAAGTAACCATTTCAATTATTAGTAGCCACCTAGATTGCTTGCTAACTTCATTATTCATGAATCATTTCATTATTCACAGGTTTTTCCATTATTCACAAGTAGGTATTTTTCTCTTTTGATCTGGTGAAATATAAAATTCTGTGCAATGTGAATATTCATAGAGTTACTTATTGTAAGTGTAAGTCTTTGTTTGCATTCTATAAGTGATTTAAAATTAATGACCCCATTAAACCTCAGTGTGCATGCTTGAGAGGGTTAGAGTAGTCGTCCTGTCTGTCTGTCTATCTGTCTGTTTGTCTGTCTTGTCTGTCATGCTCTGATTTTGGAGATTGCTAACAATTAACCGCTGATTTAGGTATGAACTTACTCAGAACAAAGATTTAGGATCGTTCATTGTGCTACTTTTTAATATTTTGGGCTAATTGTTGAGAAAACACACTGTTTTCAGCACCGCGTAGGTACCAGCTTTTGTGGGTAACACCTCCTATAGTGTCACATCATAATCATGTGAGCAAACGATTTCTTGCAGCTAGTGGTGTTGTTTGCTTTATGCTCCTGGAAGACAATGGAGTTCAAAGAAGTAAAGTTTTGCATTGAAAATGTATATGGGTGAGTGTTTTTGGCCTGTTTAGCTTCTTCTCTTATGAAGCCAACGTTTCCATTCACCATTATCATTGCTCAAGCTATATTGATGCCTGATTAAAATAGCTAATAGATGTTGATTGTTCTTTTGGTCAGAGATTATATTGAAATAGCTTTGTAGCGCTGACGGTTCGCACATTTGGTGTTTCATTATAAACAGAAATTAAAATAATATATAAAGAAAAGTAACAAAATGCTTTTTAAACCTCTGCTAGCACACATGACAGAATTATAAAGTGTTGCTCTCTGTTTGTCTGTCTGTTTTTCTGTCAGTCTGTCTGTCTTCCATCTGTTAGTCTCTCTGTCTGTCTCTCTGTCCATCAGTCAGACTGTCTGTCTGTCTGTCTCTCTGTTTGTCTGTCTGTTTGTCTATTATGCTCTGATTTCAAATTTTGAGAAAATGAGAAGTAGTCAGCTTCTTTTGGTACTTAGACTTTGTACAAAATATTCCTTTTTGTTGCACGTCATAATCACGTAAGCAAATACTTTCTTGCTTCCTTGTTATAGATTAGTGAACTTCTCTTACGAAAACAGCATGTGAATCTATAATTATTTACATTCCATGAGCTATTTTAAGATAGGCACATAATTATTACGAATATCTATTGCATAATTATTAATGATTTTGTTACTTTGATTGTGAATTGATTTTGAAGTTACTGAATAGTTATAGATTATCTGTTTTGGTGTTAAATTTTTAAGATACATATAATTTAACTGATCTGGATGTTACTGAAAACTCAATATCTTTTATTCTGGAAGTTAATCTTCAGGGGTGTCCCAGTATTGCATCAGGTTATATTGAACTCAATGATGGTAGTCAGCAACAAAGTTTCATTGTTAATCAAGCAAGATCATTTTCATTTAGTGAACTAACTATTGGCACATCGTATAACATTACAATAATAACTATACACCCAAACGGCAGACTTTTGAATGTTGGATCAATACCATTTACTACTAGTAAGTTGAATTCATTGTGAATTGAAATCATTTTATAGGTAAAAATAAACTAGATTGACACTTTCTCACCTAAAGGGGTCTGGAAAAAAGCGAAGGAAAAATGTGAAAAAATCTTAGTTGTAGCCGGGGATTCGAACCCAGGGCCACTGGCTTTAGCCACCCGCTCTAACCACTGAGCTACGACAACCCTCGACTTCCAAGACTCTCACATTTTTCATTTATACTGTTGAGTAGTACCGCTTGCTGCAGTCTCGTACTCAATAGACCACCAATTATGTGCCTATGTCATAGGATTATTTGTCCCCAGGACAGGATGTCCCCCGGACATCTAGTCCTAGGACCACAAGTCCCCCAGGACATTTGGTCCTAGAATTACCTGTCCCCTCTTTATGATTGGGGACATCTGGTCCTAGGACAATCTGTCCCCTCCTAGGATTACGTGTCCCCGTACTAATGTACAAAAATAACAATATTTATCCATTATTAACTCTAAACTCTCAAATTTGTTCTATTTTCTCACTAATGCCATTGATGTAGCTAGGGCAGAACTAGTATTCACTCTGTGTTGGTATTCTTGTACTTGGGTGGATATTCACTGTAACAACGATACTGTGCATAACACACCAAATATGGTGTATACATCATTATAGCAAAATGCATTTTTTCAAAGGTTAGCTATATACTGCAACTGAGTCACAGCTGAAACATTTTGTGATTGAAATATATGTGAGGGGCTCTGCGAAAACCAGGTGTTTCCCTAAGAATTCAAAATTGAGATTTAGGCATTTTCAGAAAAATCATACTCTCTGAGAATGGCTAACTTTAGAGTTCCCATTTTTGACATGCTCACTTGCCAAGAAAACGAGCGCTTTAGAAAATGAAACTTGGCAGAGAGCTAGACAAAGGTTAAAAGTTTATAACTATGGAAAAATATAAAATTAAAAAATAATTCACTTTTTTCATACTTTTAGCTGTAATGTACAATTGTGTTTTTAGGGAAATGTCTGGTTTTCGCGGAGCAGCTCACATATAGCTTTATAAATATGGTAGCTACTAAGCTAATTCCATTTTGAGTTTACGGAAGCTTGGAGGATCATTAAGAATTTCCAGAAGATGTGTCCGTGATGATGGAAGGTTTTCATCTTCTAAGAATGACTTCACATCACCAAAAGCATTAAGAATCTGCTTTATAACCACCTAGTACAGGTAAACCAGTTTGAGTTTTCTAAGCAAGTTTGGTCTTAGGACTTCTGCATAAAATGTTTATCCAACCACTCACAAATTTATCAAGTATATATAGGAGTGCTAAAATTTTCACCAACATGGTCCAGTGTGTGTGAAAAGCAGCCAATATCAAGCAACTGAGGAAACACAATCTTCAAGGTTCGAACAGCAACATTATTGACTGAAGCTCTATCGTGCATTGAAGCTATTAAATTATTGCTACAAATTCCAAGCTTGGTGGAAAGGCAAACTATTAGCTGTCTAGCAACTTCTTCTCCTGTCATGCTTTTAGCTAAGAGCATTAGCCGTACAACACGCTGTTGTATTTCCCAATTATCAACATAATTGGAGCAAAATCACCATTGCCTCACATACATGTGCGTGGTTCCATCAAAAATGACTGATACACACTTCTCTCTGATATAATCTTTTACTTTTGTTACTTCTTGGTGACGAATAAATGGAATTAGCTCATGCAAATGCTGGCTTCCAGTAAGCCTATAAGTATTTTCCTCCAGAAGCCCACGAAAGCAATCAATTTTTTCTAGAGCAACACCAGCCTTCATAGAATATCGAACTACCATCACACGATTAATTCGCACAGCTTCTGGTAATTTTCCCCCACTGTGATGCACATGCTTTGTCATAGATTTTCAACATATCCAATACATTTTTATGCTTAGCACTTCTAGATGCTAGATGTTTTAATCCATGTGCATGTTTGGCTGACTTTATGTGCTGGATAATCATACTTTTCTTAAGAAACAAGATTTCTCTACATGCATCGCAAAAGAGCTTACCCAACTTTTCTGAAAAATGTTGACTGGGGAATTCAGTAATCCTTGTTCTTGGAAGAATTTTTTTAGGCTCAGCAGCTACAGCACCTTTGCTTCGCTTCAACTTCTGAGGTGGGTTGGTAACAATTTTGCGCTTTCTTGCTAAGTCTGATGCAGTAGGACATTTCAGTTGATCAAGAAGAGGAACCATTGAGATTGATCCTCCAGATGCCTGCTCAATTTCTGACTCTGCTGACTCTGAGCACAAGCTCTCATCTTCTTCAGTATGCATAGTAGTACTACAACCTTCTTCCATATTTTAGAAGCACAGGTGTGGCTAACACACAAAACTGACTGCTTTTTCCCAAACATACTAGCAGCTGCATTTTTACTGCTGAGTCCTGATAAAAGAAAAAGTTGAAATAACCATGCTTACTACTTACTAGCTACACCTATAAGAATACTATTAGGTAATGTTTTCCTATATTATGGACCATTTGCACTTTTTATTCTAAAATTATTCTCTTAAATGTATATATTCTAGAATTATTCTGCAATGCTAATTGATGCCTATTATTCCAGAAAAAATGCTAGCATAATCTGGCAGGGCCTATCAATAACTATCAAAATGGTGATTGGGGATAAATATATATGACACATTAGCCCCTGTTAGCTATCACCTTTGCTCTTACATATGTAAATTGGATTATAAAACTATAAAGCCTGATTGATATCGAATAATTAAAAAATTATGTAATAATTGTTTGGGACCAGTCCCTCCAAGA
>WLWD01005793.1_pt1 | contig 71713 bp, 51 predicted proteins | sample 6712731 | NCBI WGS metagenome assembly WLWD01 (sample SAMN12718690, study PRJNA576275) | sponge metagenome | isolation source: marine sponge | host: Mycale hentscheli | place: New Zealand: South Island, Marlborough, Capsize Point | collected 2014-11-01
GTTCCTTCGACAAACAATCTCTCAAATACAAATCAGTACTTAACATTTTGCATTTCATGCATGCACACTTATGTGGTATGAGTGTTTTGGTATAGTCTCAGTGTGCGTATTCTTATGGTGGACAGGCTCATCTCTTGCCATTTGGGTTGTCAGAAAATCACTAGTTATAATATGATCCTTAATGTGTAGGAGACCAAGTACGTGAAAGGTGTGATACTGCCCTTCACAATCTCCACCGAGTACGTTCCTCACTTACGCAACCAAAAGGAATGAGGCAGTTCACCACTCAAAGGAAAAAAACTGGGTGTGGAATATGGCCGTGCTTTTATGGCAGGAAAGAACAGATCGTGCCCATCAAGTGCTGAGAAGAAGTGCAAAGCATCGTACACTCACAGATTCTTCTGTTTGAGTCAGTGCCATCAGAAAATTATTCCGAGGAATGATAAAGAGAAGGATTTACTTTTAGAGGCAGGTTTGGGGGAGAAAAGAATAACTATTCCCGATATTGATATCAGTGCTGATGAATTTCGGGACATTCTTATGAAACAGTTTCCGAAACTTAAGGATGGAGGAGGTTTCATATTTGCTAAGTGTAGAAGCAATTCCAAAGTTTTGGAACCATTACCTTCTTTGTGTGTGACGTCTCCCCGAATTCTACGAGACAGAGTTGGAAATGTGCGAACTTACATCATCCCGTTGCAGAAGACTTTAGATCTTATTGGTTCTAATGAATGCCAATCACCTGTAAGTAGTACTAATATGTTGTTTTCAATTGTTTCATAATACATTTTTATGTGAAGCCAATGGAGAACTGCTTAGTGTGCTGCCGAAAAATTCCCTTGCCTGAGCTCTCTAAGCACTTAGAAGAATGTAACACTTCAGTTCTTACTATCAGTTGTTCTCATAGTAGTACTGTTACTTTTTAGACTAGAAAGTACTGATGATGAGGAAGATCTTCCAAGGATTGAGCTAAAGCCCCAAAATAGGAGTAAAATAATCACTATTTCAGATACACCTCCATCATCTCCTGCCATTGTGCCATGCCAGTCAGAGGTAGGTCTGTGTTAAAACCAGTTTTAAGGGCATTTCCCCACCCTCCTCCCTTAACAACTAATTTACAGCATTTAAATAATTAATCTCAAGGTATCATGTGACTACTTCAGTAGTTCCCCTAGAGATGCTGCTTCAGCTACCACTGCCATTGTGTGCAAGTCTAAGGTACGTGTTTGTTTTCAGGATGTAATTTGACAACTAATTTTTATTGAGAATTGTATTTAAGGGTGTAGCTGAAAATATGTTGAATAGTTCATCGCAAGATATATGTATTTGAAAGCACCAGTGATACTGAAACCACAACTATTCACTGCACATTTATTAAGTTTTTGTTACTTATCTGCTTGAGCTACTCTGATGACTATCCTCTAAACTATCAACAACTATTATTGATGTATTTATAGAACTCAAGCATGGACCAGCCTTTGCAAGACTGTATGACTGTGGCAGATAAGAAATGCTCAGACTTTAGGTAGGGGTGTTTATGTTTTTTTGTTTTTTTTCAAGAAGTTACCTACATCCTATGTAATTGTATTAGATCCGTGGCTGAAATACTGAAGGAATTGACTTCAGTGATGTCAGATAGTGTATCTTTTGAGATTGACATTAGGAGAACACATGTTCTAGAGGATTCTATGAGAGAAGCCAAAAAGGCGAAGTTTTCAACTTTAAAACGAATTCAGGTAGTTTTTCTAATTCTTAAGAAAAACACAATTTTTGCGTAGTCTATAAGATATTACTTTTTTATTAATAGGTTAGATTTGTAGGTGAAGCTGCAGTGGATCTGGGTGGTCCCAAAAGAGAATTCTTTCGCCTTCTCATGTCAGAGGCTGCTAACTCCCTATTAGTAGGAAAGAGTAACATGAAGTTTTTCTACTTGGATGCCACAGCCCTTCAGGTAAGAATCAATGTGTGTGTGTGTGTGTGCGTTCGCTGTACATATGTGTGCGTGTGGTACATATGTGCGTGTGAGGTATGTGTGCATGTGATTACTGTACAATATAGATATTTTAAGGGTCAATTAACAGTGCACCTGCACTGTTAATTGAGTTCCCAGACCAGGAGTTGTAGCTCGTGGCTAGCCTAAAAAAACACTCCACCACGAAATTCAGCCTTCAACTTCCTTAAGTATAGTTAGTGATCTTACTCATCTATTCTTAGCAATCCCCTTGTGGTCTGTAATATGTGACCGGATTTGGGAAAATCCGCCTAACGGCAAACAATTTTTTTCAGTATCACTGGGGAAAGCCTTTCTTAAGGAGCCCTGCGTTAAGCCTTTTAGACTTCTTTCAATCCGCCTGTAACCGGTTTATTCCATAGTGTCCCGGAGACACGCAGTAATAGTATACGGACACAAGGCACGCCCCCTGACCTTAGCAACGTCTTTACCCGGCGTTTTTTCGAAATCAGCCATAATAAGTTCAGCAAAAATACTGAAGTGTTGTAGTGCGTAGGGCGAAGACGGCTTGTGCTACAGCTTCCAAATTAGGAGGAAGGTATCCCAAGGCCCCGTGCAGCCTACTGGTAGAATAAATTAGAAAACTTTAGATGCCGCGTTTAGCCGGGTTTTCACAAATCCGGTCACATATATGAGATCCTGGGTTTTATTTCAGGGCTGGTTTTGTTCTGGCAGGTCTCTCTTTGGTGGTGGGTTATCAAGTTGTGGCCAATGGCTAGTAGAAGAGTCAGAGGAACAAAGAGGAAACAGCAACTACTTGCTGCTAGGCACAAGAAAAGATGTAATCCCAGTAGAAGTTGATTGTTGCATCACACAAAAATATAGTTCTAGCTACCACACCAACTAACAATACACTGTCTGTCATCTGACAAAATTATTTTGAATGCATTCTGAGATATGGGCAAATCTGAGGTAAGGCACCCCTTGAAACCAAGGTGCCCGGATAAGAGAGGTTCTACTGTATTTTATAAGACTTATTTTGTAGAATAGAGATTGCAAAATGTATACTATGTAAGCTACTGAAAGTTTTAGTGCGCTATGTGCTCTGTAACTGTAATAACAGAGCAGGAAAGAGCTTGTCACTGTGTTACGGTGGTCACGACGATCGTACGCAAAGGGTTAAGTCAATACCACTGTGACATTTTGCAATCTCTATTCTACAAAATTCGTGACGATCGTACGCAAAGGGTAAAGTCAATACCACTGTGACGCAAAGCTAGAAAAGTCCCTGGCTACTATTTGAAAATATTGAAGTAATGTACAACATATTTTAATTTAATGAAGATTTATTTACATCAATGTTTCATAGTTCAGACTATTTTATCTGTGGTCAATCACCACGTGCTGAAACATACTTTGATTCATGTTGTTGTTTTTCATGAACACACTTTAGAGCTGCAGGGATTTCATGTTGAAATTATACATATATTCACACCTATTAAATTTAATACAAAATTCTGGTGCTGGCTCTGAGTCTGTCGTTATGGGTGGCAAAAACTTGCCATGAACTTTCCAGCCTCATTTGGTTAGATCAATGAACTCACAGGCTATGAACATATGCTGCTTGAAGGTTTGTGGTTCTATTTCTATTCTCCATACACTTCACAAGTCTGAAGAGTATCTAAATACACTATATAGAAGAAGGAAATGTTGGCAGCCAGCTCTGTTTGTTTGGAGTAGATTCAGTATCATTCATTATTCCAGAAATGTTGTGTATTCTGCTTTAGGGGAGGGTTTGGCTTGTGATTGAAAATGGGCTGGTAATTAATCTTGCGTGCTCCAGACTCTGTGCCAGTTTATTCTTAGTCTGGCCCGGTGAGACAAGTTTATTCTTAGTGCTGTTATATGCTTGAGTGAATGATTTTTTGAGGCAGAGAGACATTTTTTTTCCAAGTACTGCATTAAGCTCCATTATTCAAATCCTGAAAAGATTTGTATCGTAGTATTTTATATTTTGGCCTAAAAGAGCATAACTCTTTTCCCAGATTATATACTGCAGGCCTAGCCTGCCCGATAATACAAGAAGAGGAGCAGTAATATTTTTTTGTACGTGTAAACAGTACTAATGAAATGTGGTAAAATTCTGCATTCCAGTAGAACGAGATTAGTATGAGCAATTGACCAAACCCTTCAGAGTGGAGTGATTAGGTAAAGGGTGTGGCTTGCGAAACTATGCTTCCATATCTTCATTAACCCTCTCAATGCCGTAACAGCCAACAGGCAGGTAAGAACAGGCCTACTTTTTTTGATTAAAAAACAAACAAAATCAACAAAAATTTAATATTATTGCGTCGTTTATTTTCTGTACTTAACAAAAGTATTGCACTTTCTTATAAAAGAAACTACACCCTATTGGTTACAGCATTTTTTTTAGTTGGTCTGAAAACAGCAATCATGATTTATTTTTTTAATTTTTTTTTTTGACTGAGAAATTTCAGGGCGTCAAGTTTTTGCTTTGTTGTTGGCTAACAGGCTTCAAACACTTACAAATACCAAGTGTGAAGCCTATAAAGAGTTCAACAGCATTTTTGGAAGCATATGGATAATTTTTTCGTATCAGACATTGCAAGTACTTCACCTTCTTGCTCTTTAAAGTCTCAACTAAAACTGCTGTAAGTTGGGAGTAGTTATTGTCTGTTTCAGGCTTTTAGAAGCTTTTTTTAGCTTGTAGTAAGGCTATAGCTACTTACTCAAGATGCCTGGCTGGTTTTTTCGTGGTTGTTTGTGGTAGAAATTCCAAAATCAAATTAGAATTCTAAAGACGTCTTAAGGGTGGCCGCACACCGCCCACGCAATTTTTACCGGTTGGTTGCTAAGCACGATTCTGCTACTTTCTTTATTTGCAGGGCTACTCTACTATACTAGAAGAATAAAGTACCTGCCGAAGATACTGCACACCGACTTTGGAGTGAATCTGAAGGAAATATCATGGCCACGATGTAAAACTTTGAAACAACTTTTTGGAGCGGTGCGGCAAGTTGGAGCGCCAGAATTTTGTACGCCGCTAGCCAAGACGATACTCTAGGGCAAGACAACGAGTTTTTTTCCATTTCAATATTACTTTATGATTTATTTACATTTTTTCCTTTTATAAGATTTTGAAAAATTCAAATTGTGGTGCCATTCTTTTTTTTGTGTTCTACACGTGTGCAAAAAATATAGTCGTTCTCATATTATTTGATTCCAAGAAAAACTGATTCAAAATTGGATACTTCTATTCCACTCTTAAGAAATAGCCCCACCCCCATATCTCGTACTACGAGTACGCGAGCAATTTTTTTTTCAATTAGTTTGTATTGGTTCTAAAAAGAGCCCGCCTATATCAAGAGTAAACAAACATCAATACAACAATAACAAGAGAGTCAGAAGAGAGAGCCGTTTATTGGAGATAGCCATAGGTGAAGGTATTAGATCTGTGCAGCTTGGGAAGTCTTCGCTCCGCAGAAATCGAGCCTGGTATATCCATCCGCTTGAGTTCAGGTGCGCAGAGTCCAGAGAACGGCTACAGGAGGAGAGGCAGCCTGGTGCACCTTGCTGCGTGAGCTCAGACGACGTATGGAGAGTTGCTGTAAACGGATATGAGACAACAAGAAGCTAAACTAAAACACTACAACTTCGCAAAGTATACTTCTGCTACTACTGCGCGATAGTTTCTGCTCGCGTATTATCAAATGGTGGGGTATTGGCGGGGAATAAATTAATGTCCGGATCTACAGGCAGTGCGCGTTGCTATGTGCGGCCACCCTTAAGTGTTTAATGAAGTCAGCATCGAATGAGTTATATCGAGAACAGTGTTAAATTATTTTTGATGGGTAGGGCAATCCAATAAAGATTATGAGCATCAAGGGCAAGCCAAGAAGACTTTTATTTAACCTCATGTCAGCGTCATGACAGATATTACTGATGCATTAGTCTCCTTATGTATCATTGAAAAAAAGAATTTCTCAAATGTTTTCTTCTTGACTGAAACCAAAAAATTTGAAAAGTTTTGAGATATTTTGCCATATTTAAGGTATAGCATATATTTGTCGGCAATTAACACATTTGTGACCCTCTAAAGAAAAATAGTGCCCATTATGAGCACCAAATTAAATTTATTTTTTATATTTACAAAATTGTCGGCATCCACATAAAAGCTGTCCAAGTTTTATTATCATACCTTTGGTTTCCCGGTATAATAGACCTACCTATTCCCTTTGGTAAGACTATTTAATACATATTTTAGAATTCACTTGATTTTCCCCCCTCTCCCCGACACTGTGTGCATACATGCGTGCTTGTGTATGTGTGTGCGTGTGTGTAATAGTTTATCTGAAGGATATGTTTAAATGTGAGTTTTCGGAGGAGGGAAATAATAGACTGCCATTGGAAAAGCAAACATATATACACTTCGCTGATTTTTTGGACGAATGTGAAAGTAAGTTAAATCATACAATAGCTTTGTTCCCATGCTAACTCTGTGGTTATGTTAAATGAGGTATGTCATACATATCTAGTGTATGCCGGTAAAAAGAATAGTGGCGATACATGCTGTACCAGTGTGAGTACATAATATATGACTTTATGATACTAAGTAAACTTGTGATTTCTATTAAATTGTTACCACCATTATTGGCTTCATTCTATTGAGTTTGGTAGTGGTTGCTACAGGCAACCAAGAGCCTGTAATTATGCACATTTATTGATTCCTTACTTTAATTGATTTTCATACAATTTAAGGATGAGGTCTTACTTAATACTACAAATTCTATGCTCACCTGTCTTAAAACTAGATAGAAACTTAATCGCATCCAGGTTGAAAAGAGGACAGGGCCTATGAAAAACTTAATCATCATTGGAAATTAAACCCAAGACCATTGGCTTTAGCCACCAGTGCTCTGACCATTGAGCTACGACAACCAACGACTTACAAGCCTCACACATTTTCAAATACTTGGGCTTTTTCTTTTTTCACCCTGGATGTGATTAACTTTCTATCTAATTTCATGACGGATGAGCATAGAATTTATAGTATTGATAAGCCCCCTTTAATCCACTGGTTATGGCTCCTCCCTGGAGGATTAGGTGTTTTTGGTCGAATATGTGTTCTGACAGCACATACCTGATGGCTGTTGAGTAGTAGATTGCAGCATTGCAGTACAACTTGTCAGTATGAAGGTCCAATGTGTGAGGCTTAGAAGTCTTTGGTGGTCATAGCTCAGTGGTCAGAGCACTGGTGGCTAAAGCCAGTAGTCCTGGGTTTGATCCCGTTGATGACCAAGTTTTTCACACACTTTTTCGCTCTGGATGGATTAAGTTTCTATAGATCTTACTTAGTGTGCATGGCATTGTTAACACTGTTTTAGCAATAAAAATTGATAATTATCTAATGCTACAAGCATCATGGTATATTTCTCAGCCAAGATGATGCTGCATTCATCCTTGTTGTGTAAACCATCAAAATATTTGTGTCATACCAAGTTTGTTTGGAATTTGATGCATATTTACAAAATTTGGCAATTTTACGGCATAGCTTTACCTTTCTATGTAAAGTCGGACAGTCTGGTAAGGAATTTCAGTACATATACAAATCAGTCTATTAAGCTGCCGGCATTAGTAAAGTTAGTTGCTGCATTAGGTTTATTTGTATGGTTGCCATGATTTTGCTGTTGATTTCCCTTTGGCAATTACTTTGGGCGCATGAAAAACATGGGACCATGTACATAGCCCTCCATCAAATTTATTTCCAATTCTTAGTGGTCAGCATCCAGATATTGTGCTTTTCCAGTTGTATCACCATAGGTTAAGCCGTTCCCAGTAAAATATTCTACCTAATCGTTCTCCCATAGGCTTGCTTATTAATACATTTTTAATTTGATGAATCTCTTTTAGCTGGACACATTGTGCAGATTTTTCTGTACGTCATCACATTATTTGATGACACTGTATCACTCATCTATTAATATTGACACTTGGGGTATATATTTCTTCTCCACTCTCTCACCTTCCTCTTATTCCTTGTAGGTGGAGCATTACAATGTAAGCTGAGGGACGTGTTGATTTTTCTTTCTGGAGCGGAACAAATACCAGTTCTGGGATTTGACAAGCAGCCGACCATTATTTTTCAAGAGGCAATTTTAGCAACAGCTTCTACTTGTGACCTTCAGCTACGTCTTCCTACCATGCATGGAAATAATTATGATGAATTTAAAGAATCATTGATTTTATCAATAGTTTGTAACGATGGTTTTGGAATGGTGTGACTTTTTCTTGAATATTTTTTAATAATATTTTTGTGAGGAATTCCTGCGATTTACATTCCTTCAATTAGTAACTTGTAGCAAAACAAAATGAACTATTCAGTATTGTTAACTTCGTAAACAACTGGCATCAATTCCAGGGGGTAAAGGGTCATATTTGATAGGGAGGTATCCTGGCCACAACTGTGTCTTACCTTGCTGCTTACATTCCATCAACATTCAGTTGTTACGAGCTATGAGGAACACTGAAGTTTAATAATTGTTGTATTGCTGAATCACTGGAATTATGAGTAGTAGAATGGGGTAGTAGGCAGTAATAAACATTACTCGGGCAATTGCTATGAACTAACCACTGAAATGCAGTTAACTTCATAAACTATTGGGCGAGATTGGGCCCACTACTGCTGATGCAGGACTAGTACACTACAGAGGTGGATCAAATGAGGCTACACAAGGGTGGCACTGGCAACCCTAATTTAGCACCTAAGTTAAACTATTACTTATCAATAATATTCTACTAGCTTTGTTTCATAATTATAATTATGTCTAATTTAAATGTCCCATTTACAAGCTTTTTTCCCCCCAGCTCTTCAAAACAATAGGTAAAGGGTTTTATGATCACTGATTCCATTCCAATTGCAGCAGGAATTTTCAAGAGCAGGAATTGACCAGCAGGAATTTTCAAGAGCGGGAATTGACTAGCAGGAATTTTCAAGAGCAGGAATTTTCAAGAGCGGGATTTTTCAAGATCGGGAATTTTCAAGAGCGGGAATTGACCAGCAGGAATTTTCAAGAGCGGGAATTGACTAGCAGGAATTTTCAAGAGCGGGAATTTTCAAGAGCGGGAATTTTCAAGAGCAGGAATTGACCAGCAGGAATTTTCAAGAGCAGGAATTGACCTGCAGGAATTTTCAAGAGCAGGAATTGACCTGCAGGAATTTTCAAGAGCAGGAATTGACCTGCAGGAATTTTCAAGAGCGGGAATTGACCTGCAGGAATTTTCAAGAGCGGGAATTGACCTGCAGGAATTTTCTACCGGGAATCGAAGGAATTTCATGCAGCAATTTTGTCGGGGTTAGTATTCCATAACCACGCACATCAACTCCAGCTCTTTCATTTTCAATCAAGGGAGTCTCTCCCGCGCGCCTCTTTCTCCAACAAATTACCACACCCCCTAATAGTTTTGCTAATTGGTGGGTGACAGCTGAGTAGAAACCCTTTACCAATATGTTGAGTATAAGAAACCCTTTACCCATTATGAGGGTTAGAGTTAGAGTTAAACCCTTTACCATAATTTCTAATAAAAGTCTATAAGAAGCTTGTTGGCTGGTTTTGTCTCGGGGAAAGGTGACAAGAAAGCTTCATGGTCCACTGATGATGTTTTGTAAGTTAATTGTGGTTCATACACGTGTTGTCGTGTTGTTTTGTGTGGGAGGGTGTTATTATCCAAACCTTGGCAGAACTCGCAACCTAAATCCATAGAAGTGATCGAGTCCTGGTTGCAAAATGTTGAAGATTGTGTCCATATGCATGAGATTATAGTAACAAAACAAGTAGCTATGTAGTTAAACTAAGATAGCAAGCCCCTACAGGTACCTGTCTGTATCTCTTAATAAATTTTAGGGGGCGTGACTTTTTCTAGAAAAGCCAGACCCTTTGCTCGTTTTCCATACTGCAAACCTTAGCTATTGTCCACAGTATTGTTGATAAATTGTGTAGCTATAGTAACAGTGATTTGTGTGAAATATATATAGGTTTGCTTGAGAGCTTGATATGCCAGCCAAGTGTGTGAAACTCGTGCGTGATGAGTGAGAGTTGAGAGATCTGCCTAAGTGAGAGTCAGATTAAATAAATAGGTTTAGCTTAAAAATTATTACTAAATGGTAGTAGCTATGTATTGCGTAGTATGTTCAACTTGATCACGAACAAAAGGTCTTCCTAAATCTACGTAAATGAAACCTTAGTGGTATACACATTTGCACTTCATAGTTAGAACTACTGCTTTGATGGACATAGGTATAAAAACATCATATGCATCTTATGCTTTTAAGTAGATAAGTAATGGTTGTTGATAGAGCTGGGCGATCACAGGCGATACGATATTATCTTGAATTATCACAATATAGCGATATTTTTAACATGTCAATTGAAACTGTTTGCTTTTGATATGATCCTCGGCTAGCTATTGATGTAAGAACTTTGTTATCTATCCATTATAACAAAAATGGCTGCTCCTATAAAACGATATCGTGAACCAATCATATCATCTGGACATTCTCAAAATATCGTATCCCGATATTAGGTTAATGTCGCGGTGCAACGATAATACCGTCCAGCTCTAGTTGTTGATAGATGGAAAACAACGGTTTGTGTGAGTCAATGTACTTTGTGTGTGAGTGTGTTGTTGTTTATATTCATATAGATTTGGTGGTCATGATAAAAGGATTTCATAGTGGCAGCAAAACATGAGACAGAATAATGTGAGTTAGTATGAATATAACACGGGTAATTATGGTAGTCAGGATAGCGTAAGTAAGGTAATTGAAATCGAATGAGGTGAAGCTGAGAGCTTTTTTAAACTTTTAAGCAAAACCCCTCACTTTGCAAACTGTTCTATCTCAACTCCAGCCATACTATTTCATTTTCCGCGGCCTATTTCAATTGAACGGCAATTTTCCCCATACATTGGGCAATGTATCACCTTGCTCCCAGTGTGTCCATTGTTTCAACTGAAATTAGCCAAAAATAGTGACTGAATAACACGTCATGATACTTCTCACTCATTCAGTCTTCAGCAGCAGTTGCATTTCTCCCCGGCCCAACTATTTCCCCTAAAATCTAAACAAAGCACACTCAAATAATAATCAATTCTAATCATACTAACTTGTATTTCTTTAACTTCAAGTTACCCATTACATTTTTGTGTGTATGTGTATGTATGTGTGCATGTTTGTATAGGTAAAATACACTTCTTCATGATCATTGAACATGGGCAATATCTTACTGGTACTTTTGAATGGTAAGTGGTAGTGTTATGGCAATGTGTGATGGCCGAGCTATATGTCAGGTTTATGAACTGCAAGGGTCACAAAATGCAAATGTGTATACTTGCTGCACACACACACACCACACCGCACACACAAACCCACACACCCACCCACATACACACACACACACACACACACAATGAGCCCAAGTATAATTTGCTCTTAAAACGGTTTGCCAGCTAAGTTACTTTCAAAAATGTTGATTTGAAGGGTGATTTAAATCTGGTAAAGGGCAACTTAGCATATGATAGTAAGTGACTGAGATTGACAAAGTTTCACCTGGATGAATTAAGACACGTGGTGTTTGTATACATAATATTGTAATCTCAATATTATATTGTGTTGTCCATGCTGAAGATACTAAGAATAAATTCTATAAGCAGCTGTTTTGTGTGGTATTTCATTTAGGTAGGTATGGATACTGAAGTTAGTTAAGAAATAAAGGTGGGGTGGACTTGGGGATATTGGTCATATAGCTACTTCACTGAAAGGAAAATCTGATCTTACTGTACTTGTAAATTCAACATTGTTTTGCATGTTATGTAGAGAATGCACACCATCATGGATGAGTGAAGATCAGCTCTCCTGTTCTCTTCAGTTATGGAACCTTCAATTGATGATTATTTTTATAAACATTATTAGCAAATTCATATAATAACCAGTGAAATAAATATAGTCGTTAGGTAAATGATCATCACGGTTAACAATTATAACAGGAAATTCCCTGAGGTACCAGTTCAATATTGATGATCCTTCCCGATGTAATAATGTATGTTGGGCAAAGGGTCGTCAAATATGCAGGACTAAAGCTGAAGCATTAGAATAGGCTAAATGGCATTGTATTATTTACAATTTGTAAAGTGTATGTCATTCCAGTTTTAGACTGTAGCCTTTGTTGCAATGGTGTGGGCTTCATATATATTATAAAGACTAGTGCTGTATTGACAAACAAAAGCTTGTGATGTAGTTTGTAAGAGCAAATTTCAGTTAACAAGAAAATGAACAAAGTTCAGCATGATGAGATTCTTCCATAGACTTTTATTAGAAGTTATGCTCAATAGGGTGTACTAGTACACCATAAGGTGTTATGATACACCATAGGGTGTACCGTTACATCCCTTTCCGCAAGGGTGTTTCAGTACACCCTGGTAAGGGTGTATCGTTACACCCCATTTTTTACTGTGTAATAGCCTTCACAAATCAAAACGCTTGACGCTTTCTTGTATAATGATATCTTTCTAAACTGAAACAGCGGCATTAAATAATTTGAATACCAGATAATCATATGACTGGGAAAAGCCGTCATCAATAGTAAAGCTTAACCCTTTCGTTCCCAATCCCGCTTAAAAGCGGGTGAAGACCGGTTGGCTTCTCCGAATTTTTAAAAATAGTTACTTTATAGCTAGAACCTTCAGATTGCATACACAGGTGCCCAATGCGTTGGAGAAGCATCTAAAATAGCTTTCAGCCAGGGCTGCTTCGACAGTACCTCACAGCAGTTGCGTTTCTTTCTTCCTCGGCAAAAAAAAAAAACATCGGTTCTCCGTCGAATTTTAAAAAAAGTTACCTTCTTCACATCAGCTTCATTTATGGATCCAGTCATCTCCAGAGCTTTGTAGAAGCAGCGAAAAATTGCTTGAGCCCAGTAGCCTTCCATAACACATTGAAACAACCGCTTCTTTGCCGACCAAGACTTTGCGGTTTGACTTACTGTCTTCTTTTTTTTTTATAAAATCGCCAGTTCAACTGGGGGCCTCCCCATTACGTACAGGCTTAGGTAATGCTTATTACATCACAGGAAAAAAGTGAGCGTGTCGTGTGATCCAGGTAACTATGCAAAAAAAAAATTTTTTTCGAAGTCAATTTGGAAAGATGGCGTCTACCAGTTACAGTGCTGTGGAAGTTTTATACTTGCTTGATACTGACTCTAGCGACTCAGGATCAAGCGGAGAAGAGGGAGACGACATCTAGGGCTATAGGAGGCCCTGTATCAGGGTTGGGGACCAGACCCCGCCAACTCTGACACTGACAATGGAAGTCAAGAAGATGATCGATGTAAGCTTGTCTTTCTCTTGTCTTTCTCTTGAAAACTAGCAAGCTTCTGTTGTGGAAAGGACTTATTTATAGCCATATTGAGATGGAGAAAGCTGTTTAGCTATAATATATATATATTTCATTGAGTTTTGAGATTTGAAAGTGGGTTGTGGTTTGTTGAACAATTTCAAATTTTCAAAAAAATTTAATTTTTTTACCAGAATGTACTACTAGGACCAGATGTGTATGCAGTCACCGACCCGATTGTGAAGAGGGATTGTGAAGAGGGATTGTGAAGAGGAAGCAGATAAGGCAACAGGAGCAGAGTCTTCCATTGATGAAGGAGAAGATGCTGGACCTGGCGAAGTACACTCGGAGCCCCACCCCCCTCCCTCCCAAACAAAAATCCTGTATGAAACCGCATACAATACATCATAAAGTTGCAATTATATAGGATCATGAATAATTTGTTGTTTGTATTACAAATATCTTTGTTGTTGGTGTTTTTGTGTATATGAAATTGTTTTGTAGTGGAGCTCGACGTCCAATGGCGTATGTTCCTTGTGGACACTCATAGATGTCTCCTACATGATCACAATCAGCACCACACACAACAAACAACATATTTTATTGTTGAACTAATATAATATTGGTATAAAGTACATCAAACAATATTATTTCTATTTTTTTATTATTATTATTGATGGGAAAAGTGGAATTTTTTAATTTTTTTTAAAAAGTAATAGTAGAGGGCCTAAATATTATTCAATTTTCTCAATCAAAAAATGAGGGGAATCCCAAACTCTTGGTCTATTTAGTGATATATGGTTGCTATGGGGTTTTCCCAGCCAGCATCGAGTTAAAAAAATAAAACGGTAATGCACTATTCCGCGGTAGGAGATTAGATTTTTCCGCGCGCGTCCAAACAATTCGGGAACGAGAGGGTTAATACCATATGGCATTTGTAATGGATGAACAAGTAAAGTGAGGAAGACACTGTACGGTGAAGTCAGTCGAGATTCTGAGGTATTTATTAATTTTATATATATGGTACATGTGACTTGCTCACATGTCTACTAACTTATTGTTATGTGGTCTCAACAATTTGTATTTTTTTGCAGCCTCATTGAATTACATAAAGTTGGTGAAGCATTATAATATTCTTATTGCATAGAAAAATAGGGTATATGCTTTGATTCAGCTTATAATTGTAAGTTAACTCTTTGCCATTACACAATTCTGTGCCATCACAAGTGAAATTATTATATTTTCGCTTTCTGTTGGTAGGTAACATAGTGATTGATGAAATATGCAATGAGCTATGCATTAGGGAATTCACTCTCCTTTAGCTCATGAAAAGACCTCGTGTGCATGAAATAATTTCCTTACAATTATACTAAATATTAATTGAAATAAATCTCCTGTATCTCCCAGGAGAAAGGCATTCACTAACTTGTTAAGTTATTGTCTATTTTTTTTTTTTGTGCTAATAACAAAAGTATGGCAAGAACTACAATATTGGCAAAAGTTACAGGTGTAGAAAAACAGAAGGATTCTTACCATATTCATCCACACAAGTAAGAGAAGTTATCCTCCTGCTAGAACAAATATGAGCAGGGCGTACATCAAATTGGTGAGTCTGCAGCAATGGTACATAGTGGTCTCCCTAAATTAAACAAATTTTTTTAAATTCTATTTACATTTCCATCACAACAAAATATTTCTATAGCAAAGCTATCAAGTTTGACTACGTTTTCAGTGACATTAACTTCAGAAGCGACAGTGACTGGGTCTATTCTTTGCAAGAGATGTACTGGGCAAGCACCTTTGGGGGGGGGGGGGGAAGGGAAATTGCCTGGTTGTCATAAAAAAGGAACAATTTGCACAACACACTGAGTGACAATATTACCACATGTAAACGTAATTAACACTGCAGTACTTTTCTACATATTAAAAAAACAATGGAGTTGTGCCCAGGTAGGTTGAATGGTTACAGTTTGGACGTAAATCAATGGATAATTGGCAGTATTCTCTAACAAACACAACACAAATAGACAGGACAACTACTACAACCTTATCGTGCATGTGCGCTGCAGGTTAATATTTGTTTGCATCCCATATTATTCAGATGTCGAAACTAAAAAATAAAATAAAATAATTTTCTTGGCTACAGGTGTGGATTGACAAACCAACAGATTTTTTATGACGTAACCAGGGTTGTTTAAACATCACATAAAAGTGAGGGTCAAAGTACAAATACACATGTGTGGGGCTGGAGAGCAGTAGAGAGAAGAAGAAAGAGGAGAAGAGATAAAGAACATTTGACTGTGTGCCGTTTGCAAAGTTGTAGTCATTATGTGTGTGCATTATTTAGAGTGTTATAGCCATGAGAGGTAGTATTGTGCTGTGTCATTGTGTCGTGTGCAAAGTATAGTCATGTGAGGTGTGCATGGTTTAGATTGTTTTGGTGCTCCTAAATAAAGTGGGAGCACGTGTCTGTTAATTTAGTTTTGTCTTTGTTCTATTAATTCTGTCTTTCTTGTTACTGTTTGTGTGTGTTTGGATTAAAACGCCTAAACTCTCACTGATCGGTTGGTGGCTTGTAAAGGGTAGCTAACAACAACGCCGCTAGGAAGGAGCCACGGAACTTGGTGGCAGCTTATCGTAATACCCGGTGCGGCTGGAATCGACGTAAAAACTCTAATTCTCAACCGCAACCCCCCACAACTGGCGGCAGCGGTGGTCCACAATATGTACATCCAAACATCCTGATTTTAAATTGTGTTGCCCGTGAAGTGTACCACTTATTAACCCATTCACCAGCATCAGTGCCATATGGCACTCGCCGTTCATCCACACTTCTCCAATTAAAAAAACGATTATCCAATATAACGTTCTAGATTTTTGCTTATACGTTGATGTGATGCAGTACTTCCTGTAATAAAAAAACAACAACTTGAAATGGAAGCAGTGGTACTTAACTTTTTTTTAAATATGGCTACTGAAACGCTTACCTTGGAGTGTCATTCAGCCCGAAATTTTTTTTATTGTACAAGGCTCTGAAAATCAGTCAGTTTTAGTCACCAACTACCCAGAGACCATTTTAGAATGCATTACAGTAACGTATCACACAAAACACTTAGAAACAATGTCACATAATTAAGAAATAAGTCACAAGTACCTTAACAGAAGGGAAAACCAAATATTTGTGAGCTATAAAAAGAGAAAGAAGAGAGTACTGTTTGCCATTGATGCAGCTCAATTCAACTGCACAGGGTGCAGCATATCGTCAGAGTACTACTAGATACTATCCTGAAATTGGTATTTGCACACACACACACACACACACACACACACGATTCATACATGGACGTCCGGAAGGAGTTCAGAATGTGGTAAACGAGGCCACAGATATTGCGTACAGAGAATAGCATTAACTTATAAACGCAACCTCTACGTTTAAGAGAAACTTGCATATATTTACTTTTGCCATCGACCTGGCTCAAATTAAACTGACGGTATTAAACAACACAACACAAATCATAATCACTTACCATCCATTTCTCCGCAGCATGTAAGATACTAAACCGGGAATGCAAAGAATCCATGCAAGTCTGACAGTAGTAAGACTGAGGTCCACATTGCAAGCATCTTATCAGGGCATAATTTTCTTGGCAAAGTGTGCAAGTTTGATCAGTAGGCATTCCCTCTGCTTCAGTAACTGCAGATAGCATTTTCTTTCTTATTGCCGCCCAACCTATGGTAGATGATTTTGACTCTATGGAGTACATAGTAGGCTCCTCTAAAACTGGTTGCATTTCATTCTCCAGCACATCTGCAGACCTCGATGCAACAGATGCTGAGGGATTAGGATTAGGAATATTTTCACTACTCTCTGTCTGGTCTAATGAAGTTCCTGAGATATTCAAGCCCTGGTGCAAATTCTTCCTGCTAGGAGCACCGAAAGCAGGTCTAGAAGTCCATTTTAGAGGCTGCAGGACAAAAGATCGACGAGCAATTAAACCCACAGAAGGAGCAGGGAGCCAGTAGTATGATGACAGTAGGCGTGGCTCATGAATGGGTGGAGTTTATTTGGAATGTAACGTACTTCCAGGACTACGTACATTCCCTTGATTTCTACTTCCCGAACTAGGCAATATTCCTGAACCGGGTGCTACGCCAGACTAGGTCGCAGGTTCGATGGATGCTTTTAGAAAATACCGCTCTGATCTAGGATCAGCTCTGCTAGATGCTGACCTCTTCAAGTTGTCCAAAAGTTTACAAAGAAACAAAGTGTTGTCTAAAGAAGTCTCTGACAAGTTCTCTATCCTGGACCCCGACCAGGACCACCTGGAACCTAAGGTTAAGGTCAGGTACCTATTGCAACGTGTCTGTGAGAGAGTTAGAGAAGATGGCAGTGCATATGGGAGGCTAGTTAGAGTGTTGAGTGATCTTGGAGGGGAAATGAAAGGCTTGTGTCAATCTATGAGAAAGGAAAAGATGGACCAGGAGGTAGCAGGAGGTACTGATAGCAGTGGGTGTGGTGATGTGTTGTTTACAGTTCAAGATGTCTCAGATCTGGCTGAGCTAATTGTGGCTGCTAGTCACAAGTGGGAGGAGATTGGCGTAGCGCTAGGTGTGCCTGAATATGTGAGGGAAGAGTGTAGAAGTGCTGGGAGTAATCCTCTCAAGTTATCTAAACTTCTCAATGCATGGATTACAGGCAAATATAAAGATGCTAAGAGTACCACAGTAACTAGTCTGAAGACAGTGTTGTCTAGTGGTCTAGTACAATTACCCGATGTGGCTCAACATTTAGATGCATTTTCTAGTCCATTCGATAGTGCACTTGCTTCTACACCTTCATATTCAGGTAGTATGCCTCTTATAGAATATCAGTCATGTGACACTGAAGTAGCTGAGGGCAAGTCCACACTTCTAGAGGTACAAGTTAGTTGTAGTGGGTGTGAATCTTACCAGTGGAGTAAAGATGACGAACCTTTACTTGATGGAGCTGATTTTTGTGGTGTGTGTAGTAACATACTATACATCAACAGAGCTAGCCAGTGTACAGAAGGGAAGTATTCTTGTAGAGTTAGTCGAGGCAGTGAGACTGAATGTAGTGATGAGATAAGTCTGAGTGTCATATATCCTCCAGGGAAGAAAGAATTATTAGAATTCTACTCTCTCACAGACAGAGACGTACCTCAAGACTCCTGGCCTCCTGTAGGTAATCCCACTTTTATCAATCTAGTTCTTATCCAACAAAAACCCATGAGTACACGCAACTATTATACAATTCGCGGAGACATGGACGACATTCTAGAGAGCAAGGAAGTAGCAGAGTACGAGGAGGTGTTTAGAGAATACAGGGAAGGAGCTTTAGTTCTTGTTGAAGGTCGTCCAGGTAGCGGGAAGACAACTTTAGTCAACAAGTTAACTAGAGACTGGGCCACAGGAAAGAAAGTCTTACAAGGAGCTAAATTAGTGTTTCTAGTAACTCTTAGATTACTGAATGTTTCAGGGAGAGAGAAGAGTTTACTAGACTTACTTCAGATATTTTATGATGAGGATCTTAGTAAGATTATAGAGCATAGCCTCAGGAAGTGTAGAGGGAAAGGAGCGTGCTTCATTCTAGACGGACTAGATGAGTATCCTATTGGGTCTAGGAAGAATTTGGTAATTGATCAATTGTTGTTTTCAAAGACCTTTCTTCCTCACTCCATGGTTATAGTAGCATCACGCCCTGTGGCTACTGGGAAATTAAAAACAATATGTAAAACAAGAATAGAAGTTGTAGGGTTTTCAAAAGATCAGATCTACAGCTATGTAAGAACTTACCCATTCAATGATTGTTCTCCTGGCATGGCTTGCAAAATGGCTGAATTTCTAGACCAGCATACCAATGTTCTTCACATGTGTTACCTACCAGTCCATGCAGCTATGATATGTTTCTTGTTTAGTGAACTTGAAGGAGATATCCCTCACAGAGAAACACAAATCCTTGAACAATTTATAATCACCACTATAGCAAAACACCAAGCACGTAAAGGAGAAGAGCTCCATGTAAGGTCACTGAAGAACTTAAGTGGCGAAATTAAAGAATTGTTTAGCTCCATATGTAAGATAGCATTTGATATGCTTATTAAGTCCCAGCAAGTTGTCAGTCAGAGCGATGCTCCAGTTTCTATTTTTACTGACTCGGCTCTAGGGCTGCTAACAGTAGAACGCAAATCTAAACTTTATTATAGTGAAGATTTTTACACATTCAGTCATTTGAGTCTACAAGAGTTTCTAGCAGCATTTCACATGCACAAAACTCAGTTAAGAGAAGAGAGGTTGGTTATTGAACATAATCTTAGCAATGTTTGGAGATTCTATTTTGGTTTGGCTGATTCAACAAGTACAGACTGGCTGAAACCGATCATGACCGTGTGTAGTAGTTTTTTTAATGTATTTCAATGTGCCTATGAGTCTCAACTAGTTGAGATATGTGACGTGGTTATAGAAGATGGAGTGGTCAGTCTAGATAGCTGTTTAGCTGATATTATTGCTAAAAGCTATGTTATTAATGCAACAACTAAACTAGTAAGAAAATTAAGCTGTAAGGGTATGAGGGATGATGGAGTCAAGTTATTAGTATCCATGGTTACTAGCAGTAAACTTCAGTCCTTCAAGTGTCTAAAAGTTGTTCTGACGCTGGAGGAATTAGTAGAGCCATTGAATAATTTGTTGTCTCACTTGCCTAACTTGGAGGAGTTGAATATAAGACCATTATCACTAAACAAGTCCAGAATAGAATGTCTTACTACTGGAGTTACACTTCCCCATCTTAAAATTTTAAAAATTACTCACGAATGTATTTATTCCAGTCCTTTAAAAGTTTTAAAACGGTTAGCATTTGGTAGCAAACGGATTAATAAAGTATTTTATTCTTATAGCTGGGAATATGCTATCAGAAGTCATGCTGTGTTGAGAGAAATGCTTCTCTGTGCATTTGACCTTCAGAGAATTGAGGACAATCATAAGTCATGGCTACACTTGTATAACTTACAAAACTTACCTTCTCTCCCTCATGAGAGGTTATCTCGCTGTACTGAAGTAGTTCTTGTTAATTGTTGTATTGGTGATGAAGGAGCAGAGATACTGGCCAACACATTGAACACTTCAGTCTTGGAGAATCTGGTTCTCGATTTTAACAGAATAAGTGACTCAGGAGCTATAGCACTAGCTGGCAGTCTATCAAAATGTAGTGTAGTACAGGTGGTGTCTATTGAGTGTAACTCTATTGGTGACTCAGGAGCCACAGCATTAGCAGATGCACTAGTCCATTGTACCAGTCTGAGAAGACTAGACTTGCAGGGGAATAGTCTAGGAGATAAAGGAGCACTAGCCATAGCTAAAGCTGCAAAGAGTCTACCTAACTTAGATCTGTATCTTCATAATGTGAATATTACAGAGGAAGGTATTGATACAGTCCTAGAGCTAAGAACAAGAACCAGAATAAGAAGTATGGAGTTGACTTCATCGTGGGATAGTGTTAGTGAGACAGATGTAGATACTCTGAAGAATGCTTTGTACTGTGGGAATTTACCAACATTAAAAGTATCCAGTGATAATATTAACAACATTGAGAAACTAGTAGTAGACCAACAATGTGTTGGGAATGTTAGGGGAGTGTACTGTGTTTCTATTAGTGGTGACACTGTACCAACTTTGTGTAGAATCATACAGCATTTGCCAACTCTTCATCACATTGGTTGTTCTTTTGATAATGAAATAAGTTCCCATAGTGTCCATCTTCTTAGTGATTGTATAAATTCCTGCAAGTCATTACACAGTCTGACATTATCTGATGATTATGGAACTAGTTTACATTCTGGATTATTAGATGCTGTGAAGAGTTGCACTCAACTTAGATCTCTTCAATTGTCTCGTGTTGAGATTAGCTTTGATAATGTCAGTTTATTATTTGGTAGTCCTGAGTCTTGGATTAATCTACACACTCTGCAGTTAGGACGCTGTTCCATTGGTTCAGATGGTGCACAAGTTCTTAGTAGAATGCTAGAACATTGTAAGAAACTACGTAGTTTGGATCTATCGTGGAATGCCATTGGTGATAGAGGAGCAATAGCTATAGCTGAGGCACTGAAGGATCACACTAACTTACTAGAACTTCATATGAGTCGTAATGGCGTCACTTCAGAAGGTATAACTGCACTGAGTCAGGTGATAAAGTGTAACCATCTAGAACTGATTGATCTCAGTAATTGTAAGTCATTTCCTAAGTCTCTGGTAGATGTCATGTGTGGAGATTCTCTACATACACTATGTCTTAGTGATAATAAGTTAGGTGTAGATGGTATGGCAAGTCTGAGTGTAGGACTTAAGAAGTGCAAACAATTAGTAAAACTTGACATCAGTCATAATAACATTGGCACACGTGGTCTAGTATTCCTAGAGGAGGGACTTCAACATTGTACTAACTTACAAGAGTTGGATCTTAGTGGTAATAATATCACATCTGATGGAGTAGCTCATATATCTGCTATAATGAAGTATTGTAAATATTTGAGCCATCTTGATATCATACTTAATAGCATTGGTGTAGATAGTGTAGCAGTTCTAGTCAGTGGATGGCAATATAAGAGTATGTTGAGACTGGATCTACTTGATGGTTTTAATCATCCTCATGACTCAGCTTTAAGCGATGGATCTCCATGTTGTTGTAGTTGTGATCATATACTAGAACTATATTCCAACAATGACTATGTCACTATTCAAGACATGCCAAAACTTGTATCTCCAACTTATTGTGATATTGATAAGCACTGATTGAAAGTGGGCATGGCACATTTCTGGTTTGGACTCTTCTCTTGACTGTTTTTACTAATTTTATCAGTGCCCCGCCTACCTAGCCTTAGTCCCACCCTCGTACTTCTACAACATTGAAGAGCTAAGATGACACCAGCTAGACTATCTACTTCAGAACAATCTTCAAGTCAGTCCACAGGAACATCAGGACGGAGCATTTATGTGTGCTGTACTCATGAAGTAAGAATACAGATTTCTTTGTGTAATTGTTAATGTATTATATTTTTGTGGTTTTAGAGTAAAATAGGAAGACATCACAGTGATAGCACATTAGGTAAGCAAGTGGGTGTGGTATGTATGTATGTGTGTGTATAGTAGAGTGGAAATCAATATCCAAGTTTAGACTTCATAGGTGTCTCACATTTAGTGGTCATACAATCTCCACCACAATCACTCTTGATACCCTCAGAGTGCAGTGCAAGAGGTTATAGTAGTCATCCAGTTTGTCTGTCTGTCTGTCATGCTCTAATTTTGAAGATTACTGACAATTAGATATTTATTTAGGTATAATGACTTAACTCAGAACAACTCATTAAGACCTTTACTGTGCAATTTTTTAGGGTTGATTTTAGTGGGTACTGCCCCTGTCATCACATTGTAATCATGTTGAGCTAACACCTTTATGCAGTAGTTTTGCCTTATGCTGTGAAGTTAACCGAGTACTTGAATTGGAGTTCTGAGTTGAAACTATCAGTGAATGTCATTTACGTGTTAAGCTTCTCTTTCTTATGAAGACAACATTTACATCTACCATTTACATCTACCATTTACATCTACCATTTACATCCACCATTTTCATTGCACAGCTATTATTTAGAACATAGCAGATGTAGTTTTGGTATTGTGACAGAGGAACTTTTAACTGCTTAATTAGTTACTTCAGAGAACAACACTTTGTGTTTCTATTAACTTAGTGTGTTTTTGACTGTGTAGTTTGGAGTAGCCCCTATGTTCTAAATCAGTTAGCTGTCGTGAACTATCATTTGTAGGGTCCCTCAGGCCCTAAGTAGGCCCTCGTTGTGCTCGGGACGCTATAGCCTAGGGCCTTCGGGACCCAAAGCGATAGTTACCTCCGAGGCAGCGCCTAACTATTATATTGATACCTGATTGGTCTGATAAATGGTTTTATAGCTAGTGTATAGTAGCACTGAGGGTTCCTACTTTTGGAGCTTCAATTCTTCCATTCTTGCTTGTTGCAGTAGAATGATTTTATCAGGCAGTGTCTGTGTGTGTTTTGTTTCAGTATATTATGTGTATTTATGTTTACATGTTAATGTGTGTGTGTGTGTGTGCGTGTACTGCTAGCAGGTGGAGTTATGGCTGTGTAAAAGATCCTCCCACCACTCTTGTATAGCCACACCCAACTACTCCACCCACTCAGCCATGTTCACTCCACCCATTCAACCACACCCACTTTCTTTCGATCCCTACAGGATCCATCTTATCCTATGTTCAACACACACGACTCCATATTCCATCACTCTGTGTCCAAGTTTGACAAGAGGTTCCACAGCCAGAATGCCATCAGGTTACTACGGTGAGTCCACACTCCACACAAACTGTTATGTTCGGGAATAGTGTAAATTAAGTCTTGTGTGAAAGCTACTAAATTTTTTAAAATATTCCTAAAAGGAAACTTGTGCTAATTTTACATCTATTTTTTTCTGTTGTTTTGGTCTCAAGTTAAACAAGTCTTTTTCCACATTATGTTCTTATTCTTCTAAATTTTGTCTTCCATGTTGTGAGAGTTCATATTCAAGGTATTCATCTCTAATCTGTTCAGTTCCCCCTATGTAATGTCTGCCAATTGAGTCATGTGATTCATCTACACATGCATGTGCATGTGTCACATGACCTTTGTGTAACTGCCACGTGATTGTCATGTGATTGTGTGTTGTAGAGGACATGTGCGTTGTTGTCTGATGGTCTCTGTACTCATCTCAACATTCCTAAACACCCGGACTATTCACGTGCCGTGCTCATGAAGAACCAACTCCAGGAATCTTACGGAGACAGGCAGCTGAAGTAAGCAAAGCATTGTCAAAATGGGTCGGTAAAGCATCGTCAATAATAACTATAGTTGTGTGTGCATTCATGAATAAAGCTATGCCAGGTTAGTGAGGACAATGGTGTGTATGTAGGTGAGCCCAGTTGGTAAGAGATTCAGTAACGATAACATTGTATATATTCATGAAAACTGAGCCGGGTTGGTAAAGCATCATCAGTGCTAAACTGACTGTACTTTACCTGTTTCCAACGTCTGAGCTCTGTGCATTAACATTCACGTCACAAGCAGTGACTAGATGACGTATTCTGTCATGGTTACCCTGCAACAGACAGTCAGTGAGCATGTGCAGTAGCTGTAGAGTCAAACACACACTTTGAGGACAGGTGGGAGGAGCCAATCATAGTCACTACAGTGACAAGATACTTAGTCTTCTGAATATGCTTTCCTGAAATGGTCTATTCTGTTAGCTGTAGAGAAAAAACAACAACAATGACAACAACTTTGGTAGTTCAAGTTTCAACTGGTCAAATGTGAGAAAGGAAAACAAAGAGCTTATCAAGATCACTAAGTGTTGGCTGCACTTACCAGACTATGCAAGCTTAAAAGCTTGCTATCCCTAAATCTTCACTAAATATCTTGTGCTTGATTGTATTTGCCTTAACATAGTGTGCAAATTAATTAGTAAAGGATGCCACACCTCCAGCAAAGATCAGCAACTCGTATTCTCATGTGGGAACGCACACTAGGACTGGCTAGAGTTGACACAGGCAACAAACATGCTGTAATGTATTGTTTGCTAGTTGGTGTGAATGTTGTACTTGCAACATTCTGCTCAGTCTATTTTTAGTTTATTCTTTTTTGTGTATCACTACCGTGTGCTGTGAGGTTATATAAACCAAGGCCTCACCCATTTTAGTTGGATTATAGTATGTCCAAGTTGAGTTGGCGCGGTAAAAACCGTTAATAACTTTTGAACGGAAGTAGCTACGCTTCCGGGGTTTGTACCATTCGAAAGCTCGTGCCGAAGCGGTCCAGAAAATTCCCTTTAAAAACTTCTGAGCCAGCGGGAAAGTGCAGTTTCAAAACTCAATAGAAAAGTCTATGGGAATAAATAAAACCACACGTTTCCCGCCCTACACGCGGCGGGATTTAGTCACGCGCTCAAACTGGGCCAAACACGTGCGCAGTACCTCAGAGACAATTGTAAACAAAAAGCAGTCGTAAGTTTGGTGACTTCGTTTCTACCCTTCTGCTTGACATTCTGGTTCATTTTAGGCTCAGGAATTTGTTGCTATTCAAGGCTACTTAACAAGAGCAAGCTACAATGTGAGGTACGTTTGTATCACGGGTTGCTTGTCCACTCAGATTTTCTTACCTGTTTAAATAGGGCCTATTTATTTAGAAACTCAACCAATTTACTTTGCTGACCAAGATAAGATATACAATTCATCATAGACTCTACATGCCACTATTTATGCTTTAGCTGTCCATTACTCCTCATGTCTATATAGGTACAGTTCTCTATGGTTATGGTGATGCTATTTACCACCCTCCTAATTCAACTGCTGCTTGTATCTGCCACAATTTCATGTCATCATAAAATTATATAATATATATATTGTACATGTCATTATAAAATTATGGTAATTGTCATTTTTTTTTATAATTTAAAAAAAGTTGAAATTTAACAAGTAGATATAAAATATAGTAAAATCATGAATAAAATGATATGAATGATTCAGTGTGAAGGACAAAGTAATACTGGAATGTGTGTGGCCATAGCTAAAGTGTAGGTGATGTGCTGGATTCTTCACATTACTGTTGAGTACTTCAGAAATTCGTCACACCAAGAAATAAGAATAGAGTTTAAATACACGCTTAAGCACACAACAATCAGACTTACTTGAGGAGGCATTCCGCCGCGGTCCTGTGCTTCTTTCCTCTAAGCTTTGTAGCTCCAGATAACCCTCCGCAACCTTCAACCAGTTTTAGCGCACAACTAGAAGCTCGTACAAACTATAAACTACGAGTGATTAGTTATAACTGGGCATATATTGAATACAGCCGCGGAAGAAACTGCTTTAGCTTCTTTTTCATTTCAACAAGTAAACTTACGGTAATAATGCGCACCTTGGACCCGCCCCGTTTTTACTGTGGGCGTCGACGTTTTCGCGCGTTTGAGCTCTACTGTCATGTGACCTTAATTGGTCTCCGGTTTCGTCAAGTGCATTCCTCTTTTGCCACATTTGTGGTCGCGCCAACTCAACGTGGACATACTATAGTAATACCACTGTGTACACGCACTAGTATTACCACTGTGCACACACAAACTAGTAATATCACTGTGTACACGCACTAGTATTACCATTGTGTGCACACATACTAGTATTACCACTGTGTACACACATATACTAGTAATACCACTGTACACGCACTAGTATTACCACTGTGTGCACTAGTAATGCCACAGTGTGCACGCACTAGTATTACCACTGGGTGGGGGTGACGATGGTGGAGAGGGAGAAGGAGATGTGGATGGTAAAAGTGTGGAGTCATGGTTATGAGGTGTCTGAGTATGAGGTGGAGGATAGACAATGTCTTTCAAAGTCCCGGATTTTATCATGCAGGTACTTCTGCCTCTCCTGTACGGGGCTTCCAGTCTTGGTGGTTCTTCGTGAGGAGGGTGAGCGTCTTCTCAGCATCACATCGCATCTTTCTCAACCAACTTTGCCTGGTGTACCTGAGGAGAAAATCATGCCATCAAAGGCTCCCCTCTTGAAGTATGGCTGGAAGTGTTCTGGTGTTGAGGGGTCTGAAGCCTCGACGTCAGAGTCTGAGGGATCCAGGGGGTCATATAAGTTGAATTCATCCTCAAAAAGAGGAGGAATAGACTCGGACTCAGAGACATCACTAGAACCTTTAATAATGTATTATTTTTTATTTTTTATTTTAAAATTAGTAAAAATGTAATACCTTCTTGCCCAGTGAACATGTCAGACTATAAATATGCTAATTACATGATGTGGTCACAGCAATTCATTCCTTCCATTTTTGACCAGTGGGCATGTCCGACTATGAAGGAGGAAGGAGTGTAGCTCGGAAAGCATTATGAATATGAATGAAAATGGAAATTATTGCTATGAGAAATTATTGCTATGAGTATTAATATTTCAGTTTGTGTATATTTTTAGTGGGAGACACAGAGTGGCTTTGTGATGTTGCTTGTATTAGATATTGGAAGATGTAGGTAATTCACCCGGTGTGAAGGTGTATTGGGGCATGTTCCACATTTGTAGGTTAGGTTAATGTTCATATCTTTCTCTCCCCTCTCCTTTCCCATCCTATCTGTTCAAATTTCTCTCTCCTCCCTAATTAAATTGCGTTCACAGCAACACCCCTCATTTATATGAATAATTCATTTTCGCAACTATAACTCTCTAGTATTTTCTATCCAAGTTCCCTTTCTCATCCATTCTGGTCCACTCCCCTCTTTTTCCGTGGTAATTAAATTGCATTGACTGAAATTCTTTCCCTCTCTATTTCCCTAGCTAAATTAAAGGCAATAATAACTCACTGCTACACTGACACCCTAGGCAATTTCTCACATGAACTCCCTTAAACCACAATACACACATCCTGAATTTTATTATTTTGGAGCCCCCCCATACTGAAACATCTTCCTACACCACTGTAAACATGAAGTTGACAATGGAATAATATTAAAATTTGGTACAATTATGTTGAAAGAAGTTTACAAATGGTGGGTGCTTAGGGTCATTAGGAATTCTATTTTTTTTAAAATGGTGTTGATTAAGTAAAAATATGACCATGATACAAATGAAATCATGACAACTTTATTTGTTTTATACCACAACATATTGGGCAGTACCAATTATCTTCTGGCTCCTTATCCAGCTTTGCACAATTCCTGCAACCATTGTTACAATTACATCACTACAGTTGACAAGAAACTAAAGAATGATATGGTACTCACCAATGGCTCCATTTATCACAGGAATCACACTGTACCATATTCACTGTAGTAGTGATGCTTTTGCACAAATTACAAGCCCAGTTCTCCTTCAATGATTCCACTGTAGTAAAAAGGAAGAACAATGGAAATACTGTTATGTTTAGAACTGCTACACACTACCTTCTTTTTTTACAGCAGCCCAGGCATAAATAGTAAAGTACTGCTGAAAATCTTCTAATGGTTGTTTACAATCCAAAATTGTTTCATTAATTGGACTCCTTATTCCAGCCAGACCAATCAACTTCTGCTTCACTATAAGATCCTGAACCGCAGTCTTTTCACTTAGCAGCATGAGAACACCTACATGACTAATATTTATAAATACAAAAAAATTAACTCACAATATATATTTTGCTGCATAGGAATAAATTTGTTTTGACTTTTCTTCACTAATAATTCCGTGATTACTAATTTTTCTTTGTCTGTGGGCTTTGCAAGTCGGACATTAGCTCTGCTCCTCTTTTTCTTTGTAGAGAAAAATCTCCTTTGTGGCTGAATAAGAGTGTTTGAGGGCTGATGTTTCACTTTGGGCATATTTATATTTACTTCCTTAGCCTTAATTAGATTTAAAGCTGACTTTACCATTGTATTTATTTGTTGTAGAAGCTGTATATTTGATATTGTCTTGACATGTCCTGACAACACCATTAGGTTGTTATGGATATTTTCCTGACACTGTTTAGGATCATCTGTGGCTTGTGATGATTCTCTTATTCTCTGCAATGGCAAAATTGGGGAACGAACGGCTTCATTTAAGGTTTCAATAGATATGCTACTTGAAAATGATTGTACTAAAAGGTGAACATGTTTGCATATAGTAGCCCGAATTAACGAATCTGGACAATCACATGAATACATGTGTATGCAAACATTGCAGTCTGTGCACTTGACGTAACAGTTGTAAGGACAAATATCATTTTGCTGAACAACATGATAGGAATTATTTCCATCAGCAGACTTCACTTCCCATGTCAAAAATTCATCTGTTTTTTGGACAAGATGCAGTGGCAACTTCATACTACTTTGGTGCCTCACATTGATCATCTTAATTCTTTCACTGTTTTTCCCCTTCTCTAACTTAATAAGCCTTTCAAATCCCTTATCTCTTGCAAGCTTCAACAAAGTTCCAATACATACGTCTAATCGTTTATTTACTTTCCCCTTTAAGTAGACATATTTCAGTACCTTGTGGAATGCTTCTACATACATGTTTGTGGTAATAAATGACTTCTTTCGATAGCATGCAGCCCACTGCATTTTTCTTTTCACATAATAACTATCAAAATAGTCAGCAAAACTGCAAGTGACTGAAGACTTTCTTAGACTTTTTATAGTCTGCTCAAGTAATAGTTCAAATTTATGGGTGTCAACTTCTTCAAGAAGTATCCTTAAATTGTGGTACAGAGTAACTTTCAACTGGTCGTTAGAAAATTGCTTTAGATTTTCTCTCCATGCCCTGTCTACATGCCAAATGCAAAGGAGTTTATTAGGTGGCTCAACAGTAGTAAATGTTGCAACCCAAGCTGTATAAAATTGTTCTGCCAAGTCTGACATAAACCACTTTGGAGTGAGTGTTCCAACCCTCTTCTTGATTTCTTGGAAGAAACTCAACATAATATTCTGGTCTTCTCTATTAGATATGCACCAGGCAACAGGAAATCCTTCACCATAATCATCAATGACCACTACAGTTATAAGTAAAAAATCATAACCATTTGTTCCATGGGTGCTATCGACACACACTACTCTGTCACAGCTAAACTGCTTGATGAAAAAATAATCATGCCGTTGTTTACTTGCTCTTAGTAGTGAAGGTGAGCAATGTCATACTTTATAAATGAGGACCTAGGACTAAGGTAAAAATTCAAGTCTGTCCTGCAGATTCTGGGACAGTTGGAGCCTATGAAATTTAGGCTGTTAACATTCCAACTCCAACATGCATCTACATCTTCTCACACAAGAACTAAAAAATTAGTTTTATGATGTTTGCTGTGTAGCTAAAATTAAAATGACACCTATAGTGACTACAGACAGCAAATTCAGAGATTTACAGTATATCTGGCAAAAGAGAATCAGCTTTCAGGCCACGAAACTACTCACCTAGACTTGAAGCCCGTGTACACCATAGCGCAAGTTCCACTCTAGTCCAGTCCATAACACATTGGTATAACAATCTGGCGGAGCCGAACCCTTTACCATCCCTGATCGTTTCCCCGCGGGTAGCATATCAGGATTGGTAAAAGGTCTTTCCCCAACTAATCATTACAGCATGCAACCTTTGACAATGATTTGGACGACCATTTCCAGTCTTTACTAATACTCTTATGGTAAAGGGTTTTTACTCTATTACTCTAATGGTAAAGGGTTTTCGGTTAGGGTACGAAGTTACTGTGTAGTTGAAAATAAACCTTCAAATAGATGAGAAGTAATCTGTTCAGTTAAACTTCATAGCTGGGTCACAAGTTTATCCTTTGGCTAACTCATTGGGAAAATTTCAAAAAAGTAAAATTAAAAAAAAAAGGAATAGCTATAGCTAGCTATCAGGTCCTTTTTTTATGTGATCAACCAAATTATTTATTATTGTTACAGTAATTACTAGGTATGTCAATTTTAATGAAGTTGAGTGCTAGGGAGATACAGGCCCATCAATTCTTGCCCTTCTTATGGCACTAGACAGATGCATGTCTCTGAACCATGTACTACTAGACGTTTTTAGTTGTGCCAACTCACCCATTGCCTTTTAATTGACATTATTATATTATTATTATTATTATTATTATTATTATTACTATTATTGTTATAATGCTTATTATCTGTGTATCGAACTACATTCTGAGTTTTGATTTATATACTTGAAAAAATTGCTTGTTTAATTTATTTAATGCGCCATGCATAAGCTGTGAAGCAATTAAATAAAGGATTAAATAAGAATGAATGAATGAGAATAAATAAATGAGAACGAAAATAAACAAATGTATGAATTATATATAGCCATATACATGACAGTGTATAGCTACATCCTGCATTTTACATTTATTAACTCCAAATAGTAGTGATATACTATCTGTGAACTTACCACTTCAGTAAACTCCAGTAGATGCCTAGTATACCTCAGGTGTTACTTAGACTACTGTGTTTGTACACTTTGCTTGGTAAAGCAAATAGTAAGCAACAAACATTAAATTAAAGTTCAGGTTCATAAAGCTTTTAAAGTCTCTTCTTGTGTATGGTAATCTCAAAAGATACTAGTATTTGCATTGGAATATCTTACATTATTATAATTAAGCTATTTAAAGTTAGCAGAGAGCTAACAGGAACACTCTCAGTACTTAATGAATTAATTAAAACAAAGTGATAATGAACAGCATCATTTAGTTGCTATACACGTCAGGGGAAAATATTGGACTTGAGCATCATTTAGTATACACACCAGGTTAAAACATTGAACTTGAGCATCATTTAGTATACACACCAGGTTAAAACATTTGGCTGTCTAAAGTAGAGTATACTTCTGTTATACTCCACAAGTAAACATCAAGATTACATAGGGTATGTATACTACTAGTATAACTTTGTTATACATACGTGGTTTCACATAAGTATAACATATTTTTTGCATGGTGTACGATATTAAAACTTGGCATTCTAAAACTGAGCATTCTTATGGTAAAACTAAACCTTTTGTCAATGTATTGATCCACAGCGTGAGGATGCTTACCTGGTTGTTGTTATGTAGGTGATCTTTACCGACTGAGGGTGGGTTGGTACAGGGTCTCTGTACACTGTTAAAAATGGGGTGTATGGGAATCCCGTTTTGGGGTGTCCAGGTAACACTGGCTGTACTACTCCGCATGGGGTGTTTCCATTTCACCTAGAGGAAGTGTTCAGTTACACCCCTGTACACCCTTTATTATACCAAATGGGGTGTTGTGGTACACCCATGTCCAAGTTCTACTACACCCCTATTAGGGCACATAATGCACCAAATATGGTGTTATTGATACTCTACCAATGGGGTGTTGTGATACTCCCTTAAACTAGCTACTACAACACTCCAAATGGTGTTCTACAATACCCACTTTATAGCCATATATTTTAGTGTGTAAAATGTATTCCAGTAATCAGCAAATGCAATAAATATTGGTCCGTGATGTGACATTGTATCTGTGTGATAGGTGAAGAATCAACTGTTCGTGAATGAATGAAGATGTTCAGCAACTCGTACATCCAGGATGATTAGAACTGTTCATCACTCATGTCAGCTGTGATCTACAAACAGCAACAATAAACAAAAAACATAATGGTAATTGACTTCGGATATTCCATACCTTTCCCAAATATCAGCATGTCATACTTTTTTCAAAAGTAAATATAAATAAAACATATATTGCACTTGTTTAAAAATGACTACAACAACAATAGTAATGTTTAGAAGACAATAAGGACCCAACTTCGTTTATTATTCCATGGACATAATTTGACACTCAAGTCATGTCCATTCCCACACTTTCTCTTGAAGTCTTTATGAAGTTCATCCACACTTTCATTTAACCTATTAGTATCATATCAACACTATATGATTGGAAACATTCTACTAAATGTCTTTTGTATTGATACCCACTTGTGTACAAACTGACTGTTCAGTTCCCTACCAGTCTTACTGCACACTTCATGTAATAGTTAAGAACAAACTAAAATATTTCTCTCTCCTCCCCACCATACACTCACACTATGACGATCAAATAATTTTCAAATATAGCTTAAGCAAGGTCCTTTACCAATAAGAAGTGCCCATGATACAGAGTGCCTGTGACCCTTTATCAACATGAAGTGTCTATAACACAGACCTTTATAGTGCCTGTGACCCTTTACCAATACAAACATGATACAGACCTTTATGAAGTGTCTGTGACCCTTTACCAACATGAAGTATCTATAATACAGACCTTTATAGAGTGCCTGTGACCCTTTACCAATACAAAGTGTCCATGCTACAGACCTTAAAGACGGCCCTGTGACCCTTTACCTACATGAAATGTCTATGATACAGATCTTTCCAAAAGGTCCTACAGGATCAAATATTGTTTACCTAAGTGCCTATAACAAAAACCTTTTTAAAAATAGTCCAAGTCTATAGTGTATATAACACAGACTTTACCAAGTGGAATCAGAAAACTTTATTAAGTAAAGGTTCACTGAAGTCATTTTATAGGGACCTTCAGTGGGATCAGAAACAGAACTGTATACAAGTGCTATATGATTGTATAGGCTGCATGTGACCCTTTACCAACATGAAGTGTCTATAATACAGACCTTTATAGAGTGCCTGTGACCCTTTACCAATACAAAGTGCCCATGCTACAGACCTTAAAGATGTCCCCGTGACCCTTTACCTACATGAAATGTCTACAATACAGATCCTTCCAAGGTCCCACAGGATCAGAAATTGTTTACATAAGTGCCTATAATACAAACCTTTAGTCTATAAAGTGTATATAACACAGACTTCACCAACTGGAATAAGAAAACTTTATTAAGTAAAGGTTCACTGAAGTCATTTTTATAGGGATCTTTAGTGGGATCAGAAACAGAACTGTATACAAGTGCTATATGATTGTATAGCTGCCAATTGCTGCCTACACGGTCTATCAAGCCGCTTATTTCATTCAATCAATCAAACTATAGCTTACAATAAATTACTGCTGTTAATCTAGCTCCACTATTATAGAATTTACGCTAAATTGGATAGCCGTAAAAGTTACTAGAATTTTGCCGCTACCCCACTGTGGGCCTGCCCACATGAGATCTTTATCAATGTTAAGTTTTGTAGTCAGAAGTATTTTTGTTGAGTTTTATTGTCATGTGCAGTAGGTAGCGGTAGCGTGTGTATGTGTGTTAGCAAGGATTGTACGATCACAAGACCAGAACATTGCAGCATTTTGTGTGAACAGTAGGCGGGAGTTTGTGTCTCGTGGTTCGAGTGAGTTCTATGTCACATCATCTCAATTCGCTGTGTCGTTATCCTGTGTTTAAAGTAATTTAATCCTACCTAAAACCTATTCCTTCGGGCGGTACAGTTCGCCGGGTAGTCAGCAGGAGGCATACACTCTGGTGGCAGCAACTACTTTGCTGTCTCCAGGTGCGAGCGAGAGAAGGGAGCGAGTAATCCAGACCTAATCGAGCCCACACCCACATCATTCTAATTTAATACAGATAATAACGTTTATCAATAACATATGGCATTTTAAAATAGTAATGTTTAGCACTCCCTATGAATCTTCTAGAACACATCTGCTCGGTAAGGAATGTCTTGTCACAACAACGTAAATCAGATATATGGTAAAGGGTTCCTGATCTAAACAGGTACTTGAACCTGGTCAACCAAATAAATGGTAAAGGGTGTGTTGTCACAATAAGGTAACACAAGTACTTGGTAAAGGGTTCCCGATCCTACATCATACAATTTCATGGTAAAGGGTGCCTTGAATATTTAGTAAAGAATTCCTAAAACCTTGGAAAATATTGAGGTTGTGTCACAGGCATTTGGTCAACCGTAAAGTATGTCAAATACAGTAACCCAGTCTAGAACTTGGTAAAGGGTCCCTAATTCCAATTAACAGGCCCATTCACCAGGACTCACATTTAGTCAGCAATCACACGTTAGGTATCTGACAAGCATAAAGTATTTAAACAGTTATTGTTGGAGTGAGAGAGTTGACAGTCCTGTGATAGGCACTATTAAAGGTGTATCTTAGTTACTAGGCTAATCCTACACAAGGAGTCTAGCTATCATGGTATTTGGTAAAGGTCACCAATCCTAAAAGAGGTGACATTTCAATATATTGGTATAGGGTGTCTTGTCAATAGACATGTTAAACGAAACTAACTCTCAATTTTTTGTGCCACATGATGCAGTTTTCCAACCAATGGTCACTAATGTATATTAGCCTCTCTACTCTAACGTTATAAGTGATCATCACGCAACCTTTGTGCATTATCTTATAATTCAAATATCAGCTACAAAATCCAAGCACTAAGTATGTGGAGGTACTCTACTAACTAGAAAAACAGAATCTCACCGTTAATATAGAAGTGCAGCATGTATCTGCCGTTACTAGAATCATTTGGGGGCTATTCCACAGTGTCAGCTGTCCAGTGGAGGCGCACTGTAGAGTAAAGTCAGACCTATTCAGACTTCTATATTCACAAGTTCCAGTGTCCTCATAGACTCCATCAATGCTGCAGATAGCACGGTGGAACTCCCAACAGCCTGAAAATAGAGATGGGAAAAAAAGTTAATGAAAGAAACCTCAAGATGTGTTGACTCCTGATTCTAAATATAGCCCAAACATGTGCTTGCATGCATAAAAGGTCATCAAACACTCCTGACTTGAGTAAATATGAATGTGTGCTAAAATGTGATCGAGTACTTTTAACACAATAGTAACTCCTTATCAATGTCTCAGTACTCACATTGCCCCATGTTATGCCAAGCAATACAATCTGTGTCTGCAGCTCTATCCCTGTTTGTCAGCAGTGAATCTATAAAATACACAATAATTAACCCTTGACTGAGGTTAGGGTTTTATAGACAGTTGCCTGATCACTACTGCAAGTTCCAGATAAAATATGCATTCACAATTTAGAAGTAGCTGGCTACTGTCTACTACTACATAATGACTGCCAAAATTTTGAACCAACATCCCAGCAGATTTATTAGCATATATTCTAGGGGCTGCATCTATGATGCTGAGGCTTCTCTTTACTGCTGCAAGATACTAATACAATTTTCAATCAATGGTCATTAAAAAGTTGTAGCTACCCTAAGTCAAACTCAAACATTATACAAATAGCGCACACCACAAATTACGATCACACTAGTTCACCCACACTAAATCACTACCACTAAAAATTTACTTCATCTCAATCACATCTCTCTTCAGGGGGGCTCCGTCGAGCCTGACCTTCACCATCTGCCTCGTACAACTCACACCAACACCACGCACAAAATACGCGAAAACTGGAGAATTTATACCACGCATGACGGACAATGGTTGGTAAAGGGTCCTTACTACAAGCTGGGGAGAAAAGGGCGTGGCTGCACTACGAGGAGTAAAAGACACGTTGCAAACTTAGTTGGGCGGAGCCCGACCTCTGCTGGGGAGAGGTCGGGTAACAAGCCTATACCCGGGTTTGTTCCCTGCTGCAACGTACGTTGCAGTCCAATCAGATTGAAGTGTGGTTAAATGCTAAGGGAATGGGTGGGCGGACAGGAATACGCCTACGCAGAAATATACGTACACACAAGGAGCAAGAAATGTGCGTGGGTGAAAAGAATGGCCACAAATCGTAAATCCCACACAATCGGTTCATGACGTCATGATTAGCTGACTCAGCAGGAACAAACCCAGGTATAGGCTTGTTACCCGACCTCTCCCTTCAGCAGAGGTCGGGCTCCGCCCAACTATTGCAAACTTACATGAAACGTCAGAGGAAAACCCCTCACCTGGAAGCATCATTTACAATTTTTAGGTAGGTTTTGTCTCAGGTGATTTATACAGGTGGGGGGATTAATTTAGCCAAATGATAATATTGAAGTCAGACAGATGAAAACAGGACAAACTATTATGAATTATGCACCTCAACTTTATAAAAGAAGTATTTATTTTAAACGAACTAACAGTACAGTAAGGCTGTGGTTTTTCATATATCTTTTTAATTTTTTTCTTAAAATGTTTTGTCAGGGAAAAAGTATGGAGGGTGAACGAAATGGGATGGGGGGGGGGGAATCCCAGCATTGCTATAGTCTCTATGAAACCCTGCCTTTACCTACCCCTATGCTGGGAAATGTGTGATATAATTATAACATAGTTCTGATTCAAATCTCCTCCTCTCTCTTCCTCCCAATAACGTCCACTGCTAACTTGCAGTTTTGTAGAACTTGGTAGTAACCACTGAGGAGTGGCTGTGAACTTAAGCAGAGAAAGTGGCTAAAGATTAAGATAGTGGGAAGGGTTGAAAGAATTGCATCTATAACAAATTTTTGGGCTTATAAGTGGTAGAGATAATACTACCAACAGTGTAAGGAAAATGTTTTGAATGCTTACACTGAGTCTCCATAGATGATTGGCATTTTCCTGAATTCTAAAAGCCATATCTAAATACAGCAGTAATGTGCTTTTAGCCAAAAACCCAAGTGTGATACTTTTATGTTCAGTTAGATTTTAATTATGGAGCATCCTGGTAAAGGACTAATTACATTCCTTTTGAATACTAATACCACCAGACCCCTTCCCAGTATAGCAGCGGGTAAAGAGTTTGTCTAGGTGAGCTAAAGCCTTGATACGGCCGCACAAAGTTACTAGTTTGTTTCTCATGCAACCATCACTGAAAAAAAAATTTTTTCAGGGTCGTTGATAATGGTCCTGATGTCCATTTCATGTCCATGGGTTAGTACTACTCTCATAACCCTCTGGCTACACAAGTTTTATTGGAGAACAGCTATATCAGACGTAACATTAGCATGCTATTTGAAGCACACTGATATCACCTTGACCCAACAACAGCTCCACTGTGAATAGCTTTTGTCCATCTATTGCGCATTTGTAATAAATTCAAAATGCAATATTTTTTTAGTTCTGTCACTTTTGGTGAAGGCTGGGTCGGTGGCTTGGAAAATGTGAATGGGAAACTAGTGCTAGTTATATCCTGCATTGAACCCACTTACTTGTGTGTGTGTGTGTATGTGTGTGTGTCCCTACTCTCTTACCCTTTACCTGCAATAGATGTAGTCGGTCATTTAGAAGGGGCCAAGATTATAGCTAGACACAGATGTGCTACAACAAGACCAAGAAAATGATTAACCACTATGCAACTGTCAATCTGCTTAGCAGAGGAGCATCACCCTTTGAGGGTGGCACGGTTCAAGGTGTGTGTGTGTGTGTGTGTGTGTGGTTGTGTGTGTGTTGTGTCCTTGGCTCAGGGCCAAGTTCAAGCCCCACTCTGGCAATTTTCCATTTGGTTTTCCATATGCCTCCAGCCAGTCCACCCAGCTGTGATTGGGTACCTGGCATTTGCTGGGGTGCAAATTCAAGGCCTTTCTCATGAAACAGCAATGGTCCAGGGTGCAAGCAAAGCTCCTGGAGCCAGGCTAGGAACTCGCAGGAGAATAGGCCTTTCCTCACAGCAAGTGGCGTGGCCACCCAAAGACCCATGGCTCACAGTGCCTGCTTAGTGCACAGGCATCCTGGGTCTGCCAGGTGTGCATGACCGCTTAGCGGCAGCAAGAGATTTACAAATTTGTATTTGGATGTGTGTGCATGTTCTTAGATGGACACTAATTGGTGGAGTTGAGGAACTATGAGCACGTGTTGGAGGATGTACTATGCTAGATGTTTGAACACAGCCATGTGAAGCACCACTGTCTTGTTCATAAGAGCTACAGGTATGTAACTGGGATATATGTTTTTGTTGCATTTTATTAATGTTTTCTCTTTTTGTCAGGCTGTAACGATTACAATGAAGTGATTTCAAGAAGTAAATGAAGACTATCTCTAAGTACAAGTGACGTTTGTACGACATGTCTATCGAACATTACGTCTTTGTTTCTTTCTTTTTGTGATTATTTTACTGTTGATTATCTTTTGTTGGATTGTGATTATTGCATGTCTGTATTAAATGAATTGAAAAAAATAAAGGAAATCATATGATCAGCTGGTAGTGTTGAACCTAATATTCCTGTCTGCTTATTATTCTGCTGCAAATGGACGTTTATCAGGGATACAGAGGGCGATAGCAACAGAATACACCTCATTACTGGGGACAGGTGGTGGTGTTATTGTGATATTTTGATCAATGACATGCAATCACAGCAGTGTTGTTGTTCCTTAGTTATTCTAAACAATGCTTACACACTGGCTATGCTATGCATGTATGCATACAGATCAAACCATCTCATCAGATTCATAGACCAGTGTCTACTGCACTCTACCCGTAGTTTTTAGATACATTAGCAACATATTTCTCAAAAGTCAGTTTGGCCCAGATCACAGGTGGAGGCCTTGGTCGCTATGCAACTGGTCCTGCAGAGGTGTGCAGATGGTGCAGGTCACAGGTGGAGGCCTTGGTCGCTGAGCAATTAGTGTCATGCTGCAGGGTGTGCAATGGATTTCCAGATAATCAGTAATGCATGCATATTTAATATGCATGCATAATAATATATCATGCATATTTAATATGCATGAGGCGCGAAATCCAAGACCTTGCGGATTAAACATGTCCTTACTTATATAGTAGAACAAGTTCTTCCTTTATCACACTAACAATACTTATTACATGGTGACCATGGGCTCCTCCTACGTAAGGTGGAGCCATAGCATGATCCTAAGCAAGTATCAATTTAATTGCACAGCAACTGCAGTCTCTCTATATACCATTTTTCTTGTGTCTGAACTGATTGTTATGCAATTTGTATTTAGATATGTGCCATAGGTTAAAAAATAGGTGGAGGTTGTGATCCTGTGCAAATGTTAGTGTCATCATGAGCGATGCAATAGTACAATGATGAGGTTTATGTAGTTAGCACCCACCACACTGAATGCATAACAACTGCATGGCCTTCCTACCTATGGTATCCTATATACCTTACAGCACAACTTTTTGTACATGCATCTCAGGATATGGAATGTGTGCAATTGGATCTAATGCATCTATAAGTTGAGGCCATAGTCGCAATAGCATTCCCTCGATGTGTAACGGGTTCTGATATTCTTTACTCCGATTTTACACTTGCCAAGTTAGTATACTCATGTTTGCTTGCTGCCTTCTACTTATTTAAACAAAACTGAATAAAAATAATAATATACAACAGTTTTAGTAACAGGTCCTCAATCACACCACAACAGAACCAAGCAAGCTTACTGCTAACACACACCCATTTTAAACTTTGATTTTCTGCAAATAATTGTAGCATGTCACGCTACCAAGTCTACTAGATCATATGAGTGTGAATGAAACGAAATCAGTGAAATGACAACTAGTACAGCTAGTTTGTAGTTCAGTCTCATAGAAGATGTATACAGTAGAGTGACTGCAGAGAACCCCAAGGCTCCCAGAGAACAGCTCATGGAAAACGATCTCTGAATGGTAGACATATGACATTCCCAGCAGTCCGGATGACCAGATCCTTTGGTAAATTAGACTCCATCACAAGCAAAGGCCAACTTAGATTATTACCTACATATAATAATAATAATAACAGCGGTAGTAGTAGTAATACTAATAATATTACTAATAATAATAATTAACAACAACAGCAATGTATAACTAGAAAAAAAAAAATCATGACTGATGAGGATAAAAATAATGAAATTAGGATAGTAATACTATAGCCGAGTCATTAAAAAAAAATAAAAATGTGTGGCATTTAATTGAAATACAACAGCAGTGACAGGCTGACAGACAGAATTATTGACAGACTGACAAACTTATTGAGTGACTGACTGACAGATTGACTGACTGACTGATAACAGATTGACTGACAACACACTGACTGACTAACAGATTGACTGATGACACATTGACTGACGACAGATTGACTGATGACACACTGACTGACTAACAGATTGACTGACTAACAGATTGACTGACTGACAGATTGACTGACTAACAGATTGACTGACGACAGATTGACTGACAGATTGACTGACTAACAGATTGACTGACTGACTGACAGATTGACTGACTAACAGATTGACTGATGACAGATTGACTGACGACAGATTGACTGATGACAGATTGACTGATGACACATTGACTGACTAACAGATTGACTGACGACAGATTGACTGATGACAGATTGACTGACGACACATTGACTGTTGACTGACTGACAGATTGACTGATGACACATTGACTGTTGACTGACTGACAGATTGACTGATGACACATTGACTGACTAACAGATTGACTGACGACAGATTAATTGACGACAGATTGACTGACGACCTCTAGTTACTGTCATATGAGAACCTCATTACTACCTCTAGTCACTGGTAATATGAGAACTCCATCACTACCTCTAGTCACTGGTCACATGAGAACCTCATCACTACCTCTAGTCACTGGTCACATGAAAACCCCATCACTACCTCTAGTCACTGGTCACATGAAAACCCCATCACTACCTCTAGTCACTGGTCATATGAGAACCCCATCACTACCTATAGTCACTGGTCATATGAGAACCCCATCACTACCTCTAGTCACTGGTCACATGAGAACCTCATCACTACCCTCTAGTCACTGGTCATATGAGAACCCCATCACTACCTATAGTCACTGGTCATATGAGAACCCCATCACTACCTCTAGTCACTGGTCACATGAGAACCTCATCACTACCCTCTAGTCACTGGTCACATGAGAACCCCATCGCTACCTCTAGTCACTGGTCATATGAGAACCCCATCGCTACCTCTAGTCACTGGTCATATGAGAACCTCATCACTATCTCTAGTCACTGGTCACATGAGAACCTCATCAATACCTCTAGTCACTGGTCACATGAGAACCCCATCACTATCTCTAGTCACTGGTCACATGAGAACTTCATCACTACCTCTAGTCACTGGTCACACGAAAACCCCATCACTACCTCTAGTCACTGGTCATATGAGAACCTCATCACTACCTCTAGTCACTGGTCACATGAGAACCTCATCACTACCTCTAGTCACTGGTCACATGAAAACCCCATCACTACCTCTAGTCACTGGTCACATGAAAACCCCATCACTACCTCTAGTCACTGGTCATATGAGAACCCCATCACTACCTATAGTCACTGGTCATATGAGAACCCCATCACTACCTCTAGTCACTGGTCACATGAGAACCTCATCACTACCCTCTAGTCACTGGTCATATGAGAACCCCATCACTACCTATAGTCACTGGTCATATGAGAACCCCATCACTACCTCTAGTCACTGGTCACATGAGAACCTCATCACTACCCTCTAGTCACTGGTCACATGAGAACCCCATCGCTACCTCTAGTCACTGGTCATATGAGAACCCCATCGCTACCTCTAGTCACTGGTCATATGAGAACCTCATCACTATCTCTAGTCACTGGTCACATGAGAACCTCATCAATACCTCTAGTCACTGGTCACATGAGAACCCCATCACTATCTCTAGTCACTGGTCACATGAGAACTTCATCACTACCTCTAGTCACTGGTCACACGAAAACCCCATCACTACCTCTAGTCACTGGTCATATGAGAACCTCATCACTACCTCTAGTCACTGGTCATATGAGAACCTCATCACTATCTCTAGTCACTGGTCACATGAGAACCTCATCACTACCTCTAGTCAATGGTCATATGAGAACCTCATCACTACCTCTAGTCACTGGTCATATGAGAACCTCATCACTATCTCTAGTCACTGGTCACATGAGAACCTCATCACTATCTCTAGTCACTGGTCACATGAGAACCTCATCACTACCTCTAGTCACTGGTCACACGAGAACCTCATCATTATCTCTAGTCACTGGTCACACGAGAACCCCATCGCTACCTCTAGTCACTGGTCACAAGAAAACCCCATCACTACCTCTATCCACTGGTCACACGAGAACCTCATCACTATCTCTAGTCACTGATCACATGAGAACCCCATCACTACCTCTAGTCACTGGTCATACGAGAACCCCATCACTATCTCTAGTCACTGGTCACATGAGAACTTCATCACTACCTCTATCCACTGGTCACACGAGAACCTCCTCACTATCTCTAGTCACTGTCATTGAGAAACCCCATCACTTCCTCTAGTCCACTGGGTCATATGAGAACCCCATCACTACCTCTAGTCACTGGTCATATGAGAACCCCATCACTACCTCTAGTCACTGGTCACATAAGAACCTCATCACTACCTCTAGTCACTGGTCACAAAAGAACCTCATCACTACCTCTAGTCACTGGTCACATAAGTTAAAAATGACCACTAAGTCTGAAGTCATATGAGAACCCCATCACTACCTCTAGTCACTGGTCATATGAGAACCCCATCACTACCTCTAGTCACTGGTCACATAAGAACCTCATCACCACCTCTAGTCACTGGTCATATGAGAACCCCATCACTACCTCTAGTCACTGGTCACATGAGAACCCCATCACTACCTCTAGTCACTGGTCACAAAAGAACCCCATCACTACCTCTAGTCACTGGTCATACGAGAACCCCATCACTATCTCTAGTCACTGGTCACTGAGAACCTCATCACTATATGAGTCACTGCGTCATAGGAGAACCTATCACTATCTGTAGTCAATGGTCACATGAGAAAACCTCATCACTTCTCCGTCAATGGTTCACCATACGAACCTCTCACTATCTCTAGTCATGGTCTATGAGAACCCCATCACTACCTCCGTCCCCTGGTCCTATGAGAACCCCATCACTACCTCTAGGTCACTGGTCACATAAGAACTCATCCACTACTCTAGTCACTGGTCATATGGACCCATCCACTACCTCTAGTCATGGTTATATGAAAAACTCAGCACTTATCTCTAGTCACTGGTCTCATTATGAGAACCTCATCACTACCTCTGTCATGGGTCACATGAGAAACGCAACCACTACCACCTAGTCACTAACGTCACAGAGAAAACTCATCACTATTCTCTGTCAATGGGAACATGAGGCACTTCATCACTAAATTAGTCACTGGTCACATGAGAACTTCACACTACCTCTGTCAATGGTCATATGAGAACCTCATCACCGCATATCTAGTCACTGGTCACGAGAACCTCATCACTACCTCTAGTCACTGGTCACACGAGAACCCCATCACTACCTCTAGTCAATGGTCACATGAGAACCTCATCACTACCTCTAGTCACTGGTCACACAAGAACCCCATCACTACCTCTAGTCACTGGCACATGAGAACCTCATCACTACCTCTAGTCACTGGTCACATGAGAACCTCATCACTACCTCTAGTCACTGGTCACACGAGAACCCCATCACTACCTCTAGTCAATGGTCACATGAGAACCTCATCACTACCTCTAGTCACTGGTCACATGAGAACCTCATCACTACCTCTAGTCACTGGTCATATGACAACCCCATCACTACCTCTAGTCACTGGTCATACGAGAAATCATCATTCTCTAGTCACTGGTCACAATGAGAACCTCATCACTACCTTAGTCATGGTATATGAGGAACCCCCCATTTTCACTACCTCTCGTCACTGGTCACATGAGACCCCATCATACCTCGAGTCACTGGTCACAAAAGAACCTCATCACTACCTCTAGTCACTGGTCACATAAGTTAAAAATGACCACTAAGTCTGAAGTCATATGAGAACCCCATCACTACCTCTAGTCACTGGTCATATGAGAACCCCATCACTACCTCTAGTCACTGGTCACATGAGAACCCCATCACTACCTCTAGTCACTGGTCACAAAAGAACCCCATCACTACCTCTAGTCACTGGTCATACGAGAACCCCATCACTATCTCTAGTCACTGGTCATATGAGAACCTCATCACTATCTCTAGTCACTGGTCATATGAGAACCTCATCACTATCTCTAGTCACTGGTCACATGAGAACCTCATCACTATCTCCAGTCACTGGTCACATAAGAACCTCATCACTATCTCTAGTCACTGGTCATATGAGAACCCCATCACTACCTCCAGTCACTGGTCATATGAGAACCCCATCACTACCTCTAGTCACTGGTCACATAAGAACCTCATCACTACCTCTAGTCACTGGTCACATGAGAACCTCATCACTACCTCTAGTCACTGGTTACATGAGAACCCCATCACTACCTCTAGTCACTGGTCACATAAGAACCTCATCACTACCTCTAGTCACTGTTCATATGAGAACCCCATCACTACCTCTAGTCACTGGTCACATGAGAACCCCATCACTACCTCTAGTCACTGGTCACAAAAGAACCTCATCACTACCTCTAGTCACTGGTCACATATGTTAAAAATGACCACTAAGTCTGAAGTACAAACATCCACACAAACATTCTGACTGTGTGGTGTGACCATACCCTAGTAACTGAATATAAGTTTCAGTAGCAACTCATATCCAATAACACACAAACATACACATATTGACTACTTAACTCTCAGCAACAATAATCTCCCACATAACTGCACAAAATACACACACAAAGTCCAGCAACACAGGACTGCACTGATACACATCACACAGATTTCAATGCCCAGCATGACTGCATGCATTGTAAACACTTACACACTCTACACCAACTTATGGTCAGTGGTGACAAGTTTTACCAACCACAAACCTATATGTTGTACTTGTGGTGGTCAGACCAGCCATGCCTCAACCACAACATTCCAAACTTAGTCCATTCCATCCACTGGCTGGCCTCCATCAACTACTGCAAGCTAGAGCATCAGTGTATAAACACAGCTACAGTCAATCATCTCATTCCCAATAATCAAAATCTAGCCAAATTCATAGAAATAAAATGAAATAAACACCATGGTGACCTAATGAAGTGGACACATGGTGGCCTAATGAAGTGGACACATGGTGACCTAATGAAGTGGACACATGGTGGCCTAATGAAGTGGACACATGGTGACCTAATGAAGTGGACACATGGTGACCTAATGAAGTGGACACATGGCGACTTAATGAAGTGGACACATGGTGACCTAATGAAGTGGACACATGGTGACCTAATGAAGTGGACACATGGCGACTTAATGAAGTGGACACATGTGGCCTAATGAAGTGGACACATGGTGACCCAATAAAGTGGACACATGGTGACCCAATGAAGTGGACACATGGTGGCCTAATGAAGTGGACACATGGTGACCTAATGAAGTGGACACATGGTGGTCTAATGAAGTGGACACATGGTGGCCTAATGAAGTGGACACATGGTGACCAATGAAGTGGACACATGGTGACCTAATGAAATGGACACATGGTGACCTAATGAAGTGGACACATGGTGACCTAATGAAGTGGACACATGGTGACCTAATGAAGTGGACACATGGTGGCCTAATGAAGTGGACACATGGTGACCTAATGAAGTGGACACATGGTGGCCTAATGAAGTGGACACATGGTGGCCTAATGAAGTGGACACATGGTGGCCTAATGAAGTGGACACATGGTGGCCTAGTGAAGTGGACACATGGTGGCCTAATCATGGTGACCTAGTGAAGTGGACACATGGTGGCCTAATGAAGTGGACACATGGTGACCTAATGAAGTGGACACATGGTGACCTAATGAAGTGGACACATGGTGAACTAATGAAGTGGACACATGGTGACCTAATGAAGTGGACACATGGTGACCTAATGAAGTGGACACATGGTGACCTAATGAAGGTGGACACAACATGTTGGCCTACTGAAGTGGCACATGGTGACCTAGTGAAAGTGGCACAAAATGGTGACCTAATGAAGTGGACACATTGTGACCTAATGAAGAGGACACATGGTGACCTAATGAAGAGGACACATGGTGACCTAATGAAGTGGACACATTGTGACCTAATGAAGTGGACACATGATGACCTAATGAAGTGGACACATGGTGACCTAATGAAGTGGACACATGGTGACCTAATGAAGTGGACACATGGTGACCTAATGAAGTAGACACATGGTGAACTAGTGAAGTGGACACATGGTGACCTAATGAAGAGGACACATGGCGACCTAATGAAGTGGACACATGGTGACCTAATGAAGTGGACACATGGTGACCTAATGAAGTGGACACATGGTGACCTAATGAAGTGGACACATGGTGACCTAGTGAATTGGACACATGGTGACCTAGTGAAGTGGACACATGGTGACCTAGTGAAGTGGACACATGGTGGCCTAGTGAAGTGGACAAATGGTGACCTATGAAGTGGAATACCATGGTGACCTAGTGAATGGAACCATGTGACCCAAGAGTGGACACATTGTGATCAATGAAGTGGACCATGGTGACCTAGTGAATGGACACAGGGTGACCTAGTGGAAGTGGACACACATGGTTGGCCTAAGTAAGTGGACACATGGGACCTAAATGAGTGGACCACATGTGACCTAGTGAAGTGGACACAAATGGTGGCCTAATGAAGTGGACCATGGTTGACCTAGTGAAGTGGACACATGGTGACCTAATGACGGGACAGATGGTGACCCTATGAAGTGGACACACTGGTGGCCTAATGAAGTGGACACATGGTGGCCTAGTGAAAGTGGAACACATGGTGACCTAGTGAAGTGGACACATGGGGCCTGTGAATTGGACAATGGGACCTAGTGAAGTGGACAACATGGTGACCTAGTGAAGTGACACATGGGGCCTAATGAAGTGCACACATGGTGACCTAGTGAAGTGGACCCATGGTGACCTATGAAGTGGACACATGGTGACCTAGTGAAGTGGACACATGGTGGCCTAGTGAAGTGGACACATGGTGACCTAGTGAAGTGGACACATGGTGACCTAGTGAAGTGGACACATGGTGACCTATGAAGTGGACACATGGTGACCTAGTGAAGTGGACACATGGTGACCTAATGAAGTGGACACATGGTGACCTAATGAAGTGGACACATGGTGACCTAATGAAGTGGACACATGGTGACACTGGTGACCTAATGAAGTGGACACATGGTGACCTAATGAAGTGGACACATGGTGACATAATGAAGTGGACACATGGTGGCCTAGTGAAGTGGACACATGGTGACCTAGTGAAGTGGACACATGGTGACCTAGTGAAGTGGACACATGGTGACCTAGTGAAGTGGACACATGGTGACCTAGTGAAGTGGACACATGGTGACCTAGTGAAGTGGACACATGGTGACCTAATGAAGTGGACACATGGTGACCCAATGAAGTGGACACATGGTGACCTAATGAAGTGGACACATGGTGACCTAATGAAGTGGACACATGGTGACCCAATGAAGTGGACACATGGTGACCCAATGAAGTGGACACATGGTGACCCAATGAAGTGGACACATGGTGACCCAATGAAGTGGACACATGGTGACCCAATGAAGTGGACACATGGTGACCTAGTGAAGTGGACACATGGTGACCTAATGAAGTGGACACATGGTGACCTAATGAAGTGGACACATGGTGACCTAATGAAGTGGACATATGGTGACCTAATGAAGTGGACACATGGTGACCTAATGAAGTGGACACATGGTGACCTAATGAAGTGGACACATGGTGACCTAATGAAGTGGACACATGGTGACCTAATGAAGTGGACACATGGTGACCCAATGAAGTGGACACATGGTGACCTAATGAAGTGGACACATGATGACCTAATGAAGTGGACACATGATGACCTAATGAAGTGGACACATGGTTAATTACACAGTGTCTCCCACCCCCAGTGAAAATCACGCATGAAACCCTGCATGACGGTCCTTTATATTAGGCCATCAAATGGACAATACGATGTCCATTTCATTAATAAAGTAAGGAAAAAACAACAACAAAACAAAACATAAATCAACAACTAAATGTAGGTACAATTCAAGGAATTGAACTATCATGTATTGAGTTTAGGTCACTCACTAGATGGAAAGGACTCTGTGGAGTAAGCAGACAACCCGCCCATAGTCAAGCAATGGAGACTTTAAAGAGAGCTGATCTGCATGTTAGGCCCTGTAGACATTGTATGGCTCCCTGGACTACAGCTCCATCCCTGTAAGACATATATGCATGTATATGTTGGTAGCAGAGCCAATCACAGGGCAAATATCACAGCACATCACACAATTAAATAAGGCAATTAATAGGGTATGTGCAGTCCTAATTAATGCCCATCTATATGTGGTACATAGTGGGTTGAGTGTAGCTAGCTATGTATATGCTAAGAAAGGTCACTTTCAATGTAATGGCCAACATCAAATCATTGCATTTCTGCTAGCCCTGTATGTGATGGTTACTTATATTGCCCGATATAATGTGGAAAAGACATCAGAGTTGGGGTCAAAATACTTTAGAAGTATTGCAAATATAGCTCCTTAGCAAATACAGATACTTCATAGTAAGTTATACTTGTACAACTGAAGAAGACACTATGTATGTACGTGTAGTGTGAAATCAAGTTCATGTTAACACAATGATAGAAGAGACTATTAGTTCATCCCAGGTGAGACTTGTAAATTATATTACCTATGTGTGTGCACAGTAATAGTACTACGTGCATGCAAAGTGTTAGCACTATATGCGTGCACAGTGCTAGCACTATGTGCGTGCACAGTGTTAGTACTATGTGCGTGCACAGTAATAGTACTACGTGCATGCAAAGTGTTAGCACTATATGCGTGCACAGTGTTAGTACTATGTGCGTGCACAGTAATAGTACTACGTGCATGCAAAGTGTTAGCACTATATGCGTGCATAGTGCTAGCACTATGTTTGTGCACAGTGTTAGCACTATGTGTGTACACAGTGTTAGCACTATGTGTGTGCACAGTAATAGTACTACGTGCATGCAAAGTGTTAGCACTATGTGCGTGCACAGTAATAGTACTACGTGCATGCACAGTGTTAGCACTATGTGCGTGCATAGTGCTAGCACTATGTTTGTGCACAGTGTTAGCACTATGTGTGTGCACAGTGATAGTACTACGTGCATGCACAGTGTTAGCACTATGTGCGTGCATAGTGCTAGCACTATGTTTGTGCACAGTGTTAGCACTATGTGTGTGCACAGTAATAGTACTACGTGCATGCAAAGTGTTAGTACTATGTGCGTGCACAGTAATAGTACTACGTGCATGCACAGTGTTAGCACTATGTGCGTGCACAGTAATAGTACTACGTGCGTGCACAGTGTTAGCACTATGTGCGTGCACAGTAATAGTACTACGTGCATGCACAGCGCTAGCACTATGTGCGTGCACAGTAATAGTACTACGTGCATGCACAGTGCTAGCACTATGTGCGCGCACAGTAATAGTACTACGTGCATGCACAGTGCTAGCACTATGTGCGTGCACAGTAATAGTACTACGTGCATGCACAGTGTTAGCACTATGTGCGTGCACAGTAATAGTACTACGTGCGTGGAGTGTTAGCACTATGTGCGTGCACAGTGATAGTACTACGTGCATGCAAAGTGCTAGCACTATGTGTGTGCACAGTAATAGTACTACGTGCATGCACAGCGCTAGCACTATGTGCGTGCACAGTAATAGTACTACGTGCATGCACAGTGCTAGCACTATGTGCGTGCAAAGTGCTAGCACTCACATAGTCTATGTGCGTGCACAGTAATAGTACTACGTGCGTGGAGTGTTAGCACTATGTGCGTGCACAGTGATAGTACTACGTGCATGCAAAGTGTTAGCACTATGTGCGTGCACAGTGATAGTACTACGTGCATGCAAAGTGCTAGCACTATGTGCGTGCACAGCAATAGTACTACGTGCATGCACAGTGCTAGCACTATGTGCGTGCACAGTAATAGTACTACGTGCATATGCACAGTGCTAGCACTATGTGCGTGCAAAGTGCTAGCACTATGTGCGTGCACAGTAATAGTACTACGTGCGTGGAGTGTTAGCACTATGTGCGTGCACAGTGTTAGTACTACGTGCATGCAAAGTGCTAGCACTATGTGCGTGCACAGTGTTAGTACTATGTGCATGCAAAGTGCTAGCACTATGTGCGTGCATAGTGTTAGTACTAGTGGTGCGCTCGAATAGCGCAAAATAGCGAAGCGAGCGATGCATGTTCCCTGTAATTGCAGCTATAGATACAGTTATTTATTTAATGTTGTTAATGTTATGTCTGTCTGTTGTTTCATATAGATTCATAGGTGCTTCTATTCTATACCACTGTATGATGAAGGCTATAAAATTTAGGCTATGTATAATAAAGTTTAAATGTTATACTTTTTGTGGTAAAACAAGAGTAATGAATTATTTTATTATTTATTTTATTAAAATAAATAATAAAATTAATTATTTATTTAATTATTTTACCAGCAAAGTTATTGGCTGGTGTTTTAGACAGAATATACAGCTATTTAATTTAAAATGTCATACATCATTACAGTTATAGCTGATGTAAACTTTGTGGTTTAATAAAAATAAAAAATAAAAGAGTTTGTTTGGGTACTATAACATATTCAGTGGGAGAGCAGAGTATGTTAAATGGATGTAGATCTTAGACTACATAGTTTGATAATAGAGTTAGGTTAATTTTTATAGTTTTACATTAAATTTAACCTGCAAGTGGAGGAATGTTTCCAGGATGCATGTTATTTTGAGCTGAATAGAGCTTAGGGATATGTTCATCCCGGCTACATCGACAACATTCCAATGACTTAAATTTCATTTTGGTGCCTGGAAACTTCTCCAAACACGTTATGCAGACTGGGATAGTAATCGATGAGATTTTAGCATGAAAATTACTCATTGCTGTGTGAACTTGAGGATCATCAAATGCTGGAATAATATGGTGCAATGGAACCTGGGGATGTTGTCTTGACCTGTTCCCCCTAACTTCAGACAATCTAGTCTCCCGTTGAAGTGGTGTTTCATCAGCCAATCTCTGCTGTTGGTTAGTTGACAACTGCTCTAATCTAGAGGAATTTTGTAATGAAGATTCATTTGCTGTTCTCAACAGTTGGTTAGTGGACAAACAGTGGAGCCTGTGATTTCTTTCACTATCACTTTCAAACAAATGTGTGACTTGCTGTTTTTGTGACATTAGTTGTAGACGTTGCTCTCTGCATAATGGTTTCCTAAACGATAATATGTCTCGTATTAACTTATTGAAGTATTTATTTTATTTTATATTTACCTCTTGCATTCGTTGCTGATAAGCTGAAAGGTTTTGCGGTATCGAAATTGTTTGAGTTATATTTTCTGCAACTTTTTTTGCTGCTTTGGGTGTATATGAGAATGGATGTCCTCTGATAGATGTCTTTTCCTTCCTCTTGCAGTACAAAAAGTAGTGGGGATATTAGCTTCTTGTTCAAATGGTGTGGCTGCATTTTCAGTGTCTTCAAGAGTAGTTGAGTCTACAGCTGTATAAAGTTCATTGGTACAGTAATCCTCAGGAATAGCCTAATAAATAAATTAGGAACATTTTATGTCTTTTACAAAAGAAAGATTCTTTACTTTGCTACCTGTTTCTGTTTCGTTTTAGCTCTCCTCCTCCTTGCCCTGTCCTTTTCATTTCTTATCTCTCTCCTTACTATTTTTTCTTCTGGAGTTCCTAACGCCCTCAAAGCTCTTGACCGAGCGTTTCTAACGTTTTGTCTACTGGGCATCGCTACTTCGTACAGCGGGTAAACAAAACAAAATGTTGCTAAGAAGGTTACCCGGCCCGCGCAAGCGCGTAGGATAAAGGGAACGTTTTGTCTACTGTGCATCGCTACTTCGTACAGCGGGTAAACAAAACAAAATGTTGCTAAGAAGGTTACCCAGCCCGCGCAAGCGCATAGGAAAAAGGGTACACACGTACGCCCACGCAAGAACAAAAACAATTTCTAGACCTAAATATATATATATATCGCGAACTCATTAGAGAGTCAGCTCCGCTCGCTTCGCTCGCTTCGCTGAACTATGTGCGTGCACAGTGCTAGCACTATGTGCGTGCACAGTGCTAGCACTATGTGCGTGCACAGTGTTAGCACTATATGCGTGCACAGTAATAGTATTACGTGCATGCACAGTGCTAGCACTATATGCGTGCACAGTGATAGTACTACGTGCATGCAAAGTGCTAGCACTATGTGCGTGCACAGTAATAGTACTACGTGCGTGCATAGTGCTAGCACTATATGCGTGCACAGTAATAGTACTACGTGCGTGCACAGTGTTAGCACTATGTGCGTGCACAGTAATAGTACTACGTGCATGCACAGTGCTAGCACTATGTGTGTGCACAGTAACAGTACTACGTGCATGCACAGTGCTAGCACTATGTGCGTGCACAGTGCTAGCACTACATTAGCACTATATGCGTGCACAGTGCTAGCACTATGTGCGTGCACAGTAATAAATAGTACTACGTGCGTGCACAGTGTTAGTACTATGTGCGTGCACAGTGCTAGCACTATGTGCGTGCACAGTGTTAGCACTATATGCGTGCACAGTGTTAGCACTATGTGTGTGCACAGTAATAGTACTACGTGCATGCACAGTGCTAGCACTATGTGTGTGCACAGTAACAGTACTACGTGCATGCACAGTGCTAGCACTATGTGCGTGCACAGTGTTAGCACTATATGCGTGCACAGTAATAGTATTACGTGCATGCACAGTGCTAGCACTATATGCGTGCACAGTGTTAGTACTACGTGCATGCAAAGTGCTAGCACTATGTGCGTGCACAGTAATAGTACTACGTGCGTGCATAGTGCTAGCACTATATGCGTGCACAGTAATAGTACTACGTGCGTGCACAGTGTATTGCGTGCACAGTAATGTACTACGTGCATGCACAGTGCTAGCACTATGTGTGTGCACAGTACAGTACTACGTGCATGCACAGTGCTAGCACTATGTGCGTGCACAGTGCTAGCCACATTAGCACTATATGCGTGCACAGTGCTAGCACTATGTGCGTGCACAGTAATAAATAGTACTACGTGCGTGCACAGTGTTAGTACTATGTGCGTGCACAGTGCTAGCACTATGTGCGTGCACAGTGTTAGCACTATATGCGTGCACAGTGTTAGCACTATGTGTGTGCACAGTAATAGTACTACGTGCATGCACAGTGCTAGCACTATGTGTGTGCACAGTAACAGTACTACGTGCATGCACAGTGCTAGCACTATGTGCGTGCACAGTGTTAGCACTATATGCGTGCACAGTAATAGTACTACGTGCGTGCAGTGTTAGTACTATGTGCGTGCACAGTGCTAGCACTATGTTAGCACTATATGCGTGCACAGTGCTAGCACTATGTGCGTGCACAGTAATAGTACTACGTGCGTGCCCAGTGTTAGTACTATGTGCGTGCAAAGTGTTAGCACTATGCGTGTGCACAGTGTTAGCACTATGAGCGTGCACAGTAATAGTACTACGTGCATGCACAGTGCTAGCACTATATGCGTGCACAGTGTTAGCACTATGTGCGTGCACAGTAATAGTACTACGTGCATACACAGTGCTAGCACTATGTGCGTGCAAAGTGCTAGCACTATGTGCGTGCACAGTAATAGTACTACGTGCGTGGAGTGTTAGCACTATGTGCGTGCACAGTGCTAGTACTACGTGCGTGCACAGTGCTAGCACTATGTGCGTGCACAGTGTTAGTACTATGTGCATGCACAGTGCTAGCACTATGCGTGTGCACAGTGTTAGTACTACGTGCGTGCATGCACAGTGTTAGCACTATGTGTGTGCACAGTAATAGTACTACGTGTGTGCACAGTGCTAGCACTATGTGCGTGCACAGTGTTAGCACTATGCGTGTGCACAGTGTTAGCACTATGTGCGTGCACAGTAATAGTACTACGTGCATGCACAGTGCTAGCACTATGTGTGTGCACAGTGTTAGTACTATGTGCGTGCATAGTACTACGTGCATGCACAGTGTTAGCACTTCGTGTGCAGTACTACTTCGTGAATGCAGTGTTAGTATTAGTATGTGTATGTACAATGATAACAGTAGTGCATGCCTACAGACTTACCATTATTCTCTTCTTCAATCAAGAACACCAGAACCTCAGTACAATAGCAGCAGCCCAAGCACCATGAAATCTAGGAAATGAAAAAAAAAAAAAAGGTTATGACAATATTAATTCTAATGGAAAAGAAAATTAGTTATCAAGTCAAGCTAATGAAGCACCAAAGGTGTGAACCCTCAGCGCCAATGGCACCAATATCATTGCATACTACAGAACCACTAGCCTCAGCAACTATGATACTTGATACTTTATAATATCTCTGTTCTATATGCAACAGCACAGGCCAACCAACACTTTCCTACTTGTTTCAACTCTAGTGTTATTAGGGCCCAAAGAGTGGGAGCTGGAGGACAACCTGAGGATGCTAGGGAAGGTCTAGTACAAAAGAATAGCCAAGTGAAGGGTGCATGGTAAGGTCATAAGGTAAGGGATAGCATCAGCAGATAAGCAGTGCAATGAGACTGTCAATAATAAAGCATGTATAGACTTGCCAGCAAAGTGTGAGCATCAACCAAGAATGGGTCAAAGCCATAGGCTAAAGAGACAGCCAAAGCAGCCAGGGAACGCACAACTACAAGTTTACCCTAATACTGCCCACCCTGTAACAAGTAATAGGAGAATATCAGTAAGTCTTCAACTTTTTGGTTTGGACATAAATCCAGTGTGGTAGACTCAATGCAGGTGAACCTAAGTCGTGCCCCAAAACAAAAACAAACAAACAAAAAAAAAACCCTGGAAAGATTAGTACCTAGACAATAAAAGAGGCAGGGCCACCAACATTATCACTATTAGGGATGAGGCCTGGTTATGTTCACACCCGTTATCAACTTACTTCATGACACTTGTTTCGCCAACATCTTGTATTGACTGGCATTGATACGTCAGCAGCATGTTGCTACCTGCAAAATAAGCCAATGGGAAATGCTATCACTACTGGACAAGATAATACAGTTGTGGTCCTGCTGTATAAAAATTACATGGATATAATAGCTATATGATTCCATTTAATCTTTATAGTTGTACCGCCATTCCATTTAGCTAGTCTAGCTATTAGGTGAGCGAATTTTTAATTTCGCTGATATTATTACGAGTAAGTGACAAGTAGTACCCTATAGACACTTGCTAACTAATGATAGGATTAGATGGAGGGGGGACAAACATACAAGCCTAATGCAGCTGTCTTGTGAAACCACTGAATATGACTCATGTCAAGTTTACATAGCAAACAACCAGTTTTCATTTTTGTCAGACTTACATACTAGCAAACTCAAACAGGCACCTTGTACACACTATTTGTCTCAAACTACTTACGAAACTAATGTACAGAATTATTAGACAGTCCTCCTCTCCCACATCACGAGAGTATTACTAGATTGGCATTACTTTTTTTAATGGGTGCAAAGCTTTTAACTTACTCTTGAAAGCTGAGAGAGATACTTTCATTTAACCGAACCGCCATAATGAAAAGTTAGTCTCATGTACCTAATCCCTTTACCAACCGCTAATCGAGTGTAGAGGTTCTAGGTTGGTAAAGGGTCTCGCCGTCTCCTCGCTTTATTATGTAGCTTTTTTTTGCGTTGAGCTACGGGGCTACTACATAGCTAAATCACCATCCCTTCCAAACGTGCCTGCAAGGAATACCACCACTCCTTAATGATTATCTCCTCTCTTTGCACTCACATCCTATCACAGGACGATGAATATGGACTTGATATTATCGCTCAGCAACTCAAATCCAAGAATAGGGTGAGGACACATATCTTGGAAGAAAACTCAAAGGATGCCGAAGACCTCATGAAGAACTGCTAACTCACAGCCAGGAGCAAGACTCGACATTGCAGCAAATGGTGTTTGGGGCAGCAATCACGAAAGAACATATTTTGATGTAAGGGTATTCAACCCCTATGCCCCTTCCAACAAACATTCAGACATGCAAATGGTGTATAGGAAGCACGAACAAGCCAAGAAACGGGCATATGAGGAGAGAATTAGAGAAGTGGAACACGCCACATTCACACCAGTTGTACTCTCTACTACGGGTGGCATAGCAAAGGAAGCCAATATATTCTATAAAAAATTTAGCGTCTATGCTCGCCAATAAGTGGGAACACAGTTATAGCAGTACTCTTCAATGGTTACGATGCCGCCTATCCTTTTCTCTTCTACGGTCCTCTATCCAAGCCATTTGAGCCAGATCATCCATTGGACATGCTGTAAGAATACCAGCAGTAGACTGGTGACCTCAGAAGTACATCTAAACTGATTTAATTTCATTTGCTTTTTGACTGTAACTCAGTTTATATTATTTTGTATTGTATTGTATATATTTAATTAAAAAAAGAAAAAAAAAGCTAGATTACTGAACTCAGTTTTGGTAGCAACACCAGTGACAGAACAGTGAGTAAAGCCTACACAAACCAAAAGCGGTTGATTTAAATTCTAAGCTTACAGCTTGTTACCCAATGCACGGATGATCCTAGTGTCTTACAACTAATATATAGTTTGTTTCGAGTTCATATTCAAGGGTTGTACGCAACTGTGCTAATCAATTAATTGGGTAAAGGGGTTTACAACTGTTTCATCTTAAACGGCTTCTCAAAGTGGTTCGGTAAAGCGTCACCTTTTCAATTGCTATGGTAAGTTGATTTGTGCAAAGACAAATGCTGTTTTTACTTTCTTGAATTGCGTTGACACTTTTACCATATTATTATTAAGATGTAAGCTGCATAGCAGAAATGCAATCTCAGGTTTTATTTAATTGTCTCCTTTTTTTTTTTTTTTAAAGCCTAGACTATCCCTGGCAGATGAAACCAATGAGACTCATTACTTAAAGGTTAATGTCATCATAATAATATAATTTTAATAACTATTAGAAATAACCACATATACATACTTAGCTGTGTTGTTCTCAAACTTAGCTACCAAGCATGCCTTGAAATTCTTCATTAGAACTTTAAGCTCTTCAGCTTCCTCGTTGTTAGTGCTGTGAATAATAACATTAAATTGAAATTAGTAAAGCTAGCCACTATGAATATAGCTTGCACAATGATGCATAAAGTGTGCTTTATAGAATCTTGCCCACTAAATTGTGAACCACATAAGACCAGCATAATGATATGCACATTAATTGTAAACATTCAATAATTATTTCCATCAACAAACTGGCCAAAGTAGTGTAGTCAGCCCACTAGCTAGTTCCTACCACTGTGTCAGTAGTTGAACACCTCTTAAAGTAGCAAGTCTGCATGGGCGTACTGATACACTCCACAGAAGTGTAGTAAAGTCACTATAGCTAATAAGGGTGTCATGCTACACTCCACAGTGTTACCAAACACTTCAGAGTGTAGCACAACACCCCACAATACAGAAGTGTTCCACTACACCCCATTAAAGGTGTAGTGGAACACCCCATTTTTTACAGTGTATTGGTAATATTAGTTGTCGCATTCAAACAAACAGGTAAAAATAATATGCAATCCCCTGTTAATATATTCAATAATAATACTTCTATTTTTTTTTAGCTAAATCAAGATCAAGGTGAGACAAATTAAATACTTGTGCAATGGCCCATTTTATGAGTTTATAGATAATACCTCAAATGTTTTTTATTGAAAGCTTGGAAGTGAAAAAGATTACCCTCAAAGTATATAAACTCAAAAAACATTAGTTTCAGTTGTGACATATGTATGTATACAATATCATCTCTACAGCAGATTAAATTAAATTTGATGAAAGTTGCTAATAACAATGTGAGAGCACTTAATAAAATTTTTTTTACAGAATGCATCATAACTAACCAATTTGTATGTGTATGACCTAGCAATCTCATAGTATTTAGCTATTGTTATTAAATATCTATGTGTACAAGGAACTCTACAAATGCGATTAAGAACAACGTGCAATGCATGAATATAGAGCCAATTTATGATGAATGCCAAGTGATGGAAATAGAAGACTCGACAGTAGCCAAAAATTCTGCCTATGGAATATGTTCAGGACCACCAGTTCCTCACACTTAATTGTAATACTTCACTTGTGTTATATTACTTATTTTTTCTTTCTGTATAAGCACACACCTCATTAATTCTGGGATCCCTGATTTTGAAAAGAACTGCATTTTATAAATAATTGTCTTGTATTACTCCAAGTTAAATTTAGTTCTATTCTGACTCTACTCTTATTTCTTAAATCTCACCTCTCATTTATAAACTGTATCGTATTTAACTATTTCCATAATAATTGCTATTCTAATGGGCTACAGCGAACTCTTTCATTAGAATTAATCCTAAATATTTGCTAAGACTTCCATACAGAATAATAACCAAATATTTGCGGTATAAATACAATATCAGTGCATTGCCTATTTTACTCATTCTGCCATGGTTACATTATAGTACTGTCACAATCTTCTTTTACTTGTAGGTAACTATAAATTAATAGTAGTTTTTTGTTTTGTCTCGTTTCATGTTTGCTTTCATCACATACGTTTTACCTTGTCACATGTAAATTATATAAGTTAATACTATGTAAGAATATGGTATTAGCTATTAGTTATGCAAAAATTTTAGCTTTACTGATTAAATTTAAATATTTGTGAATATTATATTATTGTATTCTGTTGTAACTTATTTATGTGATATAAGTACATGTTACACCAACTAAGAATTACATTTGCCATATCTTAGTAGAGAGAGTCAAATTGAAGCCAATATGCAAACGAATAAATTGATTTATTGATGATCATCATGCTAGTAGTTATGCATTTACATTTTTAAATTGTGCTGATACAAGCAAGCATAATAGTAATAAATGGTGTAATTTCATCTTTGTACAACGAGATAAAGAAATCTTGAACTTCTATTATTCAATACAAGTTTCAATTAACAGTACTGCATTGTTTCGATTAATTACATCAGTCATAATCAGTTAATGTCATAATCTGTTTTCTATTTTTAATCTCTTCAATGTTGAACTCTTTTCTTTGCAGTATCCAATGAATAAAACTTTATTATGTAATGCCCATGTGTGACCAGTTTGTAGTGTAATAAAAACTTGTAGCTATAACCTGGAAGGACGTAATAACCCAACGTGATAACTCTGAATGATATGAGACAATATTGCTTAATCCATATCCTTTTTAATAATTCAATGCATTTTCCTATGTGACAGTAAGAATTAGGCCCTGTTCGTACCTAATTTCGCATGTCTCCTGAGTTCAGAGTAATAGTGGAAAGATGAAGAATATTTTTTTCTGTAATGTTGCTTGGCTAGAAAAGTTTGTTTTTCCGGTATCCTACCACCAAGGTCAAACACATGCAGTCAATGTGCCACCAGTCCAATCTTCTCTAATAGAGTTGATAGGAATGAAACTGTGTATGCCATATAGCTAAATTGACCAAAGCAAAGAATAAAATGAAGATATTAATATGTAAAATGGGCATCAAATCAATAGCATTCAGATAGGAGATGAAATATGAGCTTGACACTATAAAATGACAATTCAAGAAACATCACAACAAACATATTTCATACACATATATTTATACAATAATATTCATTGCAAAAACAATCCAGGTTGGAAAATTGCAAACAGTTTACAATTTAGGAAGCTACAAATGATCATGCAAGTTACATACATCACATTATACATATGCAAACACGTTTGCATAAGGACACAACAATAAACAACATGTATAACAAGCTTGATATACCATAGCCGGTACCTTCTCTAATATTAATCAATAAACTCTTGATATATTTGATTACAAGTCTTTAAGTATGTTTCCTTCAGGAAAGACACAGCTATTACTCAAGTGAAGAAAAGAATCAATTGCCTTTGTCATTTCAATAGCTGTTAATCACCATAATGTTAGTTTTATGATTTTATTAGTCACTTTTTAATACAATCATTCCAATACACATTAGTTTTACATATTGTATATTACATTCTTAGTACTCAATCTCACTTTTTTTTAGAAATCTAACTATTCATTGGTGCTTGTTTACGCCAAATTAAACTCTTAATTTAACTTTTATTGATACAATCTATAAGACGTTTTTTTGTCATTGCTGTACCTAAACAAACCATAGTAATTGATAAATAGCAAATATTTTGTTAATTGCCAAGTATTTGTGAGAATGACAAAAAAGTAAAATGTTTTGTGCACTTTTTTGTGTGTTAAGCATTTTCTTCGGCTTTTAGCACTTTTAACGCGTCCGTCTACAGCTGATTGGCACTCAGCTTCAGCTGTCCTTTACTGTTAAGTCAGCGTACACTACCGAAAATAGTGTCCTGCCGCTCACAGTTTGTTTTCTGTAGAGTTGGTGCTGGAATTAGAGTTTTGCGTTCGAACTACTGGTGAGTGCCTCCTATCCTGATTTTCTCTTATGAAGACAGCATTAGCATCAAACAAATGTATAGTGTTCATTGCAGAAACTATATCATCATTGGTACCAGATTATGTAGTAGTCTCGCAGGGCCAGACCCTTTACCAAACGCAAAGCGAGGAATGGGTCTGGTCAAGTGAGGGGGGGTGAGCTGTGCAGGACCCACGAATTCCTGGGGAAAATGCGGTGTTAATCAGGACAACATATTACCACAAAACGCGAATTATAACCTCTCGCGGTTTGCTGTTTTGCTAGTGGTGTGCTTGTGAAAGGTTTGCTCTCAGCTACAAATACAAAAGACAATCAATTTTAGCACACAAATACATAATTACTTTCTTACCTCATTATCTTGAGCAGTGGTAACTTTTGTAGTACCAAATTTGAGCCAATCTGACTATTTGAATTTACCAGTCACTGTTGACAAGCTCTTAGCTACAAAAAAGAAAGGTCAGAGTTAATTTTGCATATTTAGCTAACAAATATGGAATTGCTTACTCACCTCAGCTTCCCTCGAGAAATAGTAGCTTCCTTAGCATTAATACTACGGCATTCTGACTACCAATGGCTCTTGACAACCAACAATAGGCACCTGTGTCCCCCCATAAAACGGCGAAGTTTTGAAATTAAGTCTGGAAAAGGGTCTTCAATGCCATAGTAACCGGTCGAAGCAACTTTTTGTTTCTTGAAAAGCAAGCGTTTTCGCAGGAATTTTCTCACACTTCTGCGCTGAAGTATAAAATAAGGCTTGCTTAATGCTGTAGTTTCAGAATACACTGGGGTCAAGCCTAAAAAGCCGTGTTTTTTTGGAGAAAGAAGTTTCCCGCGCGCGCGTTTAAAGGGCATCCCACACATACATTCATACATATATAACATATACCCGATTATGTATTATCCACCCCTAATACTGTCTCGCTCGCTTCGCTCGCTCGCCAACAAATATCCCCGATTTTCAATTGTGTTACCCCTGTGTCCTTAGACAAAAATATTATAGAGGTGGCGATAGTGTACTTGAAAATCATACTACACTTTACGACTGTGTAGCTATGTATATTACTCATTAAAGTATTGAAGGTACCTTGCTGTGACATAGCAACGCGCGCGCACCCGCACGCACCACAAATAACCAAAAAATCCGCTGCGCTCGCAATAGTAAAACGACCACTAACTTAGCTTGCGCGGGTAATTCAAAGCTTCCCGCCCACCAATTGATAAAACTAACCGAGGCCCGCCCCCGCTATAAGTTGTAAAGAGCTCAGCTGCTGGATATTGTATTTCTTGGCTTACTTTATCAGTATTGTTTCTCCCTAGAGCAGACACTGGCTCCCAGATTGTCTCCAAGCTTTGACAGGTAAATAATACCTCACTAATGACTCCATTATTTTAATTTATTCTTGTGCAAAACTTCTTCCTGATATATCACTCATGATTTTTTTTATTTTACGGTATTGTGATGACAGGTGATCATTTTTATGAATGTATATGATACTTATTTTATATAAAAAAATATTTTGAAAAAGCCAGCTAAATAATATAGATGAATATTTTGTGATGTAGCTAGCTAAGTAAAGATGAATAAACTAATGAAGTGAATAGCTAAGTACAGAAAACTGTACACAAACTGAAACTGTAGAGTTTTCCAGCAGCAAATGGTTCACTAATCTATTATAGGTACATACACACACTGAATATGCATCTAGCTAGCTTGATAAAAGGCTTCCCTTACCTGACCATGCCGAGAAAAACACTATTAACAAGACTACAATAATCTCCTCACACTCGTTTCAGTAGGGCTTATCAACGAGAGGGAGAAGCGGCCAGAAAACCGGTTTGCTAACCGATAGGCGCCCGAAAGTTAGAGAGTACCCCTGGAACTCACTTTCCCGCGCGGGAATCAATTAAATCTGTTGTGGGTGTGGTTTGAATGCAATCATATGTCCCTGCCAAAAGATCGCGTGGACTAATTTTTAGTCCTGGAGTCTATTGTGTTACTTCTCAGAAACTATGCGTAGAAATGACTCCAAATTTCGTACACAGGCGGACTATGACCTTAGCTACAAAATGTTCGTTGCAATTAAAAAATTTCGGGCGTGCTGCCTCGAGGATCAAATGAGCACAATCAACTAGACAAAACAAAGCAGAATTGAGAAAAAGTACAACGAAGGTTTTGAAGACAATCATCAAATGTAGCAGTAGACGAAGAATGGGTAGTCTCGCGGGGGCCAGACCCCCCTAGCCCTAGCCCTAGCCCTAGCCATAGCCCCCCCCCCCCTCCCCCTTTACCAACCCTGATCCGGGGGAAGGAATGTAGCGTAGCGGATCAGGGCTGGTAAAGGGTCTGGCCCCTCTAGACTAAAGAATGAAAGACGTTATGTGCGGAACGGCTGACCCTCACCTTTGACCTCAAGCTACAATTTTGCGCGCGCACTTGTTGGCCAGAGCCGTTTGTTGTTCACCTTCAACCTTTTCAGGAGTTGTCAACCTTTTCAGGAGTTGTCAACCTTTTCAGGAGTTTTCCTCCTTTACCCTATCATGAGGGAGGTGGTGGCGGCCGGCTGCAGCTACGTACATAGCGAGGTATGACTGCAGCACTTCATTTAATGTAATTGTTTCCACTAAGAGGGATTAAACTGCCAATATAGCTTTAAGTATAATCTTTTGCTTTTACTAATTTGGAATAAAAGAGATCAGGGAGGGGTGTGGTTAAGGTGAAAAACAAAGTGTTTATTTCCTTGGCTGCAAGAACATTGGACATGGTATGGGCTAGGGCTAGGACTAGGGAAGTGCCTTGCCATAATATAAAACTGATTTTTTTTCCAAGCATTGTTCCCCTCTCCCACCAGCCATATATAGTTTGAACTCATCTTTTCTGCTGATTTATTGCTGAAAGAGGTGGTTTAACATTGAGATTGTTGTGACATTACTCAAAAAGAAAAAGGAAAAAAAAAGAGATAGTCTGTGAACAAGAATACTGCATGATTAACATGACATAGGGTGTATGATTTGTTAGTCTAAATTGAGGTGTGAACAATCAATATGGGTCTCAGGGATCCTTGGAAGTGTTTCTGAGAGTTGGCCAGAGATAGATATTAAGCTGTCGTAGTGACAGTCATTAGTGTGGAGCAGTTCTACATGATGTGGTAGATGAAAGTCTTCGGCTTCTGTATCAATCTCTGGACACAACTGATATTTTAAATTACTTGTAGGCCTCAGAGGATGTAGAACTTCCCATGCACACTGATTCCCCTTCACTATGTATATAGAGATCTGAAATAAGTAGCTGCAGCCAACAGCTCCACATGAGTTCCCCATATGCCTGGTTGATGCAATTTTTTGATGTGAGAATTCATATCAGGTGCATTTATTGTAGTTAAAAGGGGAGAAAAAATAGATGCATTCAGATTCTCAAATCTCACTAGCAGAGAACGAACTTCGAAGTCCCTCTTGGGTGAGTTGGTGTGATAGGGCATGAAACATGCAGTTTCCATCGGCCAAAACCTTGAATATCATTCGACCTTCACCATTTAAGAAAGTAGTTAGAGGGTCTAAAAGCTGAGGAAAAAAAGTAATTCATCCTAATATATTACTTACAATTTATTAAGTTTAACTTACCAACACTTCATCCTTTGTAACAACTTGTAGTACCTAATATATTTGTGATGAGTGATTGAGTTAATTGATCAAAACTGAAACCTGTCGATCAGGTCTGTACTGTATGCCTATGTGTATAACTAAAGAAGCTGTTGTTGTTTTTCTAGAATTGAATCGCTATGGATGTTCATGTTGTAATATACCTTATGCTGACACTTTCGATGAATACAAGCTTTTTTCTTGATGCCTGGTCCACCATTTCGTGGCATATCAATGCAAAATATGCACTGTCCGCAATTGGGGGACTTGCAACCATCACATTGTCCACATCTTCCACTAGGTTTATCTAATTTAGAATAATGAGATTATGATTTGTCATTTAGAAAAACTAATTCTTCGGCTAACCTCTTGTATTAATGTATTTCTTCACCACACTAACTTCATCCATCTCTGTTGGCATAGTATTAGACTTGGTCATACATACCCCTACCTCTTGTGGTGCTACAACTGACTGTAAACAAGACGTCCGAAACTGCCATGTTAGTATATACTAGAAAATGCTCGTGTAGCATTGGTTGGGCGAGCGAGCGAAGTTCTGGGGAAATGTTGACACTTTGAAGTTCTGGAATGCACGACCATGTATTCAGTTTGAACGACCACGTATGCGCGCGCGTAAACGACCACGTATGTGCGCGAGCGTTTATTTACGACGACGTATTCAGGATTTCCATAGACTACATCTTAGAGTTGCTCGCTCGCTTCGCTCGCTCGCCAATTATTTTAACAAACAATACCTTTTGGTTAGCGTTTGATGAACTGACTTGAATAGATACCAAAAATTTCAGTTTCTTCGTGGGGTCAGCTTGCCTAGTACAGTATATATTAAATTTCATGATTACATTTATTCAGTGCAATAAATGGACATTTTACTTCAATACGTTCTTTCTTTTTCTACCGCTTTTCTGTGTAGTTGGATAAAATGAGTGGAGCTGCTTTTGATGTCGCTGACTCGGACCAACTGCGAAAGATGGCTCAAGAGGTGTCAACTTTTGATTTGTGGAGTTACCCGACACAGCAGAATTGATGGCCTGGTAAGTGTTCTCCAACATGTTGGTAATAAGGGAAGTATTGGCTCCAACAATTCTATGTTGCTGGATGATAATGCATCTCCAATACTTGAGTGTAATTTCTGACACTTGGCTAGCTTGTTGTGGTCACCTGACAAAAGTTTGTGTTTAATATACGCGCAAAAAAATATCTGTAAATCAAGTATTGAATTATTGTATTTAGAAGACACTATTAATATACATAAGTGAACAGTAAGTTAAATGAAATAAGAGGCCTAGTTTATATAAAGCTCAGTTTTTATTGGTCCTGGAAGAATGAAAAGTTCTTGCTGCTTTCTCACCGGAAATATTGAGAAGTTTAAACTTTCATTTCCACTCGATACAGTTACAGTTGGGAGATATTTTAGCGATACTAAACTCATAAAAACTAAATTACTATACTGGCACCAGCTAACGGAACATGTTCCAGAGTTGGGGTTGAATACTCCAAAAGTATTTAATTGCAATTGCCAATATTGCCCTCTTTTCAAATACAATGGCAAATACAAACACTTGATTTCAGAAGTGTTACAAATAATTTGAAAATACAAAAGAGCTATACATGTACTTGGGTAAATCATGCAGACTATTTGGTGTCATGCACACACACATACACACACAGTGGCCTCCCATGCAATATCCTAACTATAATTTTCCTTTCCGCCAGGAATCAAAGCAGTAATTTTTTGAGAGACTTCTCCATCTTTTCCTCTCTCCTCTATTTTTTGCAATTATGTATTTCAAATTATGCAATTGTAACTTTTGCTAGTATTACTCATTGCAAATACATGAGATCGAGTCAAATACCAATCCACTGCAATTGCGGCAATAAATGTATTTAATTGAAATTAAATACAAGTGCAATGTAATTGACCTCAACTCTGATGTAGATAATTTTAATGATCAGAATGTTAGTCCTTTTGTAAAGGCCAGTATAACCTGTTATATCCCCCAAGTGAAAATTCTGTGTCCCAAAAAATTGCCAATTTAATTACTGAGGAACCATACAAAAAGGCAACACTATAATGCAAGATCCTGTGATTGTTTTGTTGGAAGATGTCTAATATTTCAGCTAAAATTTATTTCCATTGGTCTAGCTTCCATAGCAATCCCCATTAACTTTGCCAAGTTCTGACCTGTCAGTATGCAATGCATCTTTGTGTAATGTAAATATTGTAGAGAAAACCACATTGCTAGTTTCAGTGCTCTGTTAAATAAAGTCTTTTGCTTACACTTAGGCTTAATGGTAGATTTTTTTCATTAGGATTCATAAGTTTTAAGAAAATTGTTCTTGTGATATGAAATAAAGCCAGCTTGCTTATCATTTGTGCTGAAGCACACCACTTAGTAATCAACTTATGAAATGATTTACAATAGTTACCCAAGTACATGTATAGCTCTTTTGTATTTTCAAAATATTGTGTATGTTCATACGTGTGTTAGATACTGTGTTGTGGATATGTCTGTACACATGTTAATAAAACACTTGCAATCCAACTTAGTATAGTATGTATCTGTGTAAGTAGTATCGATCTCCCCAACTCTTTTGTGGTCTTAGTTCCTTATTCCCAAGTCATCATTTCTTACTGTTATCTGTGGGACTTTTCTGAGAGTAGGTGGCGACAATCACTTCACTGTCTCGATCATCAGGTCCTACATGTGTGACCACTAAGTTAACATTTCATAGTGAGACTTACACTACTACTTACTGTCTTCACAATGGACTGTTGGAATTATTTCTCCTGGATCTCCCATTGAATACTGCCATGCACGTAATCCATGAATATGCTTGCAGATGTGGCCATTAGCGTAATCAGCACATTCACACGTGTACACATGTCTGCATAGAGAATGGCAGTCTAAGTATGGGCACTTCAGATGGCATGTGTCGAGATAGCAGGACTCTTGTAATATGGTTATGTCGTAGCACACGCTGCGGTTGCTCTGTGAAACACATTTCCATTTTGATTTTGATCCCTACATTCACAAATATAATTGTACAAATGTACACTACCGAAGGTTTGTATGCACATAGTTCAAACCTTGAAGTCATTAGGATCTATCTTGATCCCATGTTGATGTCTCTCTTTCTCTCTGGCCACTTTCTTGTTGTACTTCCACATCAATTCTTTTGTTTGTTGGTTAAAGAATGTGTGCAGCTCATATTTCATCAAAATGTGAATGAGACCATCAACTCTTGTTGACTTTGCCATTCATGAAGTTAGGATAAGATTAGAATTCCACCATGTGTTACTGCAAACATACCTTTCAATATGCATGTATGTTTGTGTCTACGTCAGAATGATCGAATTTCCTGTAGCACATTGCTCATTTTTCTGAAATAACATGTATGTACATAAATTCCGGCATGAAGTGATGAAAAGTAGGCTTATATGTATGTTTAACTTACCCGTGCGAGAGGTGTAATACTCCTCAAAATATTTATGAAAGGCTGGTTCTGAGATTTTGTAATTCTCAGAAAAATTCAGTAAAATCTTTTCAAATCTATCCATATTTTGCTCATTCAGCATGATATGTAAAACTTGGTACATTTCTATTTTTCTGGCTGAATCCTTCACAAGATGATGGAGATTTTTCCTCCAGCTTCTACAAACATAACATTATAGGTAATCAGTAAATAAAGTTATTCTTGCCCCTCATCTTAACATGTGCATAAGTAGTTCACTTCATTGCTTACAGATGAGCAGGATTTACCTCAAGTTTGTTTTGCCACTATATAAAACTTTACATTGATGTACAATGTTTTATCCACTATAGTTCTGGTAATAGCTTTTTTAACAAAGCGTATTTTGGGAGGTGGTGCAATAAATATTACACACTTCAGGGTTTGATACAGAAATTTTTGCTAGGGATGGGGAGAAACATTAGTGTTAGAGGGTCGTGAGATAAGTGCACACATGCAGTATTTTACAAATGGATTATAATGCAAATTATCTCTCATAAGTCCTACTTAGTGCTTTTTAAGGGTGAGTGAGCAATATCCAGACTCCTTCACCTACTGCCCATATGAATATGTGGATGTCATTGGACAGCAAAACCAGAACACTCAGGTGTAACTGTTGAAAATATTTTTTTGTCAACCATTCATTTCAAGTTAGTAGATCTAATTATGCCGTATAATATAAGGAAGCTTTTGTGGTTAAAGGGAGGGGGCAACTCTGTTTGCGGGGGAATTCCACTTATGGGGACAGTTCCAGTGTTTCCCCCTTTCTGTATCAAACATTGCACTTGTTGGAATTTATTTTCTATTGACGGTGGTAAGTATAATGCGCTGTTTGTCATAGCTTTAGTTCATTATGTATATTGATATTAACTTCTACGTGGTTTTTATAGGATTTTCAAGTGTATGGTAACTCTGTATGTGTGAAAGATTATGCGAATGAGCTCAAAAAGGAGGAATTTCATTCCTATCTACATTGCACCCCTTTTACGTGTAAATTGAATTTCCTTATGTGGCTTTACTTCTGCTCATTTCATCAAGGCCAGTTTGCTTGCCTTAGTGCTTTAAACACATTACTATTATCGATTATGTGGCAAGGGGAGTGAACATTCTCTTAGGGGACAGCTTTGTTGTTTAGGAGGGAGACAACTCTGTTAAGTCTGGGGAGGGAAATTCCAGTTCCTCCCCCCCCCCCCCAAATGCCCTTTTTTGTATCGAACACTGGGCATACTTGCAGTGAATGAAGGGGAGATTGATGTGATATACTTTTATGGGACTTATAATTGAGTTTTGCTTGAGCTATATTGTAGGTTCTAGCTTACTGGTCTATGTGCCACTTGCACAAGAGGTGATTCACTTCTCCTCCATACACAGTCTGAATAGCTGACCATCCAGTGTTGTCTGGTAATAGCAACATAGTTAACATGTTATACACTAAAATTACAGTTTAAAGTACCGTCATCAGTCATAGCTGTACTGATAGTGGTAGAAGGGGACCGAGCTTGCACTGTCTTTAAAAAGCAAGTCAAGGCTGTCGTGTCTTCTCTGTCAGAAATACGCCAGGCAACTGGAGTTCCTGGTAAAAAATGTATGTATACATAGTATGCATATAAGTAGTAATAATAATAATAATAATAATAATAATAATATACAATAATAATAATAATAATAACAATAATTTTAATAATAATATTAATAATAATAATAATAATAATAATAATAATAATAATTTAATAATATTAATAATAATAGCAGTAATAAATGTAAAGAGTTCTAGCAACAATCAATACCAACTTACCTTCTTCATATTCATCAATCACCATGAGCGTTATTAATTTGAAATCATATACATTAGTTTTGTGGGTGGAGTCAATACAGACCACTGTGGATGTATATTGCTCATACATTTTTTGTTGGAATTTGGTTTGAATTGCAAGAAGGAACCGATCTTTAGAAGCTGATACATCAGGATCAACAACACCTTGTGGCTTATATATTAAGATCGGATTATAGTCTTCACTTTGAAGCTCCTTAATGAGAATATTCACAGATTCTGCATCATCAGCATGTTGTGATGTGTTCCACTTCATTAATCTTTTCTTTCAGATCTATGGCCGGTTAGACTTCGTATATCTACACATTCAGTTAGATCTTAAAAATTTCATTATAATAACTGATGGACATGTCTCTAATATGTCAGGAATTCAAAAATATTATTCAATGTGTATTTTCTGTCAAATAATATACTATGGTGACCAAAAAAATGTCTTAATTTGTGTTATTATTATGCCACTTTAAGGCCGTATTCATCCCTAAAATGGTCGGTCTCCCCTGAATTCCACTATTAATTACTATTATTAGTTATTTGCTGCATTTAAAATGGTCCCTTCAACTTTCCATACAGTTAATTTTATACTCTACCACCGTAAAATTTAGAATTTTTACATGTGACTACGTGGGTATAGCTTGCACCAGTACTAAAGCTTGTGGTACACTGCCACCAGAGACTGTGCCGGTTAGCTTGCACTCATCAATGTGCAGGATTTATCTTGATTTTCTGATATGTAGGTTAAAAATACTCACACAAAGACAACACCGAACACGGCCATGTCGCTACTCCTGGGAGAAAATGACATCCAGGTGAACATTATACAGGGGATGAGAACAGGAAGGAAACATCCATGTAAACTCGAGTAATACATGAAACTACACTTCAATGAATTAAACTAAACGCACGCAAAGCTATACAACTAAAGTATTGCAGCAAGAATACATTTTAATTAATAAAGGACTTTTAATTTGTGAAAATTTATTTAAGAGTGCCTACAGAATGGAATAGTTAGGTTGTGTATGTTCAGTAAGATTGTTTTTATACTGTTTCTATAATTATAATTTTGTTGACTATCATTTCAAAAGGTCTATATTTTTTCTGATTGCCACTAATGAGTGTTGTCCAGTAATGCCATCGATCGTCCCATGGGACAATACAAATATCAAATGGGATGTCTCATAATAGTTTTGGAATTTTTGTTTAATTTGTAACTTTCACTGCAGGGAACCCCTCCTTGTGGTCGAATAGTCATACTAGCCTTTTGTGTTTGTAGTCACATGACTGGTACACCCAAAATAGAAGGCTTTGCCCCCTCCCCCCCCCCCCCCCCCC
>WLWD01003279.1_pt1 | contig 71697 bp, 41 predicted proteins | sample 6712731 | NCBI WGS metagenome assembly WLWD01 (sample SAMN12718690, study PRJNA576275) | sponge metagenome | isolation source: marine sponge | host: Mycale hentscheli | place: New Zealand: South Island, Marlborough, Capsize Point | collected 2014-11-01
CCCAAAATATAATTTTAGATCTTTGATCGTCGCGTTTCCTCTGTCACATGAAATTTTGCATTTGAATGCAGCAGTTGATGCATCAGATTCGAGGTGGATTTATTATTATTATTATTATTATTATTATTATTATTATTATTATTATTATTATTTACTCCTCCCCTTACACACTTGCTGTATTTTTCAATGGCATTTTAGTATTATATAGCAAATATTAAACAAAATGGTCTATCAAAGCAGTGATTTAGGGATATAGAATCATCACATTTTGAGTAACCCTAATCCTCAAAGTTTACATTGTGGATTTTTTTAATTACTTGATAATAGTGCACAGTTATTGTACCTTTCAGCATGCTAAATAAAGAACACAATATTAGCTTCTATGTACTAACCTACACTTTATAGGTCAAAAAAGCATTGTAACAAATTTGGAGACAAAAAGATAATAACCTCTGAAAGCAAACAACACCCCCCCACTCCCCCCACCTAATTTATGAACCAAAAGCCAGGTCTCTAAATTTTCTCAGTTAGGATGTTTTATTGTATTGATATCAGAGTCCAGTACAGCTACTAAATCTTTGACAGCTGCGTAACTTGTATAGCTAAAAAATGTTTATACTGTTGTAATTTCTGTTTATTGGAATGAAGAAAAACTAATATTAAATAGTATTACGACTGGACACAAAACAATGACAGAAATTTTAATAAATATACCAAAAAGGCTGCCAGCTAATTTCAATTACCATAGAATTTGTTCCCACTATGAGGTAGATATACTTAAAAAATTATCACATGTGATAAATACAATATCCTGAGAATAATTACACAATAACTTGAGTAAAATACTATCATAACTCCTATGTAAAGCCACATTTAGATAAGCACAACATTCTGATCTATCTAAAGCGGTGAGTATAAACAATTTGAAAAATTACAATTGTTGACAGAAAATAAAGATTCACAGTATGTAATTCATAAGAGTGCTTACTTGTACAAATGACTATAAAAATAGTTATATATTTCCTAACTATGCCACTTGGTCTTGACAATAAGGTTAAAACAGTAGTATAAGAATAATAGGATTGGTACAAGAAGTCTTAAATTTTTATTAGTATATAAAATGGCACTTGAAACAAAAATAAAGTGCAAGGACTAGCCGTGTAAAAATAGAAATAAAGTTAATTGCAAGATGTAAAATATTCAATTCTAATGAAGTATGATAAAAACTGTTAATACGTAAGAACAAAGTATCCAGTGCAGATGTAACAATCTTTCCAACCTCTGGTTTGTAAAGAAACACCTCTCCAGTCTCATTGCTGATTATATCTGTGTGATGAGACTGTTGGAAAAGAGAAGGGAAGTATTCAAGAGGAATGTCCACAATCACTGATTTCTTTAGGGCTTAGTCGGTACTGGATCAAATATTGACTTCAGAATACCATACCAAAATGCTCCCCCATAAGAGCATGCTATATCAATGAAATTGTATAGCAGATTCTGATGTATTCAAAATTGTGCAAGTGAAATACTCATTTCCAACATTTAGAGAAGAAGCAATTTTCTGTAGTCATACGAAATATCAGCATTTGTTCAATAGCTACTTTAAAAGCTTTGTCTGATTCTGAGAAATTATTGAACTTGTACATTCTGGAATCTTTGCTGAGATAGAGTTCAACAAGAATTGTTCAGGAGCCACTGAACAAGACTGAACCAAAAACACTGCTAATTGATCACTCTCACACAATTTTAATGATATTCATCATGATAAACCCAAAGTGTCCCCCGCTTTAAGTGCAGCAGGTGCCAGCGATAGGGCCACAGTGATCTGGTGGCGGCTCTGGTTGTCTGTCTGTCCTGGTCCTTTGAAGCTGACAGGGCCGACATTGTCGGTGGAAATTACAAGCCCCGACAAGAATTGAGCCAGTTCCAATTACAGTCAGCATAATGGTGAATAACACTCAGTAATCTGCTATAGCTACCTCCATCAAATAATTGAAGAGCAGTTTTATGTGCCAACTGGATCTGCTCTGGAGTGCTTACAGCTCCAATCTCCTCCATTGCCTGTATCCAGCGTTCCTGAATATCATATGCCTTACATGCTGGCCAATTTTTTTCTTTATCAAACATTTCTTATTCATGTAAGACTCGGCCATTGCAATATATTTGCATTTATTAGCGTTTGGAGAATTGCATTTAATTTGACTCTCTACCCCAATTTCTTGCATTGCCTTTATCCACTTTTCCTGTATAGCATATGATTTACTGTGTTCACCAATGCTCTTTAAGTAATCTTGGTAATCTTGAATTAAATATGTTTTTTCTCCATACAGCTCAGCAGTGGATAATTTTAACAAGTAATCATAACATTGATTAGTCATTCTCGCTGAAATAATTATAATAATAGGAATTTTTTCTCTTTGTAACAGCCAATATTTAAATTATAACTTAACCCGACGTTTCGACTTCTTGCAAGTGATTATAATAACACAAAGTAAACAGCAAGATTTCTGGAGGGCACGCTTACTGTTTATTATGTCCTGGAGAGTGATTTGCACGCAGCATGGACAGCCAGCATCCTGGAAGCTCTAAACCTGTGTCTCTATTAAACTTGTTGTTGTCAGGTGTCATCTGTATGTGTAGAGCTTCCTTGATCTTCAACTCACGATTGTTACTGGCTCTGTCTACAACTCTTACCTCTTCCCATTTAATGGGGTGATGCTGCTGCCAAGTATGTTCTGTTTAGAATTTTTGTATATTTTTTGTACAAGTTATTAGAATTTTTCTACATATCTATTTCTGTGCACTATTGTTTATGTTGAATTATTAACCAATTTTTAGAACTTATAATCAATATCAGTTTAGAATTACCATTGGCATAGAAATAAAAGTGCAGCTACAGTTAGCAACTAGCTCCTAACAATTATGTGGTGGAATCAAAATTGGTGAAATTGAGTCAGCTCTGTGTAGGTATAGTTTCACTCTTTATAGTCACGTTGTAATCACAACATTCTCTAGTTGCAAGCACTGGGTACTACTATGGTGCTGAGAGTAGCTAACAAAGTTACTGCAGCCACTATCTCGAAAAATATAGCTAATTGATAGCGAATCAAGTGTTCTTTGCTAAGCTTAGAGCAATGATAGCCACATATACACTTGTCATATGCTATGGGATAAGTTCTTACTTGTTACTACCTACAAGAAAATCTCTAAATTGATACATTGATGAAGATCAGTTAGCTCATCTTCATTTTTAAGAAACGTGGAACCCACACTTCACAAATACTATATATTACTGAGAAGCAACACATTGAAAGTACAACCAATATATTATGTTCTGGTTGCCATCAGTGTTTGGCTCTACAAATTAATTTCTAACAGCAAAGTTTTGAGCAAACCTTACTTCTTGTACTTGTGAACTTTGAACTTTGGAATCAGTTGGTTTATTGTTGTTTTGTTCATGGCTATGCCTCATTGATTTTTGCAACATGCACCTCTTATCACTTTCTAACTTATTTTCAGTGTAACATGATATGTAGCCTTTGTTAGTAAACACTGAGATGGAGTGCCAAGTCTGCAGCAGAAGCAGTTCAATGTTGCCAACAATGTCTTCATTGACAGATTAGTGCACATCTTGCACATGTGAGAAATAAAATGGAAAAAAAACACAATATAGCTTGATTCATATTGGCCACCTGAAGTTTACTGGGTCCGTAAAATCTATCTTCGCTGTGTGGCTCAGCCCAGATATGATGGTAAGATGTGAACCTAGTGTATTCTGGTTGGATGAATTTTTAGTTGCTAATGTCACTAAGTGGGTAGTGTTGTGGAATATAATTTATGGCCGTAATTGAAGGTGTACAGTTCGAAGTCAGACAAAGACTGTGTTTTCTTGGGCACTACAGTAACCATGGGTGATCAGGGGAAATTACTCAAAATGTCTTCCCTACTCATAAATAATCAGATGATTTTAATTGATAAGCAACAACAGTTCTTGACTGAATTGGTCCTGGCTAATATTTTAGTTTGATGAGTCATCAGAATTTTTATTGTACCTCATTCAGGTTTACACAGTAAGTCAATAGCCAAATGTAGTAGCTAGCTAATTTATACCCATCTTCAAGTTAACCTTTTTCCATTAATTAAAAATTTTAAATAAAAATTTATTGTTTTCACAATCATTACCTTACAATAGCTGTGCAACTTTGACACAAAAAATTAGTGTACTAAAGTATAAAAAATTAAGAAATAGTTTGAAACAAGTACTACTTAAGCAACACAATAATTGCAATAAAAATTGTAATATAACTAATCTAATAAATATAGAAACAAAATTACAACAAAGACGTAAACAGTTATTTTCAATCAAATTGATAAAAACATCCTGAGCAGCTATCAGAAAACGTTTTAATGTAGGTGAAACAATCCCAGTGATGTTGACCAGATCTGTAAGATGAGATTGTTGAATAAGAGATGGGAAGTATTCAAGAAGAATGTCAACCATTACTGATTCTTGTGGTGACTTGGTAGGGACATAATCAAGTGGTGACTTAAACACAATGTACAAAAATACTTCACCAACAAAATATGCTGAATTGATGAACCTATTAGTAAAGCTTTCTCAAATAATTTCTTTGCTTTCTTATAGTTATTCAAATTAACATGTAATATTGCTATAGCAATGCTGTTACATTTAGGACTATCGAATGATTCGCATTCAGTCAGGTTCAATTCACTCCTATTCAAGAACTTAATAAGATATGACTTGGCTGTATCAGCAACAGGCTTGTTCTCATAGTGTTTTAGAATGTAAGCATAAAAGTATATGCATGCTTCATATGAAGCATTGGATGTGCAAAACTTATCTATAATTGGCAAATGGATTTCAGTTTTCGCTGCTGCTTCTTCATATTTGCCCACTTGCCAAAGCAGATTGGATAATTCAATGAAAAATTCAACATATAGATTAAACTCTGAAGCCATATCTTCAGGCATCAAGAAGACACCAAAAAGATTATCATTTACTAGCAGATATCGCTTTATGGATTCTACAAAGCATGAAATAAAAGAATGAATTATAAAGATGATATCTTGTGGGTTGAAACGACAATATAAGTATTTTGTTTTTAGTGCTTCTAAGAAACAAGTTGCAAGACTGCGGTCAAACTCGGCATATAAATTTAGACTGATAAATGACATTAGTAGCTCAATATGATGCCTGTCTGCATCAAGTTGGTGAAGAGCTACTCGAGGAGACGTTTTGAATTCTTCAGTCATTTCACATAATTTAGCAGAATAAAATTTTTTCATAACAAACTCAAAATGTCCATAGTCCATTAATGTTGTATGCATGAAGAAGAAGTCCTTTATTAACTTATGATAATGATAACGATGTGACTTTTCTTCATATTCCAATAGTGAGAGTTGAATTAATTTGTATAAGCTTAGTTTTACCTGAGAAATGACACCTAGTTTGGTGAGTGGATCAAGTGTACCCACTGCAGTGAGCAGATCAAAAGAACCAGGAAAACATGCAAGGTATCTACCAACTTTTTGCACATTTTGATCAAGGTAGTTGTATGATAGAGAGATAGACTCGTTAAGTTGCATACTAGACCATGACTCTGGAGGACTTAACGTCGAAATTGGCTGTTTGCTTAAATTATCTATAATTTCAGTTGCAGATATTACTTTATTACTGCTTAACAATGCCCCAACTATTTTTAAAGCCAATGGTACTTCTCCAGTTAAGTGAGCAATCGCTGTTTTTTCACTGTCATTAAGAAGTGAAGGATTCCTTAACTCTAACATTTGACAGGCTTGTGATGCTCTGCCCGAAAATCAGCGATCTTATTCTCAGGCAGAGGGTATTTCCACTGCCACCAGTCCTCAAGTATTACTCAGTGCTGCCCGCAGCTCCCCAGTAGTAGAGTAGTTTTAAGAGTTTTAAGTCTTATCCACACACATACAGCATACGTACAAATAACTGAATTACAACGAAAGGCCTGGAGTTCACTAATCCTCCAGTATTTAAAGTCTAGCTAGCTAGTTATGTGCAGGCGCCTCATTGGTCACCCTTGGATCCCGCCTAAACACACAAATATACAAACTACAGCTAACTACCATTGCACACGAAATGCAGTTCAATTAGTTCAGTTCCTTGCTTCCTGTCAGTTCTTGACTTCCTGCCACCGTCCGGGCCCCACACCCCCCGGGTTTAAGATCGACCCGGCGATCTCCATCTTTCTCAGGGCCTTGGATGTGGCGCTCTGTAACGTCGTCGCTAAGACGATCCAGTCCGTCCCTTGTCGCTTCTTCGACATCCGGTCCATTTCCTGTTGCTTCATGTTCGTTTGGTTCCTGCTGCCCAGTGTCTGTGTCCCCGTCTGGCCACATTCTCGATAGACCGTCGGCGTTCCCCATGCTCTCTCCTGGAACGTATTCTATGCCTTCAACTCTACCCGATAGCTTTAGGGCTATCCGCCGCAGCCTAGGGTTTAATCCAGACTGTGACGTGCCTGATACTAGTGCCAAGTTGGGGCGGTGGTCTGTCATCACTCTCACCCGCCTACCATATAGGTACGGGTCGAAATGGTCGATGGCTGCCAACACTGCCAGGGCCTCTTTTTCAGAGACGGAGTATCGGAGCTCCGCCCCTTTCAGGATGCGTGAATAGAATGCCACAGGTAGGTCCTCCTTTCCCCGGCGTACGTGCAGACATCCTCCCACCGCTCGGTCCGAAGCATCTGTATGCAACACATAAAGCTCCTCGTCCGGGCACGGCACATTTAACACTACACACTGACACAAACATGATCTCAACATATAAAAAGCAGACTCACCATCCTGAGTCCAGATGATCCTGTCCGATGCCTCCCTCGATGTCAGAGGAGTGAGGACAGCCGCAGCCTTGGCAAACCCAGGGACGAACTTCCGGTAATAACCAATTGTACCTAGGAAGGCCTTCAACTGCTTTTTCTTTGACGGAAGTGGCCACTCTTTTAACGACCTGACCCTATCCTCCGGCACACTCAGACATCCCTCGCCTACCATGTGTCCTAGGTATTTGAGTCGTCGTCTCCCAAAGCAACACTTCCTCAACTTAACCTTAAGCCCTGCTGCGTTAACTACCCTTAGAACCTCTTCCACATGGACTAAGTGTTTCTTCCATGACCTGGAGTAGATTAAGATATCATCCACGTAGCAGCTCGCAAAGGTTACGTCCCTCAAGACCTGGTCCACCACCTGCTGGAATATAGCAGGGGCGTTCTTGAGCCCAAAAGGGAGTCTCTTGTAGCAAAATTTCCCTTCCTGACAGCTAAAGGTAGTAAGGTCCCGACAGTCTTCCGTCAGTGCCAACTGATGGAAGCCAGCAGTCAAGTCCAAAGTTGTTAAGACCTTGCACTCTCCCGCCTGATCCAGCACCTCGTCAACAGTGGGCATGTGGTGCCTTATCTGAGGTGTCGCCTCATTAAGTGCCCGGAAGTCGACGCAGACACGTACACTGCCGTCTGGCTTCCTGACGGGCACTATGGGAGAGCACCACAGACTATCATCAGCCCTCTCAACTATGCCCTGTTCGACCAGTTTACTCACTGCCTCCTTCACACCTTCCTTTAAGCTGAAAGGTACTCTACGGACAGGTTGATTTACAGGTTTTACACCCTCCGTCACTGTTAACTTCACCTCTCTCCCAGTGTACAGGCCTGGTGTCTCGCTAAATACATGGGCTTGCCTATCCAGAACTTTCCTGAGCTCACCCATGTCAAACCCTTCACACTCCTTCTCACCTAGGAAGGTTTTCTCTCCCTTGGTTTCGTGTTCCAGGTATTCAGCCACTACCGCTCTGAACACCGGTTTGGTACCACAACTCTTCAAGTTATATATGTGGACGACACGTCCCTCTCTTGGCAACCCATTGCCAACCAGCCGGTAGTTAACCTTGCTCAGGGCCTCCTTAATAGTAAAAGGTCCCTCCCAGGAGGCTTGAAACGCTCCTGTCCTACCCGGCACCTTGAGGTACACTCTGTCGTCTACATTGTACACCCTGGTAGATCTAGTCTGGTTAATCTTGTCTCTTTGTCGGTCCTTTTGCTGTTTTCTTCGGGCCACACTCAGGTCCGTCAATTGAGCTACTCGTTCCTTTAGTGTCTCCACCCATTTAGTCAAGGCGACCTGTTTAAACACATCGTCTGTCCAACCCACATACACGATGTCTAAAGGGCCTCTAACCTGAAACCCATAAACAAGGTCAAATGGACTCAGACCCGAGTCTGAGTGTGGCATCTGCCGCAAAGCAAAGAGTGCCAAAGGCAGAAACCTCACCCAATCCAGACCAGTTTCTTCAGCTTTAGCCAGCATGGGCTTTAGTGTCCCATGCAATCGCTCCACAACGCCATTGCCCTGGGGATGGTAGGGCGTTGTAGTTAGCTTCCCACAACCAAACAGCTCACAGACTTTCTTAAATACACTACTGGTAAACACACTACCCCTATCTGTCAAGATAGTGTCAGGCAGACCCGTGCGGCACATGATGCCTACGAAAGCCTCTGCTACCTCTTGTGCAGTTACGCCTCTCAAGGGGGCTGCTTCTGGCCATCGGGTAGCCATACAGGAATAGGTCAGGATATACTGGGCCCCTCCCCTTCCTTTAGGAAGAGGGCCCACAATGTCTATAGCCACCGATCTGAAGGGCTCCCCAACCACTGGGCGTTCCTGTAGCGCAACAGATTTGTTCCCCACCTTGTTGTGGGTGGCACAGAGTTGACATGCAGAGACATATCTTGTTACATCCCCTGACAACCCTGGCCATGTGAATAACCTATTCAACTTGCTCTTCATTTTCTTGACACCTAAGTGCCCACCAAACTCATGAGCCAATCCCAGCAATCTCTCCCTATCTTCTCTTGGCACAACAATCCTGACAACTTCCTCTCCCAACTCCCCTACTAGAACATGCACCAGCAGACCATCCCTTACTTCATAACCTCGAAGCTTACTTTCTGCCAACGTCCAGTAATTCTTCAGTGAGTTATCGTCTAGTTGTCGTCGTGTGAGGTCAGCCCTCGTCTCTCCTTTACCAGACGGCAATTCCAACCTCAAACAATCCTCAGGTCCAGTTGGTGGACCTATGGGCTCTGGTAAAGGGTCACCATCACCCACCACCCTAGTCATAGATTCACTAGGCTCCGTAGAGGGAGGAGTCTTACTTGCCTCGCCCCCACCTGGGTCACCAGTTTCGGCTACCTCACCATTTGCAGTGGGAGGAGTCTTGGCTACCTCACCATCTGCTGCGGGAGGAGTCTTACATGCCTCCCGTGCTTCCGGTTTAGCCTTCCTACCCTTCCTCCTAGTCCTATTAGGTTTCACACTTGCACTAGGTTCATTGGGGGGAGGAGTCTTACATGCCTCACCCCCAGATGGCTTACACCTACGAGTACTATCAGCAGCATTCCCGTTACTAGTGCTAGTCACTGTCACACTACCACGGCTGCTAGTATTGTTATTGTTTACCACCGTCACTCCGTTGTCACGGTTACTGTCTTTCTCACCACCAAGACTCATCTCATCACCAAGGTCCACAGCTACTCTGACCCTCGACCCTGTACCAGTTTGTCCGTCAACTGTACTCCGTCGTGCAGTGTCACTCTTGGCTGTGTGTCCCGGACTTGAGGTCGTCAACACGGTCGACTCTGTCTGAGTTTCTGTTCCCGTACAACCCGTACCAAGTCGGTCATTACTTGTGAGTGCTAGTTCTGCTTCGCGTTCTGTCTGCTCCCGCACACTCTTACTCTCTTTTGACTGACTTCTCGTGACTACCCCACACCTCTTCTTGTGTGTACCCGTCACGTCTGCAGCTGCTGCTGCTGTCATTAGTAATGTCGTGGCCTGCTCAGTTCCTAAAGGAACTGCAAACAGAACCTTGTCAGTTGTTAATTTGTCAGTTACCGCTACCTCTAGCTTATAAGACTTCTCTCCAACTGACATTGCCACAACTGCGAGTTGTGCTTCGACCTTCCCACCTTCAAACCCTTCAAGCAACACTCTCTCGTCTGTCAATTGGGCGTCGGGAACTAGTCGATTAGGTACAACAGTGATAGTAGCACCTGAGTCAGGTATAATACTACATCCTATCCCATTTACCTCTCCATGCACACACGTCCCTTCATCAACCCCAACTACGTAAGTTCGTTTTGTGTTACCGTTAGATTTCGGTTGGTTAGTCTGAGGTGTTGATGTCTTCTGGTTTCGTCTGTCAGGGCATTGGGATGCCTTGTGTCCCTTCTGTTTACAAACAAAGCACCGCAACCCGCTACCTTGAACTGACTCCTTACTCTTCTCAACCTTCTCAACTACTATTGCCTCTCCACCCATTATCTCTCTCAGAGTGACACCAATATCTAGGATCTCTCTAGAGTGGTATAACCTATGGGTATATACATGGGGTGTTTCGCTTCCTGAAACCATACTTGCGTAATAGGCTTGGGTTACGAAAGCTACCCACTGTTCGGCAGTAGTACATAGCATAGACACACGGGTAACCTCATCATGCACAAACTGTGCCAGCTCCCTTCGGTCCCTGATATGGGCCCGCCTCTTAGGGAACATCTGAGCCCCGATGGTCCTGAGGCTTCTACCATACTGGGTAAGGACTATTTTTTTAATATTGTCGTAATCCTCACCCTCCCTGATGGCAGTTGCCGCCTTGTCTGTGATCTTCGTAGGTAACTTATTAACCAATATCCACTTCCACCTCTCTTCCTCTATCTCTCTCTCCCTTAACTGGGTCTCGAGACCTGAGATATAATTAACAAGGTTCCCACCCTCAGAAAATGGGGCAATATTCTTCACTATACGTTCCACCTCCTTGTCCCTGTCCCTCACACCACGCACTACCTCACCTACGGGCACCGTGCCTCTGGCTGACATAACAGAATCCAAGAACTCCTTAAACTGGGAACTAGTTAAAGTGATATTCCCTGCTCCTCCAGTGGTACTACCTCTACCTTCTTCCTTATTTGTCTCCTTCTCCCTCACTACCTCCTCTGCTGGCGGTGTCATAACACTGTCCAGCGGCCTATCCACACTAGAAGCCCTCATCCTACGATTAGGAGGTGGCTTACCCTTGGTTGGGTCCACTCCAGACGGAGGCTTAGCCTTGGGCCGTACAGACGAGTCGAGGTAAGTCGTCGGCGACATCTCAACCTCGGTGGACACTGACAATTCGTACTCCTCGTCCGTTCCGCTTTCTGGGTTCACCGCAGCCCCTGGCCTCCCCCTCCTCTGTGTTGATTTCTTAGGAGGCATCTTTCAGGAGTCAGTACTCAGGTGAGGTCTAAAAGGAAAGAAGTAATAAGGTAAGTACAGAAAGTAAATGATGTTATCGGGCTACAATAATTAAACACAAACACAACACAGGTGATTAGTCCTGTGCCCGGCTAGAGTCTTCCTGTGGTGGTTGACGTCTTCCAGAGGTGCTGTTCACATTGTAGGCTCCCACGTCTGCGTTACGGTCGACGGCGGCTCGTTACGTCCCTTACGTACGTCACGTTCCCGACGTAAAGTTGACGGCGTCCTTGCGTTCCGGTTGCGTTTGGATGCGTCCACTCGGCGTCTAACGTTCGAGTTCCGGCGTCTAGAGGTTACGGCGACGTTTCCTTCGGCGTTTTTTCGTCACGTTCCGAAGGCGTTGATTGGGACGATTAGTGTCGGTCGGTGTTTGTTCCGAAAGGTCACCTCTCGTCGTAGAGTTGGAGTTAAGTGTTTTTCTTCTTTTTCCAACGTGTAGAGAAGATAGCAGAGTTTTGCGTCTGTTCCTCTCGGTAAGCTGAAGATAGTGTCGAAGTTTTACGTCCGCACCTCTCCAAAGAGTTGTAGAGAAGTGGCTGAGTTTTACGTCGGTCCTTCTCGAGTAGTAAATCGTTCGATTTCGACAACGGGCTTACGGTGGCTTGATCAGAGGTTTAGTTCTGATCCCACCGCTGCCACCAGCTGTGATGCTCTGCCCGAAAATCAGCGATCTTATTCTCAGGCAGAGGGTATTTCCACTGCCACCAGTCCTCAAGTATTACTCAGTGCTGCACGCAGCTCCCCAGTAGTACAGTAGTTTTAAGAGTTTTAAGTCTTATCCACACACATACAGCATACGTACAAATAACTGAATTACAACGAAAGGCCTGGAGTTCACTAATCCTCCAGTATTTAAAGTCTAGCTAGCTAGTTATGTGCAGGCGCCTCATTGGTGTCACCCTTGGATCCCGCCTAAACACACAAATATACAAACTACAGCTAACTACCAATTGCACACGAAATGCAGTTCAATTAGTTCAGTTCCTTGCTTCCTGTCAGTTCTTGACTTCCAGCCACCGTACGGGCCCCACATGGCTGATTCTACAAGTAACATCAATGGGATTTACTCTATGAACAAAGTGAGAGTCCATACGAAATATTGCTTCTCTACTTGTTGTAAGTAACTTCAAGTTGCTACCAGAATGGAGTAGTAATGTATTAATGGCTGAATAGAAATCTTCTTTTTGTTTCTCGATAATATCATCACAACTGTCTAAGATTATCAAGCAATTGGTCCGCTGTCTTTTTTCTCCCCATTTCACTAAATTTTCAAATGTCACATTCTTTTCCACATCATTATCATCGGTGATTAATATCTTTTCAGCTAGAACTTGCTTAAAATTTTTGTCAGGGAAATCTATCAAGTTTATATAGTACACCTCTGTTCTTCTAGCTAACATCGTGTGACCAATATTTATAGCAAGAGCTGACTTGCCAAACCCTGGGGGCCCAATAATATTAACAAAATGAAATGAATCATTGGAAAAATCTAATACTTCGAGCAAAATATTTATATCTTTATCACGTCCAAAGAAATCTTTTTGCTCATTAGGCAGTGTATGAAATACATTAGGTCGCATGTCAGGACCAAATGCAACTGCTACCACGACCAATCCAATAACTAAGCATGTTCCTATGACTACTGACTTCTTTTTCTTTGTTCCCAGTTTGCTTATACCTACACACGACAAAAAATAATTATAGTAATAGTGTGCTTCAATAATTCTGTGAAACAGCTAAACTAAGATTGAAATCAAAGTCACAGTTGATACGGAAAAAATCATACAGCTAATAGTCCCAATACTTATTACTACTGCAAATTTCTAAGGCACATCATTTTGCGTTTTCAGCAATCAATTTGTAATTAGTTGTAGTTACAAATATCCAAAGGAAAGAGGTAGATATAGAATTAGAGACCAGCACTCAGGTTTATTGGAGAGAAGGTCTCTCAGTAGTATTTAGATTTCCACTGCCACCAGGTTCTGCAATGGCTTCCCATTGTACTTTAAGATGTCTTATTGGAATTTATTAATAAAAGTTCAGTTGCCACAATGTTTGAAAAGCAGAACAAGAATGAAATGGAACACTATGTATTGTTTATAAGCTGCGGGAGTGTGAACACGCTATCTAACAATACACATACATTCCAATCCTAGTAGGTAGCTTATGTAATATCAAATAAATAATGAAAAGTTCAGCTGTTCTAAAAATGTCTTTCTAAAAATAGTTGTTCATGACTTCCACCAGGGGAGTAAGAAGCCAGATCGTATTGGTGCGGCCATTACAACCACACCCACCAAACCACACCCACTCGTTACAATACAGTGTTTTTTTTAAATAAATAAACCAAAGAGTTTAATTCAATGCTCTGCATACCTAATAATTCAAGTGCCACTGTAATCACACCAAAAAAAATAGTACAAGCTATTATTATTATTACAAATAAAATGATTTTGATAACAATCAGTAGGTTCATGTCAAATAAATAGTGTTAAATTGAAGTTATCTATTATGTAGAGTGTATATATTGTATAGCTAACATAGCTACATGGACATAACAAAGCAAGCAACACAAGAAAACTTAAAAACCTGAATCAACCTTTTGTGGCCTTCTTTATTTTCTTCAGACATTTTAAAGTATGTGTGGCAAATAACTAAATGGGAAGTCCTAGTAGTGTAAAAAATGGCCATTTTGCAGACCCATAATGCTGGAAAAACCTCCAAACTACACTATTTTTTTTCAAAAGATCGCTTTGGAATAGTGATGAAGACCAGGCAGGTCCAAAGTTTCCTAAAAGGCTCGATATTAGCTTTTTATTCCTGGCAGAAGTAATTTCGACTGCTCGATTTTCGACAGCCCAAGTTCGACAGTAACCACGAGATCGGGCTAAGAGTAGAAAAAAGGACACTCCCCTTTTCGTTAAAATATTGGTGTAGCCATGGCCGCTTGGCCGCACCTGTTCCAATGCCCATGACTTCCACTCCTTCTATCTTCACTCCTGATGGGCCCCGCCCCAGTAATCGTTATGCGTCCTGGGGCAGGGGCTTGCTCATGCAGGGACATCCCCATTTAATATGAAAGACATGGCATAATTAATGTAGTTACATGAGGAGAAAAATTGCTTACACTGTTCTCTACATTGCATGAACTGTACATTCATGCTCAGTGTTGCTGCTCTATTGATTACCTACACACAATGATTACTTATTTGTGTAAATAGATACTTCATTGCAAAACAGCACTACATAAAACATGCACACCTACCTCTATTCATGAAACAAAATTACAAAGAATGAATAATTAGGACTGAGTTATGATTCACTGTATTTGACATCAATGCACATGATTCCCCTATAATCTATCTCATATTGAGGTATTGTGGGCAAGTTTCTTGTCAAAAGCTGGATTTCTAACAAGAGCAGTCGTATTTGGCCATTGCAGTGATGTACAACTCAATATAAGTGCCATATTATCCACTTTGGTTGATCTGAACCTGGCCCGTTAATTTGGCACATCCAAAGTAATGGAAGGAACAGATTATCATAATTATAAACTGGCTATGTTTTGCACTATAACAAACTTTACTGCTGAAAGAGAAGCTGGTTGCCTAATCAGTGACCGTGTTTAGTGTAATGTGCTCAACCCTGTTTTTTTACTAAGCTTTGCGTAGTGAAGTAAGTCAGATATGCCAGACTAATGAGACACAACTCCCAAAATTATAACTGAGACAACACACCTGAGATACTTTACATTTTCAACTTTCTATTGTTCAGACCACACCCTGAATGATGATCTGGCTAGTTATGACTATTCCTATTTGTCTGCCCCTCCCTTTTTTCATCATCCCTCTATTGTATCACTTCACACTCATTGACTATAAGACACACCACTTTGTTTTCCTGTGCCTAACTTCTGAATTATTGTTCATTCCGAGCACGCCCTATCATCTGGTCATTCGAGCAGTGTTAATGTATTAATTTTCTTCTGTTGGTACCCATGATGCCACTACTGGAGAAGATTAATGTGTTGAGAAGTCATTAAATCTCCAAATAGGTGTCGAAAATCTGGTTCGAACGACCACATGATAGGGCGTGCATGGAATGAACAGTAATTGAGAAGTTAGGCGCAGGAAAATGCACCATAAAGTCAACTTAACCTAGCTAAGTGCTCAACTACAGTCACCCATTAAACAAGAAGAAATTATTATTAAGCACTATAACTGGTGATGTGCTTGAGCACAAATGGCAAGCGAGCCTAAAGACTATACTATTATTATATGAATGATTTCGACTTCTAACACTAAACAGAATCCTCTGGTTTATCGATCAGTACCCGTATCACCCTACAGGGTCGAGTTTTTAAATTATGAATACACAGTAAAGGGATTTCAGTGCCATAGTAACAACTCGCTGCAACTATTTGAATTGAAGGAATAAAACAACAAAACAATACAAGTTATTTAAACATTGTCTTTGTGATATTCTTTAGCTAAGTAGTGGCTGTAATGCACAATGCTTTGACACAACTGGACATACACTTACACGAGACTTACCTTCGCGGTTAGTCTAGTGGACAATGCATTTTCAAGTAAATACTGTTGCGTACGACTTATAATCATGACAAAGAACGCATTGACTTACCAACGCCACTAACTCGAATAGAAATGGAAGTCCCGTAAGTTTTCACGTTTTAACTGCACCCGCAAAAGAATTCAAAACAGTAACAATTCAATTTCTAGGGTGATACGGGTACTGATCGATAAACCAGAAGATTCCGAACTAACACAAAAACGCGAGGGTCAAAGTACAAAAATGACTTACATCTAAACAAATAAACAATCATCCCCGATTTTCAATTGAGTTACCCTGATAGTGTCTCGCTCGCTTCGCTCACTCGCCAATTAAAGGTAAGTATGGTAGCAAGTAGAACATAGCAATAAAGTGGTTTGAAGTTTCTAGTTATGCCATCAAGTACTGGAATTACCCTTAACACAGTCTTACTGCATGGAGACTATATTTTACTTATTTTATCCCAATACTAATCCTCTGTGAGCATGCACATAGGGTTGTAAGTATAGCCTAATAATTCTCTATGAATAGGTATATGATAAATAGAAATTGTGAGCAACCTGAATACATCATAGTCATCTAATGTAATTACAATTGTATATGAAAAGTTTTCATGGCATTAATAACTCACAATATCCTGTGTCCTTGTAGGTATATCCCAAACTTGAACAAACTGATGTTATAAATGATATCCAGCCATTTTCAACGGAAACTTCAATAAGAGTTTTCAAAGTAGCTTGGTCTCCAAGCTTGGAGGCCCATTTTCTGAGCATGGCCACTCTCCTCATCTCATTGTGCTGGTAATCCTGTTTTATGTCTTCTATTTCCACTTCTGTCAGGCCTAAAAGATAAGCTTTGTTTTCCCATTGCGTAATTAACTTAGATACTTTCGCTAGTTTTAAATCACTCAAGTTGTTGTCGAGGTCTGCTCTTGGTTGTACTACATTTAGTAGTCTCTCTTTTAAAGCCCTGCGGTTAGAGAGAAAGCAAAACGTATTTTTTAAACTCACCATGTTTCCTTCGGTGGGTGGGGCTCAGTCTTCTCGAAAACTAGGCAATTCATTGGACCCGCCCCCACGAAGTTTATCTACGACATAATCATGACTTTCATTGAGACAGCAAGCTCACGTGGCAAGAACCCTGCTCTATTTACCCTGAGGCGTGCCACTCCTAGTAGTTTGGTTGCATTGGACTCAAACCTTTGAAATAGCTACATTCTTTTTTATCTGATACATTATAGATGTTGGAACATAAATTAAATCCTTCACCCTTAGATTCTTTCTGTGAATTTTTAATGTCATTCTTGGACTTTTTCTTCCCCCAATATATTATATCTAATAGTATTTTGCCTTTCACATTAGATGTCTATACACAGCTAATACTTCGTAGAGATGCATTAGGAGAAATTTTTACTGACCCTAATGTTTTCTCCCTGCACTCTTTCATTTATGAAAAGTACACTATTGTAAAGGTTTACTTTCCCATCTGTTCTCCAGGTAGTCACAGTTACCTGCTTGAATGGAAATAGATTGTCCTGACGTGAGGCAAGTGATTCACTGGGGCATTCCTAGTCACACAAATGTACATTCTAGAAAGTGAGAGAGCTGGTAGAGAAAGGAAGCCTGCATTAGCAATGGGCTGCTAAAAAAAGCACTGACTTTAAAAAAGTTTGCCATCCATGAAATGAAAGCATACTCTACAAGCAGTAACTCTTACTATTAAAATCAACAGTTTCATGTCAATCCTGTGAATGACAATTGCACAGTCCTATAAAAGTGGACAGAACAAATTTTTAATCAAATATCTCTAATAGCAATGTTCACTTTGTGATATATATATCTATATATATATAATTAATACTTATTACATGAGTCAGAGTGTGATGAGGCAAAATATTTCCACTATCAAAGTCTACCTATCAGCGATACGCCATCTTCCCATTTGCTGTAGGCCTCCCAAAGCTCCAGTATGTATTGCAGGGAGTCAAAGGGCAGAAGCACAGAAGGGAGTGGGAAAGTGCGCTAGGCTACCTATTTCTCCTGACATCCCCAGGATGTTGAAAACTGTGTGGGACACTGAGCCTCTACTTGGTGCCACAATGCTGTGGGCGGCTTGCTGTCTGGGATTCTTTGGTTTCCTGAGGTCAGAGAGATGACTGTCCCTACTGAAAGTGAGTATGACCCTGGAACTCACCTGTCAGTATAGAGGACATAGCAGTGGATGACCTAGTCTGGCCAAAGGTAGTGAGGATCTTTATCAAACAATCGAAGAAGGGCCCATTTCGAAAGATAATACATATGTTTCTGGGAAGAACACAATCAGACATTTGCCCAGTGAAGGCCCTTGTTAACTACCTGGTGGTGCGAGGCAAGAGTAAGGCCCACATTATATGTTTCCCAATGGTGATTTCCTGACACGACAACAGCTGGTCATAGTGGTGAGTGAGGTGTTAAAGAATGCAGGTCTGAACCCAAACCAATATTGCTGCTGCAGTTTTCGTATTGGGGCGGCGACAACAGCATCCAAGAAGGGACTAGAAGAATCGGTTGTAAAGACTTTGGGAAGGTGGCATAGCTTGGCCTACCTGGGATATACTCAAATTCCCAGAGATCAACTAGCAGGCCACTCCCAAGTATTGTGTCACGAACACGTGGTGGTGCTGCAGGGATGGTCATGACCGACTCTGGGTGTGGTGAATCGTGTATGTATGTTTACAGCATGTTGTTATATAATACCACAATTTTATTGATATGTTCAGCAAAAACTTTGAGAACCAAAATCTTTAGGGCGTTATATTAAGAGAATAGTGCTAGGAGAGATAGGAGGCTTAGGTAGGAGTGATTAGGCAAGTGAGATATGTTCTGTGGGGGGTGGCAGCCTGACAGCAGCTTGGGGCAGATGTTGGGAATTACCCCAACATTGTCACCCCTGTCACCTCTCAGTAAAGGATGGGGGGGGGGGGGGGGGGGGGGAGTGAGAGCTTACAGCCTGGCACCACTGGCAAACTATACATGCAAAGAGTGTAGCTTGGAGGGGAGGCTGGGAAAGAGAAGGTAGCAACTAAGTGGGTCACAAAAATAAGTCAACATTATTAGTCTAAAGAGTATGGTGAATTTTTTGTGCCTGAATCCCAGAAAAAACTTTGTTAACTATCTTAACTTACACACAAGTGCAACACGTTGATTACAATGATAAAAGCATTGGCATGTGCCTTTGCATAAACATAATTAATGTTTGGTAAAGGGTTATTAATATTCCCAGTGTGGATTCATGCTAAGTGTGCATTCACAGTAGGTGGAAAGTGTGAAGGACACGTTATGCATTGATGGTGGGCATTCACACTACCAGTTTGGTGTGAATTTGGTGTTTTCATGCTTAATTTTTACAGTGCAATCACTTTTAGACAAGCACAACATTGTTGTTATCTCTCCTTATAAGTAAAATATTTTTTTATTTAGCTACATGTCTTAAAGTGATCTATCTGAAGAAGTGTGTATAATCCATTTAATTATTAACAATGTTTTATAGAAAATAAAGATTTATGATATTTTTTCATCAGAGTGCTTACTTGTACAAATGGCTATAAAAATTTAACTTGCCTATGCCAATTGGTCTTGACATTATACAATAAGGACAAAAAAGTATAATTAAAAAAATAAGCGTTGTACAAAAAGTTTAAAACATTTCTTTACTATAAAAAGTAGTGCTTGAAACAAAAAATATGCAAGGAGTAGCCGTACAAAAATAGAAATAAAGTTAATCGCAAGACGTAAAATATTCAACTCTATTAACGTAGTGCAAAAATTCTTAATACTAAAGGACAAGGTATCCAGTGCTGATGTAGCAAACTTTCCAAACTCTGGCTTGTAGAGAAACACCTCTCCAGCTTCATTGCTTATTAAATCTGTTCGATGAGATTGTTGGAAAAGAGATGGGAAGTATTCAAGAGGAATGTCCACCTTCACTGATCTCTTTGGTGACTTGGGCTTGGTCAGCACTGGATTTAATGGTGATTTCAGAATACCATACAAAACTGCTCCCCCATAAAAGCGTGCTGTTTCAATGAAATCTTTTGTATAGCAGATTCTGATGTATTCAAAATTATGCAAGTGAAATAGTAGTTTCCAACATGCTTCAGAGAAGAAGGAACTTTCTGTAGTCATATTAAATATCAGCATATGTTCAATAGCTATTTTAAGAACTTTCTCTGATTCTGACAAGTTATATAACTTGTACATTATTGAGCTTTTGAGGAGATTAAGTTCAACAAGAATAGAGCCAGTTCCAATTACAGCCAGCATATGGTTAACAACACTCAGTGATCTATTATAGTTACCTCCATCAAATAATCGACCAGCAGTTTTATGTGCCAACTTGATCTGCTGTGGAGTGCTTACAGCTCCAATTTCCTCCATTGCCTGTATCCAGCGTTCCTGAATATCATACGCTTTATCATGCTGACCAGTGTCTATCAGGTAATCTTGATATGCCTGTATTAAATAGGTTGCACCTCCATACAGTTCAGCAGCTGTTAAGTTTAATAAAGTTTGGTAAACTTTATCCAATTCCTTTTCTATTTTTTTGAGGTCTATTGATTGTTTATAATTAATTCTCAACCACAATAGCATGTAGAGTTTGTCATAAATGGAATATTGATACATTTCATCGTACAAAGCCTTTTCAAAGAATGTTTTAGCTCTCTCATACTCTTTCAAATTAATATAGGACTCTGCCATTGCAATATAGTTGCATTCTTTAGCATTAGCAGACTTGCATTTAATTTGACTTGCTGTATTTTTTTCCAGATATTTAATGTGATACAACTTAGCATTGCTGGCATTAAACTGGTCCTCATAGTTGAACAGGATATACGAATAGTATTTTCTACATGCCTCATCTGAGTAGGAGTGTGAGCAAAAATAGTCTGTAATCCCTAAATAGCCACGGTTAATAATAACTGGATTGTCTACTATGTGACTATGGTTACTGTTCTTCAGTAAATTGGTTACCTGAATAGTTAATTCAACATATAAAGTGAAGTCTAGAGCCATATGCCTAGGTAGAAGTAAAAAAAGAAATGGATTACTTGAAAAGAAACTTGTCGTTGAATGCGTAAACGATTTCATGAGGGAAAAGAGTACTATAGCTAATTCTTCATGACTGAAACGACAATTTAAAAATTTGGTTTTTAGAGCCTGTAGGAAACAAGTTGCTAGCATTGGGTCAAATTTAGGATATATATTCAGAGTTATAAAGGTCATTAGCAAATGTATGTGATGTCTATCTAAATCTAATTTGTGGAGAGCTGCTCGTGGAGATCTTACGAATTCATTAGACATTTTACATAATTCACCAGAAAAAAAATTTCTTAGACCAAAAAAGAAACTTGCATACTCGATTATATTGCTGTGCAAGTTAAAATACTCTCTAATAAGTTTGTGGTAGTAATAACGCTTTGACTTGTCATCATACTCTAAATGAGAGTTGAACCAAGCTTCTTAGACTCAAGTATTTTTGGGAAATAATGCCTTGTTTAGTGAGTGGATGAAGTACATTTAGTGCTGTGTGCCGGTCAAAAGAACCTGTAAAGAAAGAGAGGCAATGACCAATTTTCTGCATATTCTTATCAAGATAATCGTATGATAGAGAGATAGAGGCATCAAGTCGCATGCTAGATTGTAACTCTGGTGGACTCAGTGTATCAATAGGCTCCTTCTTCAAGTTCTCTATGACTTCAGTAGGTAAGTTTATTTTATTACTCAATAATGCACCGACTATTTTTAGAGCTAATGGGACTTCTCCAGTTAATTGAGCTATACTTATTTTTTCATTGTCACTAAGAAGTGTAGGGTTTATAAACTCCAATATTTGACCAGCGGATTTAGCATCAATAGGATGTACTTTATGTACAAAGTGATTGTCTGAATGGAATAAAACTTCTCTACTAGTTGTAAGTAACTTCAAGTTGCTACCAGAGTGCATTAATAGCTTATCAATAGCATCATGAAAGTCTTCTGATTGGTTTTTAATGCTGTCATCACAATTGTCTAAAATTATCAAGCAATTGCTCCACCATCGTCTTCTTCCCCATGAAAGTAAACTGTAAAATGTTACTTCTTTCTTTATGCTATTGTCATCCACTAGGATCCTTTCTGCCAGTTTCTGCTTGAAGTTTTTTTCGGGAAAGTCCATCAAGTTTATGTAATGTACTTCAGTTCTTCTAGCAACCATTTTATGACCAATGTTTATAGCAAGAGCTGACTTACCAAATCCTGGTGGTCCAATAATATTAATGAAACGAAAAGAATCATTTGAAAAACTTACTACATCAAGTAAAATATTCATATTTGTCTCGTCCAAAGAAATCTAGTTTTGTATTAGGCAGTGTATGAGATACATAGGGGGCCATGTCAGGACCAAATGCAACTACTACCAAAGCTAATCCAATAATCAAGCATGATCCTATGACTACTGACAGTTTGCTACCTACATACACCAACACAATAAATAAATACATACAGCATGCTCCAACAAATCAGTACATTCTTTACCAAAAAGTAAAACTTGAAGTGTAGTTTGTATTGGACATACATGTAGTAGCTAACTAAAAAGATTTATGTGCAACTTGCTAAAGAGTCTCCTGACATAAAAAAAAAAAACAACCTACTTACCGTATCCTGAGTTGTCCTCAGCAATGTATCCTAGACATGAACAAACTGATCTGATAAACGTTATCCAGTCATTATCAACTGAAACTTCAATAAGTGTTCTCAAAGTAGCTTTGTCTCCAAACTTTGAGGCCCATCGTCTGAGCATGGCCACTCTTCTCATCTCATTGCCCTGGTAATCCTGTTTTATGTCTTCTATTTCCACTTCTGACAGGCCTAATAGGCAAGCTTTGGTTTCCCATTGTGTACCAAGCTTTGAGATTTTTGCCAGCTGTAAATCGTTCAAGTGTTGGTCGAGGTCTCCACTTGGTTGTACTACCTTTAGTAAGCTCTGTTTTACAGCCAGGCGGTTGGAGAGATAACAAATCATATTCTTTATACAAACCTCACCCCTTACCAACAAAAGGTCAGGAAACCGTCGTCACGGTAATTTGGGTATCCCGTAAAATCGGGTATCCCGTAAAATTGAGTAACCGCATCCATAATTCCGGAATTATTGGTATCCCGCCGTAAATTTTTGGGCCCACAAAGCCATTGAAATTGAAGGAAAGACGTTCCAGGTGCAGAACCACCCGGTTCAGGAATATTTTGCGATAGAACGTATCGAAGATTCCTGGAAGCCTTGGATGGGAAATATCGGGTGAAACTGGAATCTTTCCTGGCCCATGCGCGTAGACTGGTCGCAAAGTGCCTTATTATAGCCACACCTCCGACCTAGTCCTTTCCACCCACGCAGTGAGCTACATTTTGCTTTCTGGAAAGTAAGCTGTTACAGAGCGTGTTGAGCTGTTACAGAGCGTGTTGAGCTGTTATAGATGCGATCGAGCTTCCGACGTCGCTGGACAGGTTAGGGAAAGCATTTAGTGTTGCTCAGACTTCCCTTTTAAATGCTCGATTCGGAGCTGGGGTGACTGGTGTAGTAAAGCATAGGCACGTCAGCATGTGTTGGAAGAAGCTGCTGATGATACTGGCTTAACTATGCAACAAGAATTAGTAAGTTATGAAGATATGGATTAGTATAGAATGGCTATGTTATGTATTTGGTCTAGAATTGAAGGAGAAATAGTAGAAGATAAAGCATTCCAGAAATACTGAATCAGTAAATACTTTTCAAGATACCTTTGACGTCCTGGCAGAATTTTCAACAGGAATAGACAAAATCAAATGGTTAGATTAATTGATATTTAATAATGCACTCTAAGGTACTTTTAAGCTGTTTGCAATAACTGTGATGTAAAATAGTTCAACCACAGCAACTTTCGGAATTATTGCTACCTCCTAGGGCTTCCTCCTCAGGATCAGGTTTTTTTTATCAGCGATAATTCCTTATACATAGTAAGTCCCGAATTGTCATGGTCTAACTATTTTATACCATGGTTATACCATTTCATACTGAAACGACCTAATATTAATAGCAGGTTTTGACGGGAAAATTTGGTCCAACATTAACAATTACTAGCAAGTACCCCACCACACATTGGCGCTTGATGTATTGCAGAGTAAATGCAGGTAGCATAATTTATTTTTATTCATTATCATCCTCTACCACTTGGTTAAGGTTAGTTTCTCTCTCCTGCTCTCCTTTAACTATCTCGGCTTTTCTTATCCCCTCGTTTCCTCTCTTCAGTTAGGCATGGAGTCCCTTCTCCTTAGTCTCTCTCTCCTGCTTCTGAGTCTTTCTGTCCTTCTATCATGATTGTGGACTTGGTTTTGCGAAACTTTTGCTTCTTTACCAAACTGTTTAAGCTCATGAATTATTCATGAATAAGCACCGTCATTGTTACTGACATACAAGTGTATTATTATATAGATAGCACGGAGCCAGCGAGGGTCTCTCTGAAATACTATCTACAAGAAAGAGTAAACTGACAAGTGTTGTTGTGATCATGTCAGTATATATGACTGTCCATAGGAGATCTGGCATAATACAGCAATCGTGATTGTAAGGAAGAGATCGTAGAATGTATACATATGTGACATAGTACAGATCACACTACTTGCATAACTAGCATTGCATCCCAACATGAAGAGGGCAATACTCATGCACGGTCAACGTCTGATGAGTCAGGTCGTAAAGGCTGGCCTCTTGGTTGTTATCTGAGACTTTCACTCATAGTGATTAGACAGCGATTGTTTATTGGAATTGGTTCCCTGCATTGGACTCCCTCTAACTATGTAGCTAGGGACTGGTTATGCTATTTTAGCTGTGGTTTGATAGGTATGGATACTGACGTATGTGTAACAGTGAGAAGTTAGAAATGATGCAATGAGCAACAGAAGGTGATATGTGAATACAGCATGTATAATGAACGAAGAATTGTGCGTGCTAGCTGATGTGGAGTGATGGTGATATGATAACTAGTGGAATGTTCAGCTTTGGTTTTTGTCTTCAACACAACACAATATATTTACAGAGAGCATTGGCTATGTTGTTGCAATTGAAACAATACAAATTTTGAGGTGTGTATGGGAAACTTAACACACACACATACAGACTCACACGTATATTAAGGGGGGGGGGGGCATTGGCCCCCCCTTAGCTGAATCTCGCCCCCCCTTAGCTGAATCTTGTTCCCCCTTACCCTCTGACTTGTAAAGTCATTACCTTACTAGAACATTTGACACTTTTTTCATGCAGCTTATTGCTTGAAGACTTTGTGTGTGTGTGACTCATCATCCTCAGTGCTTTAGGTACTTTGAACACAAGCTACAAAAAAAAAGCATTCTCAAAAATTTAATTTTCGTCCATAGATCAATAGGCTAAATAGCATAATTTTTTGTTCCTAACCTTTAGATTCTTGAGCCCAAGTGTAGTGTTTCGCACTCATGCTAAAGTTGAAATTTAGCAGCACTCTGAGGTCAAAGTGCACTTGTCATTTAATAATAGTATTTTATCAGGAGCTCTTACGATCTGCTACGCTATGTTAAGTGGTAGAAGTTATAGTGATCTAGCTACTTGTTTTGTAATGATGCTGATATGGTAGTGCAGTCTTACGATAAGTCTTATAGTCGACTATGTGTTGTTGATCGACAAAGTAAACTAAATTTCAAGTCCTCACGTCTACCCCAAGGATAGCCAGCTTTTATAGACACAAACATTAATTCATTCAGATTCTTAAGACGCTCGCGCAAGAATTAAAGGCAGCTGAATTCACTCGCTTCACGTGCTTGCCCATTATTATGGTTATTATTATTATTATTGTATTCTACGGGGTAGGCACCCACTCACGAAAGCGCCCACTCCGTCCATTTCCTCTGATATATATTAACACCCAGGTTTTAAATTGCATACACGAACATAGCATTCCTTGTCAATTATGTGGCCAGCAATAGAAGTCGTTCCTCTGCTGTGCCATTTCGAGCAAATTGACGGTAGTGAAGGCTGACTTTTCTGACTAGAATATCAATGGTGAATGTTGAATCTGATGTCTTATGTTAGTTTTGTTAAAGTCGAGTAAGTAGTGCAACCTGTGCAGGTTTTCAATAATGCTGTGTATGTAAATTTTGTGTGTGTGCAAATTCTCGCATGTACAAAAAATGGGTGAGTGCCCACTCGGCCAATTTTTGTTAAGCGCTTATTGGTAGACATGGTAGACTATGGTATTATTATTGTTATTGTTATTGTTATTTATTGTCATCATTATCTATATAATAATATGCTTGATGATGTGTTTCCAAGGTTAATGCTCCACGCGTGCGCACTTACCCGTACTATTTCACTTAGCTACCGTGGTATTTCACTTAGTTTCCACTTAGTTATCGAGGTATTTCAATTATTTACGTGCTATTTCACTTTACCTGTGCAATTTCAATTGAACAGTGATTTTTCCTATACATTTTTGAATGGGAAACTTACGTGCCGTACTATTATTATTATTATTATTAATTATTACTATTATTAGTTGAGAGTACCTGGTATCAGATTCTTATTAACTGGTTTTGATATGTTCCTCTCATCTCCTTCACCACACTCACTAAGCACTGGCCAGGGAGAGGCGAGTGGTATGTGGAAAAGTTCGGTCAAATACATTGTAATTATATTTAATTGCAATTAAATATATATTTTTTGCAGTAATTTCAATGTAATTGTATTTGAGTGAATCTGATTTTTATGTATTTGCAATGTATTGAAATACTAGCAAAATTAAAGTTTGAAATACGTGCATTGCTAATGTAAAACAGAAACAAAAAGAGGCGAGAAAAAATATGGGCAAGTCCCTCAAAAATTCCTGGGGAAAAGGAAAGTGGAAATACCATTTGGATATTTCATTGGAGGTCACTGTGTGTGTGCATGTGTGTGTGCGCACATGTGTGTGTGTATGTACATGTGCATATGTGTGTGCGTACGCATGTGTATGTACATGTGTGTGTATGTGCATGTATATATGTGTGTGTGGCATGTATATATGTGTGTGTGACAGCAGATAACGTATGTGACGTACACATGACACTGTCGTATTTTCAAAGTATTTGCGATGCTAATTAAATACAATTCTGAAGTCAAGTATTTGTATTGCAAATTGTATTTGAAGAGAGCAGTATTTTCAATTGCAATTAAATTATTTGGAGTATTTGACCCCAACTCTGGTATGTTGTTGAAAGTGTAAATTCTAATAGACAGCAAATAAAGTCAGACAAGTGCAAATTTTGAATTGACTTTTGTTATATGTAAATGTGGCACACACTCTCCACCCACACTCCCTCTCCCTCCTTAATATGTGACCGTCTACAGGAAAACCGGGCACAACGCGGCGTGCGTAAATATCGAGAAAAGATCGATCGATTTCTTTAAAATGTATTGTTTTAAGCCGACGGAAGGGAACGGTTAGGTCTATTATAGTGGGAAACGACGATAAAACTTGGAGAGCTCAATATCTGGATGCCGACAACTCTGTAAGTGCAAAAAAAAATTTTTGAAGGGTGCCGGCGTTGTGCCCGGTTTTCCTGTAGACGGTCACATATAGTTCCCAACTTTCCAATGACAGACCACACCCACTAATATACCTACGAATGAAAATAATTGGGCTGGAGAGAGGATATTTTTGTTTGTTTGTTTGTTTCTTTTTTGTGTGGGTGGGGGGGGGGGGTTCCATGTTACCCTTTCACTGCCGAGTTTATGATGGCCATTTTCGTAACATGAAAATGTAATAATGTTTTTTTTTTTGTTTTTTTTTTGTTTTTGCTGCACAGACATTCAGCAAGAGAAATATTTTAAAAGCAAGTCAGACTGTTTACTATGATGAAAAAAAAAGTCTATTAGTCCGCACAAAGAATACGCTAAAACTTCAGACTTACCGTTACCAACGGTACTAACTGAAACTCAATTATTGATGACCTCAGAGCTGCTATGGAGTTCAGACAGATTACACGGCTTATTTGTCTTCTATTTGATGGATTCTGGGCTTCTCAACCTTGTACTATAAAATATTTCGGGAAGACAGACAACTCTTTTTTTTCTTTATTAATGGTAAAAAACAACAACAACTAAACACCTGTGCTATCATTTCGATTTTTTTAATTACAGGAAGTATACGTCAGTGCAACATAATAACAAGAAATGGGAATGTATTGGATAATCAATTGTTTTAATACGGAGAACCGCTGACGAAATTCAGAACACCATATTATGGCATCTACGGCAGTGAAAGGATTAAATGTTTTTTTATTATTGTTTTTGTGTTGTTGTTGGTGTTGTTGTTTTTTGTTGTTGTTGTTGTTTTTTTTAAATTGCATTATTATTTTTATTTTTTTTATTTTAGAGAAAACACTACCGTCAGTTGAGACTTGTCTAATTATTGATAGGTCGCACCAGAACAGTGGCAGCATCTGGGATCACTCCAGTACAGCGGCAACCAGTTACGTGTGGGATCACTGCAGGATGTGTGTGCTGTTGAGTGGGAAATTCTGGATATCTGATTTGGGGTTCTTCATGCAGGACTAATACCAACATATTTTTGTAAACAAGCAATGAGCATGGTGTAAATATAAAAGATTGTTGTCATCTATATTTGGCTCATATTGAATGATGTTGTAGAAATGACACAAACATTATTATTCATAAAGGTCAATAATTAGTGGGGGCAAAGATCTGTGATGCATGGTCTCAGCATGGAACAGTTTATGAGTATTGTAGGAGGTGATTGCCCAACTGATGTTGGGGTTATTAGATGAAATCACGAGAACTCTCTGACATGTGCAAAAATTGACACTGTAGAACCTCCGAACTGAGAACAATTTGGGACCAGGTTCGCAATTCACAAATCATTTTGTTTGCCTTCGGAGGTTGTTTATAATTTGCCTCCAAATATCATGCATTGCATTAGTTATATTAACCCTTTCGTTCCCAATCCCGCTTAAAAGCGGGTGAAGACCGGTTGGCTTCTCCGAATTTTTAAAAATAGTTACTTTATAGCTAGAACCTTCAGATTGCATACACAGGTGCCCAATGCGTTGGAGAAGCATCTAAAATAGCTTTCAGCCAGGGCTGCTTTGACAGTACCTCACAGCAGTTGCGTTTATTTCTTCCTCGGCAAAAAAAAAAAACATCGGTTCTCCGTCGAATTTTAAAAAAAGTTACCTTCTTCACAGCAGCTTCATTTATGGATCCAGTCATCTCCAGAGCTTTGTAGAAGCAGCGAAAAATTGCTTGAGCCCAGTAGCCTTCCATAACACATTGAAACAACCGCTTCTTTGCCGACCAAGACTTTGCGGTTTGACTTACTGTCTTCTTTTTTTTTTATAAAATCGCCAGTTCAACTGGGGGCCTCCCCATTACGTACAGTCTTAGGTAATGCTTATTACATCACAGGAAAAAAGTGAGCGTGTCGTGTGATCCAGGTAACTATGCAAAAAAAATTTTTTTTTCGAAGTCAATTTGGAAAGATGGCGTCTACCAGTTACAGTGCTGTGGAAGTTTTATACTTGCTTGATACTGACTCTAGCGACTCAGGATCAAGCGGAGAAGAGGGAGACGACATCTAGGGCTATAGGAGGCCCTGTATCAGGGTTGGGGACCAGACCCCGTCAACTCTGACACTGACAATGGAAGTCAAGAAGATGATCGATGTAAGCTTGTCTTTCTCTTGTCTTTCTCTTGAAAACTAGCAAGCTTCTGTTGTGGAAAGGACTTATTTATAGCTATATTGAGATGGAGAAAGCGGTTTAGCTATAATATATATATATTTCATTGAGTTTTGAGATTTGAAAGTGGGTTGTGGTTTGTTGAACAATTTCAAATTTTCAAAAAAATTTAATTTTTTTTACCAGAATGTACTACTAGGACCAGATGTGTATGCAGTCACCGACCCGATTGTGAAGAGGGATTGTGAAGAGGACGCAGATAAGGCAACAGGAGCAGAGTCTTCCATTGACGAAGGAGAAGATGCTGGACCTGGCGAAGTACACTCGGAGCCCCACCCCCCTCCCTCCCAAACAAAAATCCTGTATGAAACCGCATACAATACATCATAAAGTTGCAATTATATAGGATCATGAATAATTTGTTGTTTGTATTACGAATATCTTTGTTGTTGGTGTTTTTGTGTATATGAAATTGTTTTGTAGTGGAGCTCGACGTCCAATGGCGTATGTTCCTTGTGGACACTCATAGATGTCTCCTACATGATCACAATCAGCACCACACACAACAAACAACATATTTTATTGTTGAACTAATATAATATTGGTATAAAGTACTCAAACAATATTATTTCTATTTTTTTATTATTATTATTGATGGGAAAAGTGGAATTTTTTGGGAAAAAAATTTTTTTTTTTTAAAGTAATAGTAGAGGGCCTAAATATTATTCAATTTTCTCAATCAAAAAATGAGGGGAATCCCAAACTCTTGGTCTATTTAGTGATACACGGTTGCTATGGGGTTTTCCCAGCCAGCATCGAGTTAAAAAAATAAAACGGTAATGCACTATTCCGCGGTAGAAGATTAGATTTTTCCGCGCGCGTCCAAACAATTTGGGAACGAGAGGGTTAATACAGAAAATTGGTGTTTGGTTTTAAGGAGGGGGAGATACGCCATACTTTTTCTATAGGAATGGGTAGAGGGCTAAGGGAAGTTCACTGAACACTAGAGGTAATTTACTTTAGAGAGTTCACTATCAGAGGTTTCACATGCTCACTTGGTGCTGCTAACTGCTGCATGGTAGTCCTCAAATGGTGTATGGGACGATTGCTCATACATAGTTTACTGATGTTACAAATACTGTTTTTGGCCACTTAGTATACAAACTAATGTATTATTATTATAACTGTACCAGGTTAACTATACTGGGTATTACACATCAAAATATTCCATAAATGCATTTTACAGTGGAACATGTTAACAGTGAACTCTGTAATGAGCAACACCAGTGCATAAAGTCATACTTTTGTTATACACGTGGCATACTCCAGTGACTCTATCTTACTTACATCACCAGTGTGTATATTTTGTAATGGACTGCATTATTGGAGTACTGTGCATTACCTTACACCAGGTATATACCATACTATGTGTACTATGTTGCTAGAGTATACCCTATGTATTCTTGACAATATCTTACCACAGCATGCAGTGTATAGATACTAAATATACTATAATAATGTATTCCAAATGTTTTCTTAAATGACGTGATATATAGAATTCTTTGACAGTCATACTGATTATTATAGGGTTAAAAAAATTAATAATAATAAAAAAAGTCTAAAAATGTTATGAAGAGTTTGATGAATCCACTAGATCCAGGGCCACGCTTGATGTGCTGTCTGTCACCATCCCGAGCTACTCTGGTTTCTGTCATAGCTGCAGTCCTCATCAAAGCCCCACTTCTCACCTTCTGCCCATAATGAGCCAATCGGTTTCTGAGGATAATAAAAAAAATTACAAAAAATTGGCTGTAAACAATACCCATTAAAAGAAATGAACTGGTAAACAACAACACATTAAAAATTAAAAATGGTTTTCTGTGTAAATTACACTTGCATGAAGTATATTGGGCGAATAACATGAGATAACTTTGTAAAGTGCCAATTGACGAACAAAAAAACTCAACTATCACAATCATTCCGCCACACACAACTTCAATTCTGACAAATCATACGGGTCTAATCACCACGAGATAAGGAAAAGATTTTGTCAAAGTGAAAAACCTTTTTTATGAAGAACAGCACACATGCAACAATATAAACTTGAAGTAATGACAAAGTACACAACACAAGAAGCAACAAACAAAAACAAACAAACAAGCAATAAAGTGTATATAGAGCAAGTCGCCTGTAACTCTTACATTCCGGTTCTATTATCAACCGGCACAGTCTTCGGACATCATGGAAAATTAAATTTATCAACTGGCATAGCGTACAGACATTCACAAAAACACCCAAATAGTAATACTGAATTATGTAATACTTGCTATTATTTTTTTTGTTTGTTTGTCTTTTGCTAGGAAGGAGTGGCTACACTGTGCTTGTGACTTGTGGGTACTAAACACTGCCAGGAAGTGTTTTGGATGATCAAGGTCAAGAGCATATTAGTCCACATGATTACAATGATTTTTTTCATATTATAAATTATAATAATGTGATAATACCACAAAATAGCAAATATTATTATGTTTAGTTCTGAATTGATACCAATTCTTTTGTACTAAAAATAAAGACTTGGTTAGTGGTCGATAATAAAAATAAAGCAATGCAATTTGAAAGTAAAATCATAACAGGTAATCGTCGTTGACAGACTTCGAGAGAGTCCACATATCTCCGGGATTTTTCTACTTTGCGAAGAGTGCGCCACTTAAATGAAGGTTCAAACTCCAGGGCTTCTTTTGGTGGAAATTTTGTCGCAGGAAGGAAGATGTACGTGTGCATGATGTGTGTATGATGTGCGCGTGTAGTGTGTGTGTGTGATGTGTGTGTGTGTGTGCATGTGTGTGGTTTCAATGGCGGCCTGTACGATGATGCAGTAAATTACGACCGATACCTATGATTTTATCAAAATGTATAATGCGTTTGTTTATTGACCACTACGAAGTTTATAGTACTGATTCAGAACTACTTCTCTCTATGATCACTATATCATGTGGAGTGTGGCCAATGATCTTAAGCTGTAACTATAAGATGTGCATTATTTGGAATATAAATCCTAAAACGCATCCTACATAGCTATTCCTAACCAAATATACTCACACACGACAGAACCACATTATGAATTTGTATTAGCATAGCTTCAGTCATTTCTTAAAAAATTAAAAAAATTAAAAAAAGACGAATTTGGTATGTACTCCAGTCAGATAAGTTGACTTAGTAACTAAAGACTTTTGAAAGACATTCAATGAAACAGTGTGCTGTGTATTAATTATTGAAACCACAATGAATCTGAATTCTTATCATAATGTTTCAACTTCATGCCGCCACAAGGATCTAACTTTGGTGGCGACTATATAACTGGTAGCATTCTTGGTGACTTGCATGTAGCATATATAGCCAGCACTCCAGCAGTCCCTTTAAACAAGAATTCAAGCACTTGGTTAACTTTCAGCACATAAAGCAAATCTACTGGCATATGCAAGAAATTAATTAGCTCATGTGATTACGTGACAAAAGGGGGCGTTACTCACTAAAGCTAGTACACATGGTTCGTGTTTTCAAAAAAATCAGCCCAAATTTAAAAGTAGCACAATAAAATATCTTAAATCTTTGTTCTGAGTAAGTTACCTAATCAACCATTGATTGTCAGTCATCTCTAAAGTTATAGTATTACAGATATACAGACACACAAACAGACAGGACGACTCACTAGGACCCTCTAGCGCATACAGTGAATAAATGACTGACTACACCCATTTACAGTCCTTCCACATTTAAAAGAAAGTTCATGGAAGCTACTGTAACACTATTATAAAAACAATACATATCTACTATATGATATATACATGGTTGACTTATACCTTTCAGGTCACAGTCCACTTCTTCTGATTAAGTTCCATCCCTCCCAAGCCCTTACTGTAAACTTGAGGAGCTCCTATGAAAGTAAAACATAAATAATTAAGTAAATAAATAAATAAATAATACAAATAGCTGTGCACCATGCTCCAATATACTTTCACCTGTTGGTATTGTGTGAGTCTGTGTATGTAATGGCTCTGTGTGTCTGTATGTGTGTGTGAAGTATTCCAGACACACCTCAAATTAGTATTCTTTCAATTGCAACAGCATAGCCAATGGTCTCTGTAAACATTATTGTGTTGTGTTGAAGACCAAAGCCAGAGCTGAACATTCCACTTGTCAATATTTAGCTAGTTATCATTTCACCATCATTCCACATTTAGCTAGCATGCACAATACTTCCGTATTTGTACAAGCACATTATATAACTATCACTAACACATTTTATTACTCGTTGCATCATTTCAAACTCCTCATTTACACATACGTCAGTATCGTACGTATCAAAAAATCTAATATACTACACACACACACACACGTGCACCATGCTCCAATATACTTTCACCTGTTGGTATTGTGTGAGTCTGTGTATGTAATGGCTCTGTGTGTCTGTATGTGTGTGTGAAGTATTCCAGACACACCTCAAATTAGTATTCTTTCAATTGCAACAGCATAGCCAATGGTCTCTGTAAACATTATTGTGTTGTGTTGAAGACCAAAGCCAGAGCTGAACATTCCACTTGTCAATATTTAGCTAGTTATCATTTCACCATCATTCCACATTTAGCTAGCATGCACAATACTTCCGTATTTGTACAAGCACATTATATAACTATCACTAACACATTTTATTACTCGTTGCATCATTTCAAACTCCTCATTTACACATACGTCAGTATCGTACGTATCAAAAAATCTAATATACTACACACACACACACACACACACAAGTTCACTGGATTACCAACACAAGATTTATATTGTATTCTATTCATGATTTGACTATTGGAAAAAAAAATTTTCAAGTGGTAATCAAATAAATTTCCTAGGATAACACAGTAAGGATTGGTAGACCAATGGATTATGTATAAGCTAAGCCGTGTTTCCAAAACCTTGAAAATGCTCTATTGTACCAGAGCTCTAGTTGATAAAGCATTTTAGATTCTCGACTATTGGACAATGGATTTTCAAGTAAGAGCCAATCTGTTACTACGTAAGGCGTATAGCCAAGATAACTTACCACTACCACCGCCAATAGAATAGAAAATGAACTCTGTTAAGCTTGTAAGACCTGACTGTGAACTTCACCCCTCTCCTGTCACCGTAGTTATTTGCCATTAATTTTTCCTGATTATTAACTAAGTCTTTTCTCCCGAATTTCTTGTGCCTGTGCCAATGTTCATGATTTTAAGTAGCTTCCGTGGGTGGAATGCATTGACCATGGACATGTGTGGAACGCTGCCATATATATATATATATACCAAAATCTCAATTGAGACTTGTTAATGAGGGTCTTGCTTCGCTCACACGATGCTACTTAGTGGGAGCCCAATGCAGGGAACCAATTCCAACAAACAATCTCTGTCTATTAGTGGAAGTCTCAGACAACAACCGAGAGGCCAGCCTTTACGACCTGACTCATCAGACGTTGACCGTGCATGAGTATTGCCCTCTTCATGTTGGGATGCAATGCTAGTTATGCAAGTAGTGTGATCTGTACTATGTCACATATGTATACATTCTACGATCTCTTCCTTACAATCATGATTGTTGTATTATGACTGATCTCCTGTGGACAGCCATATATACTGACATGATCACAACAACACTTGTCAGTTTACTCTATACTTTCCAGTACATGGTACACTTCTTATAGTCAGTATTACAGAGGGACCCTCACTGCTACAATTTGTAATGTTAGACCATTTTTCCTGTCAAAGCCTGCTATCTAGGTCGACAACTAGCTAACACAAAAAAGTGAGGGTCAAAGTACAACATGACATATGTACGTCTACACACAAACTAGTATGAGCTACAGGCCTTGGCATAATTCAAAGACGAAGAAAAAATATTAGTGCTGTTGGGTCAACTATGCTTTTATAAATTAGTGATGTGCCTGAGCACAAATGGCAGCGAGCTTAAAGCTATACTATCGTGATTTACACTCATGCTATTAAAAAAAAATCGAGTTTTGAATTACGTATATAAGGTAAAGGGGATTCAAAGCCATAGTAACCACAACCCGCAACTGTCTGAATTGAAAAAAAAAAAAAAAAAAAAAGCAACAAAAACAAGTCACGTTATTTAAGTGTTTTATTTGTGATATTCATTAGCTAAGTAGTAGTTGTAACGCACAATACTTTCACACTTAACTGAACATACCTGTGCAAGGCTTACCTTTGTGGTTAGTCTAGTGAACAATACATTTTCAAGTCAATACTGTTGCGTAGGGCTTATAATTATGACAAATAGCTATTAACTTACCACCGCCACTAACTCGGGAACTCCCGAAAGGTTTTGAGTTCTAACTGTACCCGCAAAATAATTCAAAGTGGTAAACAATTCAATTTCTAGGATGATACGGGTAATGATCGATAAACCAGAGGAATCACCCTCCAAGGTATAATAAACAGTAAACGTGCCCTCCAGAAATATTGCTGTCTACATTGTGCTATTATATCACTATGGAGAGTTCGACCTCTGTTGACCCCTGAAGAGGACTTAGGCAAGAAGTCAAAACATCGGGTCAAGTTTTAATTAACAATATTTTCTATTGAACGAGAAAAAATTGCTATTATCATTATTTCAGCCGAGAATGGCTGAATCATTTGTACTATTAAATGTCAATTCATCTAACCATATGATTTTGCCTATTCCTGTTGAAAATTCTGCCAGGACGTCAAAGGTATGATTCAGTATTTCTGGAATGCTTTATCTTCTACTATTTCTCCTTTATAGCCATTCTATACTAAGCCATATCTTATAACTTACTACTACTTGTTGCTCAGCAGCTTCTTCTAACACATGCTGACATGCCCACGCTTCACTGAAACACCAGTCACCCCAGCTCTGAATAGAGTACTTAAATGGGAAGCCTGAACAACACTAAATGCTGTCCAGCGACGTCGGAAGCTCGATCACAGCTACAACAGCTCAAGGCCCACGCTCTGTAAGGATGGCTTTCCAGAAAGCAAAATGGAGCTCACTGCGTGGGTGGAAAGGACTAGGTAGGTCGGAGCTAGAGAGGTGTGGCTATAATAGGCACTTTTTGGGGGAGGTGACGACCCGTCTACGCGCATGGGCCAGGAAAGAATGCAGTTTAAACTCTAATTAAACGAAGTTAACCTTGGAGTAGGAGCGAGGAGGCATTGGGGGGGGGGGGGGGGGGGGGAAGGGGGGAGGGGGGGGTGGGGGGGGGGGGGGTGGGTGGTCAGCAATTAAGAAAAGAGGCGCGAAGTGGGGAGAACTAGTGCGCATCATTTCCCAAAGCTAGCATAGCAATCCAGCTCAAGGGGTGAAGCTCAAGACGCTCAGTTATTGTTGAGATTTCACCTAGGAACGTAAAAGTGAGAAGAACTATGGATGAAGGAAGTTCTTCGTCGTCAACCACCGCGAGCACAGTGGCGACTACTCCTACCACTGCGGGCTCACCAACGATGGTCACGGGCGTTGGTTCGCTGGTCAACGCCATAGCTAGAGCTGTTCAGTCGGGCATGTCAGCTAGCATGGAAGAGCTGGGGAGGACGATCGATGACAAGATTCAGGCAGGCATTCGAGCTCACACGCCAATTGGAGGCAGAGGAGTCAGCAGACATAGCAGTTCATCCAGCAGACCACCCATGCAGGGCACCCTACAGCCAGGAGTAGGAACTTATCTGGGGGCAGCACCTGCTACTTGCAGCATAGCAGCACCACTCTCGACTTCAACTACCCCTTCCTCACAGACTACAATACTACCGGTTCTCGCAGCAAGCGAAATCTCGTCCACTCCACGTCCAGGATCAGGGGATCGTAGTGCAACAGGGAGCACTCTGGCGGGGGGTTCATCGCTAGCAGCAGGTATGGAATCTTATTATGGTAGCATGCCCCCACCAGCAGCTATTGCCAGCGTGCCGTCGTTTAGGGTAGAACCGCCTCAGGTACCTCTCTCTGTACCGGTTAGGGCTGAAACTGAGTCAGTGGCGCTACCATTAACTGCATCCCCCTCTGTATTTGCACCCCCTCTGCCGACGGCGCCACAGGCACTAGCTCCTAGTGGGGTTACTGTCCCACCCAAATTAGCCCAGAAAATATGGCGGGGAGAGTTTATTGAGATGGCAGAGCTATTACCCGATAAGCTAGGCATGTCAGATGCAGCTAATGTGATAAATGCTGCCAGGGAGGAGAAGAAAACCAGAAGCAAACGAGTATCCAGCATACTCCAGTGGGTAGAATGCTTCCACGCCTACATAGGGGTGGTAATTCAGCAACAGCCAGACAGGGCGCATGACTTGCTAGCGTATGCATCGACAATAGTGCATGCGGCCAGAAAGTACAAGGGTGATGGCTGGGCAACTTATGATCGCAACTTTCGCAAGCGAGCGGCAGCGCATCCAAGGGAGAAATGGGGTGAGCTTAACACTCCTTTGTGGACACTAGCATTCTGCAATGCGGAGCCGAAAGAGCACTGTAACCTATGCTTTAGCCTAGACCATACCACTACAGCCTGCGAGGACTACGAAGCTACTGAGGAATTCCAGTCGCAATCAAGGCAGGCCTCACGAGCAGGGCGACCAAAAGACAGAGCTTCCTTAAGCCAACGCAGGCCCATTTGTATTAACTGGAATAGATACTCTTGCACTAGCTCTACCTGTGAGTATCTTCATATATGTCTAGAATGCCACCAACGGCACCACGAGAGGGACTGCCCAACTGCTAGAAGATTCTCACCTTACCCGAAGGAGAGACCTTCCCGCAAGGAGGGAGCCAAACCCCCCTTTCGAGGTAGGGGGCCCTCATCTCAGTAGGGCCCCAGTGCCCATATACCCCATGCACTCCACCACCAATGATTCCAGCAATGCCACACCTCCTATATTCGAATCCAAAGTTACACTCTCTCACAATCATATCACGGACAGCCTCAAACTCGATAATATAAGTTCAGTTTGCCAACCGATTGTACTCCCGCCGCTTAAGGCCCCCGGCATGGCCGAGTGTAAGCTCCCGTTCTCGTTAGTGACCGGGCTGACAATCAAACAGCAAGCCTACCCATACACACATGACTTGCTGTTACTGGAGCAATTTAGTCCACACAGCCGTGAACTACCGGCTATCCCCAACATCTCTTCTATCGCCTCTCCGTTAATTTCTGCTGCCTGGGAAACCGCCCTACACGATCATCCAGATCAAGACCTGTGTGCTTTTATTGGCAGAGGGATCACAAGGGGATTTAGAATTGGTTATGACTCATCACACCGTCGTCAATCAGCAGCAAAGAATATGCCTTCAGCGATGTCCAATCCGGAGCCAGTGGATCAATATCTACAAACTGAAGTAGCAGAGGGACGCATCATAGGCCCTCTTCCAGCCTCTTTCCGGCACTGCGTGCACGTAAATTGTTTTGGAGTTATTCCGAAACGGCACAAACCCAATAGATGGAGGCTCATAACGGATCTCTCCTCACCCCATGGTAAAAGTATCAATGATGGTATTTGCAAGGACCTATGTTCATTGCAATACGAGTCTGTGGACGACGCAGCAAGGATTATCATGGACTGGGGGGAGGGCACTCAACTGGCCAAAATTGACATAGCCCATGCGTACCGTAACGTCCCAATCCACCCAGCCGACAGATGTCTACTTGGAATGGAGTGGAAGGGTAGTATTTACATAGACACGGCTCTACCTTTTGGCCTTCGATCAGCGCCAAAGGTATTCTGTGCATTATCCGATGCCTTGGAATGGATTCTTCTCCAAGCAGGTATCACAGCGTGCCTGCACTACATTGACGAATTCCTCACGTTTGGACACCCGAATTCGTCAGAATGCCAGCATAACTTAGAAGTCCTAAAATCTGAATGTTCCAACCTTGGCGTGCCATTAGCAGAGGAGAAGATTGAAGGCCCCGTCACCTCGCTAACTTTCTTAGGCATCGAACTGGATACGACACGAATGATCATGTGCCTGCCAGAGGGGAAGTTACAGAGCTTGAGAAGGCTCATAGAAGAATGGACACTGAAGAGGGCTGCTACGAAACGAGCTATGCTCTCTTTGATCGGAGAGCTGGCCCACGCAGCAAAGGTGGTAGCTCCTGGTCGCACCTTCCTCCGGAGAATGATCTTGTGCGCTAACTCGCGAAACAAGCTTGATCACTGGATTCGCACGAAAGAATTCAGATCAGACCTGTTCTGGTGGCACGTTTATATCCAACAATGGAATGGGGTTTCCCTCCTGGCAGCCCATGTGCATCGCCCACCCGACTATCACACCTTTACAGATGCCTCAGGCTCCTGGGGTTGCGGCGCGGTCACAGATCAGCTATGGTTTCAGTGCCCTTGGTCACCATCCTGGGAAGGGGTCAACATAGCAACCAAAGAGATGGTCCCAATAGTCCTAGCTGTAGCTGTTTGGGGTGAGAGGTGGCTTAACAGGCATGTTTTGATCAGATCTGATAACTGGGCTGTGGTTGAAATCCTATAGTGTAGAACCAGTCGTGATTCCCAAATCATGCACCTACTTAGATGTCTCCATTTCTCCATTTCTTTTGTGCAAAATACAATGTACGGGTGACAGCCAGGCACATCCCGGGGGTAGAAAATAAGGCTGCTGATGCCTTGTCTAGGGATGATTTATCACGTTTCTTTCTCTCTCTCCCTAATGCTCAACAGTGTCCTACCCCGGTACCACACGACCTATGGAACGTAGTGGTGGAAAAGCAACCGGACTGGCTATCCCAGAGCTGGAGATCAAGGCTGAGCTCCTGCTGAGCAAGGGCATCGCTCGCTCAACAGATAAAGTCTACACATCAGCACAACGGATTTTCCTGGACTTCTGTCAGCGCTTTGTCTAACACCAATGCCAGTTGCAGAATCTACCCTCATACTGTTTGTGACGGAGCTTGCTCAAACAAGGGCTCACTCAACCATAAGAACATATCTTGCAGGTGTTCCGCCATCTTCATATCATCCACAACTATGGCAACCCCTTGGAAAAGAAACTGAAACTTGACTTGGTGCTGAAAGGTATCCATCGAGTCCAACCCAACCGGAAAGCCCCGAGGCTGCCAGTAACTCTAGTAGTCCTTGAGAAAATCCAGCAAGGATTGAGCCAGGCACCAGGTTTTGAGAGTGCTATGCTGTGGGCGGCGTGTTGCTTGGGTTTTTTTGGTTTTCTGCGCTGCGGGGAGTTTCTACCTCAGAATGTGTCACAGTTTGACCCAGAGTGCCACTTGACAGCTGCAGATGTCGCTGTGGACAATCACCTGAATCCCACTCGTTTGGCAGTTCGCATCAAGCTCTCAAAAACGGACCAATTTGGTCACGGTACAACCATCTACATTGGGAAAACCAGCCACAGCATTTGTCCAGTGTCAGCCATCTTACAGTATCTGGCAATTCGTCCCCCATCGGAGGGTCCACTATTTGTCTCGTGGGATAGCAGGCCAGTCACAAAGCAGTCCTTCATCGAGTCTGTAAGGACAGTGCTGACCAAAGCAGGAGTTGACCCATCGGGTTACAAGGGACACTCCTTCCGAATAGGGGCCGCTACTACTGCAGCAGCCTGTGGCCTCAGTGACGGGCTAATCAAGACGTTGGGAAGGTGGTCTAGTGCAGCCTACCAGACTTACATCAAGGTGCCTCCACAGGAGTTAGCATCAGTCGCACCTATGTTGGTCAGCCAGCACTCATCGGGGCAGAGCTAACAAGAAATACCGCTCAACGTGAAGTCAATTTGGTTGTCAAACGGAACTCATCATAGCAAAACTAACGAGTATTTCATACCAATCACTCATTTTCCTTGGCTGTCAGTTAATTTGCACATTTCATTCTCCTAATGATTAAAAAAAAAAAAAAAATTAGAAAACAAAAGACATAAATAAATAGACTCAACTACTTGGGGAGGAATTTCTAGCAGAAATTATGGTGTTAAGGTATGGGGTCACTCCCCAAGTATATGTGGGCCAAATGAGGTAGTATGATATATATCTCGTGCATAAGAATTACCCTCAACTAGCCGGCTGATGGGCAAGACAATATGTAGAAGCTCTGCCAGAAGTAAGCTAATCCTCGTCAGTGCCTCCAGTCGGGCACCAGAACTGCAAGCACTAGTTTCTGTCTAAAGCTAAGGGCCTGGCCTTGCACCAATACGAGTCATGCAACAAGACTTTAAGAGGGCAGAGTCAGAAGCATCTGGCTCTCTACAATGCCAGACTATCTACAATGCCAAGGCCAGAAGCATCTGGCTCTCTACAATGCCAGACTATCTACAATGCCAAGGCCAGAAGCATCTGGCTCTCTACAATGCCAGACTATCTACAATGCCAAGGCCAGAAGCGTCTGGCTTTCTGCAATGCCAATGCCAGAACTGCTTTGATCTCTACAATGCCAAAGCCAGTAACAACTGGCTGTCTACAATGCTAAGGCCAGAGACTGAATATGCTGGCCGCTGGGGCAGAAGGGAGCCAGGTCCATCCCTTCTGCCCCTTGCCCACAAATCCCTTGCACTGTACCCTCCAAGGTTGTAGTTACTAATTGGGCCAAGAACGTACTAGTGGTTAATTCCAGTTTCACCCGATATTTTCCATCCAAGGCTTCCAGGAATCTTCGATACGTTCTATCGCAAAATATTCCTGAACCGGGTGGCAGAACGGCTAATAGTTTGGCGTAGCCAGACCCTTTACCCAACCTCTCCGCGTAGCGGTTGGGTAAAGGGTCTGGCTACGCCAGACTAAACGGCTAACCCCTTACCTTTGACCTCACGCGGTGTCTTTGCGCGCGCTCTTGTTGCCAGCTATCACCTTCGACCTTTGTGGAAGTTGTCCTTGGTGACCTTGCAAGATTGATTTAGGAGGTGGTGGTTGGTTGCTCGTTGTTGGCTAGGCTGCATTTGTGCTACTGGTGAGTGATGATAAAGGAAAAGAGGACTGCAACAGCAGGAATTCACTTATGCTGTGTGATAACAATTAAACACCTCTCCCCTCCCCCTGCCAAACTTGTAATGCATGTAACTGTCTGAACTAATCATTTCTGCCGCCAATTCATTACTGAAAGTGTGGGTTATCGAATACAATTTTATATTATACTAGTATTAGCAATAGCACGGGTAACTGTGCTATTAGGGATCAATAGAACTCGTAAAGCAATTGAAATAGCACTCGCCGAGTACTCATTTTGCTTTACGAGTGCTATTGATCCCAAAAGCACAGGTTACCCGTGCTATCACTCGCTAATAGTAGGCTACCTTTTTTTTTAATCAGTTGCATTGTAGCTACACTGTATCAGCCACTCACTATCTTTGTATTTCAGGACTAGATTCCTCTGGAATTTCGGTTTCAACCTATGGCTCCTCCTAAAATGTTGAAAAATTTCAGTCTAATGTGGGTAGAGCTTCTGTGGTACAGAGTGACATTGTCTCCAACTAGAATCTCTCAAACTGTACGTTTCCAAGGTTAACACTGCACGCGTGCACACTTATCCGTACTATTTCACTTAGCTACTATGGTATTTCTCTTAGTTGCCACTTAATTTCCGTGCTATTTCACTTAGTTACGCACTATTTCACTTTCCCTGTGCGACTTCAATTTAAGAATGATTTTCCCCACACATTTTTGAATGGGCAATTTACGTGCTGTACTATTAAATCTATAAATTGTTGTGATGTTACTCCATCTGACAAGAAATAGTCTGAGAAATCAATAATAATGTATGATGTGGTTTCTTTCAGGGGGAAGGGTGGGAGGGGGAAGGGGGGGGCTTTTCCCCATGAGTATAAATCCCCACCCACTTAGAATTTGCTACCTACTGAAAACATTATGAAAGGTAATAATGAAGCACATTCAATAACTTAACATGAACAAAGTCAAAACCTGTTTCTTTTTTTCATATACATGTTCCATATCATCGTCAGGTGTGGCAGTAAACACTCAGCCACTGTAACTAGTAAAATGCCCCCCCCCCCCCCCCCCCCCCTAGTCACTTTAGTGAGATTGTGTTAAAAAGAAGAGTGGGGGAAATTTTTATTCTTAAGTCTTGGTACAGAATAATCTTATAAGGTGTATGCATGATTAAATTCACTTGATTTCCCCCCCCCCCCCCCCCCCATTCACATTGTCTAACTTAGCTCCCCCTTGGGTGACAAGCCAGAAGAGCCCTAATGATAGTAGGGATAATAGGGTGTTGAACATGTATACAATAAGTATGGGTCATGAGATCCTCAGAAGTGTGTTAAGAGTTGGCCATAGATATATTTATCGTATTGACAGTGGTTAGTGTGCAGTAGTTCAATATGATGGGATTTCCTGGATAATATTGTTTGACTAGGTATAAACATACTTGATTTTTAAAGTTCAATGTTTTTTTAATAGCAGCCGAAATGTGTGATTAATAAAAGCATTTAGGTATGACTAGTGGTTTGAACTTTAATATAGTGATCGCAATGCTAGTCCGTACTCTGGCAAGTTTCTGAAGGCTGATCTTATGCAATATAACCTGTGGTTTACCCCTAAGTGAATTTGTGCCTCCCAAAAATTGCCGATTTAATTCCTGGGGAACAATATTGCAGTAACAAGGAGTGACTAATGCAGTAACATTTACACATGATACTGTGACTGTTCTGTTAGAAGATGTCTATTCTTTCAGCTAACTTTATTTTGTGTAATCTATGACCTTCAGTGGCATTGGCATCAGCTGTGTCTAGTTCAGTTATAGTTAGTACATGTAAGTTATACCTGTTGGAGCCTCTACACTCCAACAATAAGAGCTCACCTTATAAGCCACGCCCACTTCCAGCAAGGATTGAACACTTGAACTTTCATTCTCACACACACACACTATTATTTTGTTCCACCCTTTACCCAATTTGTCACATTAATGTTATTCGTGAGTTCGGTAACCCAATGGTATGTATCATCGAGCATTCACTTATAATCTGTGGTTGCATAAATAGTTAAGGATCTCTTTTGAGCCAATAGTATTGACTGGGAATTTGGGTAGTGCCTCTCACAGCTAGACTCAGGACAGTTCTACCACGACGGCGAAGTATCCGTCTCACTGTTTCTGAAATAGTTTGCGCTGCTATTCGGGTTCCACTTTAAGGTTGAGAAACTGGTAAAGGAAGGGATCCTGGTCCTTCGAGGAGAGTTGGCTTTGGAGTACCTTTTACTATCCTTGTTGCTCCGCCGACCCCTACCTAGACTAACGCTCGTGAGCAGGAAGTTACGCCCCTGACTCTCACAATACCTCCATGTCTTCTACATAGCAATGAGTCTATATGTAGGATAATAAGTTCTGTTCTGTTGGTTAGTTTCGTCATTTAGTTGTTATGAGTTTCATAGTATCACTAAAATATCAGCTGTAGCTGTACCAAGTAGAACGCTTGGTTTCCCTCAGTTGGAATGTCTCTAAAAAAGTCCAGTCTGTGGAACTTTTTAGTTCTTTTAGAACCTTTTAGAGGAGCCCTGCAATGGCAGTCAAGTGTGGGCACTTCAGATGGCTGTGTTAGGAGATCAAGACTGTTATACTCTGGTTATTTCATTCCACACACTCTGATTGATCGGTGAAATAAATAAATAAAAATATGTACTAAATATGTAAGTAATATATAATGCATACCTGATTTTCCGTTATTCATTCACCCCTTGTTTTGCTCGCTTACCCAATATACGTATCATTATTGCGTCTGAACAATTTTTCAAATTTTATCCATCTGTGTCTCTGGCTTGTAGTTTATAAGTTATAGTAGTAAGTTTTTAGGATCTATTTTGATCACGTCATTTAATCTCGCTTTATAGACCCTTTACCTACTGCTATGCGGCAGGTAGGCTGACATTAAGTAGTTTGTTCCGTTCCCCTCACTAATTGAAAATACCACAAACAATAGATGACGTACGTAACAAGGTGGTATATCCAGTGACTTAAGGTTAGGGTCCAGTGATAGCTCATGAATATTAATGAGATGTTTGAATATGTAATTTCTACAAACACAAGATATAATATAGAACAAGACAGATATGATATTTTCATAACTTCAAATACTATCTAATAGCCCAACAGAGCCGAATGAACTATTTCTATAATCTGCGTCAGATATTCAACACCTCACAAACACTACAGCCAAACCATGAGGCTTACCTGAAACGTGCTCTCCTAGAGTAGGTACGAATAGAAAAATTCTTTCTCTCCAAGTCTTTCGCTACTCAATAACCTCACCAATACCTCGCCAATACACGTTCAGCCACGGACCCAACGAGATCTCGAACGGTGCCATGAAGCTCTCGGTCAGCATTTCTACGAAAAAATTTTTACTGGTACCTCCCACTACCTACTTTCAATTGGAACACACTTAACTTACGGCAGGCGCTTGAACCATGGAGACAAAAACTGACGCAGAAAGGCGAGCTACTACGTTTGGCTGGGGATATACCGCAAGCGCGGGTATCGCCTACGCATTACTGCTTAAAATACGGATTCGCGCGGAAAGCCTAACAAGTTGAGCGGGTAGTGCCCACGTATTCTAGGTAAAATTAGGATGTCATAGCCAGATACTCCAGCTCCACACTGCCGATCTAATAAGCAGGTATTATGGAAAATAGCAAGAATAAGAGGCATCACAGGAAAGCCCACAGGCATGTGTTTAGAAAAAGGAAGCTACACAAGTTCAAGAGAAGCTCTGGGGTGCAAAATTCCATTCAGCAGCCTGTAAATACAGAGGTAAGAGGGACAGCAGAAACCAAATGTGATGTACCATTGGGTGGCTCAATAATTATAAATCTAGATAAGCTACAGCAATATACACAAGTGAGCTAAATCAGCATGCATCTAGCTGTAGTGGTTCCATCACTTTGCATGGTGAAGTTCGACAGGGGTTGGCCTCTATTTTTTCTGGAAAGTGTTCCAAGTGTTTGCACACAATAATCACTCTGGAAACATCTTCCAAAGTGAAAGGTCCTGGTAAGCATGCAAGATGGGAATGTAATTTGGCAGCAGTCTGGGGGCAGATGGTGACAGGAAGTGGGCATAGCTATCTCGAGGAAGCTATGGGTGTGTTGGGGGTGCCAGTGATGAGCAAGGCTACGTTTATCCACACTGAGCGTGACATAGGTGACTGGTGGAAGGAAAAGCTGATGGAGTCCTTGCTAGAGGCAGGTAGAGAAGAGAAGAGGTTGGCTGAGCAGGCTGGTTCTTACCACGAGGGAGTCCCTGCAATTACTGTGATTGTGGATGGGGGTGGAGTAAGAGAAGTCATAAGCATTCTTACAATGCTAATTCTGGGGTTGGGATTATTGTAGGAAAAGCTACTGGCAAGTTGCTTCATGTGGGTGTACGTAACAAGTTTCGCTCAGCTTGTGCTCAAAATATCCCTAAAGACAAACACCGCTGCTTTAAAAATTGGGAAGCATCGTCATCTGAAATGGAGACAGATGCTATTGTTGAGGGATTTCTTCTTGCAGAGAAGGTACATGGTGTTCGTTACACCACAGTGATAGGAAATGGAGATAGCTCGGTATACCCCTCCCTTATCCAACAAGTTCCTGGTTGGTGCCATTGTATCAGGAAGATGGAGTGCGCTAATCATGTCTGTAAGTGTTACAGAAGCTCCTTAGAGAAGTTGGTAAGTGAGAACCCAGGACATAAAGGAAGTGGCGGTCTGACAGAAAAAATGAGAAGGCTTGTAAGTGCAGCTCGCTGTGCTATCAAAATGCGAAGCAAGGAGCCAGACAAAAGGTTAGGTGTGAAGCTCTTAAAATCGGTTCTTCAAAATGGGCCTAATCATTGCTTTGCAATCACCCAGCGATGTAGTCCTGATTTTTGTTCCATTGCAAAAGGCAGATGTGTTGTGTTGGAGAATCCTCCAGTTCAAGAAACAGCAGCACAGTCTCATCAAGATGAAGAATTAGAACTGGAAGATGATGAACTTGCATGTAAGTCCTACCTACAAATTTATATGATTTGTTATGGTATGATAGCATAAACACTGTTTTCTAATAACCACATTGCATTTAAATTAAAGATTATTTACATAATTATGACTATGAAAAAACCTGTTACTGTATCAGGGAATAAAAATTTGGTATTCAATGTGATGGATGTTTGATTTCTACTTTTGAGTGCATATTGTAGTTATTTATCAAACTAGAGCAACCAGGTACATAACCAGGAAGTAATTCAAAAGGTGTTATCCCTTTGTTTAAAAAATTATTTTGGCTTCCTTTTTTTTTTACACGTCCACATCACTAAATTGACTGGTATCCAAGCAACCGTACACATTTGCTAAAAATATAATTGCTGGAGTCACACTATTTTGATTTTTTTTTATTTGAAAATCCGAAATTAGTGAGTGTTTTATAAAATGCATGTATTTAACAACAAGTTACCATGTGCAGTTAGTGCAATTGAGTGCAGGATTGTCCTAAAAAATAGTCTGTTTTCCTAATATGCTGGCTTATACTGCATTATATACTATTTTTAGATCAGGAAAGATTGTGGAGGGAAACTGTGTCAGACAATTTTGCGGAAGAGGAAGTAATTCAAGGGGAGTTGACTGCAATTGAGATAAACCCGAAGATGTATCATGACATCCAAGTCATTTTGAGCAGGCTTGTTGCTAAGGCAGAGCAACTACTTGACAATGTTACCACAAACTTGGCAGAGTCTTACATGCATGTGCGCACTAAGTACGATGGTGGGAAGTCATTAACTGCTCACAGTCTGGTTCATGGGAGCACCATTGCATGGATGCAGGCTTGCAGCACAACATGGGCAAGGAGTGGGGACCTGTGGCTTGGAAGCAGATGACACATTCTTCTCCAGCAAAGATTTTCCAGGATGCATCTCAACGATCTGTTAAAAAAGCTAGCAGTGAAAAGGAAAGAACAGCAAAGGACAGTATAAAGCAGCAACGACGAATGAGAAAAGTTACTCAGAAGAAGGAATCCTGTAAGGGCAGGAAAGCATATGCAAGACATGATGACGGAGTTTCGCCATGTGATTTTCATGACGATGTGTCTTCAGAGCATTTGGAGATACTAAAAATGAGTTTCTATGAGGCAAAAGTAGTACAGGTGACGAGTGGGGAAATTAGCCACATACAAGAACAGACCAAAGCCCAGACTGACAGTGATGTGTGGACTGCTGAACTAAGGAAGAGACTGACAGCTTCGATAGTTGGAGGCATAATAAAGATGAGAAGCACAACAAAGAGGGCTACAAAAGTAGAAAATTTGCTGTACAAAAAATGTAAAGGGAACGCAGCCACCCGTTATGGCCAAGTATTAGAAGATCGAGCTAAAGAAGACTACATGCTGTACCAGTTACAGCGACATCCTGACTTAGTGATTGATGAATGTGGCCTTTACATATCCTTGTCTTGCAGCAACTCCTGATGGACTAGTTACCGATCCCAGTGACAACTTGGCTTGCTAGAAATTAAAAAAACCCTACAGTGCACGTAGTCTCATTCTGAATAAAGCAGCAGAGAAACCATCTTTTTGCCTGCAAAACAAAGACAATGAAGTGAAATTAAAGACAAATCATGATTATTACCACCAAATTCAGGCACAGCTGTATTGTACACAACGGCAGTGGTGTGATTTTGTTGTAAGGACAAATGCTGATATTCATGTTCAACGAATATACAAAGACTTGTCGTGGGAGGTGAAAAACCTAAACAAACTCCGAGAATTTTACTTTAATGCTCTGTTGCCAGAATTAGCTTGTCCAAGACATCATTCTGGGGAAATTCGAGAGCCACTAAACTGAACATTACATTTTTTTTTTCAATTTAGTATAGCCATTATTATGTCAAGTAATACATTCACTCATAATTCACAATAATCATTTTCTTTCACTTTTTTGTTGTAATTTTAATAAGTTTTTCAGTACTATTTTGTTACTGGGGAAATCAGGCAACTCAGTACGGTGTTGACAACGAAGTCAAGGCACGACAGCAGTATGTTGCTGACTTGTTGGTGGAGAACCACAGTCTAGAAGTCAGAGAATGTGGCTTATTTATTTCTAAATCTGCCCCATGGTTAGCAGCCAGTCCTGATGGGGTCATCTATGACAGGTCAAACCCCAACCACATCATAGGCCTGCTAGAAATAAAGTGCCCATACAGTGCTAAAGATATAAGCATAGCCTGTAGTAACTCCTCATTTTTCCTTGAAAATGACAGCAGGCACAAGTTGAAATGTCGGCATGATTACCATTTCCAGATTCAGTGCCAGCCTGTGTGGATTGCGAATGGTGTGACTTAGTGGTGATGACAGGCAGAGACTTTCACACTGAGCGTATTTATAGGGACAAGAAGTGGTGGGAACAAGAAATGATGAAATTGGAGCAATTTTATTTTTATTCTTTATTGCCTGAACTGGCAGCACCACGCTTCAAGAAAGGTGGCATTAGAGAACCTAATTCACAATAGTATACTCTACTTTTGTTTTACTCTTACCCTAATTGTTATATATCAACCTTATGCGTGTAATAGTATTATTGTGATACTAAACTAGCATTACCACTGCTTTGAAAGTGTTAGTACTGCCAGGAGTTGCTGCTCAGCCACAAATCGTTTGCACTTCAAGTGCAAACAACCACTGAATACCTCAATTAGTCTATGTCAAATGTGTGGGCGAAACACTATACCAGAACCTCTAACTATTTGTGTGTAGTATTTCTATATGGCTGACTGAGTTGAATAATTCATGTGCCATGAAATATCTTAGTGGTTATTCAGTCATTCTCGGCTGAAATAATTATTGGCTGTTAGAACAAGAAAAATTTGCTATTATCTTAGTGGTTTTACCCACACTAATTAAGCCACAGTTAACTACGTGATGAGTGAGCAAGTTAACGGAGATGTAGCCCACCATCACATCACCCGAGCCCAGATAAAGGTCGGCAGAGGACCTGCATATACTGCGACCATGCGGCTAAGCGGTCACATGTGGGGTGGCACATGTGGAGCAATGGCACCCGGGCACAAGTACATTAGTCCTGATAGCCACTGTTCTCAGTGCTTGTAACCTAAGCCTAGCAGCTACCTGTTACTGCTATGCCAGAATGCCTGATTCATCCAACACTATTAGCTCTCAAGGATGGCTGCTCATCAGTGGAGATACACACTACTGCAATTAGCTTTCTGTAGGTCAGGTTGAATATATAGGATCTTATTCATCAATCAGTGGTGAATGGCCTTCATTGCTACTTACAGATGCAATCAGCCGAAAACAGGAGTTCTATGGCTCGATAATACATGGGCATGCTGCCGGTTCATTAGCCTTGCTTAACTAGTGCAGTTAGGTTAAGAGTTGGACTCTAGTTCTGATGCTGTTACTCTACCCACAGTCGCTATCTCTAAATCACAAGAGCATGCTCCTAATCCTCGTTATGGTCAGGCATAGGCTTCGTTACATGTGTGGGGTGCATGGCCGGCTCACTCTTCTTATTCGACTTCATGCAAAAATGTATGATCATCATTGTCTGGACTTATTCTCACACTATTACACTCACTGCCTGTCTATTCTCAACTATCAGGCTTCTGCCTGTCTATTCTCACACTATCAGGCTTACTGCCTGTCTATTCTCACACTATCAGGCTTACTGCCTGTCTATTCTCTCACTCAGGCTTATTTTCAATCAGGCTTACTGCCTGTCTATTCTCACACTATCAGGCTTCTGCCTGTCTATTGTCACACTAGGCTCGCTGCCATCTATTCTCACACTATCAGGTTCCATTTTTTTGTTCATATTTATCACCTAGAACACTGTCATTGACTGTTCTTACTGGAACTCTGTGTGACCATACCTGCTAGTGGGTCTTCACTGGACTAGTTACTCTGTTTCTGCTTGGTGTAGTGCGTGTCAATAGACTACGCTGGGATCAAGTCCTCAACTTGCTGGATAGTCCCTCTCGCACATGCACACTGAGGGTTGATAATAATAGTAACTGATTGTATAGATTTTGTGTGTAAATATTGACTTATGTTCTTCGTATTCATCAATCACCATTAGCATTATTCATTTAAAATCATATATGAATTTATTTTGAATGTAAATTCAATACAGACCACTGTGTGTAAGTATTACTGATACGTTTGTAGTTGGGATTTAGTTTTTATTGCAAGTAGACATTGATCTTTGGAAGGATTCACAACACCTTGTGTATTGTATATCAAGATAGGAACGCAATCTTCACTTTGAATCTCTCTAGTGAGAATGTTCGCGGATTCTACATCATCAGTGATGTGTTCCACCTCAGTTTATTTAGCTTATTAGAATCATCTTGTTTCAATGCTCTATATTTGTATTATATATTCCACTTAATTGTTTTATTTACCCCGCCCTTATAATTGTTATATATGTATTGGTTAAAATGGCCCATTCTGCTTTAACATGGTTATTTTTACCTTGTTAGTTGCTCTTCTTATTGTGACCATGTACTAATGCAGTGCAGTGGCGTAACTGGACAGAAAGTGATTGGGGGGAGGGGGGCTTTTTTTATTCCTACCTAGGATAGCGTGTAGCTAAATAGGTCACAGAGAGGGGAGGGTGTGGGTCCTCTGAGTAGGGGGGGGTGGGGGGGGGGGACTTTCTCTGGGAGGAAAATTCCACCCCCCCCCCCCCCCCCCTGTATGAAGCTCTGACCCTTATGCTATTAAAGCTATTAAATGATAAGGAACAGTTTTAGTTATTTTTTCACCAATTAAATACTTAAATCTGCATAGTGTGTGACCCCCTGTACCTCCCACTTCCATCATCCTGTCACTAAGCTCAACTTAATGTGACAGAGGCATATTTTGCCTACTTTACCTGGAGATGTTCACATTTATTGGTAAAGAAAACCTTCAGTAATGTACATTGTTTTTTATAGTGTCAAAATGAGTACTGCATTGTTGACTATCATTTGAAGAGGCTTTATCTTTCATTAATGTAAAAAGCAACACAATTTTCTTTTTTGGTATGGTTACTAAGTGCTGACTGAACACAGAGCTCTGTGAGGCACTATTGCTTGTGAAGGGTTGAATTATCGTGATTATTTCTCGCCAATTGACACGTCTCTACTAGCACTATTAATTTACCCATTATAGTATTACTTGATGAAGTTATTTATTTGTTGTTGTTGTCGTGGTTGTTGTTTTTCAGTTAACCCAATCAATGGGCATTGCTACCACCTGCTCCTACCCTTTAACCTCTGCTCAGCTTTTCCAAATGCCTCTGCTATATTTTTGCATTAAGTGTTTACCTGATTCATCTATTCAAATAACCACCCTCCCCCCCCCCCCCCCCCCCCCCAGTCCCACAAGTTTGGTTTTAAAAATTCCCAATAATTATGATACTGGCAGTGCATTTCTTTTCTCTGCTACAGGCTTCTTCAGCCCAAAGTTTAGAGCAGGGGAAGGAACTGAAGTTTGTCAGTGTGTCTATATTATATCAGGCATATTTTTTCCAAAATATGGTTTGAGTGGCGTAGGAAGTGGGGGGGGGGGGTGCCTAATATTTTGACACAACGTTAAAAATTGATTTCTCGCATGAACACCTGCAAAACCACAAAAAAAAACTTGCCCTTAGAGCCCACCCATACGGAAATCATCTTCCTACACCACTGTTTGCATTGCTCTTAAATTTACTACTTTTGCATTGTTTGTACAAAGGAGTCCATCTGAATGCTTTCTGACTGGCAAGCAACACCCCATTTTTGTAATTAGAGCAAAGTTTAATGAAGCCATCCAACATTTTGATGCCATGTTGTACAGGATTCCCTGATAGATGCGAGCACAATGTTGCAATCATAAGTACTCTGTGTATCACCTGCACATACATGAACAATTGCGACATTCAATTATTACAAATTATTGTATCAGCCCATGAGTAAATTGTAGAACTTTTGCTGCTATGTCTAAAGTTTTTGTTGTGGGGCTCGTCACACCTGGTTTCCTCATGTACTCATATATTGTATACACTTACAGATACATATGTGTACAGTATATAACATGCCATTGTGGTCTCTTTCATTCATCTTAGTAAGAGGTACTTTTCTTGCTTTTCTTTTTTTACGTTCTTACATTCATAATGTATGTATATTTTAGTTTTCTAATTAAGCATTCCTATTTAATGGTTATTATCGAGACCTTTATTGAGTAGAGATGAGCAGTGTAACATCAAGTGCTGTACTGTACTGTAGTGAATACATTGTGTTCCTGAAAGGAGCACTGGACCCTTGGTAACATGTGATTACTTTCCCTACTTTGTTACAGGTTGGAGATGCAAGAGTGTCCAAGGAATTGCCGTGGATACGTTTCCAGTGACGATTCAATACTTGTTTGAAGGAAAATCTACTTGAATATTGAGGACAAATAAACTTATCACTGACACTGTCATTATCGAACTCTTTAAGAGCTTCTTCATACTGGATATTTACAGTATTTTATGTTTATGGAATAGTTCATTAGTATTTTGTCAATGGCATTGGGAATGTTATACTAGCTTACAAGCAGACTGCATTTTCAGAATAAAGTTGACTAACTAACATAGTACTCAAGGTATCTTTAGTTAGTGACCTCTTAGCGTAGTCTGGCGTAACCGGCCCTTTACCTTCCTTATTTTAGTGGGCGGGGGAAGGAAAGGGTCTGGTGTCACTAGCATACGCTAGTTGTTCCGGCGCAACTATGGTTGTGCCCCAATCAGAGTGCCTGAATCCTTAATTGCATATTTTGCCTGACCTCTGAGCCATAGAAAAAGTGTAGTCTGGCTGGCCAGACCCTTTACCTTCTTTTTTATGGGCGGGGAAAGGGAAAGGGTCTGGAGTCATTAGCATCAACGACTTGTTCCTGAGAAATTTAATTAAAAATGGTCAAAATTGCGTCACATATTCCCCCTGCGCATTTTAATATTTCCCGGGAAAGCAGCTGTAACTTGCAGCTCGACCAGCATACCAGTTGCGATCCGGCTTAGCTATGGAGTTCTGCTTAGGTTGTGGCTCAGATCTTCCATCAGAGTCTAGATATGTCAGTAGGCTAGTTGCAGAGAGATCAGATCTCTCAAGACTCCGTTCTGGAGTAGTAGCCTGGCGTAATCTAATGAAGGAATCATTGGAAGTGAATTCTGGGCCCTCTCTATGTTCACTTTAGCAAGTAGCTGTAAACTTACATTACAAACCTCATCAGCTAAGAGTCTCCCATGCTTGAAGAAACAAAAAGAACCGTATTATGATGACGCATTATAATGACGAATGTACCAAGGAATGTGCTAAAACCGCCACGCCACATATTGCCACTGAAATAGTACTGTGTTGGTTAAGAGCTGCAGCGAATGTCCACACGTGACTTCTCGATCCAGCCGGTCCGTGAGTCAGTGATATTCTATCCACATATACTTGGTCTATTGTGTTGGCTCCAAATGCGTTGAAATACTCAGCAAAGGCATCTGGAGTGCCTTTCTGGTAGGCTACTATTCTTCCACACACTCGAGAGTAAGCATGCTGGACTGGATAGAGGACAGAGTCACACACTCTAAGACCAGACCTCCTTCCACAGCCACGAATTGGAGTGGAATGGAGAGATAGAGAAGACGGGCAAGTTGTGCTAGCTTCAGACATGTTCAGATAGGCTACTCTAGTCCACCTGCTGCTGCCACATGAACATGGCCGCTCAAATATCTCTATACCTCTAGCTATAGACTCCCTCGTTTGGATATTCACTGTACTGTCTATTGTACAAATATTTCCATCACCTGATGTCTGCTGAATTGGTGGCAAGAGTACTGGACTTGAACTGCTCTGGTTTTGTGCCGAAGACTAGCTACAAATGTAGGTACTCAACAATAATATCACACATAGAGCAACCATAGTAATGTAGCTATATATTCTGTGTCAGCCGTAGACTGTGATCATTTAAGTTACTGGTAATCCTTTTTATAGCATTATTTAGACTTGTCATTAATATTCATGAGATGTCATTTGCTGGCCTTATCTTCTGTTTTATTCTGTTTAGAGAGACATAATTAAAACCACTGGATAACTTAGTTCATAAGCTTTAAAATGATAATAAACTAAGGTTGTTTTAGTTAACTAAAACTAAAACCAAAACCCCTTAGTTTTTGGGTATTCTATTTTTGGTAAGAATAACTAAAACTAAGCTGTAGAGAACGTGAAAAAACTGAAACTAAATATTTTAGAAGACAGTAAATTCAATAATAATTAAAACTACTAGCTAGTATAGTGGATGACAGAAGCTAATAGTTACTAAGCAAATAAATTTTTATTGCAAACAATTCACCTAGAATTAGCTATGTCAGCTAAATGAAGACATAAATTGCCGTCCAAGTAATTCTCTTAACTATATAAAAATATCATTCTTTATTTATAATACCCAAGATTTCATAGAGATATGCTATTTTTGAAGTTATTTTGGAATACTACCTGTACTAATCTCTTTAAGGAGTCTCATTATTGCAGAATTTGAGAGACAACATATAATCAACTGTTAATTGTCAGTAATCTTCAAAATCAGAGCGTGACAGACAGACAGACAGACAGGCAAAGACAGACAGGACGACAATTATAATCCTCTAGCGCATGCGCGCTGAGGGTTAATGACACTTTCCAGTGGTCGCAACTAGATGTCTGGATAACTTTACCAATTTTGATTCCACCACTAATTGTTAGGGGGCTAGTTGCTAACTTTTTGCTGCAGCGCTATGAACTGTGTACTATTTCTATGCCAAATAATGGTAATTAGCTATAAACTGATCATATCGATTATAAATTCAAAAAAATTGGTTAATAATAATTCAGCATAAACAGTAGTTCACAGAAATATAAGATATGTAGAAAAATTCTAAATAACTTGTTCAAAAAATATACAAAAAATCTGAACAAATGGTGTAGTATAATTAATCTTAAAAAAATAGAAACAAAGTTACAAAAAAGACGCAATATATTCAATTCCATCGAACTATTGAAACAATGAAGTGCAATTGAAAACACATTTTCTAAAGCAGTGCTAATAATCACTGTATTGAGATCTGGCTTGAATATGGAAGCTTCATCACTTTCAATGTCCTTGTGATGTGGATGATCAGATGGCCTCCAAAGAAAAGGGAAGAATTTATTAGAAATGGTTACCTTTTTCCATCTCATTGGTGATTTGACTGAAACATAATTAAATGGTGACTTCAGAAATAAATAAAAAATTGTTTCAGCATAAAGATAATCTGAATTGAGTATTGCAAGTGTATAGCAGTCATGAATATATTCAAAATTATGCAAAAGAAATGTTAACATCCAACATATTTGAGAGGAACCATTATTAAGTGTCATATTGCAACTTAAAATATGCTCAGCAGCTGTTTTTAAAGCAATTTCTGATTGTGTGAAATTATTCATATTATACAAAATAATGCCTTTAAGAAAATAAAATGTAATAAATTCCTCCGTTTGATTTTTATCTATAACAGACAAAATATGCTTTACCACATTCAGTGATCTGCTGTAATGACCCTCATCAAAAAGCTTTAGTGCAGTGCCTTTAGCATGCTTTATTTGTTGCATGGAGCTCTCTACCCCAATTTCTTCCATTGCCTTTGTCCACTTTTCCTGTATAGCATATGATTTACTGTGTTCACCAATGCTCTTTAAGTAATCTTGGTAATCTTGAATTAAATATGTTTTTTTTCCATACAGCTCAGCAGTGGATAATTTTAACAAATAATCATAACATTGTATCAAATCATTTTTTATTTGGTTTACGTTCACGGAGTCCCTAAATGTTTTTTGCAGCCAAAGCAACATGAATAATCGTTTGGATATAGAGTACTCAAAATGTTCATCATACAAGGCTTTTTCAAAATATATTTTTGCTTTTCTATATTTTTTCAAATTAAGATATGATACTGCAATTGTATACCAATTGTGTTTGGCAGTTATAATTGCATTGCCATTGATCTGGTGATATGCTAAACTATTCTCTAGAAATTTTATGTGATACAATTTAGCTGTGGTGGCATCAAATTTGTCTCCATAGTATCTCAGTAAGTAAGAATAAAATCTCCTGCAAGATTTTTCTGTATCCAAAAACTCGCAAAGTGTATCGATAATTGTTGAGCTGTATTTAATAAGTTCTAATGCTTCTTTAGTTCGTTTATTGCTTTGCAACATATCAGACAATTGAATTACTAAACCAACATAAAGAGTAAAATCAGAAGCTGCATTTTTAGTGTTATTATACTTGAGATTTTCACTTACAGAGTTTGGAAAGGAAGTCGTGAAAGAGAAGAGGACACCTATTATCTCCTGTGGTGTAAAACAACAATTTATGAATTTTATTTTGACAGCTTTTAAAAAGCAATTTGCAGAGTCCCTGTCAAATTTAGGCTGTTTCAAAACTAAAATATCAGAATTGATGAATGACATCCACAATTGAATCTGACTACGATCCAAATCTAGCATGTGAAGGGCAGATCGAGGAGATTCTCTAAATTTGTTTACCATTTTACATAATTGTAAAGAATAATATGATCTGATACCACGACCAAAGTTTATTTTTTCTTTTATAGTACTCTGTGTATTAAAATAATCTCTAATAAGTTTGTAATGGTGATACCGACTTAATTTTGCATAATGTTTTAACAACGAGAGTTTAACCAGCTGTTTTAGACTTAAAATAGGATTAATTATTTCATCAGATTTAGAAATTTTATGAAGCACACCCACAGCATTTTGTTGGTCAAATGATCCTGGAATTAAGGAGAGGTATCTGCCAGCTTTCTGCACGTTTCTGTCAAGATAATTAAATGAACAAGATATAGAACTATTAAGCCGCATGCTTGATTGTAGCTCTGGAGGACTCAGTGTATTAATAGGTTGTTTTTCCAAGTTTTCTATGACTTCAGCAGGTGAATACATGTTACTGTTCAATAATGCCCTTACTATTTTTAGAGCCAATGGTACTCTTCCAGTTAATCTCACAATGGCTAATTTGTCGTCTTTGTTAAGAAAAAGATTCTTAAAATCCAATATTTTGAAGGCTGATTCTATATTAATAGGAAGTACTTCATGTTTATAATTAGCATCAGAATGAAATGTACTTTCTCTGCTAGTTGTTAATAGCTTTAAACTGTTACCAGCTGTTAGTAATTTATTTATAGATTCATGAAAGTCTTCTTTGTGGCTTCTTAGAATGTTATCGCAATTGTCTAAAATTATCAAGCAATTGCTCGTTCTTTTCCTTACCCAGTTTAGTAAATTGTGAAAAGTTACTTCTTTCATCCCATAACCATCATTGCCATCACTTTCTTCCATTAAAATATTTTTTGCCAGTATTTGCTTTAAGCTTTTGTCAGGGAAATCATTTAAATCAATATAGTATACTTCCGTTCTCCTGGCCAGCATTTGATGGCCTATGCTTATAGCAAGATCTGACTTATCAAATCCTGGTGGGCCAACAATATTAATGAAATAAAACGTATCATTTGAAAAATCCACAATATCTATTAGAGTTTCAAAAATCCACAATATCTATTAGAGTTTCAATGTCTTTTTCACGTCCAAAGAAATCTTTTTGTACATTAGGAAGATATTGAGAAGTATTGGGCTGAATTCGAGGCTTAAACATAACGGCCAATATTAAAACAATGATCATCAGTAAGCAGGCTCTCATATATTTCCAATAAACACCTAGATATAATACACGTTCAAAACAATGACAAATTTCAATCACTATTGGAAATGGGTAAAGAGATGATCATCTCACTCAGGGAAAAACTCTTACTCAAGTTCTATAGCAAAGCCGCAAAATTCTATCTAACTACATTTTCTGTGGGTACCAGCTAAATTGCACTCAACCAGGCAATGTAAACACACCACACCCCATATGCTATACACACAAACGTATAGATCTACATGATTCATGGAGAATGGAACAATGCAAAACATTGTATGCAGTGGCAAGAAAGGGAAGGGGGGGGGGCTCCGGGGGCTGAAGCCCCCATACTTTTTGGGCACCATTTTACGAGATAATTTCTCACATGAACACTTTAAACATGCCCTTGGAGCCCCTCCCCGTTCCCGCCCCCCATACTGAAACATCCTTCTACACCACTGGTGGTATGGATAGTCTCTTGTAACTGGACCCCCTTTACCACCCAGGCTTTAGCTCTATGAATAACATTAAGTGACCACATGCAGTAGAGGAGATACTTGAGAGCGAAAACTTATATTCAGCAAAATATATAGATCAATGCGCTATGTCTTTGCAGTCAAAATGTATTCATTCCTTCATTAGACACGAGTAACCCAGACGGCTGCTAATTTGTGCACAACATGCACAAAATTGCAGCTTGCAGAAAGAGTGGTTACAGTTGCTGCACTGCTAATGTTATTCATAGTGCTAATTACCTCCACCAACTTCCGGGTGGAGCTAGAACCGCTGAGTCAATGGCAGTGTTCCATACCCTTTCCACCCTCCCCCCCTGTGTAGTGGGTAAAGGGTGCTAAAAGGTCTGGCTACACCAGACAAAGTATGGATAGTGACAAGGACCATTTCCTCTCCCTATAATTCATTGGGCAAGGAATGAAACATTGTTATGATCCTTCACTGTGCAGTCACTAAAGGGTCAGGGTCAGGAGAATAATTATTATGATAATGTATTATGAATCTTGCAAATATTGTAAGTGTTAACTATAACTCACTGTGCCTGGTATGCTTGTTTTCAATACTCAAAATTGATTCAACAAGTGAGTCCTTCTTGTCCTCCTCTCTTAAAACTTTCCTAAGATTTCTCAGAGTAGCCTCGCTGCCAACATTATTGGCCCATGCAATCAACATGGCAATTTTCTGCATCTCGTAGTCATGGTTATTGCGTCGAATATTTTCTATTTGGACTGCTGTAAGGCCAAGATAGAAAGCTTTGACTTCCCATTTTGAAATATCACACGAAATTTTCGCTAACTCAGCCTCAGAAAGAGGTTGGTCAAGGTCTTCTTCCATGCCAGCATTATCATTGTGAATCCTCCTTCGTTCAGTCATGACTTGTGAGTATCGTGGGTAGACTTGCCGATCTGTATACGAGCCCGTTTATAAATCGTAGGATGGACTACCAAATTCAGAGACTGTGCAGACTGTAGTTTAAAGCTTCAAACACTCCCTAACAGTCTAACCGCACGCGTATGCGCAGTCCTCTAAATCTCGAGATTTAATTTCCTCGCCAGCTAAGCAAACAACAAACCCACAGTTTTCGTATTATTTTTATAACTCTGGTATGAAGCAATGCCCATTGATAAAAATAGCACATAACAATGTCTATATATAGGTTTAGCACTCCACTCCGCCTGTGGTCTTACCACGTACGACTAGGGACAGGATATTAGCATCGGTAAAGATCGTCAAAATGGTAACGCAAGCCATTCAGATGGTAAAAGGTCGCAGTCCAGTGCTCGTGGTTACCGTGATTGGCTGGCTTCTTATCATATTTAGTGGTTATGTTATTTCCTCCTGGAATTGCCAACTGTGGGAATACCTGCTTCGCTGCAAGTGTTCTGCAGTGTCTTTTGAGCCAAAAGCAGCTAAACAGCTTACTTACATCTGTGCTTAGTAACCATCAAAGCAGTGATTGTAAGCCATGAGAGTACAGAGTAGTATTTTTACAGGAGCATTTATTGTGCTAAAAAAATACTGCACCTCAATGTTGTGATTTATTTATTTGGTTTTTTATTTGTTTGTTTATTATTTATTTGTTTGTTTATTCTTTATTTATTTATTTATTTTTATTTGTTGATTTAGCTATTTATTTATTTACATATTTATTAACGAAGTAATTGAATGAATAAATATGATGAATAAGTTAGTTGCCTGTACTGCCTAAAATTGCTGCTGTATTTCCACGTTGTACCACTACTGACAGCCGCTAAAGGAGGAACTGTGTATAGCGGGGGTCTCCCGAAGCCAGGTGGATGCGTCTGCCTAACTTCTCTAGAAAAGATAGGGTAGAGGGCCCTATGGCGCCTGAGGTCTCTATGGCGACTGGCTGTATAATGAACTGAGGTGCTAGATGTGCATACTTGGCAGACTTCCTTTCTTCGGCCAAGGATGCAACTTATTTATTTTTATTTATTCATTTATTTATTTTAGTTATGATTATTATTTATTTAGTTCACGTAACTAATTTTTCTTTCCTACTATACACAACTGCATATAGCCATATACTCTCAAATATACTTAATTCATTATAGGTTCGAAAGATTGTGTCTTTTGTGCTTTCCGTGACTTTATGGGAAAGTACCAGTATGGAAGAGAAGGCACTAGTTTAGATATTAGCAGATTACAGATATCATTTCCAAGTAATGTCAACTTTATCAATAGAAAAACTGCAACAAAAAATTATAGATGCTGGTTTTTATTAGCAATCCACTCATCAATTTGTCCAGGAGAGCCATTTGATGCGCATGAATTCTTGCTACTCTTGATAGATTATTTCATGAGTAATTCATCACAGTAAGTTTGAAATATAACACCGTCATAGATTGCTCAATTCTAAACATGCCTATAAAGTTTCAGGAGCACATTTCAAACTGATGTTATGGTGATAGTGTCAAGGCAATGTAAGATTTTAAAAGTTCACTATGTATTAACACGTCAATAGTTTCTTATGTAGTGAAGTGTACCAAGTGTGAACATGTACAATCAGTGAAAGATAGAGAAGTGTGTTTAACACTGCAAGCTGGATCCGGCTCTAAGGTTGATGCCTCTTTTTTGCATCAGAAATTATGATACTCTAACTAAAATAATTAATTTTAGATTCAAAGTGTTCCCGAATTATTTGTTGATGCTATGGAGAAGGAAGGCATTGCTGATGGAATATGTAACAAGTATTGGTGTAGCCGAGCAATATAGACATATTAAATACGTTTGATTAAACAAGCTTCTATCAATAAACAATGACAACAAAGTTATATGAGAATTAGCTATTGACTAGTTTAAGCAAAATATGTATGTAAAATATGTCTATGATTATATTTGTTTGACTAGGTGTACACATAGCTAATATATATATATAAATATATATATATAAATTCACTAGTCATATAAATAGATTGATACAGACGTTTCGGCTGCCATTCATCTAGCCATCCTCAGTGTGATAGAACTGAACAGATTGTTATGGATAATAATTATGTTTGATGGTAACATGGCAACTGAAGACCTCAAGCTATTATGCTCGTATATGCTTCTGGAAGCATCCCTAGTCAGCTACTAGCTAGTACTCCATTCATTATTTGAATTGCACTTTCACTAAACTTTTTTTTTATTGACACTCATTACTACCTACTTCATAATTTACAGTTGCAATAAATCTGGGATTACACTAGAAAAGGAGATAGCTTCAAATCCTTCAGTACTTATAGTACACATATCAAAGATTGCTAGCTCGTAAGTCAAACCTTGTCATTTACGCTCAACTATTTTATGAACTGAATTATTGTTTAGGCAACAAAGAGCAGAAATACAGGTATTAAATTTATTTAAATTGGATTTTAGTTTCTTGTTATATAACATTATTTAAACTTCACTGCAGAGTTTGTTTTTACAAGTCAAAAAGGGAATTGTGTACAGATTAGTTGGATGTGTGGTATATTATCATCTTTTCTCCGGTAACGGACATTACACTAGTTACATCAATGATTCTGACCAAAATGCATGGTTTCTTATGAATGATGAAAAGGTAAGCTTACTACAAAAACTTCAATTCTCCTTACATGTTGTTACCATTTTAGGCTACAAAAGTTGATTTACAAGAAGTACTTTCTAAAGATCCATCAGTCTTAGTATACAAAAGATGTGGTAATGATTTGCTTAGCTACATTGAGTAGCTTAGATGCATTATTCATACTATTCTATACACAGAGCTTAATCACTACCCTTCCCTTACATTACGTCAGTGCCAGAGAATAATAAATAATCAGTGGCTATCTGATGAGGTTTGTATTAATATTATCATCAGCTAACATGCTACTGTCTTTAAAATGCTGTCATTGTGTTAGATTATTCAATGTTATTTGGATCTGGTGAGAACCCAGTCTTCCAAGGTAAAACATAAATAGTCATTTATATATTAAATAATCATACAGCATCTATACACTAGAGAGTGTTTATTTTGGGATCACACTTCATGAAGAAACTAATACATAAAGGATATTCAGGAGTAAAGCGTTGGTACAATAAGGTAATTATAAATTGATGTGTTGACAATAAATTGGATAATGAGTGTATTTTTTTTTCTCTTCAGGATAGCATTATCGAATGTGACTACATTCTCACATTTATTAACCATGAAAATAGTCATTGGACTCTTTTGGTAAAAGCTTACATTGCCATTATTTCCAATAACAATTATTTCTAAACTGTCAAATATAGGTTATGGACACATCAAAGAAGGCAGTGGAATATTACGATTCCTTTCATAATGATCATCCAAATTATTGGAACTCTCTAAAGTAGTCAAATTAATGGTTTAAAATTTTTCAATTTAGCCTCAATATAATATTTTTAGGATATTTTTTAATGAAAGATTCAATGAGAAAGGATATGCCAATCCAAACTGGCAAAATTGGTCTTACACTGCTATAAAGGTAAGTCTATGATAAATTATATGAAATTAGTGACCTTAATATTAAAATCAAACTTATATAGAATATTCCAAGGCAAACAAATTCTTTTGACTGTGGTGTTTTTCTGACTCAGGTAATGCAAAGGACTAATGTCAATATTATTTTCTTTATAATTATTAACAACAATGGTTTTAGTTTGCACTATACAGGATTCAGAATGAATTAATGGACTTTGATCAGGTAGGCAATAAAAGTTATCGACTAAGTTAACTGGTAAAATAACAGTTAATTTTTATAATAAGTGTTTTATTTTGTAATAGAATGCTATGCCAATTATCAGAAATATTATTACAGAGGAACTTCTTCATGGAAAATTGATGTATGTTGTATATAAAGTATTTTTTAATTATTTTTCATGTTAATATTAGCTACATTGATGTATTAGCGAAATGAATAGCAGAAGGAGCTTGTTGATACGGAAAAGTTCAGCAACAAAGAAAGATTCACAGAAATTAAAACGGAATAAATTGTCTTTGGGAACAAAAACAGAAAAATTGTTCTCACAAGTTTCAGCAAATGGTAATATCTAATGCAATTACTCTGTTTGTTATTGTATTATTAATTTAATACCATCTTGCTACAGGCATCAAAAGTGATCCAACTATGGAAGAACCATCTTCTAAAATATCGCCAACCTCATCCAAATTATCACCTACAGGTACTTCGTGAGAATGGCATATGCCATTTATTATTATTATCATACAATCCTGCATTCAGGGGCTAGCCGTGCTGAACACTTTAGTGGTAAGAGCAGAAAAAGATGTGCTTCAGAAAAAGCAAGCATTTCTGCAGAATTTCTAATTATGCCACAAAAGAAAATAAAAGAAGCAGAAGAAGAATCAAACTCAAAGATTCTAAATACTTCAGTATCAGGTAGAATAACCATTAATTCTTTTTTCTTTTTTTTTTGACATATCATAATTTATTCGTTCCAATTCCTGTGACTAAAATATCAAATATTTAGATCCAGTGGACGTCATACAGAAGTGTGGCTTAATTAATACACCTAGTCTTCAACAACAGCAGAATCAGTCCAATTCTATTTGCCTTTCTTCTTCTCTATTTGATACTAATAACTTACAGCAAAATAATACCAAAGAACCATCATCACTGAGATGTAAAATTTGTAATAAGCAGTACTCCCATCACAGCAGCTTGTCTAGACACATGAATACAGTACACTCAGCAGAAACGGGAAGAAATAAGTGTGATATTTGTGAAAAAAGGTATTTGACAAATAATACAATGGTTAATGTTTTGAGAATTTCTTTCATTTACAGGTTGTCCAGTATTGATGCTTTAAACAATCATCTACAAACTGTGCACAACATCGATGTAGTGATTACAAGGCATACATTTGGTAGTTTCCATCATTTCCTTGAATGGAAAGAAGAAGAAGAGAATTTGACAGATTCTTGGTATGTATTGCACAGTGCCCCAAATATACGTGATGGCAATGAATATTATTATTATTACTGTAATCGTACCGGTAAATTTAAATCTCGGGGTTCTGGGAAGAGAGCACTGAAAAGTCAGGGATCAAGTAAACTAAATATGAATTGCTCTGCATATATTAAAGCAATAAAAAATGTCCGTAGTGATTGTACTACTGTGGTTTATAGCTCAACACATTACAATCATAAAAATCAACTAGGACATTTACACATTAATAACACTACCAAACTTGTTGTTGCTGAAAAGCTTGAGGCAGGGATTTCCCCAAATAGAATTATTCAGGACATTCGAGGCAGCAAATCTGCAAGAGGAATTACCAGAGATCATTTGATATCAGGAAAGGATGTGAACAATATTAGGAAAATATTCAACACAGATGGAATACAAAGGCATTCTAATGACTTTGTGAGTGTTTCAACAATGGTTGATGAAATGCAAGCATCAGATTACAATGCTGTTCTACTCTTCAAACAACAAAGTGAAAACTCCTCTAAAAAGTATACTTCTTTAGATACTCATGATTTTCTTCTTGTTTTGCAGACAGAATTTCAAAAGGAAATGTTTGTTAAATTTGGAAAAAATGGTATATGTGTGGATGCAACATATAATGTAAATAGTTACAGTTTTCATTTAATCAGTGTACTTGTCTTAGACCAGTATCAGGAAGGAATTCCTGTAGCTTGGGGTATATCAAATCGCGAAGATGAATCTGTCATAAAATATATATTTGAAGCAATTAAATCAACATGTGGTGATCTTTCTACAGAGTGGTTTATGTCAGACATGGCACTACAGTACTACAATGCTTGGAAGGATGTATTTGATTCAGAAAGAACTAAATACTTATGGTGTGCCTGGCACATTGATCGTGCTTGGAGGAAAGCAGTTAAAAGATATTTTGATAGCCCCAGTAGTCAGCAAGAAGCATATCACCAACTACAGGTACTCTTGATGGAGTCATGCAAAACAAAATTCCAAATATTGTTAACTAAATTTTTGACACAACACAAAAGTAGTTCTTTCTTGGACTATTTTCAACACTATACTAATCATATAGAACAATGGGCGTTGTGTTTTAGAGTAGGAAGTCCATTTAATTCAAATATGCATGCAGAAGCCTTCCATCGTGTATTGAAAATAGTTTATCTGAAACACAAACGAAACAGACGTTTGGACACTCTAATCCATGTTTTATTTCAAATTGCTCGAGATAAAGCATATGAAAACTTGCAAAAGATAGAGAAGGGAAAACACAGTCACAGAATCTGTGACATAAACAAGAGACACAAAACAGCAGAATTGTTTCACGATGCACAAATTGTGCATAAGAAAGATAACGAATATAGTGTATCTTCCCAGAAAAGGCCAAGTACATGCTATACAGTATGTAAAATAATGGATAGCTGTAACTGCAAATTGAAATGCCAATTTTGTTTGGCATGTTTTCACCAATACACTTGCTCCTGTTTGGATGCTTGCACTAATAATACTGTGTGCAAACATATTCATTTAGTACATATGTATATCAATAAAGATGTCAACAATGCTCAGATCAGAGGTTATGATGAAGGTTGTGATAGGGAGCATTTTCAAAGATTGGCCTCGTATAACAATTCAGAAACTATTTGTATAGACAAAATAAAATTGCTTCAAAAAATAAAATGTCGTTTATCTCAAATTGAATCTCTGTGTGGTAGTATGGAAAGCACTGACTCACTACAATCGGTATATGAATCATTGGGAAATATCTCATCCATTGCATTATCATCTGATGACATGCCAATTAAAAAAATAGCAGCTAATACTAAAAGTATACCGCAAAGAAAGTTTTTTTCAACACGAAAGAAAAGATTGGATTCTATAAGAACTATTAGCAAGCCCACTATTACTGAAGCTATGCAATGTGAAGACGAATTAAATTGTACTGAAACTGAAATTTGTGCTGTGTGTTTCCAGCAAGATGATACATTGGAAGATGATAATGTACAGTGGATATCATGCAAGCTGTGCTCTGTTTGGATACATTTAAACTGCATTAATATAAATGATAACAATGATTATATTTGTTCTTTTTGTCAATAGCTAATAGCAATTTATAGTTCTCTTCATTTATTTATTTATTATTATTTTTTTTTTTTGTTAGCTATCTCAATATTTATCACTTGCTGCTAAACCTTGGGCTTAAAAAATAAGCCAGCAGTTCCTGTGAACTGACTGCTGCAGAATAAGTACTTGCATTTATTATATTATAATACAGTAGCTAATGTCATTAATGTCAACTCTTCAAGACGGAACATGGTCTCAAGGGGGTATTAAAAAAGGTATGCCAAATTTTACTGAAAGTACCAGGAACAATAAGCTTGCTTACCACATTAGCTACCAATATTAGTAAATTGTCAGTATAAAATTTGATATGTTGAGTCTAGGCTATTGAGATGAAGTTGAGTCAATTAGTTGTACTCTAGCTTCCTACATGTCACAGTACCAGCTAAGATCACTTATATTAGCTAGTCTGGCAAGGGTAATTTCTTGCTGTGGTAGTATGTGACACACCAGTACTATTCTGGTACTATAGACAACTCTCAGTTCTCCTCTCCCAAACCCAACAATACTTGTTGAGCAAAGTTAAATTTCATATGAAGCCAGATCAATAATACTGACCTTACACAAGGCCAAAAGCCAGAGTTTACAAATTGCAAACTAGCTTGTAAACCAATAGTTCACACTTGGTTAGCAGATGGTTAACAACTTTTGTAACTAGCTTGTATACTCTTGGAACGGACACTAATTAACAAGCCAGTTAACAAACTTGCAAACCTGGAGTGTAACTCATTGGCAACCACTTTGACAAGTCCGCAACTTTTTGGAAACCACTTTAACAAGTCTGCAACTTTTTGGAAACTTCCATGACATGTCTGTTACGATTTGGTAACTACCTGAACAGATTGGTAACTTCTAGGTAACCACTATAACTGATCTGCAACGCCTTGGTAACCACCCTGACAGGTCTGGAACTTCTGTGATAACCCCCTTGTATAAGTTTGCCAACTTCATGAAAACCACTGTTGTAACCCACTTGATAACTTGGTTAATCAACTCAACAGAATTTTTAATTGGAAATAGCTTCAAAACAAACAAACAATTAATAAAACAAGCAATGCGGTAATTGTTAAATTAAGTCTCTAATTGTCTTCATTGCCTTCATCCGCACATAAAAACTCGGTCACTTGATCTAATGTACACAAACAACAGTAAGAATTAATATAATGCAAAATATTCACAAATATTTGCCTTACCTTCATCACTAGGCTCAGTTTCTACATTCTGGCCTATAAGAGAAAACATACTTCATTATTACAATGAAAAACAACAACAACAACAACAAAAAAAAATCAAATTACAGAGATATCATTACCCAACAGGTCATAAATACAAATAATCTGGGAGGTCTTGCTATGAGTTAGATATTTTAATTAGTTCTATTCATTTGTGCAAATTTGTCTACGTATCTGAAAAGTTGATCAGAAAATTCTTAGTGGAATCAGAAAATTGTTAGCTAAGGCTTCTGAGATACAGAAAATTGTTAGCTAAGGCTTCTGAGATACAGAAAATTAAGAGTTATGAACAACCCTATTGTCATTATTACAAAAAAAAAAAGTCTTACTGTATTCAGCACTAGCTAGAATTTTTTCTCACACGTAATTCCAATTATTGAAGAAAAGGATATTGAGGAGTCTAAAAGCTACTTGGTATAAATATAATTTATATCAGAATAATTTAGAATATATCAGTATAAACAAAACGGGCAAGTATCAGACCAAGGGTGTCAGTGTGATTGGGTAAAGGCACCTGAAAAGTATCGGCATAACACATAAGGGTATCAGCATAAACCAGGTAAAGGGTGTCAGCACAAATTATCTATAGGATGTGGGCACAAATTAGGTAAAGGGTAGTCTATCAATTAGGTATACAATGAGCGAATAGGAGTATAAACGAAAAAATCACTTTCCCTTCTATTACAACAAAGACGATAAAATAAATAGCCTATTCAATTGATGCTTTCAAGGGAGCACAGATTCTCTACAATGGACTAGTTTCAACTTTGTAGGACTATTTTCAACTTTGTCAGAGTAGTCAGAACTCTGATGGGTAGCAAATGTGAACTTTAAAAGTACGTAGCATAGGGAAACTACTAAAAAGAGTCCCTTCTAACCCCCCCCCCCCAGAGGATCACCACTTTTCTCAGTTAGAACCTGCAGATTATAGTAATTTCTGCCTACAATACCTGAAAGTTGTATTTTAGAGTAAGTAGTATTCAAGGACTGACTTGTATTAAATTTAGAGTTCCCATGCTCTTCAGAAAGAGAAATAAACTCTCAAAAATCTCCTACACCATAATATGAATTTTTCACGAGCAGAAAATCTATCGTAGCTAGGTTTATTTGCAGTATAATCTATATGGATTAGGTAAAGTGTGTCAGTCAGGATTAGGTAAAGTTCACCACCAAGGATTGGGTAAAGTAGTATATTTGCTTTATTTTTCAATGCAATAGAAAAAAGTTTCGCCCCCTGATTGTTGAAAACTTGCACCTTTATGGACTATCTAAATGAAGGCCAGGGCCCAGTACTTGTTATTGCTTCTGCACCAATTTACTCGCACACCTCAAATAAGCCGTGCACATGGTAATGACCCTTTACCAAAATGTTCAAATTATCTTGTTATGCCAAAGGGTCTTTAGGTTAAGTGCATCAGCATGGATTATGTATCAGCAAGGATTAGGTGAAGAGCGTCAGCAACACCGTCATCAAGGATTAGCTGACCCACTTTACCAAATCCTTGTTATACCTGATCCATGCTAGGCACTTTACCTAATCCTTGCTTGCACACTTCACCTAAATCTTGCAGACACCTTACCTAATCCTTGCTAAAGTTGCTGAATACACTTTACCTGATCCATGCTAGGCACTTTACCTAACCTTTGCTGATGCACTTCACCTAATCCTTGCTGGCCTACTTTACCTAATCTCGTAGCTGTCACACTTTACCTAATCCTTGCTGTTACTGTACTTTACTCAATTCATGGTCACTGTACTTTACCTAATTCATGGTCACTGTACTTTACCCAATTCATGGTCACTGTACTTTACCCAATTCATGGTCACTGTACTTTACCCACTTCATGGTCACTGTATTTTACCCAATTCATGGTCACTGTACTTTACCCAATTCATGGTCACTGTACTCTACCCAATTCATGGTCACTGTACTTTACCCACTTCATGGTCACTGTATTTTACCCAATTCATGGTCACTGTACTCTACCCAATTCATGGTCACTGTACTTTACCCACTTCATGGTCACTGTATTTTACCCAATTCATTGTCACTGTACTTTACCCAATTCATGGTCACTGTACTTTACCCAATTCATTGTCACTGTACTTTACCCAATTCATGGTCACTGTACTTTACCCAATTCATGGTCACTGTACTGTACCCAATTCATGGTCACTGTACTTTACCCAATTCATGGTCACTGTATTTTACCCAATTCATGGTCACTGTACTGTACCCAATTCATGGTCACTGTACTGTACCCAATTCATGGTCACTGTACTGTACCCAATTCATGGTCACTGTACTGTACCCAATTCATGGTCACTGTACTGTACCCAATTCATGGTCACTGTACTGTACCCAATTCATGGTCACTGTACTTTACCCAATTCATGATCCTTGTACTTTACCCAATTCATGGTCACTGTACTTTACCCAATTCATGGTCACTGTACTGTACCCAATTCATGGTCACTGTACTGTACCCAATTCATGGTCACTGTACTGTACCCAATTCATGGTCACTGTACT
>WLWD01001291.1_pt1 | contig 71652 bp, 49 predicted proteins | sample 6712731 | NCBI WGS metagenome assembly WLWD01 (sample SAMN12718690, study PRJNA576275) | sponge metagenome | isolation source: marine sponge | host: Mycale hentscheli | place: New Zealand: South Island, Marlborough, Capsize Point | collected 2014-11-01
AATCGAATGGAAAATGAATTCCGCTAAGTTTGTAAAACATAACTGCGAAAGCGCCTCCTCTTCTTTCTCTTATAGCTAGCATTTTTCCGTCTTTTTGTGGCATTCTTTGTTTTTTTTCTCTACTTCTTGAGTCCGCGCTAATGTTTACGTTAAACATCTCCAGTGGCATTTAGAAATCGAGTAAATCTAGCTTTGTTTTCATTCACGTTTTAGCTGTTGCTATGTTCTAAAACAGTTTCGAGATTATTGCAAATCTGCAACTCATATCTTGGGCTTCGCCCTCGACTAGCGTCCTCGCCACGCTCGGACGCCACAGCTTGAGGCCTTGGATTTCCAAACGCAGCAGACTCACGATATCCTAATCTAACTTATGTATAAGTTACAACAACATGTATAGGTAGTAAGGGATTATGCAAAAGTAACAAAAAGCAAAAAAAAAGCTGTAATACAAGAACTTGCCAGAAATAATAGCTCTGACAACCCCAGAAGTTAATGGTTAATAATGCTATTACTGCACAAGCCTATCAGTATGTCAGATCGATGCATCAGTTAAAGAGCTTCTTCCTTTGAAACATATTGCAGTATCTAGTAGTTCCTGGAACCCTAGAAAGCAAGACTGAGCCCTCCATTGCATGTGCATTGCCTGATAGTTACATGCTTATTGCTACAACTGATACAATGGTTTAAATATGTATACAATGATAGTGACATACTGATGCTACTTAGCTAGCTAGCTAGCTTATTATTATTTCTTTTTTATTATCAATTCTGATAAGACTATGGGGGAGCTTCGGCCTCCTCAGCCTCCCTCGCTTTCCTCCGCCATTGTTACGGTCTTCCTAACTTCTACAGTATTCTTTGTCTCACACATAGTAACTTATTGCAGTATCAGTAGTTTCTTATTCACACAGTCTTATTGTACTTACAATTCTTACAATTACTTACACTCATGTTTTCCTTCATATCTCTCATGTCTAGCTAAATTTGCTGCCACAGAACAACTGCAGTTTTGTGCTAACCTGGTGAGATTAGAAAGATTAATCATAGACTTGTATCACAAATTTCAAAGCTAGCCATATTGGGATGTTATGTATAATGATAACTTGAATGAAGCTTAAGCATTTTCACCACTAACCTTTTTTGCATTGACTTTCACAGTCTTGTACAATATAATCATGAAATACAGTCTTCATAGTCTTTCACAGTCTTCAATCAATTCTCATTGTCAATCTCTCTATCTTACCTATTCTATTAACATAATATTACAGTCTCTATATTAGTTGCTTGGACATGTTTGCACCAAATTAATAAATCTAATTAGTGTGTACATTCTCAATGTTTTCATCACCTCTATTCACTTAACTGACACCCTTTCTCCCTATCATCTCTTCTCCCATACACATGTACATACAGCTAACAATTATCCATTTTATGCTTAGTTACCCTACCTCCTCTAATTCCTACAATTATAAGTTTATCATTTTCCCCTCATTTATCTGTCTTTTCAGTCTTACTGATTCTGTGAAGTCTCATAAGACAATTCAGATACATAGTAACTTGATTCAGGGGAACCAATCCTACCTTATAGTTGTAGGAATTGTGTGTTTGGTTATATAATTCCTCTCATTTAGTCAGAGCTGTTCCTATCTACTTCAAAACTTACATTGATACTGCTCGTGGAGATACCGCTGCCACATTCACTAACAAATTTTGAACTAGTTCACCTCTAACTCATCAATTAATTCCTTTAACATATACATTACCCACCTACTACTCAGACCCTAACGTACATGTATCTCTAACTCATTACACTCAAGCTCATTATAACTGAACATTTCCTTTTGGTCAATTACTCTCTTACCTCTCTACACTCAATCACATTCATACTATATCACCACACCCTTTCCTGTTCTGTTTGCTACATTAGGTAGAACCCTTTCTTTATATTCATTCCTTACCTTAGTACATACTATGTGCTGTCAGGTGCTTGAGAAATTATATTCCTAACTTGGACATATCATCTAGGGTGTGATAGCTTAGCTAGAATCATTATTTTCCAACTGACACTTCTTTAATATGATGTGCAGGTGAGTTTAAAGTTACTGAATCATCCCTCTTACTTTTGGAAAGGGTCTTCAAAAATACTCCACTGATAAGTAATATCATTATATATCATCTACTTTGAAAACAACAGAAAAACATCAGGGTGTTTCATTATTGAAGACAAAGTGTTTGGTCATCCAAATGAAAATCAAAACTCTATTAAAGGATATAAAAATCAATTGCAGATTAAATATTTAAAAATGAGACCTCAAAAATACCACTATACTGAGTGGGTACTACTGGTAGTGTAGCTGGCTCTTCACCTATTATATAGATTAATATGCAAATGTGTACTATGAATTTAGCTCCCATGGCTACGGGAAGAACCCTGACAAGTTTTCAGGATGACTACCCTGGATTAGTAACATATGAAGTGGGCAGTTTGGTCACGATTTTTAGTGTAGTAAAGCAAAAAGAAATAATACTGTGGGAGGTACAAGTAAGTTTTTTATACCGCAGTTCAATTATTTTCATGCAATGATAAAAAATTTCTATTTTGGATCAGATGGAAGGACAAACCGGCTACATATATCCAGATGATGTTCATATACATAAAGAGCTATGCACACCTTTACAAGTGGTGGGTTTCATACAAATACAGTTCTTATATATTTATTACTGTTGTTTTGGTTAGGAAAATGATAGAGATACCTCAGCTGATAAAAAGGAAAGTGCTCCTAAATTGAATAGCTATGCAACACCTATAGAAGAGGTGGGTTCCATACAAATACAGTTCTCATAAATTTATTACATTTTGACTGTTGTTTTGATTAGGAAAATAATAGAGATACCTCAGCTGATAAAAAGAAAAGTGCTCCTAAATTGAATAGCTATACAACACCTATAGAAGAGGTGGGTTCCATACAAATACAGTTCTCATAAATTTATTACATTTTGACTGTTGTTTTGGTTAGAAAAATGATAGAGATACCTCAGCTGATAAAAAGGAAAGTGCTCCTAAATTGAATATCTATACATCAGAATTGATATTTAAGAAGAAAGACTATAATAATAGTTGGTTTGATACTGGACTATTTTCACTGCAATCTGCTATTTTAAAAGGATTGGAATGGTTTGAAATTTAGTTTAATTTCATTGATATCAATTTTTGCCTGACAATTGCAGTGGAGTATGTAATTGTAAGTGCAAGAAGAAATCTCATTTTGTAAAACTATTAACAGCTTTTAAACTATATATTTTATATAGCATAACTACACTCAAGTGGTTTTTGGAATACTAGTTGTAGCATTGAGCTGGGTAGTAGTTTTATACAGGAACCTAAAGAGACGGAAAGATAGTGAGTACATCTTAAATAAACATTAAATTTATATATTCATTAACTAGTAACCATGTTGAATCAGTTTTTGGTAGAGCTAGGAAGAATATAAAGACTACTATCCAGATATCCTGTCCAAGACTATCCAGTTTGACTAATCAGCTATTACAGACAGTTCACAGAGTTGCTGTCCTAGTAGCCTAGCTGTTGAATTAGGTTCCTGTCAGTTGTTACACCTTTCTCCGAAAAGCTACCCAACAAGTCAAAGCATAAAATCTTCTAGGGTCGTGAGAATCCCCAGTGAACTGAGTTATTACAGACCAAATTTACTCAGTCACTACCTCAGATTATCAACCAGAATATCCATATAGTTACCATCATATCCAAATACCTATCAATCTGGATGAATATCCAGATTACCACTTCTAGCTCTATTTTTGCATGTTAAAACATAAAATAAAATAAAATAATCATTATAATATTTTGCAGGAGAAATTGAAGAACTTGTAGAGACTGGTGCTGATGCAATATTTCAAAATGAATTGCATCAACTCAATTTCACGGAATTAGATTTTCAAATCAATAATTTGAAAGAGACAATAAACAAACTGACACTAGAAAAAGAGCAGGCTGAGTTGAAGACTGCCAGTCTTAAGGTAAGTTGCATTCATTGTTAATCCTGAATACTGTAGCATAAATACTCTGCAGGATACTGAAAATACTCACCTGATGGTCATAGCACATCTACACAACAAAATACAACAACTGGAAAATCAAATGGCACTCGTTAAAAAGGAAAATGGTCGATTAAACTTTGAGCAGAAACACTGCATCACGACTATAGCTAACCAGAAATTGGACATAGAAGCATTGGAGGCTACCAAAGACCAGTTAGAAGAAGATAGATATCGACTCGAGGTACAACAGAAACAAAATGACAAACAATTGACTCAGGTAAGTAATCTACTGTATTAGTAAATAACATGTCAATCACTGGCTGTACACAGATGTCCAAAGAGTATAATAACAAAGAAACCTTAATTCAAACACTAGAGGCAGAGCTGAATACCAGAAAGCATCACGATGCTAACAGGGAGGACACAATATCACAATTTAATGCTGAACTGAAAATGCTGAAAAGCTGTATGATAGAGTTTTTTGGAATGGAAAAATTGATGATGAACCTTGAAGCTGGTGAACTTGACCCAACCCAAATGGAGAATGTGTTAGAAAGGAAAGAGCAACTGGATAAAATTGAAGATATGCTTAAAACATCAAAGGTAACTAACTATACTAGTAGAGTTTATAAAAACAATTTGGTCTAAACTTATTTTTTACAAACATTTGTAGGTACAGAGAAAACTGAGTGAAGTGGAACAACATCGAGATGAACTTAAATCTTCTCTACAGAACACTGCTCTACAATTAGAATCTGCTCACTGTAAGTACCGCAAATTTATCACACTGTATTCTCATGTGCATATTTACTTTAAAACTTGAAGCTAAAAATAGATCTCTGGAAAACAATCTTCAGAAATGTGACAATGAACTTGAACTATGTAAGAAGGATTTGATGAAAGAGAAAGTTCGCTCAGAAGTCATTGAGAAGTTTTATGAAAATAGGCTGCACCCAAAAGCTTGCAGTCATTCTTGCCAATGTAAAGATATTCATAGGATAGATAGTAGTGCACATAAACAATGTCAAATTTTGAAAGACAAAGTGAATAAACTGGAAAGTGATATGGCAACGATGGAACTATCTTACATAACAAAGCTGAACACTGAAATCATACAATGCATTGATAAAAATGTAAGAAATAAAAATACAATGGCATCTAAAAATTGCTAACTAGCTACCGTTGTATGTCTTCAGACTGCTTTAGAAAAAATGGAATCTAGATACTACCTCACTGAGCAAGAAGTAACAAAATGCCATAAGAGGTACTTCATTGCTGATGTTGTTCTAAATGATTTAACAGTTATTAATATAATTTTCAGGATAGCAGAGCTAGAAATGCACACATACTTCGAGTATTCTGGCATTAGAGCTTACAATGAGACAAGTTCATTCCAACATACTCCACTCAATATTGGCCTACCACAAGGTACTCATTGTATTGCACTGTCCTGATTGGTAATTATGAATTAATACATTAGGTATGCCTTCCTCTAATCAACAGAGTCCTAACACACCCCAATCTCTTTACATCAAATCTTCTCCTAATCAACTGACACCACATTCTACTTCATATAATCAGCTACCTCCCTCTGCCATCCCAACAAGAATATCATCTGAACAACAACAACAAAGCCCTCTGGCACATACTCAACAACTTCATTCTAATGTACCACCACTCTCTCCGATATTTGAGGAGGATAATGAGGACAATTATTAATATTTTTGTTAACTTCATTAAAACTAATTTTTTAATTTCTCAGTTAATATATTGGCCAAGAGTCATTACTAACTCTGGGGGCCAAATTATATCCTAGCTGGGTCATAGGGTATTTGAGTAGATAGTTATATCATAATGGAAATGGTTCTCTATTCCATTTTTACAGGTCACAACAGATGACATAACTATTTGAGTATAGCCCAACACTATTCTAGCATATACATAAGCAAGGGTTGACAAGTCAATTAATTTATTTGAGCATGCATAGCACATTTACAGATTCCACTGGGGTAGCCTAGAGTATATTTATTGTAGTGATGGTATTTATTCCATCTTCCAGTCATTTGTTGTGGCCACCTACATCCCCACTCCTTTTCACCCTTATCATCCATCACCTGAAATGTATTAAGCAGACTACCCCCACTCTCCCAATTTCTTAAAATATACATATAATATACCACACATTATCTATTGTGAGACTAGAAAACACAACTGATTGAATGTTAAGTACTAGCATATTATGACCATTCTATTTTAGTTTTTTTTTTAAACAAGTTGTCTAACAACCTCCCATATAAATGTTATTCTATATTCTGTGTACTAATAGATTTTACTTCTAACTCTGATAAAGTGTCCAAGTCTAGAGATACTTGCAAAAATATGATTTTAATTAAATGTGTAGGTGGAATGTGCGATCAACTTTAAGCCCCTCCCCCTTCAAGAAGACTTGTCTATGCCCATGTTTGTCTGTATCCACATAGCTAATTGTTGTTGTTGTTTATCTCCTGAAACAGGAGCTTTTTTTAGTATAGCCATACACTCTTTCTGATAGGAAAGGGTCGACACACATAGATCTGCTCAGGGTCGTAACAGATGAGTTTTTGAAGTTTATATTAGAAATCTTGTTTCAAAACTCACAGATATAATGTGTTAGTTTTCATTCTTGATAAGTAGATACTGACACCCCACGCTTACTAGCTATTTCTATTTAGCTGATCATTTTTGTTGCGTTCAACAAATATTCTATGCCAGCTTGCGCGTCATTAGTGCTAGCATAACATTAGTTGGTGAGCGAGCGAAGACAGTATTAGGGGTGGATAATGCAAAATCGGGGGTATATGTTATATGTATATATGTATGTGTAGATGGTACGTATGCCCCTTAAACGTGCGCGCGGGGAACTTTTTTCTCCAAAAAACACGGCTTTTCAGGATCGGAAAATCAAAGGCGAAACCGTTGTGGGCAACTAAAACTACAGTGGCAGTGTACTTAACTATCAAGGTAAACAGAGGCTATATTTTTAACATACCAGGATAGTGTATGGTACTGGTAGTATCACTAATGTGTGTCACAGTAGAAGTTAGCCACTCTACAAACTGTGGTAGAACCTCGGATAATACCCTCTCCGGCCGTAACATGGTCTGTGTGATTCCTGTCAGCTTTGCGACTACACAAAATATATTATTCAAGCATATAAAGCATATATATTGTTGTATTTATTATTCTTTTATAATTTTACCAGGCCCAGGGATATTCTTTGCTGTTCTCACAAGACTCTAAAATGACGGATGACTAACAGGAACAGGAGATGCTATGACTTTGGCAGCAATATCTATAATGTGGTCATTATAGATACTGAAACCTGTAGTTTCGCAGTCAAACAGAATAAGAAGAGGTTGTTGGTCTTCCATGTCATCATCTGTGCTTTGCTCGTCACCACTGTCTCCTACCTCATCTAATTCTTCCACATGTGAATGAGCCGCGAGTGATCCTGTCTCTCCCTGCCCGTCACCCACATACTCGCCCACTGTGCACCCAGCTCCCGCCAGTCGCTCCATATACAATTTCTCTTGCTCATAACGAGCTTTTTTTGCCTTCTTCTGTAAGTTCCTGCAATTTTATGTAACATAGCTATGTCAGTGTATGCCACACATTTGCAATACATCACAAGCATGGATAGTACCATTAAATTAGGTATGCATAAATAATTAACTGCTTTGATGAAACTGATAGATATTAATTAAATGAATGGTACCTCTTGTGAATACTATCACTGCTGGACTTCTTTTGCTGGCGCTTCTCCCATTGCTGCTGCTCCTTTACAATGGAAGCAACAGCATCTAGTGGCATGTCTACTCCCATTTTGTGGAAGCAGAATACCTTCCAAATAGGTCCCAGATTCTGTTATAGCAATAAGATTTAATTATAAACATTTGCACAGCTATGAAAATAAGTGTAGACATAAAAACATTAGGGAATACCACTAAAACCCCAGCAACCTGCATATGGTATTTATGGCATATTGTACCTTGTGGCATATGGCCATGTTTGTCTTGCACACATAGTGTGTGTGCCAGAGGTCAGTGCGCTTCCCCCAGTACATCAGTGCCAGACCATGGAAGCCTTCCACTGCGTTAGTAGTAAGACGACCATGGTCTGACACATAGTCCTGGGGGGTGTGGCCATTTCCTCAATGAGGCTGGTGAATGCAGCCACCTGGGACCTACAAGTGAATCCATGATTGGTTTTGTAGGGAGATCCATCAGAGTTCACCTAAAGAATACAAAATTATTTTTTTTATTATGCATTAATAAAGCTGGAAAATCTTTGAATAAGAATAGTGCATCTACATTTGATCAGCTGATTATTGTGTTACCTTAGGATGATGGCACCAAGAAGAAGTATGACTATTTCTACAATAGTGAGGAACGAAGTTCCGAATGCCATCTGTGAATTCCTGAAACGGATTGTCCGACTGCTGCACTGCGTCAGATGCAATGACATTACTCAGAGCAGCCTTGCAATGAGTCAGTAAGTCATCTGACATCCGTTTACAGCGGAACTTGTCTGCCTTGCACTACATTTTAAATTAAATGATTTTAATGAGTACAAAAATTATTTGAACAAGTAAAAAAAATGGGGGGGGGGGGTGCAATATAGAACTGCTGCTTAATTCATGATTTATTCTTCGTTCAACGTTTTATTTACAATTCAGTACAATTATTTTTATCATTTACCTCACAGTTGTGTCTCTTCACTTTTTCCAGAGCCTTGTGGAAGTTCTTGGTGGTGTGGTTGGAACAGTACGTCACCATTCCTTCAGGAAAATGCCGACAGAAGACTGTATTGGATGACGTATCCTTATCACACACCATTTCGCCTATCACGAATCCAGCGTCCTTGGCTTTACCAAGAAGATCATCAAGCATATCTGTCTCTGCACCCGCGGAAGTCCCACACCAGTTATGGCCTGAACCACGTTTGGTGCGATGCGCAAACCACGCCACCTTCCCTGAGGCGTAGTCGTGCAGTGTGGCAGAAGAGTTGTTGGAGTAGTGGCCCCGGGTCAGGTAAAAACCATCAAAAGAGGCCATCCACTTCTTGCTGTCTCCGCGATTCACAATTTCACGTCTTACCTGACCACAGGACCACTCTGCCAAGTCTGTGACGGATTCCTCCAGCTTCTTGGTGATTCTGCTCCACTGCGACTCACAGCATGGTGGCAAACCAAGGAGACTACTCAGCCTGTCGTACTCACAGTGCAGGTGACCAGATACCATGAATGATAGTACTGGATAGTGTTTGCGCCATGAACACTTAGACTCATGAATGTGCAGCGAGTCAGAAGCACACCAAGAACTGCTTTCGGCAGATATTATCTCCGAAACTGAGTGGACCAATTCTGTGGTGAACCCTGCATCCTTGGCAAAAGTCTGTACCTCTTGGATGACGGAGGTATGTGCTTCAGTGGGCATTACCTATACACCATTATAATTAATTGCAGCGTGCAAGTAGTAGATGTATTGAGAACTATATCAGCATAGTATTTAACATATAATAGCTCGCTGGACTGTTGTTGGTTAATTACAGGTGTAGAAGTGGTTTAGACTTTTTTCAATACTATTTACTAATAACACTTTAGACCATAATATGGCTTCACAACAGATATAGCGTCAAAATCAACCAAGTTTTTTTGTTTTGTTTTTAAATATGAAATAATACTTTCATGTGTTTGTCAATATAGGAATTCTAACCTCAGATTCAGCTGTCTGACTCTCAGGACTAAAATTCACAACTCCAGCTCCCTGGCTCTCCAGAGGAAAGGATACAGTTTCCTGGCTCATTGGAGAAGACGACATAGCTTCCTGGCCTTCTGAAGGAGAGGACGCAAGTCCAGGATAGAAGATAACCCTGTCACTCTCTGCTTCTAAAACAGAGGCAGCTCCCTGGCTCTCCATGTTGATTTCATCCACCTCAGCCTTAGATTCATGTTGCATTGTAAAATTAATCCTTTTTTTTATTATTATTATTTCTAACCTGATCAACTGTGTGGCTCCTGCCCTGGTGTGGAGCTATAATTGAGTGTTTTTGTTTCAGGTATGTTTAATAAAAAAAAACACCACAAACTACTTACTTTCACAAAACCTTTTTGACCTGGCTGCAGTTAATTGCTGCTTCCTTTTGTTACTTCCCATTATGGCTTCCCTAAAGCAATCACTAGCGGTAGCTGGTGGGCTCGTGGGTAATATAGCTTTTGTGGTAAATTGACAAAGTTTTGGCGGCAAAGTTAATTGATACGCGTATGAGTTGTGCATGAATAGGCAGTTGCGTGGACCAATTTAGGATCGAGTTACGGGCGGTTCTGTGGTATTGTATTGAATCGCTTAATGACCACAAGTTCCGGTGGTAGTGCACCCTTAAGCAAGCCGTACTTTGTACTTAAGCGCCAAAGAAAATTCCTGCGAAAACGCTTGCTTTTCAAGAAACAAAAAATTGATTCGACCGGTTACTATGGCATTGAAGATCCTTTTCCAGACTTAATTTCAAAACGGGGAGATACGGAGTGCCGATTGTTGGTTGTCAAGAACCATTGATAGTCAGAATGCCGTAGTATTAAATCTAAGGAAGTTACCACTACTCCAGGGAAGCTGAGGACGTAATTCCATATTTCCTATCTAATACACAAATATGTAGTTTTCATGGCAAAACTTCAAGAGTCTAGCAACTTACAACTTGAAAGATGCTACAATAACTTTGTTCACCTTTTTGTTCTGTCTTGGCCCTGTGACAAATCATTTTGAGACTAAGTTCCAAGACTGTCTCCATTTGAGAATGACAATGAGGACAATTAATGTTTAATAGATATCTAACTTCATACAATTTAAATTATATCATTTAAATCAAGTGTCATAGTTAATCTTCTGGCCACAATAGTCATCACTTGTGATAAAGAGTTAGGGAAAATTGAATTAAAATACATTCATCAATCGATGCATGTCTTATTGTGGTTATCTGAATGGTGTCCCTGATGACAAGCATCTTGCAACAAATTGTTTTCTGATAAAGATGTGCTGTCACTGGAGATGCAATAAAAACTTTCCAGGATTGTTTGATGCTGTATTTGCAACGAACCACACCAGTCATTATTTTGGTAGCAAGCCAGGTGATTTTTCCTAGTAACACTTGAAGTCCTGCGGATATTATTTCCTGCACGTTTTGTTCAGATGAAGATAAAACAGAAGCATCAAACTTTCAGCGAGCATTTTGCGAAGACCTTTTGTCCCAGACAAAATTGGATACTGTAGCAATGTTGTATGCATTTTTTATTAGCTTACACGTGATGCAATCTCTCAAATTTTCAGTAGGTGTTGTCTTTGGACGCTCGTAGAAGGGCGAATGTATTTATTTTGAGCAAGATGGGATCGAGAAATTAGTCGCTGGTCGGAAATAAGAGGTGGTTGCTTCTCGGAGGCAACTACCTCTTATTTCCGACCAGCGACTAATTTGTTGTAGTTACAATTAATTGGGGGCGCATAATTTGGGCTCTCCAGATACGTCGGTCGCTTCTCGGAGAGGTCGTTAATAGAAGTTTACTGTATAACATACTGTATTGGAATGGTGGAATGTATTATTGTCTAACATTTCCAATGACGCGCTCCACATGAATGCGCACATCGGCAATTTTTCTTGTTTCATGAACTTTTAATGCAGACAATTGTGTTTGTCCTTTTGTAAATGCTGGAATATGAAGTTGGGCTTGCATCAAGCTAATTGAATCCAAAATATCAAATCCACGATCTGCTAATACAATATTTCCAGGAGTCAAATAATTTAAAATCCCGCAATGTTCTGTAATATACTTATCACTAACTCGACCTCCCCATGTATTCTATATAAATGATATCACACCTTGCGAAGAAATAGTAACTAGTGGTGCGCTCGAATAGCGCAAATGCATGGCGAGCGAACAGACTCTTTTTACAGAAAAATAGGACAGAAATTACATCTAACTGTAGTGCACAGTGTAACCCTTTCCATCATCAGAGAATCTAAAGTCTCTGATCCCAGACTAAACTAACAGAATTACCTGCATAAACTTCGAAAGCAGTGTCAAAGAAGCGAAACTTGACAAAGACTCACAATTGTTTCAAGGAGAGAGTAGCTATAAACTTTTTGGTTGAAACAAAGTTGCAGCAGGATTCTCCGCGCCAGTTAATTGAAAAATACTGGAACTGTGAACGCTTTACCTAACTTACGTAATTAGAAGCGCGGGCGAAATATTTTGACGTACGTATACATACATATATATATATATATATCTGAAATCTCAATTGAACACGACTGAGAGTCAGCTTCGCTCGCTTCGCTCGCTCGCTGAATAAAACTTTTACAGTATTGTGATGTTTGTATGATGACCATGTACAAGCCGTGCAAAAAGATTAGAAGGTCGTTCCATGAAAACTTCAAAGCAATCAATAATTATGGCCACTTTTTACCAAAAGAAACTTGAAAACAAGCAGGCATTGTTTTCATTAAAGCGTTACTGTCTGGCCGTAAGACGTAATCTTTCATATAAATGATATCACACTTAGTCTTACCACTCTCATGTATACCAGGTAATATATGTATGTATATAGCCTGTAGAACTTTTAAATTAGGTAGCCCAGTGTAGAACTTTACCATGTCATCACACTAACAAAAATGGAGCTGGACTGAGTTGCGTCGTGAGATTATCTAGCGTAATTTTCATCTGCTGAATGTCATCTGTACCATCTGTCTAGTAGAGACTTCTATTCCAACTTTGCCAACTTTGCTTGCTTCAATAGTTTGTGTGGAAGAATCTGTTGTAGCAGTCGATAAATTTGTACACATTACACTTCTACTATTTGGGTCAGGCACTGCAGCGTTACAAACTGTTTCACTTACGTTGTTTAAGCTAATCTGAACATCTTGGCTATGTGTAACTTCACACTTGTTGGCTTCTAGTATAACTTCTCTAGCTTTCCTTCTCTCGTATCTTCCTTTGGTAGTAGAAATTGCAGCTCCTGACATTTGGTGACCCAAATGAAGGAAAGGCAACCAATCTGGATTTGTGTCATCCATTAAATCTGCTGGTTGACCGGACGGATAATGCCTTGAACAAATTCGATCATTTTTCAATATTTTCTCTGTCAGTCCAACGCTAGATATAACCGCTAAAATCTTCACCTTGCCGCCTTCTGCTTAAGCTACATACCTCTTCACTCTTGTTGGAAATTACTCTAGGAATTCTAAAAAAGGAAACGTCTTTATCTCGGCCAGAGCACTTCAAACATCCATAGACTTGACAAATATCATGAAGAAAACAGAGCACGTCTATACTCTTGCATTCTGAAATCAATAATAAAATGTGACAGACTTGTGCAGACATTTTCAGCTAAAACTTAGGAACTATACCATGATCAGATATGGAACCGTAATGAGAGATAATTTTGAAAAGACTATATATAAGTTAGACAGAGGCACCGAGGAAACTACCGGATTTAGGAATCCCGAAGGCCCTGAGCTGTAGCATCCCGAGCGAAGCGAGGGTGCTACTAGGGGCCTGAGGGTTTCCTAAATCCGGTAGTTTCCTTGGTGCCTCTGTCTAACTGATTTAGTCACTAAAAATAAAAATAAAAGCTAGCTAGGTGATACAGCCTGTTCCACCACTTCTCAGGCTAACTTATGGAGTCATTACTGGACTTTTTATCACCAGAAATTATGGACCTTTTAAACGGGGAAACGTCTGATAGCGAACAAACCTTAGTTACTGGTCAACCAGCTATTCAGCGGAACATTCTGTTCACGACTATAACTTGGAGCTGCTCCCAGGAAAAACGAGGATGAGGTTATGAAGGCCAAGCTTAGTGCTATACCTTCTAAGACCATGGCTGACACAAAATACTGTGTCAATGTATGGCAACAATGGTGTGCACACATTTCTACGGAGTACGGATGAGAAGTTACACCCCTGAAAGAAATATTTACCCAAGAATTGTCCACCAAATTGTGCCTTTTCGTCTTCGAAGTAAGAAAACAAAACGGAGAGTTACTGCAGCAACTTCTGGTTACTCCTGTGGTGCTAATAGCATGAACACTTTGCAATCTTCCAGCACAACTTTCACTTCTCCTTTTACTTTTAACTTCCAATCATGCTCAGTTACTATGAATATTATCTCAAATAAATAGGAATATCATCATTAGCTGTTATAACTTATTTAATCAGTTTTAGCTACTCATCACTTTATTTTAATATCAGAATTAAAAAAATAAAAATATTTCTTTGTTTTATCCCTAAAATTTTGAATACAAATGTGTCAGAAATGCTAAGTAGCTATTCCAAACAATAGAGAATGTAGAGTGAGCTAGGGTACTAAATGTCACAAGCTAGGGTTCTAAATGCCACAGGGGAGGATAATAAATGCCAACAGGAAGGACCCCCCAATGATTTCGGCGAGTTCAAGTATCTGTGAAAAATCAAGAACCTACCGTGTAATTGAAATTTTTTGGAGCTAGTGACTAATGACATTTAGAACCCGTTGCTATATTGTTACTAGGTGTACTAACTTGGTAAGTGTGCACTATTTTTTGCCTTTAGGTATATAAACTGTGCATACTAACCACCCTTGGGGTATTGCTATTTTTGAGTTTTAGTTTAATAGAATAGGCTGGATAAAGCGGTGTGAGGCCCGGATATGATATGTGAGGGTCTACTACCCTCTCATATCCACCTATATGGGACCAGCCCTAGTTGGATAACTCTCCTGCTGCCACTCATACCACAGGAATTTACCAGCTAGCTGCTTAACTGTTTACCCAGAGCTGAGCAGCCCAGGGTAGAGTTAGATCTGGAGATAACAGCTGGCAGCTACAATGCTAAAGTAAACTTGCCAGGTGTGCTTCAATTGAATTCAGTGCACTAAATCCACCAGTACCTAAGCACGTATGCTCTAACTATTACTTAGAAAACACTATAAAACAGAATTCATGAAACAGCATTTCAAGGTTTTTCAATCCACTAAACGGTGATTTATCCTAATCTCATGCCACAGGAAGCCATACTCTACAAAACAAAGTAAGCAAGGAAAGACTGCATTCTAAGTGTGGTATTAAAGTGTTTTATCTTGCTTTGGTGTTATTTGTTTCATCTTTTTTATTGTTTCACTTCACTGGAATTTATAAATCTTCCATAAAAATAATCAGCAATATAGATGGACCATCAAGTTTATTCCTCAGTGCCTTTAAAGTGTTCAAGGGGAACAAATCCTCCTCTACAAGAACTGGCTATGTGCTGGCCACTCACTTTTCTGATCAACTGACAGGGTCAATGTGGAACACTCTGTCCCTGCAATGTTGGGTGCCCACTCTACCAGGAGATGTTAGAGTAGTGGAGCCATTTCTACACTATGGCTCCTTGCTGGGAGTCAACCTCAACCCTTATCCTGATGTCCACGTCAAGCCTGATGGAAAAGCTGGTCCTCATTATGCAGAAGGTCAAACGTTTGAGAATACTGTCAGACTCTCTGACATTATTGACATAAATGAGTGGAGTGAGTATGTTTCTGCTAATGATCTAGCCCCGTTAATTAGTTGGAGTTTCATAGAGCACATGCCCTAGCAAATGATTATAGTGGATAAGGAGGGTGTATCAGGTCAGGTGAGGATGAATTTTTTTGAATCCAAGTTGTTTGCCAAATTTGCCATGAGATTTGCTAAATTTCATCATGTGAATTTGGTTAGAACAGTTTGTTACAAACCAGGAACTCCTTACACTCGAGAAGAGTTTTTTGAAACTGTATATGGCCATTACAGTCCCAATGATACATTTGTCATATTCAACCATTTTGGAGGGTTTTCAGGTGGCAATGGTGATTTATTCAGAATAGGTATGACAATAACGGATTGTGACAGGTCCAAGTTTGTGAGACCAATTGTTAGTAGTCCCCATTTGTTAAACTTGACTAGTAGATATGTGAAGGAATATATGCCACAAGCTAGCAGGAAAGGATACATTAGTGTTATGGTCAGAACTGAATATATTTTGCTTTCAAATGTATTTAAAAGGATGACAATGACGGAGAAGAATAAAACATTAAATCAGTGTCTAGATGATGTTGTTAATGCAGTCGAGCTACTGAAGCTAGAGCAAGGAATCTCAGACATGTTTGTGGCTACTGATGTGGGACCATATGGTTCAGCATACACAAGAGGAAGCAGTGATATCATTTCTTACAGAAGATTAGTAGGAGCAGTTCAGAGGTTCTACAGAAAACTCTTGAGACATCCTCAAGCTATGAACAGACATTTGAAGAGATATAAAGATCTCATTCCAGTGGAAAGTCCAGGCTATGTGGCTCAGTTAGAGAAGACCATAGCTTCCAATGCCACATGTCTAGTACTCGCTGGAGGAGGGGCCTTTCATGGTGCTGTGAAAAATTTGTTCAGCTTATTGCATAATTGAGTTAGGAAACTGCATGAATTGATTTCTCTACTGGCAAATCTTTCACTGATTATTGATTTTTAGTGTTGATTGGTATACCAATAGTATAATTTTTGTTATGTGAATAAATGTCTGTTGAAACCAGCTGTATAAAACTGTTTGAAAAAATTAACCTATTTGATTATGATATTATAGAATACTTTTATTGAGCAATTATTTAAGCAGGAAAGGCAGCACCCTAATCACTTCTGTATATCACAAACCAACCCACACAAACCTTTATCTGAACTTAAGTCAAATCATCATCCTAGGATAAAAACAGGGATAGTGCAATGTCTCAAACACAGGGCCCATGCATTGAGCCACCACGGGAGTTTACAGTCAGAATTAAAACATAGCTAACACCTTTTTTGTATTGTGAAGTAGGCATTCTATCCAGCATAGTGCTGTTCAAGTGAGTGCACAGAGGGATACTAAATGCCAGAAGGGAGGATAAAACTGATAGCATCCTCCCTTCTGGCTAATAGTATCCTCCCTTCTAGCGTTTTATTAGTTTTTGGCTTATGAGTAATGCAACCATTGATAAAAGAATTATTTTGTAAATGGTGCAAGAATGTTGTTTGCGCAGTTTCCCTGTCAGATACGAAAGACAAGATGGATTTATCACATGCCTTGCACACTAACAATGTTTTCTTAACTATTAACAATCACCAAAATTAAAAAGTGAGAAGTTTCAAATGGCTATCCAAAACAGTTCATCCAAGAAGAAAGTACAACCACCAGTAACATCAGACAGATCCATTCAAGAAGAGAATTTAATCATTCTCCATCTAATTAGCAGTTAGCAGTTTACTTATTCTCCATCTTAGTGGCTGGCTACCATTCATCCAATTTACACCATCTCACATCACCACCATGCAATGACACCTCTCTAAACCTATATAGCCCGGAACTTTCTCTTATTATTCCAAAAGTCAACTAAGTTAAATAATTGCTCATCATTCCTCAATGAGCTAATGAGCCTTTACTCTATACTATTCGATTATCATAAAGACATTCAAACTAATTCACACATTTAGCCACTCACTATTATTCCTATTTCTGTCTCTCACACTAATTAGCTACTGTTAAGAATTACTCTCATACTGATTGCTTTCTCTTCCTTGTTCAGTTGGTTCTCTCTCTCAAACTTTGTGATTTGGACTTTTCTCTCTCTCTGTATTATTTCTTGGTCTCATCTCTCATTTGAAATGTTACTACTTCTACTAGTTAGATTTGTGCTCACTGACTGCGTTTGGTGTTGTTCTTGTAATTTACTATTAATAATTTATCCGTAAATTGTATACACTTGATGAACTGATTCTGACACTGCTTTAACAAGCATGCTTTACCTGAGAATACGTATCTATTTTTATGAAGGGTCAGAACTTGATATTTGTGATGTTAAAGCCTCTATAATCTAGCCTAAAATAGTGAGTGGATGACAATTTAAAACTTTGGTGGTTTTATAGTCTCCCAGGTTGGTCAGGCATAAGTGCTGGGTGGCCAGCGACCAGGATTAGTGTTGTAAAAAAGAATTTATCTCATGGCAATAAAATGATATTGCTCTTAATTTAAAATGTGTTGAGAATATTGGGTTAACTTATTTTTAAAATTATAGGGGGGAAACATTTGTAAAAATGATGATTTACTGGACAGTTGCATAAAGTATCCATTATATTTGTAGTCTGCTCATGGTTTACTGTAGGTTTATACCACCCAGTCAATCGTATGGTAAACTATAGTCAACCTTATGTAAAACAAATGCTGAATTTCACGTTTTACTTAGTTTTGTTATAGTAAAACATTGCCAGTAGCAGTTGCATACTATTGTTTTAGTACTTTATAAATTGCTGACACACAAAGAAAAAATATATGAAGAAATTATACAAATATATACTTGTAAAATAGTTACAATGATATTACAGTACTTAAGTACACACTCTAGGTACACAAAACCATTCTGAGTGGACTAAAATACACTAAGTACAATAAAACACACTGAGCACACAAAAGCTCACCAAGGATACTAAAACAACCAAGTACATTAAAGACTGTGAGTGTACCAAACTACATTGAGTGTACATTAGCATATCTGCCATTGTACCTGCTTCTATTAGCTACCAGCCGCAATCGCAAGTGTTTCAAGAGCTCCCACAATGCCATCACATTTCTCCTGGCAGGTAAGTATAGCTACAGGGGAAAAGGTCTTAGTGACCCTTACTTCTGTAGAATTTTTTTTTAATATTTGTAGCTTGAAATTGTAGCCCTGTTTGTGTATAAAATTACAAAAATTGTTTTAATTTTCCCTAAATCTTTATCACAGATAATGATATTTACAAAAGAACCTCTGAGAAAGGACCAAAATCTGAGAAGAGACCAAAATCCCACCCCCAATGTGGTCACTATTTGGAGGTTTTACTATAGCAATTAATACAATTAGGACTACAACAATGAGTCCTGAGAGGTACACTACAAAACAAGTCTAGGTGATCTCACTTGCACTGAATACAGCAGTTGGGAAAGGAAGCCCGAGTTGTAAATTCGGGCCTAGCTGTGTAACCAGTGAGGGGATCTAATAGGAAGGACTTTGCTTCCCGGTACAAGGCTTGCTGTCGGAATGGCGACCTTGTGGCAGCAACTTTCATGAGATTGGATTATCGAGTAGATAACTTGATGTTAGCTAGTCCAAATAATCCGGCTGGCTGGGATGGGTCGGTAGTTACAACTTTACTGGTTCGATAATGAGTTATTCAAACTAGGAATAATAACTGAGAACTAAATAAAAGAATACAATACTTATAACAATGGTTGGCATGGGCATGAACCGCGACTGGCCACGAGTGGTCAGCGAGGCTTTACAAAAATAAAGTGCATGCGTAGTATAGTTAAATATTCTTCCGAATGTTGTGGAGGTTCTTCTAGGCCCGCACACTAGGTGAAGAAGACTTCTCAGGTGTAGAAGTTGATGGCCAAGAAGTCTTCATGGGGGGCAGCAATGAAGAATTCGATGATCTGGAAGAAATTAGAAAAAGGAAAACTATTTTAGCTTTGTTTCTTCATACATAGAGGGTTATTGTATAGATGTTCAACTACACCAACCACAAAAATGCCAAGTTGTTATTGCATCAAATACAGACTTTCTTCCTTCCAGTTCACAGCTGAAGGTACCCATAAAGGGGATAACCTGTTCAGCTCTCTAAAATTAATGCACAACCGTACCAAATCACTTTCTTCGATCCACAAATTATGGCTCCTCTCCGGAAGGAGAGGTGTTTCCAGTCGACACCAAAAAGGTGTTCTGATGGCACATAATTGGTGGTCTGTTGAGTATGAGACTGCAGCAAGCCGTACTACTCAACAGTATAAAGGAAAAATGTGAAGGTCTTGGAAGTCGAGGGTTGTCATAGCTCAGTGGTTAGAGCACTGGTGGCTGAAGCCAGTGGCCCTGGGTTAAATTCCTGGCGACGACCAAGATTTTTCATTTTTTTCCTTTGCTTTTTTCCAGACCCCTTTAGGTGAGAAAGTTTCTATCTAATTTAAAATCTTGACCTTTTTTCTTGTAGCTTGAGTGATAGAAGATAAAATCAATCATTAGTATAGCTTTCGACTCACTTACTGTTTGTGCTCAAGCACATCACTACATTACTGTGATTGTAACTAAAAGCGGGTAGAATAGACAAGAATAGGCGGCGTAGGTTGCAAAAAGGAAGGCTAAAGTGCGAGAGAGAAGAGCAGGAGAGGTAGACAAAGGAGGAGAAAGGAATCCATGACTCAAGAAGAGCTGGAAAAAAACAAAGGTGGGGTTACAGAAATGAGATAGGAAAAAATAGAGCAGGAGAGGGAAAGTGATGTAACCTTAACCAATGGTAGAGAATGATGACCATGAATAAAAATAACTTATGTTACTGCATTCTTATTTTGCAATATGTCAAAAGTCACTGTGTGGCAGGGTACTTGCTAGTATTTTATAAATAAATGAAGCAATTGATAATTTTATTAATAAGAAAGTCTAATAACTTTGGTTGGTTTAGATGTAGCAGAGCTACAGAGCTAACCAAGTGCTTATTCCTGAGTGCGCTCGGAAAACCTGCATTCATTCGACTTAATATATCACTTTGCTCACCCACCCTCACTCTTTCCTTCTGTCCCTTCTATGTCCTTCCCTACACTCTGTCTTTATTAATTCTTCCCCAATCTTAATCTCTTTCCTTGGCCCTTACTCTGTTTTTCTCACTTCAACCTGGTTGTATAACCTGGCAATTAACACCTTGCCTTTCAGTCACATTCACACACACAATTCACCTTGATTGTATCAAACAGCATATAAGCTGTGGCTCAGTTCAGTTTTATTCATTTCTCATGCCACTTGAAGGCCCACAAGGCCGAGTTTATGGCTAATTAAACTTATATCTGTCAAAGGAATAAGCACTCGGTTAGCTCTGTAGCTCTGCTACATCTAAACCAACCAGCAAGAAACATAAATATAATTGAAAACTGACGAGATGAGCTGAACAGAGCCCGAAAATAAACTTCTCACTTCCAAAAGTTACAGAATTAATGCGCACCTTTGTAACCGCGACTTTTCATGTGCAATGTTGGCGTTTGTGTGCATAAGTGCTTTTAGATTCACATGACGAAATTGTTTCTGGTACAGCACTAAATGCATTCTTCATTTACCACGCTTGCAGTCGAACCAACTCAGCTTGGACAGACTATAATTTCCCATATACCATTCATTAAATTTCATACAGTTTGTTGCATTAGCTCACATTACATTTATAGCTCCATTAACACTTCCATTGTTCTATTCATCGCTCTCACTGTACCACCTTCACCTTATCTATATAATAATACGCTTGTGTGTCAGAAACCACGACCGACGGTGTGTGTATTCATGAATAATGCATGAACTTAAACATTTTGGTAAAGCATTCAGTATAAACTGATTACAATAATTGTAACAAAAATGCAGGTGTAGGACGAGGGAAAAGGCAGCGTAGGTTTCTAAAGAGGAAGGCAAAAGTACAAAAAAGAGAATGCAAGAGTTCGAAAGAGAAGGCAAAAGGTGATGAATTGTAAAAAGCGATTGGAATCGGCGAGGTAGGGGAGCTTAGGTTTAAAAAATAATGGAAGAGATGGCAAAAAGGCGAGTAATTAGCTAATTGTAACTTTTTAAAATAGTGGAATCGACATTAAAGGCGGCATCCGTTTAAAAAAGGAACGTAAAAGCATGAAAAAAAAAAAGGCAAAAGTTTCACAAAGCTTAAGTTGGCAATCGTGATAGTAGAACAGAAAGATTCAAGAAAGGAAAGGTGGAGCATAAGAAATTCTGAGAAAGTTCAGAATAGCAGGAGAGGGAAACGTATACAACCTTAACCAATGGTAGATCTTTGCAATACACCAAGCACCAATGTGTAGCAGAGGTACTAGTGTTATATAATGTAGCTGTCCCACATTCTTGCTCAGATCTACCTTGCTATGAAACAGTCTCCTCAAAGCTCTGTCATTAGCTAGGGTTGTGCAGGCCTTAACTTACTTACATGGAGTGGACTGTGACCTAGTCCCATCTGCTTTTACCAGCATTTAGGAACAGTAGATCTCTGGTGGCAGTCTATCTACTCTGTCTCTAGGTTCCATTAGTAGCTGAAGTTGCAATTACACCACAAAATACACTAAACACCTGAAGTACACAAAAACATGTTATTATAAAACACTTGAATATATCTTCCGTAAGGTAAATACTGAAACACTAAACAACACTGAGTATTCTAAACTACACATCACTAAGCTACACTGAGTATTCCAAACTATGCACATTACACTAAACCACACTGAGTATTCTAAATTATGCACAGTGCCTAAACCACACTGAGTGTTCTAAACTACACACAGTACACTAGACCACACTGAGTATTCGCCAAACTATGCACATTACACTAAACCACACTGAGTATTAAACTATGCACATTACAATAAACCACACTGAGTATTCCAAACATATGCACATTACACTAAACCACTGAGTATTCCAAACTATGCACATTATACACTAACCACACTGAGTATTCCAAACTATATACAAACAGTACACTAAACCACACTGAGTATTCTAAACTACACACAGTACACTAAACCACACTGAGTATTCTAAACTACACACAGTACACTAAACCACACTGAGTGTTCTAAACTACACACAGTACACTAAACCACACTGAGTGTTCTAAACTACACACAGTACACTAAACCACACTGAGTATTCTAAACTACACACAGTACACTAAACCACACTGAGTGTTCTAAACTACACACAGTACACTAAACCACACTGAGTGTTCTAAACTACACACAGTACACTAAACCACACTGAGTGTTCTAAACTACACACAGTACAAAACCACACTGAGTATTCTAACTACACACAGTGTTCGGGACTATCCAGCAAGTAGAGGACCTGTTCCCGATGTAGACTGAAGCACTACACAGACAGAGTCAATCCTAGTTGGGTTGATCTGCGTAGCGAAGACCCACTAGCGAGTGTTGCCGTCAGAATTCCAGTTGAGCTAAATCAATTCGTTAATTCGTTGGAAGCTTCGTTGGAGAGTAGAGACAGAGGTCGTAAATCTCAACTCGCTCTCCCACTGACTGGACCCTCTGAGTATAGGTTGTCTTGACCCAGACTAAGACAAACCTGAGACTCAAATACCTTATTAGATAAGATAAGTAAGCTATGAATAATACAGTAAAATACACCTTACTACCAAGACGTAGGAAGATTGGTGTGATGACCAACAGGTGGTACATCAAAGATGGATATATTGAGTTCTGAACAACAGCAGGAACAGTAACAGAGTCAATAACAAATTCCGTAACTAAGTGAAATGAAAATAGCTAAAGTTTAAATACAAAAACAAAGTGATAGATCGACGATCGACGAACATCGACGATCGACGAGTTAGCTAGCTAGTACGCATGAGTGACATAGCTAAAAGTGTTAATGTTAGTGTGTTAATGTTAGTGTCCTTGCGGAGGATAACCGGAACACACAGTACACTAAACCACACTGAGTGTTCTAAACTACACACAGTACACTAAACCACACTGAGTATTCTAAACCACACACACAGTACACTAAACCACACTGAGTATTCTAAACTACACACAGTACACTAAAAAAACTGAGTATCTAAAACTACACACAGTACACTAAACCACCCTGGAGTGTTCTAAAAACCAAACAGTTACACTAAACCACACTGAGATTCTAAAACTAACACAGTACACTAAACCACAATGATTGTTCTACTAAACTACACACCAGTACACTAACCACACTGACGTGTTCTTAAACTACACAGTAACTTACACACAACTGAGTATCTAAACTACCACACAGTACATACACCACATGAGTATTCTAAACTACACACAGTACACTAAACCACATGAGTATTTCTAAACGACAACAGCTTACACTAAACCACACTGAGTATCTAAAATTACACACAGTACACTACAACCACAATGAGTATTCATCTAAATACCACCAAGTACACCAAACCCACACTGGTGTTCTAAACGACACACAGATACACTTAGACCACACTGAGTATTCTAAACTACACACAGTACATAAACCACACTGCGTCTTCTAAACTACACACAGTACACTAAACCACACACTGAGTATTTATAAACTACACACAGTACACTAAACCACACTGAGTATTCTAAACCACACACAGTACACTAAACCACACTGAGTATTCTAAACTCACACAGTACACTAAACCACACTGAGTATTCTAAACCACACACAGTACACTAAACCACACTGAGTATTCTAAACCACACACAGTACACTAAACCACACTGAGTATTCTAAACTACACACAGTACACTAAACCACACTGAGTATTCTAAACCACACACAGTACACTAAACCACACTGAGTATTCTAAACTACACACAGTACACTAGACCACACTGAGTATTCTAAACTCACACAGTACACTAAACCACACTGAGTATTCTAAACTACACACAGTACACTAAACCACACTGAGTATTCTAAACTACACACACAGTACACTAAACCACACTGAGTGTTCTAAACTACACACAGTACACTAAACCACACTGAGTATTCTAAACTACACACAGTACACTAAACCACACTGAGTATTCTAAACTACACACAGTACACTAAACCACACTGAGTGTTCTAAACTACACACAGTACACTAAACCACACTGAGTATTCTAAACTACACACAGTACACTAAACCACACTGAGTATTCTAAACTCACATAGTACACTAAACCACACTGAGTATTCTAAACTACACACAGTACACTAAACCACACTGAGTGTTCTAAACTACACACAGTACACTAAACCACACTGAGTGTTCTAAACTACACACAGTACACTAAACCACACTGAGTAGTATTATAACTACACAACAGTACACTAAACCACACTGAGTAGTATTCTAAAATACACCCCAGTACATAAACCACACTGAGTATTCTAAAACTACACCACAGTACACTAAACCACACTGAGTATTTATAAACTACACACTGAGTATTCTAAACCACACACAGTACACTAAACCACACTGAGTATTCTAAACTACACACAGTACACTAGACCACACTGAGTATTCTAAACTCACACAGTACACTAAACCACACTGAGTATTCTAAACTACACACAGTACACTAAACCACACTGAGTATTCTAAACTACACACACAGTACACTAAACCACACTGAGTGTTCTAAACTACACACAGTACACTAAACCACACTGAGTATTCTAAACTACACACAGTACACTAAACCACACTGAGTATTCTAAACTACACACAGTACACTAAACCACACTGAGTGTTCTAAACTACACACAGTACACTAAACCACACTGAGTATTCTAAACTACACACAGTACACTAAACCACACTGAGTATTCTAAACTCACATAGTACACTAAACCACACTGAGTATTCTAAACTACACACAGTACACTAAACCACACTGAGTGTTCTAAACTACACACAGTACACTAAACCACACTGAGTGTTCTAAACTACACACAGTACACTAAACCACACTGAGTATTCTAAACTACAACAGTACACTAAACCACACTGAGTATTCTAAACCACACACAGTACACTAAACCACACTGAGTATTCTAAACCACACACAGTACACTAAACCACACTGAGTATTCTAAACTACACACAGTACACTAAACCACACTGAGTATTCTAAACCACACACAGTACACTAAACCACACTGAGTATTCTAAACTACACACAGTACACTAGACCACACTGAGTATTCTAAACTCACACAGTACACTAAACCACACTGAGTATTCTAAACTACACACAGTACACTAAACCACACTGAGTATTCTAAACTACACACACAGTACACTAAACCACACTGAGTGTTCTAAACTACACACAGTACACTAAACCACACTGAGTATTCTAAACTACACACAGTACACTAAAACCACCATGAGTGTCTAAAACTACACACAGAGTATTCTAACTACACACAGTACACTACACTAAACCACACTAAACCACACTGAGTATTCTAAACTACACACAGTACACTAAACCACACTGAGTCTAAACACACACAGTACACTAAACCACACTGAGTATTCTAAACTACACACAGTACACTAAACCACACTGAGTATTCTAAACTACACACACAGTACACTAAACCACACTGAGTGTTCTAAACTACACACAGTACACTAAACCACACTGAGTATTCTAAACTACACACAGTACACTAAACCACACTGAGTATTCTAAACTACACACAGTACACTAAACCACACTGAGTGTTCTAAACTACACACAGTACACTAAACCACACTGAGTATTCTAAACTACACACAGTACACTAAACCACACTGAGTGTTCTAAACTACACACAGTACACTAAACCACACTGAGTGTTCTAAACTACACACAGTACACTAAACCACACTGAGTGTTCTAAACTACACACAGTACACTAAACCACACTGAGTGTTCTAAACTACACACAGTACACTAAACCACACTGAGTATTCTAAACTACACACAGTACACTAAACCACACTGAGTATTCTAAACTACACACACAGTACACTAAACCACACTGAGTATTCTAAACTACACACAGTACACTAAACCACACTGAGTATTCTAAACTACACACAGTACACTAAACCACACTGAGTATTCTAAACTACACACAGTACACTAAACCACACTGAGTATTCTAAACTACACACACAGTACACTAAACCACACTGAGTGTTCTAAACTACACACAGTACACTAAACCACACTGAGTATTCTAAACTACACACACAGTACACTAAACCACACTGAGTGTTCTAAACTACACACAGTACACTAAACCACACTGAGTATTCTAAACTACACACAGTACACTAAACCACACTGAGTATTCTAAACTACACACAGTACACTAAACCACACTGAGTATTCTAAACTACACACAGTACACTAAACCACACTGAGTGTTCTAAACTCACACAGTACACTAAACCACACTGAGTATTCTAAACTACACACAGTACACTAAACCACACTGAGTATTCTAAACTACACACAGTACACTAAACCACACTGAGTGTTCTAAACTACACACAGTACACTAAACCACACTGAGTATTCTAAACTCACACAGTACACTAAACCACACTGAGTATTCTAAACTACACACAGTACACTAAACCACACTGAGTATTCTAAACCACACACAGTACACTAAACCACACTGAGTATTCTAAACTATACACAGTACACTAAACCACACCGAGTATTTTAAACTACACACAGTACACTAAACCACACTGAGCACACTGAATTTACTTCAAACATGGATACCTTTGCTGCTTTAGAGCATTAGCGTTTGGAATTTCTTATTCAGCAGTTAAATTCTAGTACAAGAGAAATCATGGCTATGATATAAGGTTAAAATACTTATCCTATGTTTATATCTATCTTACACTGACTGTGTCATAGATAGTACATCTGGATCAATGACAATATTGATGAACACAAGCCACGACTAGTCCAGTCATACTGATGAACACAAACCACGACTAGTCCAGCCATACTGATGAACACAAGCCATGACTAGTCCAGTCATACTGATGAACACAAACCACGACTAGTCCAGCCATACTGATGAACACAAGCCATGACTAGTCCAGTCATACTGATGAACACAAACCATGACTAGTCCAGTCATACTGATGAACACAAACCACGACTAGTCCAGCCATACTGATGAACACAAGCCATGACTAGTCCAGTCATACTGATGAACACAAACCATGACTAGTCCAGTCATACTGATGAACACAAGCCACGACTAGTCCAGCCATACTGATGAACACAAACCACGACTAGCCCAGTTATACTGATGAACACAAGCCACAACTAGTCCAGCCATACTGATGAACACAAACCACGACTAGCCCAGTTATACTGATGAACACAAACCACGACTAGCCCAGTTATACTGATGAACACAAACCATGACTAGTCCAGCCATACTGATGAACACAAACCACGACTAGTCCAGCCATACTGATGAACACAAACCACGACTAGCCCAGTTATACTAATGAACACAAGCCACAACTAGTCCAGTCATACTGATGAACACAAGCCATGACTAGTCCAGTCATACTGATGAACACAAACCACGACTAGTCCAGCCTTACTGATGAACACAAACCACAACTAGTCCAGTCATACTGATGAACACAAACCATGACTAGTCCAGCCTTACTGATGAACACAAACCACGACTAGTCCAGCCATACTGATGAACACAAACCACAACTAGTCCAGTCATACTGATGAACACAAACTACGACTAGTCCAGTCATACTGATGAACACAAACCAGGACTAGTCCAGTCATACTGATGAACACAAACCACGACTAGTCCAGTCATACTGATGAACACAAACCACGACTAGTCCAGCCATACTGATGAACACAAACCAGGACTAGTCCAGTCATACTGATGAACACAAACCAGGACTAGTCCAGTCATACTGATGAACACAAGCCACAACTAGTCCAGCCATACTGATGAACACAAACCACGACTAGTCCAGTCATACTGATGAACACAAACCACGACTAGTTTCATACTGATGAACACAAACCACGACTAGCCCAGCCATACTGATGAACACAAGCCACGTTAGCCCAGTCATACAGATGAACACAAGCCATGACTAGTCCAGTCATACTGATCAACACAAGCCACGTTAGCCCAGTCATACTGATGAACACAAGCTATGACTAGTCCAGTCATACTGATGAACACAAACCACGACTAGTCCAGTCATACAGATGAACACAAGCCACGTTAGCCCAGTCATACAGATGAACACAAGCCATGACTAGTCCAGTCATACTGATCAACACAAGCCACGTTAGCCCAGTCATACAGATGAACACAAGCCATGACTAGTCCAGTCATACTGATGAACACAAGCCACGTTAGCCCAGTCATACAGATGAACACAAGCCATGACTAGTCCAGTCATACTGATGAACACAAACCATGACTAGTCCGGTCATACTGATGAACACAAGCCACGTTAGCCCAGTCATACAGATGAACACAAGCCATGACTAGTCCAGTCATACTGATGAACACAAGCCACGTTAGCCCAGTCATACAGATGAACACAAGCCATGACTAGTCCAGTCATACTGATGAACACAAGCCATGACTAGTCCAGCCATACTGATGAACACAAGCCACAACTAGCCCAGCCATACAGATGAACACAAGCCATGACTAGTCCAGTCATACTGATGAACACAAGCCACGTTAGCCCAGTCATACAGATGAACACAAGCCATGACTAGTCCAGTCATACTGATGAACACAAGCCATGACTAGTCCAGCCATACTGATGAACACAAGCCACAACTAGCCCAGCCATACTGATGATCACAAACCACGACTAGTCCAGCCATACTGATGAACACAAACCATGACTAGCCCAATTCTAGTGAATAGAATGGGGGAGGCTAGAAGTAGTATAAAGTCAAACAGCATAATTGGGCAATAATTTTATTGGCAATTTTTTATGGCAAGAACAACAAATACCTTCAGCAGTAGCTTCAGGGTCTGACAAGTCAAAGTAGTCTCCTTCTAATGATTCAGATGTATCAGCAGCAGAAAACATCCCAGACTCAACCATAGTAGCAATGGATGAAGCACTATACTTCTCAGTAGCTTCTACGGTACTACTCATCTTGAAGAGTAGTTCTCCAAGTCTCAGCTCTGCTAGCTAACCAATACGCAGCTGGACAACTCAGCACAATTGCTTCAACAATTTTTTTTCAATAAAGTATTTATAAGAATATATTTCTTTCTTTATATTTATAGGAAATTGCACTCTGCTCAATATGATGCGATTTTTAGAAATGAAATCCCTGTACCTATTGCTTTAAAACAATTTTTCAAAAGTTGATCATAATTATATTCAATGTGCGGTAGGAAGAGGTTAATGGATTTTGTGATGATCAATGACTACTCAAATATATTAATACATACTTATCAGAATTCAAGAAAACAAGAACTATTGGCTAGTCTTGGTGATAACTTTTAATAATGCTCTCAAGATAAGCTGCTAAAGAACAGGATTTCTCCAATAATCCCACTGAGTATGATCTCGGTTTAGATTTACCAGACCTAGTAGCAACAGAAGAGATTGCGAAGATACTTTCAAGTGAACCAGCTTCACTATACAATTCGTTTGGAGACAGGTACAAGTATACAGTATTGTCCGCACGGACATCAAATAAATGACAATAGTGATTCAGGATAGTAGACTTGCTGTATGGCATTGCTGATTCAATATCCAAATATTTAGACTTGTGAGACTTGTAATTAGATAGTGAAATCTGTATTAAAAGAAGGTAGGTTTCTCTGCCTGTCGTTGCTTTTACAACGCCATCAATTGCTGCATGTCCAGGCTTGAAGTAATACAAAATATCTGGCTGTAACACTTTCTTTGTTAATTGCTCTTTCTCTTGATGTGATGCCTCATGAATGTTAGAAAATGCTAAAGTTTTCTCCACATTATCTGAAAGGTTTAAGGCTTTCACATTCCACGAATAGTTACGAACTGTTCCAGACAGAAAAAAATGACTCTCCAGGAAAAATCCAATCAAAGAAGGACAAAAGTTCGGTATTTCTTTTGTTTTATTTAATAAAACTTTAAATAAATCAGTAAGAATTGCGGGAAACGAAAGAAATGGTACAAATTTTTTTTCTGCTTGACATTCTTCGGTTACTTGTTGATCTCCTCGGGTTGTTCGGTCATCTTCTTGGACTGACTGTGGGTGTAACTCCAAAATCCAGTCCATCTTTTTCTCTTCTTCAACTAAGAAAATTAAGTGTTCAATAGCTGCATATGATCGGTAAAAGCCCTTCAATTTAGACTCCAATAATACTTCATGTCGCTCTGCCTTCAAAAGCCATCTTAGAGAATCGGCTATGCTTTCGGTAAATTGTACAGTGGTTTGCTTTTGGTCAAGTTGCAACTCGTCAATAATATCATGTTCGAAAAGTGCCACACAATCATTGTTTCTGTTCAACATCATTGTTGAGTCTGAATGCTCGTGAAAATCAAGAATTAGTGGAATTGTACCATGTTGTAAAATGTCTTCATGGAAACATTCTTCCACAGGAAAATCATTTAAGTATTCAATAGCTTCTTTTCTGGTAAAAGGCAACACAGAGACCGGATATAACTGAGAATAAAGAACCATTAACTTTTTCACTGCTTTTTCCTGCTTCCAGTTGGTTCCACTGGTGGTTGCAAATACTACTTTCCAATGTAGATTTAGAGCATAAAGTGATATATCAATAAGAGATTCAACGTTATTTGGAGAACCATCCTGTTGATCCACAAATAGGTACCCGACACCGCGACTTTTAATAATGTCTTTGCAGATAACAGATACCTCTGCATTCCAATTTATATGGAGATTTAAATTTGCTTAAGAGAATAGAACAAAAACGACAGATAAGTGACAATGACTTTTTAAAAAAAAAGAGTATTGTATTGAATACCTGCAGATAATGACGACTTCATAAAGTCTGTCCAGGCCGTGGAAGGAGATTTATCCATAATTTTAGTAGATATGAATATCCTCAGGTTATTTCCCCTCAGTTTAGAGAAACAAAAGAGAAGTGACGTAGTTTTTCCAACGCCTTTTGGCCCAGTGATCATTACACTGCTTTTCAGCACTTTCTGATATGCATTTTTCAAACTTTTAGATTCAATTAGCTTATTTGGCCAGTGATTTATCATATCCCCAATCATCCACGTTTCCTAATGGGTTAAAATAATAACTTGATGTGATGGGAGACTTAATAACTTTCAACATACCTTCTCATTAAGATCAAGTACAATCTGATCCACCACCTAACCAAACGACACATTAAAATTGTATTGTTGAGTCTTTTGTCAGTTATATAAGTGTTAACTTACTCCTTGTCCAGCCATTTTGCTTCGCTTAGGGCAAGGACCTGTGCCAGAAGCCTAAGGAAAAAAAAGTAAAGATTTTAGTAAATAACATTGTGTATCTAACTGCATCTAACTTAGTCTGGCGTCGCAGACCCTATCTAACTTACCATTCAGTACCCAAGCAAAGTTCCCAACGCTAAGTACCCAAGGGCAACGCTAATATGTCTTCAAGTCACAAGAATATTTGGAAGGGCAACGCTAATATGTCTCCAAGTCACAAGAATATTTGGAAGTACAACTACAAATTAAATCAATACATGAGATCCCGTGAGCTCTACGGATCCACCCGTAACTTACTGAATTGCTGCTCAAATTACCGACTACGGAAATGGAACTCTAATTATGGTTAAATTGATTTGCATAGTCAGACCCTTACCCAATCCACGCTAAGCGAAACCGAGGTAGAGCAGTTTGTTCAGTTCCCCTCCCACTAACTGGGGAGACCACAACAATAGGTGACCCGGTCAGTTGATACTGCAACTGTGCAATAAACCTCAGTTACAAAGATCATTGATTTTGTTCAATCGTCATAATTACAAATAATATTGAACGTTAACAATGGTTTGGGCATAATGGCTTGGGTATAGCTCAAATGACTGAAATGCACAATGAAATTACTGAAATGATTGACCTGAAAAATAGTGGTAAATCCCTATAACTAGCTCTACTCTATTTAATATAGTGGTACATAGCTCTACTCTGTAATAATAGTGGTAGCTACATCCCTATAACTAGCTCTACTCTATGTAATAATAGTGGTACATCTTTATAACTAGCTCTACTCTATGTAATAATAGTGGTACATCCCTATAACTAGCTCTACTCTATGTAATAATAGTGGAGTAGAGCTAGTTATAGGGATGTACCACTATTATTACATAGAGTAGAGCTAATTCTAGGACTGTACCACTATTATTACATAGAGTAGAGCTAGTTATAAAGATGTACCACTATTATTACATAGAGTAGGGCTAGTTATAGGGATGTACCACTATTATTACATAGAGTAGAGCTAGTTATAAAGATGTACCACTATTATTACATAGAGTAGAGCTAATTCTAGGACTGTACCACTATTATTACATAGAGTAGAGCTAATTCTAGGACTGTACCACTATTATTACATAGCGATTCGGCTTTTCTCCAGAGTGGATCCTCATGTGCAGGAGTAAATTATTGCGCGCAGTGGACTTCCGACCTCTGAATGGCTTCCGAGCTCGAACGCAGCGGTCCCACAGACACACATAGTCATCACTCTTTTCCTTCTCGATGTGAGCCACTTCAATGTGCTGTACAAGATCCTGCATCTCATGAAATACTTGGCCACATCCTTCCCACATGCAAATGTGAGGGTCCATAACTTCCGACAAGAAGTCTCCCTCTCCATTAGATCTTGGAATACTATCTGATCCACTAAAGCTATCTTGATCCATTGCATTCTCATCAAATGCTTGTCTCATGCAAATGTATTGGAGCTAGCTTGTTGTGGTAATGTAGGCCTTAAGGAAGTAGATACCACATTTGAAAGCAATACTTTATGTTGAACTATTTTGTTGGCAGGTTTTAGTACTTTCTGTCTTTTTATAGGCCATGAGCCAGACCCCCAGATTTTGGCTATCAGTACCATTTGGGGTGAATAATATTCATAGTAATTTTTGAGAAGGTATATACCCCTAGAGTTGGAAAATGCATGATAGCATCGTAGCCACGGTAGCTTGTGGTTTTTATGCACCCAAATTGTAACCGGACTTCACTATAACCGATAAACACATAGTGCTCATATTGTACACATTGTACCTGTCAATGAAACACTCTTACTGACAAAATGTTGCCACACCACTTCTACAAGTGTGGTTGCCAAAACCACACCCACAAGATATTGCTGAGTCATCAAGTAGAGCACATGTTGATTCTTTTAAGAGCCATTTTAGAAGATGAAGTGAATACCAACTACAGCCAAGCTAACATCTATTAGAGAAGGTAACAATTTTAGCTAGCTTGGTCAAGCAACTAATAGCTAACGGACTACTAGCTTTGATAGTGTGTGAATCATGATTGATTGTGTTTTTAGGCTATTCAGTATTGTCTTTTTGGTAAAGAATGGAAAGGACCACAGCAAAAGAGCAGTGTATCATACACCAGACCATAAGTACAGAAGATGATGACCATTTAGTCAGTCCACAAAAGTACAATTCATGGCTAACATTGTTAGAGGCGGCCAAAGTGAGAAATTATAGACCTGTCTTGAATGTTGCAGAGCAAGTTGGGGAGGGTTAAGTTCCTAAAATCTTCTATCACAGGAAATGCAGAAGCATTTTCACTATGAAAAGAGATTTAGATAAAAGGCAAAGAGAGGCAAGTTTTAGTGATGATATGCTTAGCATTGAGGCTGGCTGTACTTCAAAGAGGCCATGTAGGAGGTCAACATCAGAATCCAGGGTATACAAGGCTATCTGCATTTTTTGTAATAAGGATAGGTTCCTTAAGGGGTCTAAGTCACGTGAAAAGCTCACACAAGATGTTCAACTGAGAGCAGACAAAACACTCCGGGAATGTGCAATCCAAAAGGGAGATGAAAAAATCATAGGTATAACAAGCAGAGATATAGTTGCTGCAGAGGCGCATTACCATCTTTCTTGCTACAAAAAGTACACCAAACTCAAAACCAAGGGCAAAGATAATGAGAAAGGAGGAGATGAATCGTATCAAGTTATTGAAAGAGAAGCTTTTGTAGACCTTTTCAAGTACATATGCACTAAAATCATTCCCAACAAAGAGATAGTATCAATGGTTTCTTTGATGACACGGCTTGAATCCTTTATGCTTTCTAACAATAAATTGTTGAGTGAGTCCACAAAGAAACATATTCACAGAAAACTGGAAAACGAGCTTGGGGATTCAGTTAAGGTATGTTCAGATGACAAAGGAAAGCTGCTGGTGATTCCTGGCAGTTTGTCATTACAAGAAGTTGTCCTGGAAAATCAAGCTATACACAAGGAACTCACTGTCTGGAAAACGAAGATGAGCACAGTGACCACAATTGTAGATCAGGCTTACTCACAGATTCGATCTGTCATCAAACAGGACATGCTACCCACTCCTTGGCCATACCATCCATCCGATGCTGCTTCTTACTACAATGTCCCGCATCTATTGGAACGTTTTCTTGTTGGCCTTCTTACTGGAGATCCTGGAGGTAAGTGTTACTCGGACAGGATCAACACTTTAATTCAGTCTCTTAGCCAGGATATGATCTATGCTGTGACATGCGGTAAGCACAAACCACCAAAACATATGCTACTTCCATAATGCTGTCAAAACTCTAACTGGTAACACAGAGCTTATTCGTACACTGAACAAGTTTGGGCATAGCGTATCTTACTCCCAGCTAGAGGAGAACGAGACTGCTCTGTGCCTCCAAAAGTTAGCAACAGGTCTCAACCAGAGAGTGGCTCTTCCAGCTTTTATCAAACCCCATGTCTTCACTAATCTGGCATGGGATAACATAGACAGACTAGAGGAAACTCTCTCTGGAAAAGGTACATCACATCGAGTGAATGGCATAGTTGTACAGGCCAAGGTTTATGGACCTGATCTTCCCCGGTCTGAACTTCCACTAGTAGCAAAGAAAAAGCAGAGATCAATCAGTGTTGAGTATCAAGAATTGGATGTTTATGTAGCTGGTACACGAGTTGGCCCACAGCCTATTCAAACCCGAGAGAGGCACTTTTTAGACAATATAAAAGTAGCTCAAGTGGCCCACCAGAAAAATTTATTATGGATTCTTACTAGGCAAACAGATCAAGAAGTCCAAGCTATACCCAGCTGGACTGGGTTTAATATCCTAACTCGAAAAAAAATTCAGATTTCGGAAGATGTTGTTGGGTATCTCCCTACTATAAATGCTCCAGCCACTGAGTTGAATACTGTGTTTGAAATCATGAACCAGTCTGAATTAGTCAGGGAAGAATTGCAACTAGAAATAATTGTAGTAGTTATGGATCAAGCACTCTATGCAAAAGCTGCTGAAATAGCTTGGAAGCATAAGGAAAAGTTTTCCCATCTTATTCTCAGAATGGGAACATTCCACACTATCTGTAATGCTCTTGGTATCATTGGAAAGCGGTTCAGAGATGCTGGGCTTAAAGATATTTGCATAGAATCTGGGATAGTTGCTGAGGGGTCTGTCAATAGTGTTCTGGATGGCAAACACTACAATCGTGCTGTGAGGGTCCCCAAATGCATTTATGAAGCCCTGATGAGACTGGTATGGGCAGAGTTCACAGTTTGGCTGGACCTAAATCACAAAGAGCAAACTGCTTCGATTACATCTTTGTTGTGCAAAGTAAGTGATATGGCATGCACGGTAAGTCAGCAAGAATTTGAAGAGTTGCTTCAAAATCCACTTCTAGTTCAGGTGATGACTTTGTGGAATAATTTTCTGGAGCATCTCCGCCACAATAATGGAGAGCTATCAGCCTACTGGATGTCGTATATTGACATGGTAGAAGATGTTGTACTTGGCCTTTTACGCGCTTCTCGTGAGGGAAACTGGAGTTTGCACCTAAATGCCATAGAGTGATGATTCCATGGTGCTTTGCTTACGACAAAGTCAATTATGCAAGATATCTTTCAGCATACTTTGCTCAGATGACAAATCTCCCGGAATCCAGTTCTTTAGTATATGAAGCCTTCAAGGCAGGCCAATTTACTGTGCAAATGTCCAGTAGCAACCCATTTGGGAAGATACCTGTAGACCAGACCACAGAAGTGACAGTGAACAAGGATACTCAGACACCAGGAGGCACAGCTCGATTCAGCCTGAAAGCAGGTGCTGTGAGGTGTTACTACTTGACAGCAGAACATCGAAGTGCATTCTTAGGATGCCTAAGAGACATGGTTCAAGGTAAGAAGTCTGAACTCAACCATGCAGATTTACAAAAAACAAGAATACAAAAGGATGAAGAAGCAGTATCAACAGTAGTTGACTTGATTCAAGGATGGATTAATCCTTTTACAGAAAATCAAGATCTAGTTAGCATCTCCACTGCAAAAACAGCCCCCACTGATGTTTCATTTGACCTGGTGCAAGCATATGATATTGGAAAGCAGTTTTACGCCACTTTTAAATGTGAGACTCTCCCAAGACCCGCCAGAAAAGAATTTTTATGTACCAATAAGAGCTAACAAACTTAAGACCTTTAGCAATTTGTGCAAGAAAAAGCAAGTAAAATCAAGCGGAAGAATGATTATCTTAAAAGCGGATAGATCCCTTTTTGGTCGAATTATTGTGATGGCTCAAGGACGTAACCTACAGATCGAAAGTATCCTCTCTCATCCTCTTGGACCATTGCCCTGGTCTCTGTCCACACCGGATGGACTGTTGCGAAAAACAAACAAAGCCACTTTAGCCTCAGCTTTACAAAAGGATGTGCCAGTAGTAGAACAGCTACCAGGAAACTGTGCTTCAATCATTGATGGAATGAACTTAGTTAAAAAAGTAAAAGGTGATCAAGCTACATTTGGTGATGTTGCAAGCACAGTTTTGTCTATAGCACTAAGTGAGGGACGTCAGAGTAGCAGAATTGATGTTGTCTTTGACACGTACAAGGACAACTCTATTAAGAACAGTGAACGAACAGTGCGAGGTGGAGAAACAGGGCACCAGTTGCAGAGCATTACAGCGACGCAAATCGTGAGGCAATGGAGGACTTTCCTGTCAAGAATTGCGAATAAGAACAGTCTGATTTCCTTCATAGTCAATGAATGGAGAAAGGCATGGTGCAGAGAAAAACTTAATGGTAAGGTTTTATATGCCACTGTTGATGACAAATGCTACAAAATCACCTCTCAAGGAAGTGAAGAAGTGGCAGCACTACATTGTACTCAAGAAGAAGCTGATGGACGTCTACTTGTACATGCTTCCCATGCTGCTAGTGAAGGCTATCAAGGTACAGTGATCTGTTCAGAAGACACGGACGTCTTCGTCATGTCCTTGGCATTTCAAGACAGAATAGGAGCTCAGCTCTTCCAAAAATGTGGCACAAAGAACAGGAGAAGGATTGTTGACATTCAGAGAATTGCTGATTCTGTTGGCATAGATGTGTGTAGGTCTCTCATTGGTATGCACGCATACACTGGCTGTGACACTGTCAGTGCTTTTGCAGGCAAAGGGAAGGCAAGGGCCCTGAAGTTGTTAATGAGCAATAGTGATCACCAAGAGACGTTCATTGAATTGGGGCAGGAGTGGAACCTTTCTCAAGAACTCCTAGAGAAGTTAGAAGCATTCACTTGCCTCCTAAGGCTTCCACCAGTCAAGTTAACAAACTCAGATACCATCTGTTCTGTGCGAAGAAAGGAGAAATTGAAAGTCATCAGCTGCCACCATGCAAAGATTGCTTGACAAACCATGCCCAGAGAGCAAACTATCAAGCTGGAATATGGAGAAGATGTTTACAATCAAATCCTCAAGTGCCAAGTCCTGTTGGAAAAGGATGGAAAATGGAAGTGGAAGAAAACAGCGAACACCTGGTAATTCACTGAATGGACGGTCAGCCAGCACCTGAAGCCATTTTGGATCTGTTGGCTTGCAACTGTGCAAGAAAATGTGAACTGGCTAAATGTACATGCATGGCCAATGGGCTCAAGTGCACTGATATGGCAGGCTGCAAGACTGTGAGAATCAGGCATCAGTTAATCAGGAAGACGAAGAAGTTGAGAGTGAAGATGAAACTGATATTGAATGACTATTAACAGCTTCATTTTTTAACATCATTTTGCCATATTAAAAGTTTAAGTCCAGAGTCATATATGTTGGGAGATATAACAATATTTCTATGACTATTTCTTACCCAATAACGCACACCCGGTTTTATATACGGTTTTAATTATAGGGTGATAGAAACCAAAAACTACCATGACAGCACTGCTATCATACATTTCTCAACTCTAGGAGTGCATGGCTTGCCAAAAAACACTGATAGCATTATTCACCCCAGATGGTACCGACAGACCCTCTGACTCATTGACTATTAATTAAGCTGTGTGAAAACAATTGTATAATCCAGTGATGTCAGTTGAATGTACATACATACACTTATAGCCTTACCCTTTATGTAGTCTCCACCAAGTAGTTTTGGGAAGTGGTGTTCCATTATTTTTGACATATTTTTTGTAGGATCCAAGTGACCTGCTTTCCATCTTCTTTGTTTTGTTTTGTTTTTTATTTGTTCATACTGCTTTACTCTGTTTAAACAAAACTGTAATATAAAGCATGCATGCAAAAAAGGGGGAACTAAAACATGTAGAAATATTGTAAAAAAGCACATGTATGTTAGAAAGAATCCACCCTAACTGGAGGCAAGAGAAAGAGGAGAGGAGGTCGGTTAGGTTTATCAAATGAGCACATTTTCTCCTTAGTTCTAGTCATAAAATTGAGTCTAATTTATTTTATTTTATTTCCCTGACTCTAGGGAAGATTACTGTGAGATGCAACCAAACCAACAAGAAATTTAAGGTTGATATCACATTATCCAAAGATGATGGCACACCACTAAGCCAAGAGGACATGAATGAAGGCAGCCAACTTCTAATGGAATATAAGAAGAAGTCGTGGTCAGTTACTGTTACATCCAATAGTGGACCAAAGCATGAAACTTGGTATGCAGGTTCAGTTTGGCATATATAACAGTATCAGAAGGGGTGCCAAAAAAATTGTTTCATTAAAACAAATTTTTTAAAGTGTGAAATTTTGATTAACAGATAATTATGTAAAAGAGCTCAATATAAATTGTTTATTTTAATGTATTATGGTTTAATACTTTAATGTTAATGGTTAGGAGTCACCTGATATTACAGGCAACTAGACTATTTAATAGAACTAGCTACCCTGATAGCTAGCCAGGTGTAGCAAGTTTCAGAGAATTTATTTCAGTAGAGTAAAACCATAATATTTCGGCTTGTGGATGAACTGAATGAGGGTGACTGAACAAGGAACTTTGTATAAACAGATGATACAGAATGAGATCATTGTGTGGTGGGGCACAGCTCCTGGGTTAGTTGGTGTTGGACAATTTCTGTGACATGTGAGTTGTACTTGGGAGGTGTGAAGGTGTAGTCATAATTGAATTAGTGGCCCTCCAGAATGACTGCCACTAATTTAATTATGACTACACCTTCACACCTCCCAAGTATGACTGCCACTAATTCAATTATGACTACACCTTCACACCTCCCAAGTAAAACTCACATGTCACAGAAATTGTCCAACAACAACTAACATTCCCAGGGGCTGTGCCCCACCACACATGATCTCATGTTCTGTATCATCTGTTTATACAAAGTTCCTTGTTCAGTCACCCTCATCAGTTCAGTAACCACTAGAAGGCTTCACAAGCCGAAATATTATGTTTTTATTCTACTGAAATAAATTCTCTGAAACTTGCTGCACCTGGCTAGCTATCAGGGTAGCTAGTTCTATTAAATAGTCTAGCTGCCTGTAATATCGCCGTTTTTTATTTTTGCTATAATAATTGTATTTGGCGCGCAAATAAAAAAATTTGCGGGTATCGCCGATTATATTGACCAAAGTTTCTTGTAAGACATTTTTGTAAAGGAATGTATATCTGGATGGCACCCCTTCTAATATTGCTGTACATACCTTCAACAAACACTGCTAAGTTTCATGCTTTGGTCCACTCTGTCACAATATTGCATCAAAAGTACAATTTCCCACTGGACTACTAATGGTATAAAGAAATATTGTGTAGCTAAATTGATTGTAAGTACCATATAAAATTCATAGAGCTCAAGAGAAGGAAGACGTCAGCAACTGGTGAAGTTGATGATTCTATTACTCAAGCTAAGCAAACTGTAAGTTGAATGATGTGTTTGTGTGTTGTTGTTTTTTAACTGACAAATTTACTTGTAGTTTGATGAAGTGCCTGCACCTGAAAAACATATTGAGATACATACTGTAGTAGTCCCTACTCCATCCACTAGTCCCACTCCATCCACTAGTCCCACTCTATCCACTAGTCCCACTCCATCAACTAGTCAACCAACAAATCCCTATTTACTCCATGTAATGAGAGAGATACTGGATGTTTTGAAGAACATGGGTGAAAACAAGAAAAGTGATTCTAGCAATCAGAGGTTCATGGTAAGAATAACAATTGTTCTGTTCCCATATAAGCCATACTGATGAACAAAAACAACAACTAGTCCAGCCATACTGATGAACACAAACCATGACTAGCCCAGTCATACTGATGAACACAAGCCATGACTAGCCCAGCCATACAGATGAACACAAACCACGTCTAGTCCAGCCATACTGATGAACACAAACCACGACTAGTCCAGTCATACTGATGAACACAAACCACGACTAGCCCAGCCATACTGATGAACACAAACCATGACTAGCCCAGTCATACTGATGAACACAAACTACGACTAGTCCAGCCATACTGATGAACACAAACCACGACTAGTCCAGTCATACTGATGAACACAAACCACGACTAGTCCAGTCATACTGATGAACACAAACCAGGACTAGCCCAGCCATACTGATGAACACAAACCATGACTAGCCCAGCCATACAGATGAACACAAACCACGACTAGTCCAGCCATACTGATGAACACAAACCACAACTAGTCCAGTCATACTGATGAACACAAACCACGACTAGTCCAGTCATACTGATGAACACAAACCAGGACTAGCCCAGCCATACTGATGAACACAGCCATGGAATAGTCCAGCCCTACTGATGAACACAAGCCCACGACAAGCCCAGTCATACGATGAAACACAAGCCATGGACTAGTCCAGTCATACTGCTGAACACAAAACACGACTAGTCGTCAATACAGAGAACACAACCCGACGGTCCAGTCTTACAGATGAACACCAAGCCACGTTAGCCCCCCCAGTAATACGATGAACACAAGCCATGACTAGTCCAGCCATTACTGAGAACCACAAACACGACTAGTCCCCGTCATACTGATGACACAAACACGACTCGTCCAGTCATACAGTGAACACAAAACCACGCTAGTTCCAGTTCCTACAGATGAACACAAGCCACGTTGAGCCCAGTCATACAGATGAACACAAGCATGCCTCTAAGTCCAGTCATTCTGATCCCACAACAAGCCGTTAGCCCAGTCATACTGATGAACACAAACCACGACTAGCCCAGCCATACTGATGAACACAAGCCACGTTAGCCCAGTCATACAGATGAACACAAGCCATGACTAGTCCAGTCATACTGATCAACACAAGCCACGTTAGCCCAGTCATACTGATGAACACAAGCTATGACTAGTCCAGTCATACTGATGAACACAAACCACGACTAGTCCAGTCATACAGATGAACACAAGCCACGTTAGCCCAGTCATACAGATGAACACAAGCCATGACTAGTCCAGTCATACTGATCAACACAAGCCACGTTAGCCCAGTCATACAGATGAACACAAGCCATGACTAGTCCAGTCATACTGATGAACACAAGCCACGTTAGCCCAGTCATACAGATGAACACAAACCATGACTAGTCCAGCCATACTGATGAACACAAGCCACGTTAGCCCAGTCCATCCAGTTACAGATGAACACCAAAGCATGATAGTCCCAGTCATACTATGGACCAACAACCATGACTAGTCCCGCCATACTGATGAACACAAAACCATGGACTAGTCCAAGCTATACTGAGAAAACACCACGCCCGTAGCCCAGTTCATACAGATGAACAAAAGCCATGACTAGTCAAGTCATATGATGAACACAAAACCATGAACTAATCCAGCATACTGATGAACACAAAACCATGGACTAGTCCAGACATACTGATGACCACAAAGCCACGTTAGCCCAGTCATACAGGAACCAAGCCATGACTGTCAGTCATATGATGAACATGTGAACACAAACCACGACTAGCCCAGCCATACTGATGAACACAAACCACGACTAGTCCAGTCATACTGATGAACACAAACCACGACTAGCCCAGTCATACTGATGAACACAAGCCATGACTAGTCCAGCCATACTGATGAACACAAACCAGGACTAGTCCAGTCATGCTGATGAACACAAACCACGACTAGTCCAGCCATACTGATGAACACAAACCACGACTAGTCCAGTCATACTGATGAACACAAACCACGACTAGCCCAGTCATACTGATGAACACAAGCCATGACTAGTCCAGCCATACTGATGAACACAAACCAGGACTAGTCCAGTCATGCTGATGAACACAAACCACGACTAGTCCAGCCATACTGATGAACACAAACCACGACTAGTCCAGTCATACTGATGAACACAAACCACGACTAGCCCAGTCATACTGATGAACACAAGCCATGACTAGTCCAGCCATACTGATGAACACAAACCAGGACTAGTCCAGTCATGCTGATGAACACAAACCACGACTAGTCCAGCCATACTGATGAACACAAACCACGACTAGTCCAGTCATACTGATGAACACAAACCACGACTAGCCCAGTCATACTGATGAACACAAGCCATGACTAGTCCAGCCATACTGATGAACACAAACCAGGACTAGTCCAGTCATGCTGATGAACACAAACCACGACTAGTCCAGCCATACTGATGAACACAAACCACGACTAGTCCAGTCATACTGATGAACACAAACCACGACTAGCCCAGTCATACTGATGAACACAAGCCATGACTAGTCCAGCCATACTGATGAACACAAACCACGACTAGTCCAGTCATACAGATGAACACAAACCACGACTAGCCCAGTTATACTGATGAACACAAGCCACGACTAGTCCAGTTATACTGATGAACACAAGCCATGACTAGTCCAGCCATACTGATGAACACAAACCACGACTAGTCCAGTCATACAGATGAACACAAACCACGACTAGCCCAGTTATACTGATGAACACAAACCACGACTAGCCCAGTTATACTGATGAACACAAACCATGACTAGTCCAGCCATACTGATGAAACCATGACTAGTCCAGCCATACTGATGAATACAAACCACGACTAGTCCAGTCATACTGATGAACACAAGCCACGACTAGCCCAGCCATACTGATGAACACAAACCACAACTAGTCCAGTCATACTGATGAACACAAACCACGACTAGTCCAGTCATACTGATGAACACAAACCAGGACTAGTCCAGTCATACTGATGAACACAAACCAGGACTAGTCCAGTCATACTGATGAACACAAACCATGACTAGTCCAGTCATACTGATGAACACAAACCAGGACTAGTCCAGTCATACTGATGAACACAAGCCATGACTAGTCCAGCCATACTGATGAACACAAACCACGACTAGCCCAGTCATACTGATGAACACAAGCCATGACTAGTCCAGCCATACTGATGAACACAAACCAGGACTAGTTTAGTCATACTGATGAACACAAACCACGACTAGCCCAGCCATACTGATGAACACAAGCCACAACTAGCCCAGTCATACTGATGAACACAAGCCACGTTAGCCCAGTCATACAAATGAACACAAGCCATGACTAGTCCAGTCATACTGATCAACACAAGCCACGTTAGCCCAGTCATACAGATGAACACAAGCCATGACTAGTCCAGTCATACTGATGAACACAAGCCACGTTAGCCCAGTCATACAGATGAACACAAGCCATGACTAGCCCAGCCATACTAATGAACACAAGCCACGTTAGCCCAGTCATACAGATGAACACAAGCCATGACTAGTCCAGTCATACTGATGAACACAAGCCACGTTAGCCCAGTCATACAGATGAACACAAGCCATGACTAGTCCAGTCATACTGATGAACACAAACCATGACTAGTCCGGTCATGCTGATGAACACAAGCCACGTTAGCCCAGTCATACAGTTGAACACAAGCCATGACTAGTCCAGTCATACTGATGAACACAAGCCACGTTAGCCCAGTCATACAGATGAACACAAACCATGACTAGTCCAGCCATACTGATGAACACAAGCCACGTTAGCCCAGTCATACAGATGAACACAAGCCATGACTAGTCCAGTCATACTGATGGACACAAACCATGACTAGTCCAGCCATACTGATGAACACAAACCATGACTAGTCCAGCTATACTGATGAACACAAGCCACGTTAGCCCAGTCATACAGATGAACACAAGCCATGACTAGTCCAGTCATACTGATGAACACAAACCATGACTAATCCAGTCATACTGATGAACACAAACCATGACTAGTCCAGCCATACTGATGAACACAAGCCACGTTAGCCCAGTCATACTGATGAACACAAGCCATGACTAGTCCGTCATACTGATGAACAAAGCCATGACTAGTCCAGTCAATGAAAACACAAGCCACGTTAGCCCAGTCATACAGATGAACACAAGCATGACTAGTCCGTCATACTGATGAACACAAACCACGACTAGTCCAGTCATACTGATGAACCACAAGCCATGACTTAGTCCAGCCATACTGATGAACACAAACCCGATAGCCCAGTCATATGATGAACACACGCCATGACTAGTCCAGCCATACTGATGAACACAAAACCAGGACTAGTCCATACCGATGAACTAGCCCAGCCATACTGATGAACACCAAGCCACCAACTAGCCCAGCCTTACTGATGAACACAAACCACGACTAGTCCAGTCATACTGATAACACGATAGCCCAGCATACTGATGAACACAAAGCCATGATAGTCCAGCCATACTGATGAACACAAACCACGACTAGCCCAGCCATACTCGTCCAGTCATACTGATGAAACACAAACCACGATACTGATGAACACAACCCCCAGTGCATAGATGATGAAACACAAACCAAGACTAGTCAGCCATACTGATGAATGAAACACACAACCACGACTAGTCAGTCATACTGATGAACACAAACCACGACTAGCCCAGTCATACTGATGAACACAAGCCATGACTAGTCCAGCCATACTGATGAACACAAACCACGACTAGTCCAGTCATACTGATGAACACAAACCACGACTAGCCCAGCCATACTGATGAACACAAGCCATGACTAGTCCAGCCATACTGATGAACACAAACCACGACTAGTCCAGTCATACAGATGAACACAAACCACGACTAGCCCAGTTATACTGATGAACACAAGCCACGACTAGTCCAGTTATACTGATGAACACAAGCCATGACTAGTCCAGCCATACTGATGAACACAAACCACGACTAGTCCAGTCATACAGATGAACACAAACCACGACTAGCCCAGTTATACTGATGAACACAAACCACGACTAGCCCAGTTATACTGATGAACACAAACCATGACTAGTCCAGCCATACTGATGAATACAAACCACGACTAGTCCAGTCATACTGATGAACACAAGCCACGACTAGCCCAGCCATACTGATGAACACAAACCACAACTAGTCCAGTCATACTGATGAACACAAACCAGGACTAGTCCAGTCATACTGATGAACACAAACCAGGACTAGTCCAGCCATACTGATGAACACAAACCACGACTAGTCCAGTCATACTGATGAACACAAACCATGACTAGTCCAGTCATACTGATGAACACAAACCAGGACTAGTCCAGTCATACTGATGAACACAAACCAGGACTAGTCCAGCCATACTGATGAACACAAACCACAACTAGTCCAGTCATACTGATGAACACAAACCACGACTAGTCCAGCCATACTGATGAACACAAACCACAACTAGTCCAGCCATACTGATGAACACAAACCACAACTAGCCCAGCCATACTGATGAACACAAGCCACGACTAGCCCAGTCATACTGATGAACACAAACCACGACTAGTCCAGCCATTCTGATGAACACAAACCACGACTAGTCCAGCCATACTGATGAACACAAACCACGACTAGTCCAGTCATACTGATGATCACAAGCCACGACTAGTCCAGTCATACTGATGAACACAAACCATGTCTAGCCCAGTCATACTGATGAACACAAGCCACGACTAGTCCAGCCATACTGATGATCACAAACCACGACTAGTCCAGTCATACTGATGAACACAAGCCATGACTAGTCCAGCCATACTGATGAACACAAACCATGTCTAGCCCAGTCATACTGATGAACACAAACCACGACTAGTCCAGTCATACTGATGAACACAAGCCATGACTAGTCCAGCCATACTGATGATCACAAGCCACGACTAGTCCAGTCATACTGATGAACACAAACCATGTCTAGCCCAGTCATACTGATGAACACAAGCCACGACTAGTCCAGCCATACTGATGATCACAAGCCACGACTAGCCCAGCCATACTTATGAACACAAACCACGACTAGCCCAGCCATACTGATGACACAAGCCACGACTAGTCCAGTCATACTGATAAACACAAACCACAACTAGTCCAGCCATACTGATGAACACAAGCCATGACTAGACCAGTCATACTGATGAACACAAGCCACGACTAGCCCAGCCATTCTGATGAACACAAACCACGACTAGTCCAGTCATACTGATGAACACAAACCACGACTAGTCCAGTCATACTGATGAACACAAGCCATGACTAGTCCAGCCATACTGATGATCACAAGCCACGACTAGTCCAGTCATACTGATGAACACAAACCACGACTAGTCCAGCCATACTGATGAACACAAGCCATGACTAGACCAGTCATACTGATGAACACAAGCCACAACTAGCCCAGCCATACTGATGATCACAAACCACGACTAGTCCAGTCATACTGATGAACACAAACCACGACTAGCCCAGTCATACAGATGAACACAAACCATGACTAGCCCAGCCATACTGATGAACACAAACCACGACTAGTCCAGTCATATTGATGAACACAAACCACGACTAGTCCAGTCATACTGATGAACACAAACCACGACTAGTCCAGCCATACTGATGAACACAAGCCACGACTAGCCCAGCCATACTGATGATCACAAACCACGACTAGTTCAGTCATACTGATGAACACAAACCACGACTAGCCCAGCCATACTGATGAACACAAACCATGACTAGTCCAGTCATACTGATGAACACAAGCCATGACTAGTCCAGTCATACTGATGAACACAAACCACGACTAGTCCAGTCATACTGATGAACACAAACCACGACTAGTCCAGTCATACTGATGAACACAAACCACGACTAGCCCAGTCATACTGATGAACACAAACCATGACTAGTCCAGTCATACTGATGAACACAAACCACGACTAGCCCAGCCATACTAATGAACACAAACCACCGACTAGCCCAACCATACTGATGTGATGAACACAAACCTCGACTAGCCCACTCATACTGATGAACACAAGCCACGACTTGCTTTATCCTGGCAAAGGCAGTTTTGTGTGACATAGCAATGTGGGAATCAAGTAACAAGCACTTGACTGTATGTGTTTTATCCTGAATACATTGGTTTTAAAGAAACCATCTAAGTGGTGTGTAACAACGGTATACTGAAAACCTGGTATATAATCTTCTGCTGTTTCAAATAAATTCAATTGTTTTTTGGATTGTACATAGATATTCATAAAATGAAAGGACTAGGTTTTTCTGTAAATATCATCGACATGATGAACGTGGTGAATTAAAGGTAAACATTTCCTTCTCTTCAATATTATTCTCCATTACTAGATCAGCAACTGATACTGGAACTGGAGACCTCATTGCAGTTCCAAGCACCTGACTTTTCCATCTTATGGTTAGAAAAGTGCAGATATAATGTTACAATCTCTTCCATTAAAAAAATTAGTCAATGTAATGATGACACCGATAAAAATAATTTTTGTTGGCTAAGGGACAAAGCAACTGATGTAGTATTCATGGATGATGAAGGTTTGCTACTATTACTAAAGAAATAATAATCTGTGAGTCAAATGTGTCTGAATAATACAGGAGAAAAAGATATTTTTAACTAAGAAAATGTATCTACTTTTTCTCTTTGTCCCCCTAGTCTTCCTCCTATGACCTTAATTATATCTTGGCCTTAATTTCAGTTTGGCCTTAATTTCAGTTTGGCCTTAATTTCATTTTGGCCTTAATTTCATTTTAGCCTTTACCCAATTTGGCACTTCAGCTACAACCCAACCTCACGCAGCTTATGACTTTACATAAAGCCAATTTTTAGAGCCAAGTTTCAAAGGTAAGATAACCCTCATCTGCGCATGCGCGATAACGTTATAGTAGTCGTCCTGTTAGTCTATCTGTCACGCTTGGAGGAAGTGAAGTTTCGAGTTGGGCACTGGTCAGTGTCTCTGGCCTGTTTATCTTCTTTATTATAAGTGAATAAAATTATATCTTACAAATTCATAGATGTTTGTGCCACTATAATACTGATAACAAATAAAATTAAATGAGTGATTAATAAATAATATAATAAATAAATAAACAATAATATAAAAAATGATGATAATTAATAATTGTAACTTATTATAATAAAACTTTTAAATAAAATAAAAATAAAATAAAATAATAATAAAGAAATAAAATGAAGTCAGGTTGTGATGCCTCCGTATACTATTATTGATATTTGAATATTAGCCAATAATTATTATTTTGGTCTGGGATGATTTTGTAATAGCTAGCTAGCTTATAGTAGCCCTGACGGTTCGCACCTTTGGTGCTTCACTGAGATATTAGCGTGTAAGTGGTTGTTAATCGCACCGTGCGATCAATAGCGTATCATAAGCAACTAGCGTGCTACCCAATCTTCGCAGATTTTACTTGGAGTATTATCTGCAGAGACTGTATTCTTACTGCGATATTTAGTGGCGAGAATATGGCTAGTTAGATTGCGAAATCAACTGTGATCATGAAGATCGTGTTGATTTTAACGCTCAATGCACTGAGCGTACTCAGTTATGATATGTATTGCTGTAATTTGGATTGTTCAAGTAAGACTAAACTGAAAAATTGAGGTATATATCGTGAATAATAATTCAGTTGTTGTTTTTGTTTGTTTTTTATGTTTGTTGTTGTTTTTTTGTTTTTTTTTCTTTGCTATAATCAAACACGAGTACATTTTCCTATATGAAAATGCCATATAGCTAGTCAGCAGTCTTGTTTGGAGAGCGCAGCGCCTTCGCGGGAAATTGGGAAGGTCTGGTATGGTACCTAATGGGTTATGAGCATCGCCTCTCATAGTTTTAAGAGTGGCCGCACCTCTAGCAAGGCATATAAATTATAACAAACTGCTAGAATTGTTCTCTTCAGTAATGGAAGAAGTTTTAAACAGTTAATATCAATGCTATTTTTAAGATTTTTTGTGCTATCCTTTAGCTAAGCAGTAGCTGTGACTAATAACACTAGTACCACTGAATATATCAACACAAGACATTCATTGCATTCTCCTCGTGACTTGATTATTGCGAAAGTGTCGCCTATAGCTTTTTTTCCGCCATTATTTGATTTTTTTCCCTCTACTTTTTGCATCCGCGCTAATGTTTACGTTTTAAACGTCTTCAGTGGCAATCGAGTAAATCTAGCTTTGTTTTTTCACGTCTTAGCCGTTGCTACGTTCTAAAACAGTTTCGAGATATTATTGCAAATCTACAACGCTTGAATATCTTGGGCTTCGCCCACGAGTGGCGTCCTCGCCACGCTCGGACGCCACAGCTTGAGGCCTTGGATTCCTAAGCGCAGCAGATTCACGATATCCTAATCTATCTTATGTATAAGTTACAACAACATGTATAGGTAGTATGAGGGATTATGCAAAAGTTAAAAAAAAAGCAAAAAAAAAAAGCTGTAATACAAGAACTTGCCAGAAATAATAGCTAGTAAGGAATTATAAAAAAAAAACTGTAATACAAGAACTTGCCACTGAAATAGCTCTGACAACCTCCACACACCTATCAGCATGTCATGTAGTCTGGCGCAGCCAGACCCTTTACCTAACCGCTACGCGGAGAAAGGGTCTGGGAACAATCATACACCTTGGCTGTTCTTCTACAGCCAAGATTTTGGGCTGTGGTTAGTTAACATTTTTTGTCGTCTCCTAGGCAGCCCTTGGTGAAATGAGTGGGCATCTTACTACAAGTGTACATAACGGAGCCTACGTTCCCGAACTATCAAATGTTGGTGGTTGCTGCGCTTGCGCATAATACTCTGTTGGGTCTCTATGACTTGCAGAAGGCGTTTGACTCAGTGGAGTACCCGGTGATGTTACGTAGGCTGTTTGAAGTTGGAGTGAATGGCAAGGCTTGGAGATTGTTGAAGAACTGGTATGAGGGCGCCAAATGTCAGGTTAGGCTAGGTGGGGCTCTATCTGAGACTTTTAAGATTTGATTAGGAGAGGAGTGAAGCAGGGCTCGATTCTGTCCCCTACTCTTTTTCTCTTGATCATGGACCCCCTGTTGCATCAACTGGAAGCCTCGGAGAATGGTCTAAGTGTCAACAACTTCTACGCTGGGGGGTGCGCTCATGCAGATGACATTAGAACTTTGGCTTCAAGCGAAGAGTTACTGGAGGCACAGATATCCTTGGTGAGGAATTTCTGCACGGCAAATTTTTTGCAATTGAATGTCCAGAAATGCGAGGTTATCAGGCTTGATAGACAAGGTGGGCGGTCTAGGGAAGGTCATGATGTAGAGGTGGATGGTGGCTATTCCTGGTAGGTCTGCAGCAAAGTGTCTGGGCTACTGGTGGAATGGTGACCTCTTTGCAACTGCAGCTGTGGAAGAAGGCATAAAGAAGGCAAGAAGGGTTTTCTTCCAGTTTGGCAGCACTGGCTGTTTCCAGGGTGCACTCAATCCAGCTTCCAGTAGGTCAGTGATCAAGACGTGTGTGATGCCCGACTTCTTTACGGGTGCGAAAATTGCATCATGAGTGAAAGTCTTTTGGACAAGCTGGATAGTTTTCTGGGTGAGATTGCGAAGAGGGCTCTAGGGTGGCCTAAACACCACTCTAATACCGCAGCTCTTGTAGCTTTAGATATGATGTCTGCTAGATCTGAGCTTCTAATTGCAAAGCTGCATTTCATGAAGAGAAGAACAACAAAACATGATGGCATTGGTGGAGAGGCAATGAGGGCTCTGTCAGATGATGTCAACTCGCTGTGTCTGGTGAAGGAATGTCGGGAGTTGGAAGAGGTTTTTGGAACATCGTATACTGATGTCTTCCTAGGTGGGGCAGAGGATGTTTGTCTCAGGGAGGTGAGCGATGCTGTTGCAACTTGTGACAAGGCTAGGCTACTCAAGAGGTGCGAGAAGAAATCTAAACTAGTTGCGGAGATAGGAAAGGGAATAGGATGGGCAAGACTCTGGGACAGTGTGATGGACTTGGGGGTGAAGCACATTAAAGGGCTGCAGGCACTGAGTAGGATCTTTAGCAGTCATGGTCGAGGATCAAAACCATGTCCCTCATGTGACGCCACGGATCTTGACGGGGAACTGTTGGACCATCTTTGAAAGAACCACTTACTGAATTTGAACAAGGACTCAATTAATATTATGAACGATTTGCAATTGACCAACTTAAGCTTTTTGCGCATTTTTCATAACATTTATTAATTTCAGTCACTCTTTGCTCCTTGCTGGGCGTATTTACATGAAATTGAATTGAATTGTTGTTTTGTACTCTGGTCAGCTCGTCCAGCAAACCTGGGCGCCGTAACAGTAATTAGACAACTACTACTACATTCCTCTAGAACAGCCAAGGTGCATGATTGTCCCCAGACCATTTCTCCGCGTAGCGGTTAGGTAACAGCCAAGGTGCATGATTGTCCCCAGACCCTTTCTCCCGTGTAGCGGTTAGGTAAAGTGTCTGGCTGAGCCAGACTACATGTCATGTTGATGCATCAGTGGGAGACATCCATCTAGCATGTGTATATATTCACAGGCTATAAGCTTAAGGGTAAGACTACCTCTCCCTACCAGAGCATTTATCTATGCAAGTGAGACTGGATTTGCCTCGTGGCTAAATATGGTGGCATGTAGTGTGAGTTTTTGGGTTGTTTTTTTTTTTGTTGTTGTTGTTGTTTTTCCCTCTATTACCATACCAGAAAACATTTTCTCTTCAGTCTTGGTTATTACTTTACCGATCTTTCTGTGAGCTCTACTGGTGCAACCCCAGGAGCATAGATGCTCCCTTTGAAAGCTCACATTCTTTTATTTTACCTTTTCTAACAACATATTGCAGTATCTAGTAGTTCCTGGAACCCTCGAAAGCAAGCCTGAAGCCTCCATTGCATATGTATTGCCTCACAGTTACATGCATATTGCTACAAACTGATACAATGGTTTATGTACACTATGATTGTGACATACTGATGCTTCTTAGCTAGATAGCTAGCTTATTATTCTTTCTTTATTATCACTTCTGATAAGACTATGGAGGAACTTCAGCCCCCTCAGACTCACCCTCTTTCCTCCACCATTGTTAAGGTCTTCCTAATTTCTACTGTATTCTTTGTCTCACACATAGTAACTTATCGCAGTATCAGTAGTTTCTTGTTCCCACAGTCTTATTGTACTTACAAATCTTGCAATCACTTACACTCATGTTTTCCTTCACATCTTTGTCAGGTGCTTGAGAAATTATATTCCTAACTTGGACATATCATCTAGGGTGTGATACCTTAGCTAGAATTATTCTTTTCCAGCTGACACTTCTTTGGTATAATGTGCAGGTTACTGGACCATCCCTCTTACTTTTGGAAAGGGTCTTCAAAAATACTCCACTGATAAGTAATAGCTAAAGGCATCACAACATCTTTTTTTTTTTATATAATCTACTTTGCAACAACAGAAAAACATCAGGGTGTTTCATTATTGAAGACAAAGTGTTTGGTCATCCAAATGAAAATCAAAACTTTATTAAATGATATAAAAATCAATTGCAGATTAAATATTTTTAAATGAGACCCCAAAAATACCACTATACTGAGTGAGTACTACTGGTAGTGTAGCTGGCTCTTCACCTATTATATAGATGAATATGCACATGTGTACTATGAATTTAGCTCCCATGGCTACGGGAAGGACCCTGACAAGTTTTCAGGATGACTTCCCTGGATTAGTAACATATGAAGCGGGCAGTTTGGTCACGATTTTTAGTGTAGTAAAGCAAAAAGAAATAATACTGTGGGAGGTACAAGTAAGTTTTTTATACTGCAGTTCAATTATTTTCATGCAATGATAAATTTCTATTTTGGATCAGATGGAAGGACAAACCGGCTACATATATCCAGATGCTATTCATATACATAAAGAGCTATGCACACCTTTACAAGTGGTGGGTTTCATACAAATACAGTTCTTATATATTTATTACTGTTGTTTTGGTTAGGAAAATAATAGAGATACCTCAGCTGATAAAAAGGAAAGTGCTCCTAAATTGAATAGCTATACAACACCTATAGAAGAGGTGGGTTCCATACAAATACAGTTCTCATAAATTTATTACATTTTGACTGTTGTTTTGGTTAGAATAATAATAGAGATACCTCAGCTGATAAAAAGGAAAGTGCTCCTAAATTGAATAGCTATACAACACCTATAGGAGAGGTGGGTTCCATACAAATACAGTTCTCATAAATTTATTACTGTTGTTTTGGTTAGAAAAATAATAGAGATACCTCAGCTGATAAAAAGGGAAGTGCTCCTAAATTGAATATCTATACATCAGAATTGATATTTAAGAAGAAAGACTATAATAATAGTTGGTTTCATACTGGACTATTTTCACTGCAATCTGCTATTTTAAAAGGATTGGAATGGTTTGAAATTTATTTTAATTTCATTGATATCAATTTGTGCCTGACAATTGCAGTGGAGTATGTCATTGTAAGTGCAAGAAGAATTCTCATTTTGTAAAACTATTAATTTTAAACTATATTTTATATAGCATAACTACACTCAAGTGGTTTTTGGAATACTAGTTGTAGCATTGAGCTGGGTAGTAGTTTTATACAGGAACCTAAAGAGACGGAAAGATAGTGAGTACACCTTAAATAAACATTAAATTTATATATTCATTAACTAGTAACAATGTTGAATTAGTTTTTGGTAGAGCTAGGAAGAATATAAAGACTACTATCCAGATATCATGTCCAAGACTATCCAGTTTGACTAATCAGCTATTACAGACAGTTCACAGAGTTGCTGTCCTAGTAGCCTAGCTGTTGAATTAGTTGTTACACCTTTCTCTGAAAAGCTACCCAACAAGTCAAAGCATAAAATCTTCTAGGGTCGTGAGAATCCCCAGTGAACTGAGTTATTACAGACCAAATTTACTCAGTCACTACCACAGAATATCAACCAGAATATCCAGTTAATTACAATCATATCCAAATACCTATCAATCTGGATGAATATCCAGATTACCACTTTTCTAGCTATATTTTTGCATGCTAAAACATAAAAAATAAAAAAGTACGAAAATTATCATTATAATATTTTGCAGGAGAAATTGAAGAATTTGTAGAGACTGGTGCTGATGCAATATTTCAAAATGAATTGCATCAACTCAAATTCACGGAATTAGATTTTCAAATCAATAATTTGAAAGAGACAATAAACAAACTGACACTAGAAAAAGAGCAGGCTGAGTTGAAGACTGCCAGTCTTAAGGCAAGTTGCATTCATTGTTAATCCTGAATACTGTAGCATAAATGCTCTGCAGGATACTGAAAATACTCATCTGATGGTCATAGCACATCTACACAACAAAATACAACAACTGGAAAATCAAATGGCACTCGTTAAAAAGGAAAATGGTCGATTAAACTTTGAGAAGAAACACTACATCACAACTATAGCTAACCAGAAATTGGACATAGAAGCATTGGAGGCTACCAAAGACCAGTTAGAAGAAGATAGATATCGACTTGAGGTACAACAGAAACAAAATGACAAACAATTGACTCAGGTAAGTAATCTACTGTATTAGTAAATAACATGTCAATCACTGGCTGTACACAGATGTCCAAAGAGTATAATAACAAAGAAACCTTAATTCAAACACTAGAGGCAGAGCTGAATACCAGAAAGAATCACGATGCTAACAGGGAGGACACAATATCAGAATTAAATGCGGAACTGAAAATGCTGAAAAGCTGTATGATCGAGTTTTTTGGAATGGAAAAATTGATGATGAATTTTGAAGCTGGTGAACTTGACCCAACCCAAATGGAGAATGTGTTAGAAAGGAAAGAACAACTGGATAAAATTGAAGATATGCTTAAAACATCAAAGGTAACTAACTATACTAGTAGAGTTTATAAAAACAATTTGGTCTAAACTTAGATTTTACAAACATTTGTAGGTACACAGAAAACTGAGTGAAGTGGAACAACATCGAGATGAACTTAAATCTTCTCTACAGAACACTGCTCTACAATTAGAATCTGCTCACTGTAAGTACCGTAAATTTGTCACACTGTATTCTCATGTGCATATTTACTTTAAAACTCGAAGCTAAAAATAGATCTCTGGAAAACAATCTTCAGAAACGTGACAATGAGCTTGAACTACATAAGAAGGATTTGATGAAAGAGAAAGTTCGTTCAGAAGTCATTGAGAAGTTTTATGAAAATAGGTTGCACCCAAAAGCTTGCAGTCATTCTTGCCAATGTAAAGATATTCATAGGATAGATAGTAGTGCACATAAACAATGTCAAATTTTGAAAGACAAAGTGAATAAACTGGAAAGTGATATGACAACGATGGAACTATCTTACATAACAAAGCTGAACGCTGAAATCATACAATGCATTGATAAAAATGTAAGAAATAAAAATACCATGGCATCTAAAAATTGCTAACTACAGTTGTATTTCTATAGACTGCTTTAGAAAAAATGGAATCTAGATACTACCTCATTGAACAAGAAGTAACAAAATGCCATAAGAGGTACTTTTTTGCTGATGTAGTCTTATAGTTCTAAAGAATTGTTAAATTTAATTTTCAGGATAGCAGAGCTAGAAATGCACACATACTTCGAGTATTCTGGCATTAGAGCTTACAATGAGACAAGTTCATTCCAATATAGTCCACTCAGTATTGGCCTACCACAAGGTACTCATTGTATTGCACTGTCCTGATTAATAATTATGAATTAATACATTAGGTATGCCTTGCTCTAATCAACAGAGTCCTAACACACCCCAATCTCTTTACATCAAATCTTCTCCTAATCAACTGACACCACATTCTACTTCCTATAATCAGCTACCTCCCTTTGCCATCCCAACAAGAATGTCATCTGAACAACAACAACAACAACAACAAAACCCTGTGGCACACCCTCAAGGACTTCACTCTAATGTACCATCGCTCTCTCCGATATTTGAGGAGGATAATGAGGACAATTATTTATAATTTTTATGAACTTCATTAAAATTTATTATTAATTAAGTCAATCTATAGGTTAAGAGTCATATCCACACTGGAATTAAGTTCACAGGGTAAAACAACGGGAGCTTTTTTTCAATATAGCCATAAACTCTTTCCAATGGGAATGGGTCGATAGATCCCTTTTTTTATTTGAGCATCAAGAGACTTGTTGTTGTGCATGCTCCATGCAAAACACATAGATCTGCTCAGGGTCATAACCGATGAGTTTCTGAAGTTTATATTAGAAATCTTGTTTCAAAACTCACTGATATGTGTTGTTAGATTTCATTCTTGATAAGTAGATACTGACACACCACCTATCTAATATACAAATATGTAGTTTTCATGGCAAAACTTCAAAAGTCTAACAACTTACAACTTGAAAGATGCTACAATAACTTTGTTCACCTTTTATTTTGCACTTTTTGAGAAAGTTCCAATACTGTCTCCATTTGAGGATGACAATGTTAATGCTTAATAGATATCTAACTTCATACAATTTAAATTATATCATTCAAATCAAGTGTCACGATCAGCATATTGACCACAAATATCATAGCTGTTCTTGAAGTTCAGTCATAGCAAAGTGAACCGATTTAACCAATTATGAATGTGTGTGTGTGTGTATGTGTGTCTATGCATATGTATGTGTGTGTGTGTCTATGTGTGTGTGATAGTTCTTGGAAAAAGTACAAATTTGATCTGTACAAAATTATAGTAGCATATACGTTATCTATAAGTCCTTCTATTCTTTTTACACTTTGCTCTATCTTTGGGTGAATGCTCACTGCAAGTTGTTTAATTAAATTAGTCAATTAAAATTCAGAAAATGAAGACACATTTGGATCAATGGCTTGAATAACTTTATCTTTCTGGATGCCACACTGCATTAAGAAATTTTCAAAGCAGTACATAAAAAAAAATTTAAGTCCAATAAATCCTTCAATCTGAACTATTGCACTAACTGTCACAATAGTTTTGTATATGCATGAACTTGTGTGCAGCATACTAGTAATGCATATGATAGAATAATAAATTTTGATAGCCAACAAGCCTTATGGAAGACTTAAATGTAGCTATAAACTTTAGTTAACTTTTCATCTTCGAATGATGTTTCAGAACAATGTATAAGAAGCCTAGAGCTGCTAATATAATTCTCTAAGGCTATGATAAAAGGCTAGAGTTTATATAGTAATGTTCCTAATACAAGCTAACATTGTAAAGTCAATCTTTTGCACTAGATAACACACACACACTTATCTTTTAGAGTAGATACTTTAGTCACCAATTTTTGTGCAGTCGATTGCAGCAAAAAGAATTTCACCTACCTGACTAACTTGTTCGCCATTTGCTTAATTTCACCACTAGCTAAACAGTTATTCTTGGCTACTGATGTCATGGTTGTTCAGCTATTGTTGCAAGTATTATTATAGTTGAAAAATGTATTGACAACAACATACACAACTAACACCTAGAAACACTTTATTGTTTGGTCCTTTTTAGTTTAAAAATCTTAATGTGTGTCTTTTATTTGCAAAAACATACTTTTAGTCAAATCTAAACAAAAAAGATTCAGTCATATTTTCTTCATATCTTCTTTACTCCTCATTTTTCTAAATGATAATTATTCTATTTGAGTAATTAGTTTAATGGATTAATGAAAATTCACTGACCTTTCTTTCTTTTCTTTGATTTGAAGTATGCATAGAATGATACAATTCCTCCAAATACTATAACCAATGCTATGCCACTACTCATAAGCACACTAACCACAGCTATGATCCCAATTGAAGGTATTTCTGAAAGTAAAATGTTAAATTAGGATGAACATTGCCTCAATCTTGAAGTAGCTAAGAAGTTCTTTCTTAATACATTATCAACAGCCTAAATACCACTGGCCTCATGAGCTTATAAGTGGTCCTATCCTTCATCCAAAAATGCTAAGCAAAACCAATGTACATACGCTTATTAATATTTTCCTTATACATAATAATTATTATATCTGGAGACTTATTGTAAACATTGCTTGCATGCTTGTGTGTCAATTGCGACAATGAGGAGGTACATCAAGCAGACAAATTTGATTAAGGAAATGTGACCATTGTAGCAAAAAATCAGGTGAAATCAGCGGTGAAAGTTTCAAAAGGAAGACAATAGTTTCACAAAGCCTAAGTTCACACAAATAGGACTGAAGACTGAGAATCAGGTGAGATAGAAGAAGGAAAAAGAGCAGAGATGGCTCAGGAAGAAAGAGAGCAGTAGAGGATGGAGATGTGGTTTTTAAAGTGTTTATTTTAAAAGTCATCTCTTTCGAATATGCCCCAGAATTATAGGGGGCTCGTGCACCTGAGTCCCCCACCCCTTTTTTGTACTACTGCAACATGATACGTGTGAAAAGGTATAAAATTATTTCACAAAACCAGCACACTTGCCTATTGCCTGCTGAAATTTTAACTTCTTGTTAAGATATACAGGTGCCCCAGTGCCTACATCATTTATTGCAGAAACTTTTACGTAGTTTAATTCTGTTCCAGCTAGCACATTCCTTATTTTAAACTTGCGCAGCTTAGTATTATTCTCAAATAATATTCCATAGAGTTCATATTGAATATTATACCCAACAATTCTCCCATTAGGTGTTTGTGGTGGACTCCATGTTAGAATAACGCTGCTCACTGTCACATTAATAGCCTTTAGATTACTGACTACACCTGGAACTGAATACATGTAAAAAAAAAGTTTAAACAAAATTAAAATGACCTACTTTACCTACCATCTTCAAGAGTTAAAGTTATATTAGAGAACTCAGAGGAAGGTCCTTTGCCTGCACTAGTCACGCCTAATACCCTCATAGAGTAGTTGGTATTGGGAATGAGGCTGGTTAGGGTGTACTCTGTGGATGAAGAACCTGTGATGATTTCTTTTGGAGTACTATGTCCTTCAATATAGTCAATAATGTAAGTGAGATATCCATTCTGATCAGCACAGTCTATTTTAGACCATTTCAATGTTATACTCCTGGATTGTACCTTTACTACCAATGGAATCCCTGGAGCCATACTAGGAGCTAGATACGATTATATAGACCATATATTCAAATACTTTACAGCACAACTTGTAGTATCATTCCACTACTAAAGTTGAACTTGAGAAATACATAATTAGGACTTGCATTATAAATGGTCCAAAAAGCTCATTGCCTCTACTATAAGTGCTTCTGGTTTTGATTAAACAAAAGTTTAAAGATTTAAGGTTGGTATGAAAGGTAGGAAGAAGGATGCCATATACTGTAGACATGAGCAGTTACTTGAGTCTACAACCATGAATCACCACTGAATAGAAGATACATTATTTACACTGAGCAGAGCTACTCAACTATTCACAGGAAGAAACCACAAAACTGAATTGTGAATTGATAATTACAACTATAAATTACAACAATTATAGATATACATAATAAATAATTAAAAGTGATTTTATCAAAAGCTGTTTGTAGGACATTGCCTAATAAAAGAAACCCTATACATACTTTTAATATGTATTTTTTTGTTAAGGTTCTTTCCATCAATTCATGGCTTAGATAGCTTATAATTACAAAAAGTTCCGTGGTCAGTCCCAAATTAATTTAATTCATAGTGATAGTTGGCATGTGCACAGAGTCAGTCAAAGCGATAATATACTAGCAATATACTAGTGGTGTGCAATGGCAAGCAAGCTCGCCTAGCTTTAAGGAGAGACCTAACATGAGCTATAGCCCTTGGCATAATTTCAATAGCTGTTGAAATTGAAATGTGCTAACTTGTAAACCAAAAGGTGTGTAGTTCACACCAAATTTGCTCCCTAAATAGTGTGAACTCTAACTTTCAATAATGCTGAATTATTTTAAGTTGGGTTGATTCTAATATTATATATAACATTATTTTTCAAAAAGAGATTGGTGAATGTTTTGTGACTGAATCCCAGACCTCATCAATTTAATCAGTGGACAAAATCTTTGTCAACTCGCTTAACTTGCACACAAGTGTACAACACATTTATAAGTTAGACTGCTATGATAATAGCATTGGTTTGTGACTGAACAAGAATATAATTAATGTTCTGTAAAGGGTTCCTGAAGTGTGAATTTCACGCTAAATGTGCAGAAAAGGGACTGGACTAAATGTGCATTCGCACTAGGGAGTGTTGTCTAGTAACACCGTTGATCATCCCATGGGGCAATACAAAAGTCCCATGGGATGTCCCATCAAAATTTTGGAATTATTTAATTTGTAACTTTCACTGCAGGGAACCCCTACGTGTGGTTAAATAGTTGTGTGCTAGCCTTTTGTGTTTGTAGTCACATGATTGGTACACCCAAAATGGGGGTCTTCGCCCCCCATAACCTCCCTAGTTGCTCAGGGAGCTACGCCCCCAGCACCTCCCAGATACTGTTACAAATGCATGTTTCGGCTATTTTGGGTTTATTTGACAATAAGACTATAGTACACACCCATATAAGTGGGTGGGGCCTTCCAGGAATACCCATGGACAGTTGACGGCAAAGCTGGCCAATTATGTATAATTTTTACAATGACTTACACATTTAATGACAACGAAGAGAATGCTGTTGGGTCTGCTATGCTTTTATAATAAAACAAAATGTTCAGGCATTTAGGTCTGCTCCAATAATAGCTTGGACTCGCAACTCACTGTTTGGCAGATCCATTTCTTAATTTTATCAAGACCGAACAGTGAGTTGCGAGTCCAAGCTAATATAGTGAATAGGACAACTTTTGTAAGTGAAGTACCTGCAGGTTGAGTAGAGAAGAAAGTATAATTATCCACAACTGATTGATAAGCTCCAAACTGTGCAGACACTAAAAGTTTGTATATACTATACTCCTCAAGTTGAGTGAGAAAGAGTGGAATGTTCTCAGTTGTTATGCCTTGTACCTGAGAAGCGACTGTAGAACACTTGGGTTGATGAGGACCAGTTAGTCTCTCAGCTCCCAATCTGTACCTTGTAGCACTGAGACTGTCCGTAGGCTGATAGACTATTACTCTAATACTAGTAGAAGCAATAGACTCTATAGATATGATTGGAGATGAAAGCAGTGCTACATACATCATCACAACATAAGGAATTTCAAAGACAAAACTAAATTACCTAAGCATTCAAACTCAATTGTATGAAAATATTCATCAATTGAATTTCAACCTTATACCGTCTCAAATAAATTGTATGCATAATGTTGAACAAGCCGTTCTCCGTGTGTAAAGGTGTGTGGCTCAGGGGAAGGAGAACGTCTGGTAGCTTTTGCCAGGTTTTCGTGAAATTGTCCCAGAATGTTGGGACAACCAAAGCCACCACAGTTACACAAATGTCACTCTTATGCGTTAACCGCATTTACTCAACTCTATACTTACTATGCTTTATTTCACGGTGTTGTGCTAAGTAGATTTCGTGCAGGTCTATGACGTCACAAAAATGAAATTAATTGCATTCTTGTATTTCACGGAAACCTGGCGAAAGTTACCAGACGTCTCCCAGAACGGCTGGTTAACGAGACTACATAATTTCTTTAGAGGAAAGTGATGAAAAATATTGCATAAGCAAATGCTTGCTTAGATACCAACAAATAATCAAGCTCTGAAAAGGTATGACACACTTTTTCTGGATTAATCTATACAGACCTGAATGCAATTGGTAATTGGTACAAACATCTTCAATGGGCAGAATAGTAAAATATAGCATGAACCAAAAGTTAATTTAATGAAAATATTTTCGTTTACTTCATTTCCTTCATTGCAAAGATGTTAAATTGTTTAATACTGCCTACACACTTTCAGATGAAGTTCTTATAGTGAACTTATAACAATATGATCTAATTTGATACAATGTTATAGGTTAAGTAATGAAAAGTTCTTATCTATAATTATTGCTTAGAATTTGAAACCCACTATCATGAAAATATTAAGAGAATGTACTCCAAATTTATATAGCAAAATATAGAAATAGTTTTTACTTTCATCAGGAAACATGAAGACATATCACTGGCCTTTCAGTGAATGTATGTATATTTACATGCTCATGCAATATCTAGTGCTGCAATAAAATGTGTCACAAGTGATGCTTTACCATTCACATTCAGAGTAACAGGCCCCAATATTGCTGCGTAACAAGATGGGTCTGGTGAAAGACCTTGTAATCGCACTGTACAAGAATAGTCCGGTACACAAGGACCAATTATAGCAAATGTAGATGAGGAATACTTAATGTATTCTGTTCCAGAGAAACTTGTTTTATAGTACACTTTGTAAACAGATGGTTTATTCTGATAATTCCAGGGATGATTCCATACAGCTTTAGCTTTTCCATTTCCATCCAGTAAGAGCCTCAAGTTTGTTGGATTATCTCTACCTGCAAGCAAGTGGGAAAGAATATAGGTAATAAATAACCTGGGTCATTGGACTTGGTGCCATTATATAAGCTTTACTCTCAGAACCATAGGCTATTTTGATTTTGTGTTTATTGTGGTGTGGTGGTAGTGAGAGAGACTACCTGAAGTAAGTTACCGTGTCGAGAGCTGTCTGGGTTTCATGTTGTATAGTGATTAATCCTGCAAGTGTTTAGTCTGCTGGACCAAGCAAGGATTTACTATGCTATCCTCAGTTAAGAATTCAATTTGGTAGAATTCACAATAGTCAGAGGTTGAAAGTTTTACAATTCTTGCAGGCTCAATAAAGGCATCTGAAATATACTAAGATGAGCTGGCCATATATACACCCACTAGATGTGTTCAAGTATGCAGGAATTTGAATGAACTGAGTATTTGGTATCAAATAATAACCACAAGGAGAAAGTGAATGGAGAATTGAGTCCATTGGAGATCGATTTTAATACAATTTAAGAAAATACAGACGAATGGTCCGAGAGTTTGCTCAATGTGATGAGGTATTGGCTTGTGAACCTAAAATTTCTTAGGTCATAACACTTTCAATACTTCTGTCACATATTTTTTTGTCAAATTTTGATTATGCTATAGAATTGTCACTGGTACGTGATCAAAAGCTAATCCTTTACTTCAGCCACATAGTTGAGTAGCCATTAGAAATTATTGTGATTGTAAAAGAGACATATAATAATTGGTCAGTGTTCACTTGCATGTTTCTCCTACTGTTTATTGTGAATTTGCATGATGAGCTCCACAATTGTCTGCTCACACCCTACGGCTAATTGCACCTTCAAATTAATTATGTGATAATTATGTGATAATGCAATGTAATTCACTTACATTTCTGCCCACATACATTTGTAATCATTACTAATATAAAAATTGTTTTCTTCATCAATGCTCCTTTCATTCAGAGTAGATGATCATTCCAATAGCATATCCTAAAAAAATAGTGCTACTAATAATTCCATTTACAATCTACATATTATTAATTCTGCTCATGCTACTATATTTTGAGCAAATGAATAGATGGTTATTAAATAACCTTCTATGCAATTAATAATAATAATAATAATAATAATAATAATAATAATAATAATAATAATAATAATAATAATAATAATAATAACAATAATAATAAAAACAACATAGAACACAGTGTTAAAACTAGCTATACCCTCTCATTGAAGGTGAGCTAAAGAGTAGGTCTAGCTAATCAGGGCCATATGGCTCACGGCTATCTAACATTAATACCATAATCGTACAGGTTTTTGGTAAGCATGTCAGCAAGCACTTCTACACTATCATATTAATTACTTCACCAGGGGAGCATCCAGGGAGGGATGAGGGGGCCAGGCCACCCCCCTCCCAACTGGACGAATGTATCAATACAGGCAACACAGTTTATAGGGCAACTGCATTATAGCTTATCTAATAAAACATTTACAATCAATCATTCATATTTTAAAACTTCGTGAGTTTGACCTAAATATATTTGGGCCCTTCCCTGTCGCTAGCGCTGGATCTGCCCCTGCTCACACATGTCCTATTAGGTATGCAGGCCTGTATAAGATTCCCTTACAGTATTGCTGAACACACAAATTTGATATGTTGCATAGTCAAAATACTAATACTCTAAAGGATTTTTAAAGGGGCAAAAGCTCTTGTTGGGGGGGGGGGGGGGGGGGACATAAAGCCCCATTCTTCCCCCACTTAAAATGCAGCCCTACAATGTTATAGTTAAATTACACTACTACAGACACCCCAATAATTACTGCAGCTCCTGGGAGTTAAAGAATTTGTTGTGGCGTTTTTTGCTGTTTTTTGTTTGTTTGTTTGTTGTTGTTGTTTTGTTTTTTCAAATATGCCTCCTAATATATTTTACTCTCTAGCTAGCTACGGTCTCCCAACAACGACGTTGGGCACCCGATACCGACTAACTCACCTCGTTGGATAGATTCCTTGGCAAAAACAGCTCCAAGCGCAGCCGCTTTCTGAAAACCGCGCATGGATACAACGACTGAAGCCCTCTACCATAAATTCCTCGTGACTGAGCTAAGCTTTTAGTTCCATAGAGCAATTTTGCAATATCGTGTGAATAATAGTAATATGATCTAAGGAGTACTTCAATACTCCCTACGTACACGAGATATTTAAAAGAGTAGTATAAAAAGCAATCTGGCAACAACAGCAAATGACTTTTGATTTACTATTTAATAATTGCAACCATATTATTAGATATAAGACATTACTATATTATTATTTGCAATGTATTAAAATTCTAAAGTTCAGTAGCTATGATTAGTTATAATTGATTGACATTGCATTGGACTATACTAGGCTAAAGGTCTAGTGGATACTGGTACATTTATATATAACTACAAAACAAGAAAATGATGCAATATGAATAAATAGTGAATGGTTCCATTGCATTTATTTTAGTCATCAGTATAGTCTTCGTAATTCCCCCCAGGCATAGTTATGGATGGTGTAAGCTTGCGACTGATTGGTCTTCCATTAGTACTGGAAACTTGTCCATAAGCAACACAGTCAGACATTTCTAAACCTTCTGCAGCAATTCTGTATTTCAAATATTAAAAAGATTTAAATTGGACAGGGTCATCACTCACAAGTTGAAGACATTCATTGTCCTCATTTATTAACTTATAAAAGAAATAGTGCTATTGCTAATTATTGGAAAACTCATTTAAGCTGGACATCATAAAAAAATACAATTTACACAATCATCACTAAAGAATATTTTGCTAAATTGTTTATAACAACAAGAATGGTGAGATGATAAAAGGAATATTTCCTAGCTACTGTATGGTCACAACTTACTCGTATTTGTTGGGAATAACTTCATATGTACTATTATCTTCCACATTTACTTCTCTAGTAGAATCACAGATAATATTAACAAGAGAATGTATTGATACGTCTCATTTACTTACTTCTTAACATCTGACATTGAAATCTGATAAGCAGATGATTGCTGCAAACTATCTAGAGCACTAAAAATCAACAAGATATTTACTAAAAAGTAAGATAAAATATACTTTATCCTTGAACTAAATCTTACGTGAGGGCTTTTGATTTTCTTCTTGAATGAATTATCAAAATTGTAATAGCAAGTATTATAGTGTATAGTAAGACTGTCACTATAAATACTACAACAGCTGTGATAGCAATACCTAGAAAAGAAATATAAAAAAAAACTTGATTTTAAATACTTCATTTCATTATATTAATACATCAACACCTTCATAATAACACTACATTATTTCATACACTTTGGCATATGCATCAAATCTTCACAACTTAGATACAGAGGTAAAACAAACTCACCTCCCTTCATGTTATCATGGAAACATAGACATCTTATGAGCATATTGTAACCTAGAGCCATCACAACTTACCAGTTGTATTAGATGATGTAGTCAAATTTTCAACTTCAGTTGATGCTTGGGTGGACACAAACTTAATAGAAGTCACAGCAATAGTAGCTGAACTTATGGCAATAGTATTGGCAGAACTTATCACATTAAGTGTCATTGAAGCAGATCTATTACTCTGCAATACTTCACCAAAAACACTGCGAGCCACTACCTCAAAAGTGTAAGTGCCTTCACTTAGACCCACTATGTCAGTGAAGTTATTTGAACTAGACACTATCTTCAAAGATTCGGAACTCAACCCTCCATTTAGACGATAGTACACCAAGTATTCTGTGACCATAGCATCTGATACTCTGTCCCAAGACACTCTCACAATGCTATCTGCCAGTGCTCGCAGCTCTATGTTGGAAACTACAGCTGCATGTAAAAAAAAAAGTATGTAAAGTAATTCATAGTCTAGCAAAGCCAGACCTTTACTCAATCACTACACTACGAAAGTTTGGGGATTCAAATATATTTAGGTGAATGGTCATGCAAAGTAATAAAGCTCTGTATTTGGCCAGGACTATGCTGAAGCCTGAGTGACAGAAAAAAAGATGAGGAGTAGCTAAAGTCCTTTACTCCAGCATATACTTACTGTCTCCACCTATGCATATTAGTAGGCTACACACAAAGCTTACTGCTATAATTTTCCTACTTATTTACTGTAGCAAACTGAGCAGGTTACTCATTTCAATTACTGCATGATAGGTAGAAAACATATTGAATCCTACTTGATACTTTCCTGATACAGAAAATATTTGCAACACTGTTAGAGTCATGCCATGAGCAAAGAAAATTTATAGTCTTCCTCAAAAATGCTGGGGGGACACAAAGCCTACATTGGAATCACCAGAACATTTATAGTGTAGTGATCAGGTAAAATTTTAGCAGATTGGACTCTAATAAACAAATGTGACCAAACCTTCCCTGTTAATTTTGCATGCCACACTATCCAAAGATGCAGTTATCCATAACGACAAGCTTATTGAATGAGAGTGATAATAATGCTATGGTAAAGACATACGTGGTTGACGAAAGGTCATAAATGTTGATTGAAATGTAGTTGATGTTCCAGTTCCAGCTCTAGTGGTGGCACTCAAAGTGATATCAGATATGACTGACCCAGGATTTAGGCCAGAAATCGTATAATTTTGGGGTTCAGAGAGTGTAGTAATAACATCTGAAACTAACTTTGGATTTCCATTCACTCTATATTGGATGATATAGCTTTGTATAACTCCATTACGCATGTCTGGTGGACTCCATACTAAGTCTACTGTATAGTAAGTAGTTGTCCCAATTAGACCAGATACTGGACCTGGAACTATACAAATATAATCAGGTAAAAAATAAACAAAATAATATTTCATAATCAATTAAGTTAACTCCTTATATTCACCATCACATACCATCAAATAAAAAGTTCACACAGTCCAAATACCAATATAACTGACTTGTACTAGAAAAAATATCGCAAAAAAAAAAATTGGCTAAAAGTCTAAAATTAAAGTTAACTACATTATATAATTACCATCTTCAGAAGTAGTGAGTGGTCCAATGAACATAGAGAATGGTCCAGTACCATTGATATTGACTCCAGCCACACTGAAATTATATGAAGTGAAGGGAGTGAGTCCAGTGATTGTAAATTGAACAGTGTTGCTGCCAGTATTAGTGAGAATGAGGTTATTATCACCTACTGGCGCAAACTGGATGTCATAACTTAAAATCAATCCATTTCTCTCCTCACAAGAGATGACATTCCACTCAAGAGTAACACTTCTGGATGTTATACTTGTGTCTCGTAAATTGCTAGGAGCAATAGAAGGCACTATACAAATAAAGACATCACAATATTTTATGACCACATAATGGATTGATTCCATACCAGTTTCCCAACAAAAATGTACCATATGCAAATTAGCTAAATCTAAAAAAATGAAATTTGTATTAGGGGTAATTGATTTGGATATATAAATGAAGGAAAGTTTAATTAAAGATTGATTATAAATAATATTTGTATGGATAATACATGTCCCACTTAAATAAGTCCAATTTTCACCTAAAAATGAAGTTTTTGGGCTTACCAGGGATTTTAGCAGTCAACAAGTCTCAGTTTAACATTATAAGACCTACATGACTTAATTAATGTACTCGATAAAAATCACTAAAAATGCCATCCTTGACTTGATAAATATAGAAGCTAGAGTATTAATGTTATAACTATCAGTAACTCTTGCTTTATTCATGCTCCTTGTTTGTTTTTTGTTTACTTGTTTGTTTGTTGTTGTTGTTTTTATTGGTATTTTGTATGTCAGATTAGTTTAGATTTAATTAGCTTAAGGTGCACCAGTAGAGAATTCGAATGTGTTTAGCTCTATACTTTCTTTGAATTACAATTATCTAACAATTAAAATATTATTTCTGGTACAAAAATAAAAAATTGCATCATTTCTTCCAATCTCACTGTTCCCCTCACTTCCTCTCTACATTTTCTGGTCAAGTAGTACATGTATCTTAAAATTCATTCTTCACTTACCAGTAGTCAGAGTAGTAATCAAATATAGATTATCATCTTCTCTAGTTGTGCTCAAACTAATGCTTGTAACACTAACGGAGTACACAGTGTGCTCTCTCAGTCCTTCAACTATGACAGTACTTGAACTACTGTTACCAGTCCTAACATGAGCTTCCACGGCACAAGTTGAGTCAGCAGTTTTTCTCAGAGTTATGATATAATGTTCCGCAGGAAGACTTCCACTTGCTTCATTGACAGAGAATGTAGCTGAAGAAGAAGTGATGTCTATTAATGTGACTGATGGCTGCAACAAAGCTAATAAAAAAAAAATCACCCTCCAATTTCATTAAACACGATTAGCTATAGCCATCATAGACTCCAAAGATATTTTTATTTTCCTTAATTAAGCTTCAAATCAGGTATCTGCTATAAGTATGATACTCACAGATATACAAGAGTCATTGTACGACAGATATACATGAATAGTTTCTCTTATTAAATCACTTCAGTTAGTGTCAAAGTGATGTTTGATGAAATTTCATATGGTCAAATTAATTCATGGTACATTGTATAAAATTTAGGTCAAGGTAATACTTGTAGTGAAATGAAAATGATCAAAACCAGACTCAGAATCAAACCAGACTCAGAATCAAACAGCAGATTGAAACTTAAATTCAACTTACAAATAACAATGAAAGGACTATCCACAGGAAAACGTTTACTTTGAAAAAATTCTCTGTTTTATAGGGAAAAAAAGCATGCATTGCACTTTTACAATACTCATTTCTTTATTCTATTTTCCTATGAATGTAGCCATCAAAATTTTTCTGTAACAACAAAGAAACGATTGAGAGTATAGTACACAAAAGGGAGTTTAGAGGGGAAACTTTCGCTGAGGAAATATCCTCTCTTCCCCATCCCCTGAAACCTATTATTATATGGTTATATAAATAAGATAAATCAATAATAGCTAAGTGTAAAAAAGCAATAGCAGCAGCTGTAACATTTCAGGTTTGGTATTTGACTAACCGACTGACTGTATTGGCCTACTGGCAATACTGAGAAGAAGCCATGCATGATGTGCACAGTAATTGATCAATGAAAACATGTATTGATAATGTTGACTAAGCATGCACCATATCTCAAAAGGGGAGTTCGTTGGAGCAAGTTCCATCAATAGATCTAAAGGTAGAATATCATTGTTTTAACTGACCTAGCTAAAATATTGGATAGATTTTATTTTATAGCACAATATGAATATTTTGGATTTAGTATTAAACAAGCAGGAAAATGCATTATAGATAAATTCACCATATAGCTATACCTTTTGTAGTTCTGCATGAGTAACTATTATGACAACTATGTTGAATAGCTAAGGCTATAGCTATACATAATATCAGAAAGATATTATATTGCTATCTACTCTGTGCTAGCAGAGAGTCTAGCCTCCCTTTATATTACTTACTACTGCTTTGAGAAATAATTGTCTTCATTAGTAAAAAACCAAGAACAAAAGGAAGAAAACCACGACCCATTCTTGATCCCACAGGCTGTTTGCTAGTCAAAAAAGTGGGCGTTTCACAAGACCGTACAGTCAAGTTGGTAAGGATCGCCTAGTTGACTTCTGTTCTC